>Ga0302290_10000302_pt1 | contig 10647 bp, 10 predicted proteins | sample III_Fen_N1_3_FD_194547 | JGI IMG/M metagenome (GOLD analysis project Ga0302290, IMG submission 194547) | Peat permafrost microbial communities from Stordalen Mire near Abisko, Sweden - III_Fen_N1_3 | ecosystem: Environmental > Terrestrial > Soil > Wetlands > Permafrost | place: Sweden: Abisko... | reverse complement strand
CGGTTGTGACGATTCTGGAAGGTCTGCCGACTTTCCTGGGCGCCGTCGATCAGCAGATCGCCAAGGAAGTCCACAAAGCCCTGACCAAACAAGGCCTGAAAATCGAGCTGGGCGTGAACGTCGGCGAGATCAAGACCAGCAAAAAAGGCGTGTCTATCGCCTACGTCACGGCCAAGGGCGAAGCCCAGACGCTGGATGTGGACAAGCTGATCATCTCGATTGGCCGCACCGCCAACACCATCGGCCTGAACGCTGAAGTTGTTGGTCTGAGCCTGGACGAGCGTGGCGCGATTGTGGTCGATGGCGAGTGCAAGACGAATCTGCCCGGCGTCTGGGCGGTCGGCGACGTGGTGCGCGGCCCGATGCTGGCGCACAAGGCTGAAGAAGAAGGCGTGGCCGTGGCCGAGCGCATTGCTGGTCAGCACGGTCATGTCAACTTCAACACGATTCCTTGGGTGATTTACACCAGCCCGGAAATCGCTTGGGTCGGTCAGACCGAAGAGCAGCTCAAGGCCGAAGGCCGTGCGTACAAGTCCGGCGTGTTCCCGTTCATGGCCAATGGCCGTGCGCGCGCGCTGGGCGATACCACCGGCATGGTCAAGATGCTGGCTGACGCCGCAACGGACGAAATCCTCGGTGTTCACATCGTCGGCCCTATGGCCAGCGAGCTGATCGCTGAATGTGTCGTGGCGATGGAATTCCGCGCCAGCAGCGAAGACATTGCCCGCATCTGCCACGCTCATCCGTCGCTCAGCGAGGCCACGAAAGAGGCTGCGCTGGCCGTGGACAAGCGCACGCTGAACTTCTAATTCACCGGGTTAAAAACCAGTGACAGGACTTGTACACGCAGCCTACGAAGCTGAACTCACCACGCGCGGCTACACCAGCGACCCGGCGCAGTTGCGCGCCATTGATGCGTTGGAGCGTTGCGCGCAAGAGTGGGCGGTGTACAAGTCCAAGCGTTCCAATGCCCTGAAAAAGCTGATCAACCGGCCTGCCATTCCCCGTGGCGTTTATATGTTCGGCGGCGTCGGGCGGGGCAAGAGCTTTTTGATGGACTGCTTTTTTGGCGCCGTGCCGCTCAAGCGCAAGGTGCGGCTGCATTTTCATGAATTCATGCGTGAAGTGCATCGCGAGTTGCTCGATTTGCAGGGCACGGCCAACCCGCTCGACGAGCTGGGCAAGCGCATGGCCAAGCGTTACCGGCTGATTTGCTTTGACGAATTTCACGTCGCTGACATCACCGATGCGATGATTTTGCATCGGCTGCTGGTGGCGCTGTTTGACAACGGCGTGGGCTTTGTCACCACGTCCAATTTTCACCCCGACGGGCTGTACCCAAACGGCCTGCACCGGGACCGCATCCTTCCGGCCATTGCGCTGCTCAAGACGCATCTTGAAGTTCTCAATGTGGACAACGGCACCGATTACCGCCGCCGCACGCTGGAACAGGCCCGGCTGTACCACAGCCCCTTGGGCGCTCAGGCCGATGCTGAGATGACGGAAACTTTCAACCGTCTGGCTGCCTCCCATGATGAAAATCCGCTGCTCCACATTGAATCTCGGCAGATTCATGCCCGGCGTAAGGCGGGCGGCGTGGTGTGGTTTGATTTCAAGGCGCTGTGCTGCGGGCCGCGCTCGCAAAACGATTACCTGGAAATTGCCACCCAGTTTCACACGATTTTGCTCAGTGATGTGCCGCACATGCCGGTTCGCATGGCCTCGGAAGCGCGGCGTTTCACCTGGCTGGTGGATGTGCTGTATGACCGGCGCGTCAAGTTGATCATGTCGGCTGAAGTCTCGCCCGAGGCGCTTTACACCGAAGGTCCGATGGTGCATGAGTTTCCCCGCACCGTTTCGCGCTTGAATGAAATGCAGTCGATGGAGTTTCTCGCGCTGGAGCACAGAACCGTGGACACCAGCCTGACATGAAACCCTTGGTGATGGCAATTTTCTGCATGGCCCTGACTGGGCTGGCAGATGCGCAGGCCGACGGGCAGCAGAGTGGTCCGAATGAGCGCCGCGCCAGTCTCAATCAGGAACGCAGCAGGCTCGAAGCCGACTTTGCGGCGGAAGATGCCATCTGCCATGATCGATTCGCCGTCAACAGCTGCCTAGAGACGGTGGATGTGAAGCGTCGTGCCGCGATGGCGCAATTGCGGCGCCAAGAGATTTTGCTCAATGACGAGGAGCGAAAAAATCGGGCTGAGGCGCAACGCCGAAAAATCGAGGAAAAATCGTCTCCTGAAAGTCTCCAGCAAGCAACCCGGCAACGAGCTGCAGCAGTTGAAGATTACCTCTTACGCCAGGAGCGTGACAAAAACCGACAGGATGAACGTGCAGCAAGCCCTTCAAGTCAGCAGTCTGCACGCGATGCTCGTTCACAAAAGCTGATAGAGCATCAGAAGAAAAACCAGGCGCGTGCAGCCAAGCAGGCGGCAGCCGCCGAAGAGGCCAAAAAATTCAATGACCGGCAAAAAAAGGCCGATGCACGACGCGCCCAGTACGACGCCGACCAATTGAGCCATCCTCCGGCTAAATCCCGCCCGTTGCCGCTTCCCTAAACGGCGTTGCTACAGGGCTTCGACCTTGACCACGACCAGCGAGAGGTTGTCGCCGCCGCCCCGTGCGCGCGATCTGGCTTTTTGAATCAGGAATTCGGTGGCCTCGCGGGGTGAAAGCATAGACACGGCTGAGCCTATTTCCGTCGAAGTGAAGTAGTGCCAGACGCCATCGCTGCAAGCCAGCAGGACATCATTGGGCTGAAGTCGTGGAATGAAATGTTGCTTGATGGGGGGGACTTCATCGGTTCCCAAGCAGCCCATCAAAATATTTGACTTGGGATGGACATTGGCTTCCTCCTCGGTCAGTTCACCACTGTCCACCAAGGTTTGCACATAGGAGTGATCTAGCGTTCTGTGGATCAGCTTGCTGCCGTGATAGTGGTAGATGCGCGAGTCGCCGGTATGCGCCCAGTAGCATTCTCCGCCGGGATTGATCAAAAACACGGCTAGGGTGCTGTGCGGCTCCTGCTCGGACGAAATCGCCGTGAGCCGAATGACAAGGTGGGCCTCCTCAACGATTTGTTTGAGCAGCGCATGCCCATCATCCATGTCAGGGGCATAGCGGTCAAAAAGCTGTTTGGCTGTCAGCATGGCTTGATCGGACGCCTTGCGTCCACCACTTCGACCTCCCATGCCGTCGGCTACCACGCCCAGCAGGCAGCCTGGATAGTGTGTGTGGGTCAACAAGCGAACCTGATCCTGTTGATAGTCCCGGTCACCTTTATGGATGCCTGTGGATGCTGTGATTCGATAACCTTTGGCCATTGTTCGATCGATTAGCCTTGTAGGCTTGAGGGGGTGCTGCAGTCAGCATAGGACGAAGCGGTGTGCGGGGAAAAACCTTTAACTTGGCTATTCACTCCTCGCAGCGTCCACTGATGGGGTCGAAAATCGGGTCCGCCGATAGGAGTTTTTTTGGGCCTCTATGGTGGAGGCTGAGCAAGTCAAAAATGTTTTCTGACCGAGTCATTCTATATGGAGTCGCAGGGCATTTTTGCCCCGTGATGACGCCTTAACTTGATGTGCCCGATAAGTGCATACCTCACCAGAATTTGTACCAAGCTGAGTCAGCCGTCCTGAAACCTTTGCCCATGTAGTGGCTTTGCGGATAGCTTTTTTCCATAATCCGCAGGGTGTCGTCGCGCAGTTCCGTCATGCCCAGCGCGTCATAGGATTTGTACAGAATGTAGGTAGCTTCTTCGAGTGCTGGCACATCGCGGTAGTCGACAATCGCCGTCTGGGCGCGGTTGATGGCGGCCACATAGGCACCGCGCGAGTAGTAGTAACGCGCCACATGCACTTCCGACTGGGCCAGTGAATTGACGATGTAGTTCATTCGCAGACGGGCGTCGGGCGTGTAACGTGAGTCTGGAAAGCGGCTGACCAGTTCCTTGAACGACTCAAACGACTCCTTGGCTGCATTTTGGTCGCGCTCGGACAGATCCTGGCGCGTGAAAGAGCCAAAAATGCCCAGGTTGTCGTTGAAGTTGACCAGCCCCTTGAGGTAAAAAGCGTAGTCCATCGCTGGGCTGGCCGGGTGCAGCTTGATGAAGCGGTTCAGCGTGGCAAGCGCCTGAGCCTGCTCGCCGCCTTTATACTGGGCATAAGCCTTATCGAGCTGGGCTTGCTGCGCTAGCGGCGTTCCAGCCGCACGGCCTTCGAGCTTTTCGTAAAGCGGAATGGCCTTGTCATAGGCGCCGGAGCTGGCTTCGTCCTTGGCTTCGGCATAAATCTTGTTCGGGCTCCAGCTGGCCGTCTTGTCGGGCGGTGGCGTGCTGGCGCAGCCTGCCAGCCCCAACGCCAATGCACAAACGGCAGCGACAAGCGGCGATGCATTCGGAACAACCGATAATTTGGTGGAAAACATTGCAATCGACCTTCTTGATGACTGATTCAGAACTGAGCAAATTGATTATATCGGGCGCCGTCAGCGTCAATTCGCTGGCCGACGAGGCTGCCGAAGAGGCCGACGCTAGCGCCGAGATGGAGCTGCGCCGGGTCAGCGTGCCCGTCGAGAGCCATGCCAGCCGCCTGGATCGGGCGCTGGTGACTTGCGTGCCGGAGTTCTCGCGCAGCTATCTGCAGCAGCTGATTGAAGCCGGGATGGTTCAGCTCAACGGCGTGAAAGTGATCAAGGTCTCGGTCAAGGTCAAGGCCGGCGACGAGCTCTGCATCGAGCTGCGGCCCACGCCCCAGAGCCAGGCCTTCAAGCCCGAGCCGATGGCGCTGGACGTTGTTTATCAGGACGAGCATTTGCTGGTGATCAACAAGCCCGCCGGGCTGGTGGTGCATCCAGCGCCGGGCAACTGGAACGGCACCCTGCTCAACGGCTTGTTGGCGCATGATCCGCAGGCATCGTTCATGCCGCGCGCGGGCATCGTGCATAGACTGGACAAGGACACCAGCGGCCTGATGGTGGTGGCGCGCCAGCGCCAAACGATGGATCAGTTGGTAGCCATGATTGCCGCCCGCACCGTTAGTCGCGAATACATCGCCTTGGCTCACGGCACTTGGACGGGCGCGAAAACCCGCCCGGTGGACGTGCCCATTGGCCGCGACCCCCGCAACCGCCTACGCATGGCGGTGGTCGATCTGGAGAAAAACGCGGGCAAAGAAGCCTCAACGGTCATTTCATTGCTGGACAACGCCGCGCAGCATTGCTTGGTCAAGTGCAAACTACACACCGGGCGCACCCATCAAATTCGCGTTCACATGGCTTATTTAGGCCATCCGCTGGTGTCTGATGCGCTGTATGGCGGCGCGGTTGCGGGCGAATTGTCGCGTCAGGCGCTGCATGCTTGGCGCTTGGCTTTTACCCATCCTGTGACGGGAGCTGACTTGGAATTCAAGGCTTTGCCGCCGCTTGATTTGCAGACGAGCATTGATCATTTTGGCCTGATATACAATCAAAGCCTGTAGTTTTCTGCTACCCGCAGCATGGCAGCCCCGAACGGGGAATTGCACATGAATGCCACGCGCTGACACCACAAGCGCTTTCCCCGCTTCAGTCCCGCCTTTTTCGGAACGACCAATCAATGAATACGACGGATGCCAAACGCGTCCTCGAAACAGCCCTTATTTGCGCGCAACAACCGCTTGCCTTGCGTGAGTTAGGCGTCTTGTTTAACGGGGCACTCACTGCCGACAGCCTGAAACAGGCGCTGCTGGAGTTACAGCAAGACTGGAGCGGGCGGGGCGTGGAACTCCTTCAGGTGGCAACTGGCTGGCGCTTTCAGAGCCGCCCGGAAATGCGCGAGTACCTGGATCGGCTGCATCCTGAAAAGCCGCCGCGCTACAGCCGCGCCACGCTGGAAACCCTGGCCATCATCGCCTACCGCCAACCCGTGACGCGCGGCGACATGGAAGACATTCGCGGCGTGACCATCAACAGCCTGCTGCTCAAGCAGCTCGAAGAGCGCGGCTGGATTGAGGTGATTGGCCACCGCGAAAGCGCGGGACGACCGGCGCTGTATGCGACGACCCGGCAGTTTCTCGACGATCTCGGCGTCCAGTCGCTGGCCGATCTGCCGGTGATGGACAGCGCGCCCGCCCAGGCCGCCATGTTTGAGCAACTGGTAACTCCTTTAACCCAGCAGGCCGCTTCAAGAGAAGCGGCTGACCCTGAAGCTGCTGCACTGTCCTCGGCGCCGCAGCTCTCACCAGCCCAGGAGGACTCGGCGCCCTATGTCGGCAAGCGTCCTGAACCTGATCCGCAATGATGCCGCCCGCCAGCCTCCCTAAATGAATGTAAAACCATGAACCCACAAGACCCTTCCGCCTCCGATATTCCGCCAGCCCTTGAATCTTCCCCACAACCTGCGCCAGCTTCCACGCCAGCGCCTGCCAAGCGGCGCGCCCCGGCGGCTGAGCCTGCCACGATCCGCTTTGAAGATGTCATCACCGGCCAGTTTGACGCCGACGAAGAAGACAGCGCACTCGAATTCAAGCGCGTGCTTTCGCCGCTGCCCGAAACGCCCAAGCTGCACAAGGTGCTGGCCCAGGCCGGACTCGGTTCGCGCCTGGAAATGGAGCAACTGATTCTGGAAGGCCGCATTTCGGTCAACGCCGAACCCGCTCACGTCGGCCAGCGCATCCAGTTTGGCGACACCGTCAAGGTCAACGGCAAGCCGATCCGCGTGCAAATCAGCCCGCCACCGCCGCGCATCATTGCCTACCACAAGCCCGCTGGCGAGGTGGTCACGCATGACGATCCGCAAAACCGGCCCACCGTGTTTCGCCGTCTGCCCCGGCTGTTTCATGGCAAATGGCAGTCCGTCGGGCGGCTCGATTTGAATACCGAAGGTCTGCTGCTGCTGACCAGCTCGGGCGAGCTGGCCAATAAATTGATGCACCCGCGCTTCGGCCTAGAGCGCGAATACGCCGTGCGCGTGCTCGGCGCACTGAACAATGAAGAGAAAAAACGCCTGCTCGAAGGCGTGACGCTGGACGACGGCGTGGCGCAGTTCGGCTCCATCGAAGCCGGTGGCGGCGAAGGCGCCAACTGCTGGTACAAGGTGACGATTTCGGAAGGCCGCAACCGCGAGGTGCGGCGCATGTTCGAGGCCGTGGGCCATGCGGTTAGCCGCCTGATCCGTATCCGCTACGGCGCGATGGTGCTGCCACGCGGTTTGAAGCGCGGCGCTTTTGTCGAGCTCGGCGAGCAGGAAATTCTGGCGCTGACCAGCGCCGTCAGCCGCGCCGAATCCCGCATCGATACGCGCGGCGAAACGGGTCAGCCAGCAGGCGAGGGCGCTGAACAGCCGCGCCGGGCGCCACGCAGCAACAATACCGGGACACGTGGTGCGGGCGGCAAGGGGCGCGGCCAGGGCGGAAATGCTGGCCCGGCCACACGCTTTGGCCCGCCGGGCGGCGGCGCTGCGCCAGGCCAGCGGCGCGATCCGCGCGGCCCGCGCAATGACAAATCAAGCGGCAGCGCCCAACCCGATCCGATGAAAACCTCGTTTGGCTACATCGGCGCCGACACTCTGACGCGCCAGCGCGAAGACCAGGGCCAGCGCCGCCGGGGTGGCCCCGGCAACGCGGGCGGCTTTGGCGGCAGCAGTGCTGGTCCGCGCCGGGGCGGCGGCAATACCGGCGGTGGCCGCAGCGGCGGCGGTAATCGAGGCGGAAATCGCTGAACGCTTGGCGCCCAGCCTGTCATTTCTCAGTGTTACCCTGAGGCGCTGCTGACGGGCAGGTTAAAATCGTCAGCTTTATTCGAATTTTGAATAATTTAAAACCCTAAAAATCAAGTACTTAAGGAAAACACATGGCTATCGAACGCACTCTCTCCATCATCAAACCTGACGCCGTTGCTAAAAACGTGATCGGCCAGATCTACGCTCGTTTTGAAGCTGCCGGCCTCAAAGTGGTGGCTGCCAAAATGGTTCACCTGTCGCAAGGCGAAGCCGAGGCTTTCTACGCGGTTCACAGCGCACGTCCTTTCTTCAAGGATCTGGTCTCCTTCATGATCTCCGGCCCAGTGATGATCCAAGCCCTCGAAGGCGAAGGCGCTGTGCTGAAAAACCGTGACCTGATGGGCGCCACCGACCCGAAGAAGGCCGACGCTGGCACGATTCGCGCCGACTTCGCTGACAGCATCGACGCCAATGCCGTGCATGGCTCCGACGCTGTTGAAACCGCCAAGGAAGAAATCGCTTTCTTCTTCGCTGGCCTGAACGTTTACTCGCGCTAATCAATGACGACCAACCTTCTTGACCACGATCTAGAGGGTTTGATCGCCTTTTGCGAACAGCTGGGTGAAAAGCGCTTCCGCGCCACCCAGCTCTTTCGCTGGATTCACCAAAAAGGCGCATCAGATTTTGACCAGATGACCGATCTGGCGAAATCCCTGCGCCAAAAACTCGCCGGTTCAGCCCGGATCGAAGGCCCCAAAGTGGTTTCCCGTCACGATTCGACGGACGGCACCATCAAATGGCTGTTCGATGTCGGCGCTGGCGACGTTATCGAAACCGTCTTCATACCCGAAACTGATCGGGGAACGCTGTGTATTTCTTCCCAGGCCGGATGCGCCGTGGGCTGCCGCTTTTGCTCGACCGGGCATCAGGGCTTTAGCCGGAATTTGACTACCGGCGAAATTATTTCCCAACTGTGGTTTGCCGAACATTTTCTGCGCCAGCATCTGGGCCGCGATGAGCGGGTAATTTCCAATGTCGTGATGATGGGCATGGGCGAGCCGCTGCAAAATTATTCGCAGCTTGTGCCCGCGCTCAAGGTGATGCTCGACGACCACGGCTACGGCCTGTCGCGCCGCCGGGTCACGGTGTCCACCTCTGGCGTGGTGCCGATGATGGACCGGCTGGCTGCCGATTGTGCCGTGGCGCTGGCCGTCTCGCTGCACGCGCCCAATGACGCGCTGCGCGACAACTTGGTTCCGCTGAACAAAAAATACCCGATTGCCGAACTGCTGGCGGCCTGCACCCGCTACCAGTCTGCTGCGCCGCGCGACTTCATCACCTTTGAATACTGCATGCTGGACGGCGTCAACGACCAGCCCGAGCATGCGCGCGAGTTGATCGCGCTGATGAAAACGCATGCAGCCAACGGCCTGTCGTGCAAATTCAACCTGATTCCTTTCAACCCGTTTCCGGCTTCCGGGCTGACCCGCTCGGCGATGCCACAGGTGATGGCGTTCGCCAAAATCCTGATGGATGCGGGCCTGATCACCACGGTGCGCAAGACCCGGGGCGATGATATTGACGCGGCCTGCGGGCAGCTCGCGGGTGATGTCCAGGATCGCACTGGCGTGGATCAGCGTATGGCCGCCCAGCGGCAAGGCATGCTCGGCGGTATCAAGGTAGTCGTCCTGAAGGGGAATGCGGCATGAAAGCGAAAGTCAATCTGATTTGCATGGTTGCCTGCTGGGCAGCGGTTTTGCTGGCGGGCTGCACGGGTGGCCTGCCACGCACCCCGCCGGGTGTCTCCGGCAATCAGTCTGATTTGATGACCGCTTCGGATGAGACCGAACAGCACCGCCGCGCCCGGCTGCGGCTGGAGCTGGCCAGTGCTTATTTCGAGCAGGGCCAAATCAAGGTTGCGCTTGACGAAATCAAGCAGTCGCTGGTGATTGATCCTGCTTTTGTCGAAGCCTACAACCTGCGTGGGCTGGTTTATATGCGGCTCAATGAAATGCCGCTGGCCGAAGACAGCTTTCGCCGCGCCCAGAATCTCAATCCCCAGGACGCCAGTGTGGCGCACAACTACGGCTGGCTGCTATGCCAGCAGGCCCGCTACGGCGAGGCCGTGCAGTATTTCGGTCAGGCGATTGCGAACCCCAGCTACACCGGCAAGGCCAAAACCTTGATGGCTCAGGGCGTGTGTCAGATTAGCGCAGGCCAGCTTTCCGAGGCTGAGCAAAGCTTGCGGCAGTCCTATGAGCTTGATGCGGGCAACCCCGTGACCGGCTACAACTTAGCCAGCCTGCTGTACAAACGCGGCGACTTGATCCGCGCTCAGTTTTATATTCGCCGCCTCAATAACAGCGAACTGGCGAATGCCGAAACCCTCTGGCTCGGCATCAAGACCGAGTACAAGCTGAACAATCGTGAAGCGGTTCTCCAGCTGGGTGAACAACTCAAGAAGCGTTTTGCGCAGTCGCCGCAAGTTACCGCCTATGAAAAAGGTTCGTTCAATGAGTGAACAAGATTTTTTGCCGCCTAGCCGGACTGAATCCGGCGCTGGCCCCAATTCCGTGGCGCCCGGTTCTGAAGCGACGGCTGGGGCTTTGCTGCGGCAGGCTCGGCAAGCTCAGGGGCTGCACCTTGCCGCTTTGGCGGCAGCACTCAAGGTTCCGGTTCACAAACTCGAAGCACTGGAACAGGACCGGTTTGATCTGTTGCTGGATGCGGTGTTTGTGCGGGCGCTGGCCTCTGGCATGTGCCGCCTGCTCAAGCTGGACCCGGAACCGATTCTTGCGCGCTTGCCATCCGCCAGTACCATGAAGGTTCCACCTCAAAACTGGGGCATCAATGAGCCATTTCGCGGGCGCAGCACAGGCTTGGGATCATTTTTCCCGGCCCAGCTTTCAAAGCCGGTAATTCTGGTCGGACTGGCTTTGCTGCTG
>Ga0302290_10000299_pt1 | contig 10694 bp, 17 predicted proteins | sample III_Fen_N1_3_FD_194547 | JGI IMG/M metagenome (GOLD analysis project Ga0302290, IMG submission 194547) | Peat permafrost microbial communities from Stordalen Mire near Abisko, Sweden - III_Fen_N1_3 | ecosystem: Environmental > Terrestrial > Soil > Wetlands > Permafrost | place: Sweden: Abisko... | reverse complement strand
CACCAGCTGGTCGGCAGCCAGGGCGTAGGGTGTGGCGGCGGCGCTCATTTCGATCCGTCCTTCATACCCAGCGCCACCGCAATGCGGTGGCCCATGCCGAAGCTGCCGCGATTCACACCGCGCACAACGTGAGAGACGGTGGCGTAGGGGTACTTGTTGGCAGCCGCCCAGCTCTTCAGCGTCTGGCCTCGCTCGCGCAGACGTGTCTTCACTTCGTCTCCGCTGAGCAGGCGCTTGGTCGCCTCGCTCTCGGTGCGGCGCTTTGCGCGACTTTGGTTATCGGTAAAACCCATTTACAGGCACCTCGTTGGTTGATTGCTCGAATCGAAGCGAATCATAACGCCTGTTTTCAGGCATCGCAAGTGTCACGCGCCCGTATACGGATATGCCGATTGCCCGAATTGCGCAACCGCTTCAATGGGGGTATCCGCATATGCACGTTCGGGCCACAATTCGATATGAATCGAGCTGATTTCAGACAGCCGAGACCAGGGATGAGGCGAAACAAGTGAACAACGTGACATGCATGAACCGAATCCACCCAACATCAACGCGCTGGACCTGGAGACACTGAGTTCTCGCATCAGGGAAGCCATGGCCGTGCTGCAGGTCGACGGAAAGGTGTTTGCCGCTGAAGTGGGCGTGCCCTACGGGACCATGCGCGCCTATCTGAGTGGCGAGCGGGCGCCGAGCTCTGAGTTCCTGGTCGGCGCTTACCGCGCCTATGGCATTGAGCCGGTGTGGCTGCTGACAGGCCGAGGCCAGATGCGCGAAGGCATGGGCGACCGGGCAGATAGCCGGCGCGGCGCAGTCGTGGTGGTGCCAGTGCTGCCCGTGCAGGCGAGCGCCGGCAACGGTGCCGTGAACGAGCCCGCCGCCGAGTACAAAGTGGGCGGCCTGGCGCTGATGCCCGAATGGCTGGCCGCGCGACGCCTGAATCCGAGCAACTTGGCCGTGATCACCGTCAAGGGCTCATCAATGGAAGGCGTGCTGAACCACGGCAATCAAGTGCTGGTGGACCAGAGCGATACGCAGCCGCGCAGCGGCTTTATCTACGTGCTTCGCCAGGGCGACGAGCTGCTGGTGAAGTTTTGCCAACTTCTGCCTGGTGGCGTGCTCCGGGTCAGCAGTGCCAATTCAAACTACGCGCCCTATGACGTTGACCTGGCCAAAAGTGCAGACGTGGCCATCGTCGGGCGTGTGGTGGCTTCAATGCACGATTGGTGAAGGGAGCCAAGAAATGAAGAGCCTGCATAGCCTATTGATCGCCGCTGCAGCGTTAGCGGTTGCAGTCCCATCAGCCAGCGCCGAGACGCTGCCGGAAATGCTCAAGCGGGAGATGGAAGTCACCGACGCATCATTGGCTGAATGCCGAAAGATTGATGGTGTCCAAGTAGAGCCTTTGCGCTGCTCAGGCTGGAAAGGCACTCTTGCACGAGCCTACGCCGAGGAGGCCCAGAAAGCGGAGAACGCGCGCTACACAAGGCAAGCAATCCTTGACGACGAAGCTTATCAAAAGGATCTGCAAAAGAAGAAGGATGCCGAGCTGGCTGAGCGTGCCGCTAGACGTGCGCAGCGCGACCAGGCCGAGCGCGAGCACCTGGCCGTGCTGGAGAAGCAGCGAGCAGCTCAGGAGGCGGCTGAAGCTGCTGCGGATAGGCATGCGGCCAAGCTCGAAGCCGACCGCAAGGCCAAGTGCAATGACGACTACAAGAAGCCGCGTGTCGGCATGACGATTGAACGCGTTAAAGAGTGCGTTTCTACGGCCTTCAAAGTGGCTGGCCAAACCAATACAGGGCAAGGCGTCGTCACGACCTATCGCGCGCCTGGTGGCTATCTCAATGTGATCGACGGCAAGGTGGTTCAGTGGGGCTATCTGCCGCAATGAGTCTGAACCTCACCTGGCTAGACAAAGCCATGCGCAATGAGCACTGGGCTCATCGCATGCCCCAGCTCTTGGCAAACGTTGATCGCCGTCCGTATTGGCAGTTCCGCACGGTCGATGATGGGCGCGACCCGCCAGCCTGCCAGGTGCACCATGGGCGCATTGAGCGCTTTGACTCAGAGTTCTGGCGCCTGCATAACCCAGCGCTCTGCGAGCGCGTCGACTGCCGCTGCACCATCCGCGCCTATGGCCTGCTCGACCTGCAGGAGCGTGGCCTGGAGACTCCGTTATGACCCACCCCGCCATCGCCCAATTCGAGATTTCCGCCGAGTTGCTCGACATCGCGGGCGACCCGGCCAATCTGGACGACGCCATCACACGCCTGGCCGCCTGGATGGACTTGGCGCGCGATCAGCTCACCGAGGATGACATGGCCGTGCTGATCGGGATTGGTGGCGTTCTCTACCGGCTGGGTTTGAGAGCACGGAACTGACGTTTTCACTTCATAACTTCATGAGGCATCCGATGGATCACGAAATCAAGTCATTGCTCGAAACCTTGCTGACAGCCCAGGTGCTGACGCTTGCCAAGGCCATCGAAGCAGAGAAACGGGCTAAGGGCTCTAGCAGCACAGAGCACTATGTGCCAGAAGCGATCACCCTGATCAGGGATAAGCAGACTTCGATTCTTGATCGGCTTGCAAGAAGTCGATAGATTGACAGTCGAGGCGCGTACTGGCCAATAGCCAAAACTCGGCACGCTGCAGAATGCAACGTGCAGTGCTTACTGGCATCCCATCAAGCTGGCGTAACAGCGTAAGTGCCATGGCCTCTTGCTGTTGGTCAGTTGGCGCAGGGTGTGGAAGTTGCATGGTGGCTCCGTAGAGATTTGTTGGTAGTCAATGCGCTGAACGATGCGGGCCTATTACCGCTGCGCTTCCTCAAGAGGTCTGGCAGGGTGCCGTAGTGCTTTTCTTGCACTACGCCATGAAGTTCCCTTTTCCAACAGCAAACAGATCAGCCCGCGTATGGTCAGAAGCTCTTCAGCCGAACAGCTTGAGGAGACACTGAAGCAGCGCTTATGCGCTGTTTGAAACAGGGTTTGATGATCCATTGGTGAGCCTCTGAACAACAAAGCTGCATTGCACACTCCATCGCCAAACCAGCCTTGGTGAACCGCTTCACCAAGACCAAAACCCGCTGACTCCCGAGACTGAGGGCTACTTGTTCAAGTAGCCCTCACTCGTTTTGGAGTCAGCCATGAAAGATCAGTCTCAATCACCCCGCATGCTCAACTGGGCGCTGGCCACGCTGGCGCTGATGTTCGTGGCCCTGTGGGCGCACACGACCTGGCCCGGTAGCGTCGTCGCTGTCACGCTCTACAAAGCGCACTTGATGGCGCTGGGCGGCTGGGGCGGCTACTGGCTGGACCGGGCACTGTTCCCCTACGACCGGCCGCATGAATACCTGCTGCTGGATGACGAGCCCGAAGACAAAGCCGAAGACCTGATCCAAGGCCAGCTGGTCGCGGGCTCATCGTTCGGGCTGGCCATGCTTCGCCGCGCCATCGTCGTGGCCGCCTGCCTCCTCTGCGTGGGCTTGGGCGCATGAGCTTCCGTCGCCCACTCAAAGCCGTGGCAGCGGCCGTGGTGCTGGTGCTGCAGGCCACGGGCTTACTGCTCTTCGTGCTGCTCTGCCTGGCCGCGCACGATGCCGATGCACAGCCCCTGCCACGCGAGGCCCAGCCGCTCAAGGCCACGCTCAAGCGCAATGCACAGATGGTCTGGGGGCTGGATGCGCCCGTGGCCACCATCGCCGCACAGGTGCACCAAGAGAGCCGCTGGCGCTTCGACGCACGCAGCCCTGTGGGCGCACTCGGCCTGGCGCAGTTCATGCCGGCCACCGCCCAATGGATCGGCAGCATGGATGCCGAGCTGCAGGCGCGCGCACCGCTGAACCCCACTTGGGCGCTGCGGGCTCTGGTCGTTTACGACAAGTGGTTGTGGGACCGTGTCACCGCTGACGACGACTGCGAGCGCATGGCCTATGTACTCACCGCTTACAACGGCGGCCTGGGCTGGGTCTACAAACGCCAGAAGCTCAGCGCCGTGCCTGGCCGGTGCTTCGGCCAAACCTGCGACATCAACCCCGGCATCACGCCCGCCGCCCAGGCTGAAAACCAGCATTACCCCGTCGTCATCCTGCGCCGCTACGAGCCGCTCTATGCCGCCTGGGGCGCCCGGAGCTGCCCATGATCGGTGAGCGCTTCCTGTTCGCGCTGCTGGGCTGCCTGATCGCGCTGGGCGCCATGGGCGCCTGGGTCTACACAGCAGGCCGCTCATCGTGCCTGTTCGACCAGGCCAAGGCCACGGCCCAGGCCGAGGTGGTGGTCAAAGCCACTGCCCGCGCCGACATCAAGCGCAGCGCCCGCACCGGCCAGGCGCGCGAGGCAGACCGCGCCCACATCGACGCCTTCTTCGATCACCTGGCCCAGGAGGCCCAACATGCACCGACTGACCCTGTTGACAGCTGCGTGCTGCCTGCTGAGCGCCTGCGCCTCTGGGCCGCAGCCAATGCCGGTGGAGCCGATCAAGGTGCCACCGCCCAGCAACGCGACAGCGCCTCCGCGCCAGCTGCCGCCACCGGCCTCGGGCCAGATGCGCGACCTGGAAGCCAACCACCAGCAGGTGGCGCGGGCCTATCACCAGCTCGCCAGCCAGCACTGCCGCCTGTTGCAGTACCTGGAGATTCAGCACGGGGAATGCCAGGCATTCCTCACCCCTGACAACAAGGACTCGCCTTGACTGAGCAGCAATTTGAGATGGCCGCCGCGCTGGAGGCGCGCAACCGCGCCGATGCCATTGACGCCGCGCGCCGCGTGATCGAAGCCGAGGGCAGTGCGGACTGTGAAGACTGCGGCGAGCCCATCCCTGGCGAGCGCCGCCTGGCTGCGCCGTTTGCGGTGCGCTGCCTGGGCTGCCAAGAGGCACAAGAGATGGCGCAGCACCACTACTTCAACCGATTCTTTTGAGGCGAGGGATTCGATGGGCGATACAACAAAAGACGGCGAGGCGCTGCGCCAGCTCGCCGAGGTCAAAGGCCAGCTCACAGCGATGACGACGATGCTCACGCAGCAGCACGCCTCGACCCAAAGCATGCTGCGCCAGCAGCACGAGTCGACGAATCAGCGCATTGATGACTTGCGGGCGTCGATGGACGCCAAGCACGCGGCCACAGACAAGCGGGTCGACGGCGCCGTCGGCCGCATCGGCACCTTAGAGGCGAACGAACGCGCCACCGCGATCAAGGCCGCGACCATTGGCGTATTCACCAGCGGTGTGGTGTCGGCGGTGATTGCTGCGCTGAAGATCAAGGGCGGAGGCTGACCCGCGTGGCCTACGATCAGTCGACACGCAACAAGGTCCGCGCCAAGTACGTGCAGGGCTTGCCGCTGGCCAGCGCTGCAGCGGCGTGCAAGGTGCCGTACAACACGGTCCGCAACTGGAAGCGCCAGTCCGCCGAGGACGGCGACGACTGGGACGTGGCCCGCAATGCCAAGCGCATGACGCAAGGCAGCGTGCAAGACCTCACTGGCCAGATCCTGTTCGACCTGGCCGAGCAGTTCGAAGCCACGATCAAGGCCATGCGCGAGGCCACGGACCTGCAGCCCGCCGCCAAGGCCGACATGCTGCTCAAGCTGAGCGACGGCTACGTGAAGACCATGGCCGCTGCCGGACGTGGCAATCCCAAGCTCAATCGCCTATCCGTGGCGATGGACGTGCTCAAAGAGCTGGCCGCCTTCATCGCCGAAAAGCACCCCAAGCTGCGCATGCAGTTCCTGGACGTGGCCGAGTCCTTCGGGCCGGTGCTGGCTGCGCGCTTCAGCGCGTGAAGTAGCAGACGGTCATCTGGCTGAAAGAGGCAACCATGAACTCACTACAAATTAAAGCGCTCAAACAGGCCGAAGCCGAGCTGAAGAGGGCCGAGCACATCGTCATTACGAAAGCTGGCGCGCCCGAGTTTGGCTCAGCTTGTCGGCGCGATACACCTGCCGGAGAAGTGACGGAGCTGATCCGATCTGCGCAGCAATGGATTGATGCGGTGCTAAGTGCATAACGCCAAAGTTCGAGGCATCCATGACGGTCTACGTTGATTCACTGGAGAGCTGGGGCTGGGCGCTGCGCGGCCGGCTGGTGAAGAGCTGCCACATGTTCACCGATGAGCTGGACCTCACCGAGCTGCACGCGGTGGCCACCGCCATCGGCATGAAGCGCAGTTGGTTTCAAGACAAGTCGACCGCGCCGCACTACGACCTGACCGCGAGCCGGCGTGCAGCCGCCGTGGCGCTGGGCGTGGTGGAGGTGGACCGGCGCACGGCTTCCAACATCTGGCGCCAGCGCCGTGCGGCCCTGAGTGCGCTGATGGAAGGCACGCTGTGAGCGCGAAGGTCTTCCAGATCAAAGCCACCGGCAAGGCCAAGGCCTTCCAGGAAGAGCTGCAGGCTTTTGCCCAGGCCCAGCGCGAGCTGATCGAAGCCGAGTGTTCAGGCTTCGCCACCGATGAGGCCGCCCGCAAACTGCGGCGCAGCCAGGCATGGGACGACTACGCCTTCTTCTGCCGCACCTACTTCCCGCACTACGTGAAGAGCGAGCCGTCGCAGTTTCACATCTGGTTCTTTGGCACGGTGCCCAAGCTCATCGACGCGCCGGCCGGAGCGCTCATCAACGCCAGCGCGCCTCGAGGCGAGGCCAAGTCCACGCTCGGCACGCAACTGCTCACGCTGTGGTGCATCGTCACCGACCGCAAGCACTTCATCCCCATCGTGATGGACGCCTTCGACCAGGCCGCCACCATGCTGGAGGCGGTGAAGGCCGAGTTGGAAGACAACCCGCGACTGCGCATGGACTTCCCCGACTCGACCGGTGCCGGCCGCGTGTGGAATGCATCGGTGATCCTCACGGCCAACAACGTCAAGGTGCAAGCCTTTGGCGCAGGCAAGCGCATGCGCGGCCTACGGCACGGCCCATACCGGCCCGACCTGGTCTTTCTTGATGACATCGAGAACGACGAGAACGTGGTCAGCAAAGAGCAGCGCGACAAGAGGCACCGCTGGGTGATCAAGACGGTGCTGAACCTCGGCCCGCCCGACGGCACGATGGATGTGGTCTACCTCAACACCATCCTGCACCACGACTCGGTGGCCAACCGCTTCCACCGCGCTCCGCGTTGGACTCGAAAGAAGTTCAAGGCCATCATCAAGTGGCCCGACCGCATGGACCTGTGGCAGGAGTGGGAGGCGCTCTTCATTGCTTCAGGCAATGATCTTGAAGAGGACGGCGACGCCAAGGATGACGTAGCCCAGGCCTTCTATGACGCCAACAAGGCCGACATGGAGCGTGGCGCCGTGGTCAGCTGGCCTACCGTGCGCCCGCTGCTGGCGCTGATGAAGATCCGCGCCGAAGACCATCACGCCTTCGACTGCGAGTACCAAAACGACCCGACCAACGAAGAGAACGCCACCTTCACGAACATGCAGTACTGGCATGCGGTGGGGCACGACTGGATCTTCCTCGGCATCAACGACCCCAGCATGGGCCGCAGCGCTCGCAAGGGCGATCCGTCCTGCATTTTGGTGGGCGGCGGTCACTCCAAGACCAACAAGCTGCACATCGTTGAGGCCTCACTGGCCCGGCTGAAGCCAGACAAGCAGATCGAAAAAATCATGGCCTGGCAGAAGGCCTACGAGTGCTTGGTGTGGGGCATTGAGAACACGGCGTTCCAGGAGTACTTCCGACAGGAAATGGTGCGGCAGTCCGCCGAGCTGGGCATGCCCATTCCAGCGGTGGGCATAAGCAACGACCGCGATAAAGACATCCTCATTGAAGGCGTGGCACCCCACGTCAACAACGGCTTGATTCTTTTTAGCCCGGCTCACACGGTGTTCAACGACAACGTGAAGCACTACCCAGAAGCCGCCCACGACGACGGCCCAGACGGCGTGCAGATGCTTTGGAAGCTCTGGATCAAGCGCTCTGGCGGCATCCCCAAAATTCGACTCGGCAAACGCAAATGATCAACCCACTACCCGCATTGCTGCGCTCCATGCGCAAGGCCCTGGGCAAGCCCGTTGCAAGTGCTGAAACGGACCCCGCCGCTATCTTCAACCTGATGGCCGCGTTGCCCAACCCGGACCCGATCCTGCGCAATATGGGGCACGCCGAGCGGGTCTACTTCTCCATCATGACGGATTCGCATGTCATTGGTGATGTGCGCTCCAACCGTGGGTCGTTCCGCTCGCACGACTATCGGCTGGAGGTCGGCAACGATGGAGACGCCAAGAGCGCGGCTGCCAAAGAGCTGTGCGAGCAATGGCTGCAGAGCGGCCCGCCCAACAGCGTGAGTGACTGGCTGGAGGTGATGTGGCAGATGAGCAGCGCCATCTACACCGGCTACCGCGCCCATGAGCCGGTGTGGAACATGGTGGACGGCATGTACCTGCCCACCGAGGTACTGGACCGACCCAACCGCCGCTTCCGCTTCAACCAGGCCGGCGATCCGTTGCTGATCACCCGCGCCAACATGCTCGGCGAGGCGGTGGAGCCCTACCAGTTCATCATCAGCCGGCATATGGCCGACACGGTCAATCCCTACGGCATTGCATTGCTCAGCTCCTGCTTTTACCCCTGGACCTACAAGACCGGAGGCTGGCGTTATTTCATCAAATATTGCGAGCGGCACGGCATCCCGTGGCCCGTGGCTCGGTATCCCTTGGGGACGGGCGAGAAAGATCTGGATAAGCTTGAAGAAGCCCTGCAGGCGATGCTGGAAGCGAGCTACATGCTGGTGCCTGAAGGCACAGGCGTGGAGCTGATCGAAGCCAGAGGTTCCGGCTCGGGTCAGCTGCCACAAGAGGCACTGATTGATCGCTGCAACCGTGAGATGAGCAAGGCGCTCACCGGCCAGGCCATGGTGGCAGAGCTGCAAGGCGTGGGCGCCCGTGCCGCGAGCGAAACGGCCAAAGAGCGCCAGGACAGCATCAACGACTCCGACCGTGACATTGCTGCGGCCGGCATGAACAAGCTCTTCGAGTGGATCACGCTGTTCAACTTTGGCGCAGGCATTGCGCCACCCACCATCGAGTTTTTCAAACACGAGAACGCCGGCAAGGACCGCGCCGAGACCTACAAGATCGCCGTCGACCTGGGCGCAAGGCCTTCGCGCAAGGGCATGTTGACCGAGCTGGGTATTCCTGCAGCAGACAACGATGCCGATGCCCTGCTGCCGCGCCAGCTCGCCACGCCTACCGGCAAGCAAGCCAAAACGGCAGACCCGGCCACCGCCTCATTCACTGGACTCACCGGCCTGGCCGGCTTTGAGTTTGCCAAGGCCGCAGGCATGACGGATGCCGAAGCCCTGCAGCTCGCCACCGATGCCGCCGACCAGACCATCGAAGACCAGATGATCGCGCCCATCGTGGACATGCTCGCCCAGTTCGAAGCCGACGGTAAAACGCTGGCCGAGTTCAAAGCCGCGCTGGAAGACCTGGTGGGCGCGATGGATGACGAAGGCCTGCGCGAGGTGCTCGACCGGGCGCTGACGTATTCGATGCTGCGCGGCGCGGCGACGCAGGCGGCTTAATCCAAGCCGTGCTGCAGCGGCTTCTCTGCAGCGACTGAAGGAGCAACCCGAATGAAAGATGAACTTATTGAACAAGAGGTGCGGACTAAGGGCCTGAACGCGCCTCGCGTCACGCTGGCTGATATTCATGCGGAGATCGTCTCGACCGAGATCGTCAAGTACACCGCTCCGTCCGGTCAGGTGCTCCGGTGGGCGGTACTCACGACGCGCAGCGGCTACGCAGTAACCGGTCGGCCTTCGGCCAGCGCTTCGCCTGAGAACGACAACGCGGAGCTGGGTGAAAAGATCGCAAAGGACAACGCAGTGAGCGAGCTGTGGCCTCTGATGGGTTTTGCACTCAAGAATCGTCTGGCAGGCCCCTCGGATGACATGGTGGGCCGCTTCCTGACCTGGCCTGTGCCGGCCAACGTCCATCCCGATGGCGAGCCCGGCAAGCCTGGCCGTACCGGCACCAATTTGCTTTCCGCACTGGATGTACGCGCCATGCTGAAGCACGTCTTGGCCGGTAGCTGAAGAGCAATATGGCTGAAGTCCAGGCCCGCCCCTTTGGCGTCCAGTTCGGCGAGGCCATTGACTACCTCAAGGGCAAGCTGCCCGCTGCCAGCCTGGCCTGGAACGACCTGGCCGGCCCGGTGCATGGCAAGGTGTTCACCGTGGCCGGCGCCACCACGGCCGACCTGGCGCGCGACATTCAGGCCTCCCTGGTCGACGCGCTCGCGCAGGGCAGCACGATCACCGCGTTCCGCAAGGACTTCGACCGCATCGTCCAGCTGCACGGCTGGGCCTACAAGGGCAAGCGCGGCTGGCGTACCGGCGTCATCTTCGACACCAATATGCGCTCGGCCCACATGGCCGGCCGCTGGGCGCAACTGCAGGCCAACAAGGATCGCCGGCCCTTCCTGCAATACCGCACAGCGGGTGATGCCCGGGTTCGGCCGCAGCATCGGCAATGGAACGGGGCGATCTATCCGATTGACGATGCATTCTGGTCGACCCACTACCCGCCCAACGGCTGGGGCTGCCGCTGCACCGTGCGCGCCTACAGCCAGGCCGACCTGACTGACAAGATCCTGCAGGTGTCGAAGCCCTTCGAGCAGAAGACCCGCGACGTGATCACCCGTAACGGCGAAATCATCGACCGCGTACCCATCGGCATCGATCCAGGCTGGGAT
>Ga0302290_10000298_pt1 | contig 10696 bp, 6 predicted proteins | sample III_Fen_N1_3_FD_194547 | JGI IMG/M metagenome (GOLD analysis project Ga0302290, IMG submission 194547) | Peat permafrost microbial communities from Stordalen Mire near Abisko, Sweden - III_Fen_N1_3 | ecosystem: Environmental > Terrestrial > Soil > Wetlands > Permafrost | place: Sweden: Abisko... | reverse complement strand
TGGCCACGGTACTGGGTCGCACCGACAACGGGTTTTCTGTGCAGGCCGGGTTCTTTGCAGCGGTGGCCCAGGACCCGGTGCTTTGCCGCGTGAAGATGATTGCAGAGCCTTGGGACATCGGCCCGGGAGGCTACCAGGTAGGGCAGTTCCCACGCGGCTGGCTGGAGTGGAACGACCACTTCCGCGACGGCATGCGACGCTTCTGGGTGCAAAGTGTGGCCTCGCCCCACGCCGCCGGCAGTGGCGGCACATTGGGAGAATTTGCCATGCGCCTGTGTGGCTCCTCGGATTTGTACCAAGCACGCAAACGCGAAGCTGCCGAGTCGGTCAACTATGTGATTTCGCACGATGGCTTCACCCTGCTAGACCTGCTGAGCTACAACCACCGTCATAACCTGGCTAACGGCGAAGACAACCGCGATGGCCAGGGCAACAACCTCAATTTCAACTGCGGCGAGGAAGGCCCGAGCAGCAATGCCCAAGTGCAGCAGCTGCGGCAATTGCTGCAACGTGCCTTGCTCGCCACCAACCTGCTGGCGCAGGGCACACCCATGCTGTGCGCGGGTGACGAGTTAGGCCACACCCAGGACGGCAACAACAACCCTTACTGTCAGGACAATGCCACCACTTGGATCGACTGGTCTCAAGTGGACACAGAGTTGCTGACATTTACCCGGCATGTGATCAGCCTGCGGCGGCGCTTGCTGCCTTTTGCCAATGTCTGGTACAGCGGCATTGCCGACACTGAAGGCATCTACGACCTGTCCTGGTGGAACGCCGACGGCAGCGTATTGCAGGGCTCGGCTTGGCAATTGCCGCAGAGCCGCGCTCTGGGCTGCCTGATCGGCAAGCCGGGCGCTTCCGGATCACCCTTGTTGCTGCTCGTCAACAACGCTGCTCACCCCGAGCACTTTGTGCTGCCGAGGGGCCATTGGCAAGGCCTGCTCGACACCAGTCACCCACTTGGTTTGGCCGACTGGCAAGGGGCTGGCACCTCGGAGCTGCCAGTGGCAGCGCACAGTCTGCTGCTGCTGCAGCAGATCATCACACGCAATTAGACTGTGCGACTGGCCTGACCGGCCCCGCCCTGAACGCTTCGGGCAACGCCTCAGGCTACAAATCGAGTCGCTCAAAACCGACACGCGCACTGGCAGCGGTCATGTGGGCCAGCCTCTCTGAGGCCTGCGATGTCACCCAACTCCATGAGAACCGCCAAGTCCAGCAGCCCGAGGTGGTGCCTGGCACATTCATACGGTGGGCACTGTCGAGTTCCAGGATGTCCTGAAACTGGCACAAGGACAAGCGTGCCACCGACATCGCCGCAGCGCGCAGCAAGGGCCAGGTCACCTCATCCCCATCTACATCCAGGTAACGCTGCGCAAAAGCCCGCTCATGTGCACTGCAACTGGCCCACCAGCCCAGCAAAGTGTCGTTGTCGTGTGTTCCGGTGTAGACCACGGTGTTGGGTTCAAAGTTGTGCGGCAGGAACGGGTGATGGGCATCACCCGAGAATGCAAATTGCAACACACGCATACCCGGGAAACCGGTGCGCTCACGCAACCGGACCACCGCATCGGTGATGATGCCCAGATCTTCTGCAATGATCGGCAAGGGACCCAGCGCCTGCGTCAGCGCCTCAAACAAGGCATCCCCCGGCCCGTTTTTCCAGTGCCCCTTGACAGCGGTTGGCTCATTCGCAGGGATTTCCCAATAGTCCATGAAGCCCCGGAAGTGGTCGATCCGAATCACATCGGCCAAGGCCAATTGCCGCCTGACACGCTCGACCCACCATTGGTAACCGTCCGCCTGCATGGCGTCCCAGTTGTACAAGGGGTTGCCCCAGCGCTGACCGGTCGCCGCGAAAAAGTCAGGCGGCACCCCGGCCACCACACTGGGCTGGCCACTGGCATCCAAAAGGTACAGATCTGGGCGCGCCCAACAATCCGCACCATGGTGGGCCACAAAGATTGGCAAATCGCCAACCATCAGCACACCTTTGCTGTGGGCATACGACTTGAGGGCTTGCCACTGGTTGTCAAATTGCCATTGCACAAAACGCCAAAATGCCAACTCTTCAGCAAACGCCAATCGCGCTTTGGCCAGGGCCGCAGGCTCTCGCTGCGCCAAGGGAGACGGCCAGTCTGGCCAAAGCAATGGGGCGTGGGCCTGATCCAGTGCCATGAACAGCGCATAGTCTTCCAGCCAGATCTGCTGGCTGGCCACCCAATGCGCCTGCGCCTCATGGTCCTGTGGGGTGGCTTGGGCGAGGAACCCGACAAAAGCTTCGCGCAGTCTGGCCATGCGCCAGGGCATCACTAGCGCATAGTCCACCTGCAAATCATCAAACGTTGCCTGCAGGCTCGTTTCAGGCAGCCAACCACGCTCTGTCAACGGCTCGAATGCCACCAGCATCGGGTTGCCAGAAAACACCGAACTCCCCATGTAAGGGGACCAACCCGGCCCGACCGGGCCCAGCGGCAAGGTTTGCCACAGAGTCTGCCCGGCCGTGTTCAACCAGTCGACAAAATAGTAGGCATTGGGACCCAGGTCACCCGAACCGTGAGGGCCGGGCAAAGAGGTGGGATGCAGTACCACGCCGGCGCGGCGCAGATCCATCAAAGCACTTGGCATTCAATTGTTCCCCAAAAAAAGAAAACGTCTTCCTTGGCCCAGTCCGACCTTGCTCCCGGTCAAAGGCAAAAACTCACGCGCACAAATGCTGGTACAGGGCAAGGTACTGATGCGCAGCATTTTGCCAACCCAAGTCCTGGCGCATGCCACAGGCACGAACCGTTTCCCACTCGGGTTGACGGGCATACAAGGCAAAGGCGCGGGCCACAGCGCGCTCCAACGCCTGCTGGTTGAAGTCGCCAAACACAAAACCGTTTGCGCGCCCTTCTGCCATGTTTTCCAGAGAGCAATCGACCACCGTGTCGGCCAGGCCTCCGACGCGGTGCACCAGCGGCAGGCTTCCGTATTTCAGACCGTACATTTGCGTCAGGCCACAGGGCTCAAACTGTGAAGGCACCAGCGTCACGTCGGTGGCCGCAAAGATGCGATGGGCATAGGACTCGTCATACCCAATACGAACCGACACCGCATGGGGATATTGTGCCGCCTTGGCTTTGAAGATCGATTCCAGATGTGCCTCACCCGTGCCCAGCAACACCAACTGCCCACCACGCGCCAAAATGGTATCGAGCGCACCCAACACCAAATGCAAGCCCTTCTGCCCCGTCAGGCGACTCACCACACCAAACAAGGGCGCATCGGACTGTACCGCCAACCCCAGGTCCTTTTGCAGACTGGCCTTGCAGCGCGCCTTACCCGCCAGGTTTGCAGCGTCGTAATGATCGCTGATCAGCGGATCGGCTCCCGGATTCCAGACGGCATCGTCGACAGCATTCAAAATACCAGAGAGCGACGCTGAACGGGTGCGCAACAGGCCGTCCAAGCCACATCCTTGTTCGGAAGTCTGAATTTCGCGCGCATAGGTTGGGCTGACCGTGGTGATGTGATCGGCATAGTACAGGCCCGCCTTCATGAAGGACACCTGGCCGTAAAACTCGACACCATTCATATTAAATGCGGCGTGTGGCAAACCCAATTCGTAAAAGCAGGCGGGTGAAAAAACCCCCTGGTAGGCCAGGTTATGCACCGTAAACACAGTGGCAACCCGCAATGAACGGTGCGGCATAAACGCCATGTAGGCGGAGGTCAGCCCCGCATGCCAATCATGGCTATGCACCACCCGCGGCTGCCAGTGGGGATCAAGGCCTTGCGCCAGTTGCGCCGCCACCCAGCTCAATAACGCAAAACGCCGGTGATTGTCCACATAGGGTTGCCGCCAGACATCATCGTAGGGGCCACCCGGACGGTCATAAAGATGGGGCAAATCAATCACGTAGGCATCCAGTCCCAGTGTGCGCAACCGGCCTTGGCGAACCTGCAAGCGCTCTCCCCAGGGGGCCGTCAATTCAGCCAGTACACAGGAATCGGTCAAATCCGTGAGGATGGCCGGGAAACCGGGCAACACCACACGCACCTGGCAGCCCACCGACTGCAAGGCCCCCGGCAAAGCCCCGGCAATGTCCGCCAGCCCCCCCGTTTTGAGCAATGGAAAAATCTCGGCACTGACTTGCAACACATTCATCAAGAAAACTCTTTTCTACTTTAAAGCTTGGCCAGCATGTCAGGGGTGATCAACACCACGCCCCCTTCGGTCCGCTCAAACCGCTGCGCGTCAAGCGTCGGGTCCTCTCCCACCACCAACCCCTCGGGGACAACGCAGCCCCGGTCAATCACCACCCGGCGCAGGCGGCAATTGCGCTGAATGGTGACATCGGGCAGAACCACCGCTTCATCAATTCGGCAGAACGAGTGCACCCGCACTTCTGAGAAGAGCACCGAATGTGCCACGTACGAGCCCGACACAATGCAGCCGCCTGACACCAACGTGTTCACGGCCACCCCATTTTGACCCAGAGTATCGGGCACAAACTTGGCCGGTGGTAGTTGGCGCTGATAGGTCCAGATCGGCCAGTCGGTGTCATAAATGTCCAGTTCAGGCACGGTCGAGGCCAGGTCCAGATTGGCAGACCAGAAAGCATCTATCGTGCCCACATCGCGCCAATAAGGTTGCCCGCCCGCCACCCGCGAGACACATGACAAGCCAAACGGATGCGCCAAGGCGCGCCCATCAGCCACAGCGGCCGGAATCACATTCTTGCCAAAGTCATGCTCCGACATCGGATTGGCCAAGTCGGCCTCCAGCAACTGGTACAAATACTCGGCATCAAACACATAGATACCCATGCTGGCCAACGACATAGCGCTGTTGCCAGGCATGGTCGGCGGGTTGGCCGGTTTTTCGACAAAAGCGGTGATCTGCCGATCCTCATCGATGGCCATCACCCCAAATGCGCTCGCCTCGGAACGCGGCACCTCGATACAACCCACCGTGCAGCCAGCACCTTGCGCCACATGGTCCTTGACCATGATCGAGTAATCCATTTTGTAGACATGGTCGCCAGCCAGAATGACGACGTACTTCGGATTGCTGGAGCGAATGATGTCCATGTTCTGAAAAATGGCGTCGGCCGTGCCACGGTACCAGTGCTCTTCACCAGCGCGCTGCTGTGCTGGCAACAAATCCACCATTTCATTGAGTTCAGCACGCAGAAAACTCCAACCGCGCTGCATGTGACGCATCAACGAGTGCGATTTGTACTGGGTCACCACCGCCATGCGCCGAATCCCGGAATTCAGGCAGTTGGACAAGGCAAAGTCGATGATGCGGAATTTGCCGCCAAAGTACACGGCAGGCTTGGCACGTGAGTCGGTCAGTTGCTTGAGTCGGGAACCCCGGCCGCCCGCCAACACCAGGGCAACCGTATGACGCACCAATTGGTGCAGTTCATTGGACTTATCTAGCTCGTTCACCATGCTTTGCTCTCTCTCTCTCTTTCGTTGTTATTAACTGCTTTGACTCATCCGCTCAAGTGGTCACCGTGGGGGCCGCCATGCCAGTGCGGCCTTTGACACCAGACAACTGTTCTGCCACGGCAATCAGGTCTGCCAGGGCCACTTGTGCCGCAATATCCTGACGCGCAGGATCTGCCTCATAACTCTCCAGGTAGATGCGTAGCGTGGCGCCTTCGGTGCCGGTACCCGACAGCCGGAAAACGACCCGCGCGCCATCTTCAAAAATAACCCGGATACCTTGTTTGCTTGAGACCGATCCGTCCACCGGGTCGGTGTAGGTAAAGTCATCCGCCAAAGCCACACGACGAGGCCCAAACGACCGCCCCGGCAAGCCCGCCAAGCTGGCACGCAAGTCCTGCATCAAGGCATCAGCCACGTCGGTTGGAATCGCCTCATAGTCATGACGCGAGTAGTAGTTGCGGCCATAGGTGTGCCAGTGCTCGCGTACCAGTGACTCCACCGAGCGACCGGTAGCGCCCTGCAAACTCAGCCAAAACAAAATCGCCCACAACCCATCTTTCTCGCGCACATGGCTGGAGCCGGTGCCATAACTTTCTTCACCACACAGGGTGACACGCCCGGCATCAAGCAGGTTGCCAAAAAACTTCCAGCCGGTGGGGGTCTCAAAACAATCTATACCCAGGGCCTTGGCCACCCGGTCCACGGCAGCCGAGGTTGGCATCGAACGAGCCACCCCGCGCAAACCATCCCGATAGCCGGGAATCAGCCGGGCATGCGCCGTCATCAGCGCCAGGCTGTCCGAAGGGGTCACGACAAAGTTGCGCCCCAGCACCATGTTGCGGTCCGCATCACCATCCATCGCCGCACCAAAATCTGGCGCATCCGCCGCCGTCATTTGGCTGACCAGATCCTCGGCATTGACCGGGTTGGGGTCAGGGTGCAGGCCACCAAAATCCTCCAGCGGCACGGCATTGACCACGCTACCCGCTGGTGCACCCAATTCGCCCTCCAAAATGGCCTTGGCATACGGCCCACCCACCGCGTTCATCGCATCCACGCGCAAGGTGAAGCCGTTTTTGAACAAGCCACGCAACATGTCGAAGTCGAACAGGCTGCGCATGATGGCCGCATAGTCGGCCACCGGGTCAATGACATCCACCTGCATCTGCTCCAACTGGTAGCTGCCCTCAGTGTCAATGTCCAGGTCTGGCGCGTCGCTGATGTGTACTTGCTGCAGAGTCAGCGTGCGGGCGTACACCGCCTCGGTCAGGGTTTCATTGGCCGGCCCGCCATTGCTGGCGTTGTACTTGATGCCAAAGTCACCATCCGGGCCACCGGGGTTGTGGCTGGCTGACAGCACGATGCCGCCAAACGCCTTGCGCCCCCGGATGACCGCGCTGACAGCAGGTGTCGACAAAATGCCGCCCTGCCCCAACAACACCCGTTGCACGCCGTTGGCCGCCGCCAGCTTCAGAATGGTCTGAACGGCGACTCGGTTGAAATACCTGCCATCCCCCCCCAACACCAGGGTTTGGCCATGCATCGCGGTGCCAACCTGCCCATCCGCCGCTATCCCGTTGAGCACATCGAACAGCGCCTGGACGAAGTTTTCCAGGTACATGGGCTGCATAAAAACAGTCACTTTTTTGCGAAGACCGGAAGTGCCTGGGCGCTGCCCGGCAAAGATGTGAGTGGGCAGGTTTTGAATGGCCATGGTGCGTTGTATCCAATGTGATAGTCACGAAAAGAGCTACAAAAATAGGTGCACTTGAGTCCGCTGCGGATGGGCCAAAGGCTTTGCCGTAGCGCTTTGAATTTAGCACCAATCCCCGCTATGGAACGGCAAGCAGCACCCTTTAAAATAGATATAAACCGCTTCAAATTGACGTGGCTCAATGAAAGCAAACATAGCGAATTGAGCCAGATCAAACCCCCTATCCAGCCCCGCGCCCAGACCCGAGAATCTCCTGTGACTTACGCCTTTGAAACCCGACGCCGCCGCACCTTTGCCATCATTTCCCACCCGGATGCCGGCAAAACCACGCTGACGGAAAAGCTCTTGCTGTTCTCGGGCGCGATCCAGATCGCCGGCTCGGTGAAAGCGCGCAAGGCCACCCGCCACGCCACCAGCGACTGGATGGAGATTGAGAAGCAGCGCGGCATCTCGGTGGCCTCGAGTGTGATGCAGATGGTCTACCGCGACCATGTGATCAACCTGCTCGACACGCCCGGCCACAAGGACTTTTCCGAAGACACCTACCGTGTGCTGACCGCGGTGGACTCGGCGCTGATGGTGATTGACGCGGCCAACGGGGTTGAATCCCAAACCCGCCGCCTGATCGAGGTTTGCCGCCAGCGCGACACCCCGATCATCACCTTCGTCAACAAGATGGACCGCGAGGTGCGCGACCCGCTCGACATCCTGGACGAAGTCGAGCGTGAACTCGGCATGCCCTGCGTACCGATGACCTGGCCGGTCGGTCAGGGCAAAACCTTTGGCGGCATCATCAACCTGCGCACCGACATCATGACGGTGTTTGAATCCGGCTCCGAGCGCCTGCCGCACGACTTTGATGCGATGCCGCTGTCTGACCCGGCTGCGCTGGAAGCACGTTTTGGCAGCGAATGGCTCACGGCACTGGAGAGCATGGAGCTGGCCACCGGCGCCTCCCCCACATTTGACCGCGAGGCCTTCCTGGCGGGCAAACAGACCCCGGTGTTTTTTGGTTCCGGCGTCAACAACTTTGGCGTGATGGAGGTGCTCGACGCGCTGGTGGACCTGGCCCCCTCGCCCGGTGCCCGTACCAGCAGCTTCGTCGTCAACAAGCAGCCGGTCATCAAACAGGTGCAGCCTGAGGACGACGCCTTCAGCGGTGTGGTGTTCAAGGTGCAGGCCAACATGGATGCCAACCACCGTGACCGCATCGCCTTTGTGCGTATGGCCAGCGGCAAATACACCCCAGGCATGAAGCTCAAGGTGATGCGCACCGCCAAGGAACTGCGCCCGACCAGCGTGGTCACCTTCATGAGCCAGCGCCGCGAGGCGGTGGAAGAAGCCTACGCGGGTGACATCGTTGGTTTCACCACCCACGGTGGTGTGCAGCTGGGCGACACCATCACCGACGGCTCGGTGAATCTGCTGTTCACCGGCCTGCCGTTTTTTGCGCCCGAAATGTTCACCACCGTGATCCTGAAAAACCCGCTGCGCACCAAGCAACTGCAACAAGGTCTGGCGCAGCTCGGTGAAGAAGGCGCGATCCAGGTGTTCCGGCCCGAGATGGGCGGCAACATGCTGCTCGGTGCCATTGGCCAGCTGCAATTTGAAGTGGTGCAGCACCGGCTCAAGAGTGAATACGACGCCGACATCCGCCTCGAGAGCAGCCAGTACACCGGTGCCCGCTGGATCACTGCCGATACGCCGCAGGAACTCAAGGACTTCATCAACGCCTACCCGCAGCGCATGGCGCGCGACGCTGCCGACACCCTGGCCTACCTGTGCACCAGCCCCTACGACGTGCGCCTGGCACAGGAACGTTTCCCCAAGATCCATTTCCACCCGCTTCGCGAACACGCCGGGCTGGCGCTGCAGAGCGCGGGTTGACATGCCCGACCCGATGCTGCCGCTGTCCAGTTGGCCGCTGGCACAGCGCCGCCGCATCATCGGCGTGTTCACCGACATCGACGACACCTTAACGACCCAGCAGGCCATCACGCCCGATGCTTTGCAGGCGTTGGCCGACCTAAAGGCCGCCGGACTGGTGGTGATTCCAATCACCGGGCGACCGATTGGCTGGTGCAAACCACATGCGCTGGGGGATGCCTCGCGCGGCCTTCCCAAATGGCCCGTTGACGCGATGGTGGCGGAAAACGGTGGTGTGGCCTTTGCGCCGCCTTTTGCAAGAAAAAATGGCCTCCAGCCCTTGTCAGATAAGGGAATAAAGCTATCAAAACTATATTTTGCAAATGCCACTGAGCGCAGCGCCAACACGCTGAAGATGCAACATGTCGCGCAGCGCATCCTGCGCGAGATTCCCGGTACGGCGCTGTCGCAAGACAGCCCTGGGCGCGAGACCGACATCGCCATCGACCACGCCGAGTTTGTGATGCTGGCCCCGGAGAAGGTGACGCAAGTGGTGGCACTGATGCAGTCCGAGGGCATGCAGGCCACCGTCAGCAGCATCCACATCAACGGCTGGTACGGCTCGCACAACAAGCTTGCAGCCGCCCGCTGGATGCTGTCCAACTTGTTTGATCACGACCTTGACGATGAGATCGAGCGCTGGGTCTATGTCGGTGACTCAACCAACGACCAGCTGATGTTTGAACACTTTCCACACAGCGTGGGTGTGGCCAACATCCACCAGTTTGACGACCAATTGGTGCATTGGCCGCGTTATGAAACCCCGAGCGAACGCGGCGCGGGTTTTGCTGAGGTGGCGGCTGCCCTGCTGGCCAGTCACGCCCCATGAACAACCGCATCGAAGCCCAGCCGATGAGCCAGGACGTTTCGCGCCGTGGCCTGCTGGCGGTGTTTGGCTCCACCCTGTTTCAGCTCTCGGGCATTTTCATGCTCAGCCCGCTGATGCTGCTGATGCTGAAAAACGTGCAGGTCTCCACCACCGTGGCCGGGCTGTTTGCTGCCACCACCTGGCTCGGCATTTTTGTCATGACGCCGTTTGCGTCACAGGTGATCAAACGTGTCGGGCGACGTCAAACCATGTGGGTAGCCTCCACCGTGCCCGTCATCGCGGCGCTGGGGTTCATGCTGACCGACGTGGTGTGGATCTGGTTTGTGCTGGAACTGGCGGCAGGTGTCACCGGTGGCTTGCGCTGGGTGCTGGCCGAGGCGTTCATTGCCGAATTTGCGCCGCCGCGCCAGATCGGGCGCTTTATTGGCACCTATGCCACGCTGGTTGGGTTGACCTTTGTGATCGGCCCCAGCCTGCTGGCCTGGGTCGGCACCGACAACAACGTGGCCTTGTGGCTGGTGGTGGCTCTGCTGGTCGTCGGCCTGGCCTGGACCGCGCTGATCCCCCGGCTGCCGCCCGACCACGACAGCCACAGCGCCAGCGTCGGCCTGCAGGGGCTGTGGCAGGCGGTACTGGCCCACCCGGTGATCATGCTGGCGGGTTTTCTGGGTGGCTTTTTTGAACTGGGGCTGGCCTCGATCCTGCCGCTGTACGGGCTGTCACTGGGGCTGACGGCCAGCGCTGCGACCTTGCTGGTGGCGGTCAGTGGTGCCGGTGGCACG
>Ga0302290_10000297_pt1 | contig 10701 bp, 8 predicted proteins | sample III_Fen_N1_3_FD_194547 | JGI IMG/M metagenome (GOLD analysis project Ga0302290, IMG submission 194547) | Peat permafrost microbial communities from Stordalen Mire near Abisko, Sweden - III_Fen_N1_3 | ecosystem: Environmental > Terrestrial > Soil > Wetlands > Permafrost | place: Sweden: Abisko... | reverse complement strand
CATTCGGTAGCGAAGCAGGTGTCGCCCACAGGGAGTTTCAACACGCGCGGGACCTTGCCGAGGATCGGACCCTCGGGAATCTTGGCGCAGGCCTGCTCGACGATGCGGAGGCTCTGCTCGATCTCATCCATGCGGACGAGGTAGCGGGCCATCGAGTCACACTCTTGATAAACCGGGATATCGAAATCGAACTGGTTGTAGATCGAGTAAGGTTCGTTCTTTCGGACGTCGTAGTTAATGCCAGAGCCGCGGATCACGGGGCCGCAAGCTCCGTACTTACGGCAAATCTCGGCGCTGATCGGGCCGATGCCCTCCAGGCGTTTGCGCAGAATGATGTTATCCGTGACCAGCGCCTTATAGAGCTTCAGACGCTCGCGCATGTAAGGCACGAAATCCAGGCAGCCCTGGATGAAGTCGGCATCGATGTCTTTGCACACGCCGCCGAAGCGGTAGTAGCAATAAGTGAGGCGGTTGCCTGCGACTGATTCGAGCAAATCGAGGATCTTCTCGCGGTCGTCAAAGGCGTAAAGGATCGGCGTTAAACCACCGAGATCCATGATCCACGCGCCCCAACCCACGAGGTGGCTCGCGATGCGGTTGAGCTCTGAGGTGATCACGCGGATGTACTCGGCGCGTTCTGTCACTTCGATCTTGGCGGCCTTTTCCACGGCGCCGACGAAGGCGTGGGTGTAGGTCATGGACGACAGGTAATCCATGCGGCTGGTGTTCGGCAGGAACTGCGTCCACGTGCGGTTCTCGCCCATTTTCTCGTGCATCCGATGGATGTAGCCGATGATGGGCTCGGCCTTCATGACGAATTCGCCGTCCATCTCAACCTTCACGCGCAGCACGCCGTGAGTGGCCGGATGCTGCGGCCCGAGATTGAGCATAAACGTCTCATTGGAAGGGTCCCCGACGGGAACTAGAGGTGGTACGTTCACGCTTGGAAATCCTTTAACAGAGGGTGATAGGTGGCATCTTCTGGAAGGATAAAGGGCGACAGGTCGCGGTGGCCGACAAACTCGATGCCGAAAAAGTCGTGGGTTTCACGCTCGTGCCAATCGGCACCGGGAAACACTTTGGAGATGGTGGCTATCTTTGCGTCTTTACGCGAAATGCGGGCGCGGTAGGCCACGCGCATGCCGGTCTGGAAGTGAAGGAAATCGTAGATGACCTCGAGCAATTCCTGTTTCGGCCAGTCCATGCCGGTGACAGCGTCGATCGCGAAACCATGGCGGTCGAGCAGCTGTGCAGCTTCGACGACTTTTGATGGTTCGACAGTGACTTCCAAGTGTAGACCCTTGTCCTCAAATTTCCAGATTTGAACTGGTTTGGGCGGCGGAGGTGGCGGAGCGGCCGGAGCAGGAGCGGGCTTCGGAGCGGCGGGCGCTACTGGCTTTGCGACCGGAGCAGCGGGTGCAGCACCTGTGACCGATGGAGTAGCTGCGACGGCTGCCGGCTTGGCACTTGGTACTTGGGCCTTGGCACTTTCCGCGCCTGCGACCGGTGCGGGTGCGGCCGGTTTTGGTGCGACCGGTTTGGGTGGGGGCGGAGGAGGTAGCGCGGGCGGAAGTTGGACCATCTCCTTGACGGCCAGGGGCTCAAATTCGGCGGCGAGTTGCTCGACAGTAATACTCATGGTATTTCGACGGTAGGCCAACGGCGTTTGCCGGTGAGCTTCTTTTCCAGCTCAATGATGCCTTCGAGCAGAGCCTCGGGGCGGGGCGGGCAACCTGGGATATATACGTCAACCGGGAAAAGCTTATCTACGCCTTCCACGACCGCATACTGGCCGGGGTAAACGAACGGTCCGCCAGAGATAGCGCAATTACCCATGGCAATAACCCATTTGGGTTCAAGCATCTGGTCGTAGAGGGTTTTAATAACCGGAGACAGTTTCTTATTCACCGTGCCAGCGACGATCATGAGATCGGCCTGACGAGGTGAAGGCCGGAAGACCTCAGCACCGAAACGCGATATATCGAATCGGGCCATGCCTGTGGCCATCATCTCGATCGCGCAACAGGCGATACCAAAAGTGAGCGGCCACAACGAGTTCGCCCGAGAGAGGGCGAGCACATCGTCGAGCATCGCAAACTTTACGAGTTGGGAGCAGTCGGTTTGCGGCGCGTCCATTCGAAAACTCCTTTTTTCCAAGCGTATATGATTACTAACGAAAGTGTACCCACGAACATCACGACCTCGACGAGATCGCGCCAGGCGAAGGCCTCTACCCGGTTGTAGACGAGAGCGACGGGGATGAGATAGAGCACATCGACCGCGAAGGCTACGAAGACCAGCGCGTAGAGATAATAAACAGCACTGTAACGAATCCACGCGTCACCGATCGGCGGCACGCCGCATTCAATGGCTTGACCGGTTTTGCCGGAGGTCTGACGGGTCTTGGCTCGGGGCGCCAAAAAGTATACAATCACAAAGGGACCAGCCATGAACGCCAGTCCACCCAGGGCGAACAGCACGATGTAAATGAGATCTCCTGATAGGATTTCGTTCATCGTGAGACCCAGGCAGGTGACCCGGGAAAATGTGAAATCTGCGGCATGTTGCCATCATGCGGCACAATTGTTGAAGCAGCATCGCAGAGGTTGCCGAAGGCTGCGCATTTCTTGCGACGCGTAAACGCGCAAGATAAAGAAAACTTATCCGCCAAGGCCGGAGGATTAGTTTTCAATGAGCATTTTTCATCCGCCAGGACCCATGGGAAGTGCCTCGTGGAGTCAAAGTGGCAGGTTGTTTTGGGCTTAGGCTTTTTTGTTATAAGTGCCGGCCATGGGAAGTATTTCACGCCCGGTCGGGTCGGCGTTATGCTTAGGTTGTGAAAGCAACTCGTACCGCCCGCCTGCCTTTTGAGCCATGGAGCCCGCTTGGAAACGGCCGTGCGGGGGCTCGGTGCGGCGTCAGCCAGGCGGTCGACGCCAAGGGTTACCGCATGGAAAAGGGAGCGGGTTGGGCATGATTATCGCGTTGCTCACGCTGGTGCTTTTTGTCCTGATCGTTGCTTGGGACTCCACGGTCGAAAAGGACCATCGCGACAACTGACCGCCATGCGTATACGGGGCAAAACAGGGGAACCGTCCCCGAATACAAAGGTGTCTGCCACGCGCAGGCCGGCCGCGGCTTTGGATGCCGGGGCGAAGTTGATGAACGATCTGCCGCTTCAGGGATTGCTCTGTATTGCCCGGCAGAGCGGCATGGCCGAACCAGCGCGCTGTGGTGTGACGATTAACCTGCTTGTCACCAGCCGCGCGGTCCGCAACGGGATGCAACGCATCATGCGCCCGCTGGGTTTGTCGGAAGCACGGTTCAACGCCTTGGTCGCGCTTTACGTGTTAGATCCAGTCCCCTTGTCTCCGGCCAATCTGGCGCACCACGCGGCTATCACGCGTACTGCCATGATGGATACGCTCGACCAGCTTGCGACGCATGGCTGGATCAGCCGCGAGCGGCGGAAGACCGACCGTCGTGTAATCCATATTCATCTGACCGACCAGGGCCGCGAAGCGGCAGATGCCGCGATCCGGCGCTTTCTCAAGGCCGCCGAGGATTTTTCTGAAACCCTAAACCCGGGACAACAGGATTCATTTAGTGCTGTTTGCCGGGTTTTGCGCCAACACACAGAGGCCCTTGTGACGTGATTCTGACAGGCAGGCCGGCTCAATCGATTACACTTAACTAACAATTTTAAACTAATGAAAAAACGCATTATCCTCACCGCTGTTATCGCGCTCGCTGTTTTTGGGGCGATCTTCAGCTACAAATTTTATGGCATCCACCAGATGCAGGCCGCCATGGCGGGCATGAGGCCGCCGCTGGTAACCGTGAGCGCCGCCGCCGCCCGGGAGGAAACCTGGCCTAACACCCTGACTGCGGTTGGTTCGCTCACGAGTTTTCGTGGCATCACGGTGAAGTCTGAACTCGCGGGAACTGTCCGTCAGGTGGCAGCGGAATCCGGGGCGGCGGTGGCCGAGGGCGACATGCTCGTCGTGCTCGACACCGCGATGGAGGAGGCGCAGCTCGCTGGACTCGAAGCTCAGTTAAAACTCGCCGAGATCAACCTTGGCCGCGCTCGTGATTTGCGCACCAACAACACCAACGCGCCGGTCGACCTCGACACGGCCGAGGCTGCGGGACTGCAGGCGCAGTCCGCTGCCGAACAGGTCCGTATCACCATTGAGAAGAAGCGTGTGGTCGCGCCGTTTGCCGGGCGTTTGGGCATTGTGAAGGTTTATCCCGGGCAGCTTCTCGCGGTCGGCGACCCACTGGTCGTGCTCGAAAGTATCGACCCCATCCATGTCGATTTTTCCCTGCCGCAACAGGAACTCAGCCGCCTCAAGGTCGGCCAATCCGTCCAGCTCGCGGTCGACGCTTATCCTGAGCGCGTCTTCGAGGCAAAAATCACTGCGATCAGTCCGCGCGTGACCGACGCCACCCGCAGTATCGACATCCGGGCCACTTTGGGAAACCAGGATGAAGCGCTCCGCCCCGGCATGTACGCTCACGCCGACGTTGTCCTTCCTCCCACGGAACACGCCATGGTGTTGCCTTCCACCGCCGTCGTACACAACCCCTACGGCGAGACGGTTTATGTCATAGAGGATGGTTTGGCAAAGCAGCGGTTTATTAAAACCGGCCCTCAACGCGGCGATCTTATCGTGGTCACCGATGGACTGAAAGTCGGCGATCAGGTTGTGACTTCAGGTCAGATCAAGCTGCGCAACGGCAGTGCCGTGCGGATCGATAATTCGGTGGCTCCCGAAGCCAGCCCAGCCCCCAAACCCAACGAAAGTTAAGCGGAGCCTGCCATGCGTTTTACCGATCTTTTTATCCGCCGTCCGATTCTTGCGACGGTGGTCAATATCTTTCTGCTGCTGGGCGGCTGGCTGGCTTTCAAGGCCATGGTCATCCGCCAGTATCCGGTCACCAACAACGCAGTGGTCACCGTCACGACCACGTATCCGGGTGCGAGCGCCGATCTCGTGCGCGGCTTTATCACCACACCGCTGGAGCGTGAAATTTCCTCAGCCGACGGGCTCGACTACGTTGAGTCTGTGAGCGGTTCGAATGTCTCGGTCATCACGGCGAAGTTGCGTCTCAACTACGATCCCAATGACGCGCTTACGCAGATAACTTCAAAGGTGAACCGTGTGCGGAGCGAGCTGCCGAGCGGCGCCGAGGACCCGGTTTTCGATGTCTCAGTGGGCGAAACCACGGCATCGATGTACCTGAGCTTTTCGAGTGACAAACTCGAGGCCAACCAGATCACCGACTATCTCGTCCGCGTGGTGCAGCCCAAGTTGACCACTGTCGAAGGCGTGCAGAAGGTCGAAATTCTTGGCGGACGCACGTTTGCGATGCGCATCTGGCTGAAGGATGATCGTATGGCTGCGCTCGGGCTGAGTGCCGCAACCGTTCGCCAGAAACTGGCATCGCAAAATTATCTTTCGGCGGTTGGCCAGACCAAGGGCTCGATGATCTCGGTTAATCTCACCGCCAAGACCGATCTGCACACGGCGGAGGAATTTCGCCAGATGGTAATTCGCGAGCAGGATGGCCGCATTGTCCGTCTCGGTGACATCGCGGATGTCGTGCTTGGCGCCGAAGATTACAGTTCCAGCCTGACCTTTAACGGGCTTGTCGCCACGGGCATGAGCATCAGCGTGCTGCCCACGGCCAATTCCATCGATGTCATCAAGCGCGTGCATGCGATGTGGCCCGGCCTGGTCAGCCAGTTTCCAGCCGGCTTGCAGGCCAACATTATTTACGACGCCACGGCGTTCATCAACGATTCGATCACGGAGGTCATCCACACGCTGCTTGAGGCGATGTTGATCGTGGTCGTTGTGATCTATCTTTTCCTTGGTTCTTTCCGTTCGGTCGTCATTCCCATTGTCGCCATTCCGCTCTCGCTGATCGGCGGAGGCGTGCTGATGCTCGCGTTCGGATTCTCCATCAATCTGCTTACGCTGCTCGCCATGGTTCTGGCGATTGGGTTGGTGGTCGATGACGCGATCGTGGTCGTGGAGAACATCCACCGACATATCGAGGAGGGGCTCACGCCTTTCGACGCAGCGATCAAGGGTGCGCACGAACTGATCGGACCCGTGATCACGATGACGATCACGCTGGCGGCGGTTTATGCGCCGATCGGTTTGCAATCAGGCGTAACCGGTGCGCTCTTCCGCGAGTTTGCGTTTACGCTGGCTGGTTCGGTCGTGGTGTCAGGTTTTGTGGCGTTGACGCTGTCGCCCATGCTCAGCTCAAAGCTCTTGCGGCATAACCCGAATCCAAAAGGTTTTGAACATCTGCTCGATGTCGGCTTCGGCAAATTTCGCGGCGCCTATGAACGTTTTCTCGACACGGTCTTGTCGACGCGTCCTGCGGTGGTTGTCGTGGCTGTACTGATCTTTGCCAGTATTGTGCCGTTTTTCCTGATGACGAAGAGGGAACTGTCGCCAGCGGAAGATCGCGGTTTTGTGATTGGAATTATCGGAGGAGCGCCCAATGCCACGCTGGACCAGACCCAGCGTTACACCGCCCAGATACAGCCCCTGATCAAGCAGTCATTTCCAGAGACGGATATTGCTTTCGCGATCATTGGCTTCAATCCGACGAGCGGCTTGGCCGATGCTTCTGGCGGTATGATCGGCCAGGTGCTCAAACCCTGGAATCAGCGGACACGCAGCGCGGCAACGTTGGCGGCGCAATTTGGAGCTGCTGCCAATACGATCTCAGGCCTCAACGTTGCCGCTGTTCTGCCGCCATCGCTTCCCGGTGCGGGCAGTGGTTTACCGGTGCAGTTTGTGGTGAGCTCGACTCAGGACCATGCTCGCGTCGTCGAGGTGGCCAACGAGCTCCTCCAGCGCGCCCTGGCCAGCGGGAAATTTGTCTATGGCGACAATAGTCTGAAATTTGACCAGCCGCAGGCCGATCTCACGATCGACAAGGACAAGGCGGCTTTGCTCGGCATCGACATGTCGCAGCTCAGCGGCGATCTCGGCTCGATGCTTGGCGGTGGCTATGTGAACCGGTTCTCCATCGAAGGCCGCGCCTACAAAGTCACGCCGCAGGTGACGCGCACTTCCCGGCTCACCGCCGAACAACTCGGCAGCTACTATATTTCAACAGGTAAGGGTGAGCTCGTGCCGCTCTCCAGCATCGCCACGATCAACCAATCGACCCAGCCGCGCAACCTCGGCCGTTTCCAGCAGCTCAACTCGGCGACGCTTGGCCTCGTGCCGCGTCCCGGCGTTTCGCTCGGTGAGGCGCTCGACTGGCTGACCGCAGAATCCAAGCAGGTCTTCCCGGAGGGTTTCACCGCTGACTACAAAGGCGAACTCCGGCAGTACGTGCATGAAGGCAGTTCGCTCATGGCAACTTTTGGCCTGGCGCTTCTCGTCATCTTTCTCGTGCTTGCGGCGCAATATGAAAGCTGGCGCGATCCGATTATCATCATGATGGCGGTCCCGCTTTCGATCGCTGGCGCCATGGTGTTTCTCTTTCTCGGGTTCGCCACGCTCAACATCTACACGGAGGTCGGTCTGATCACGCTCGTCGGTCTGATCACAAAACACGGCATTCTCATGGTGGAGTTTGCCAATAAGACGATGGAGGAAACGGGTTGTTCGGTGCGTGAAGCCATCGAAAAAGCCGCCGGAGTACGCTTACGCCCCATCTTGATGACCACCGCCGCGATGGTACTTGGTGTGCTACCGCTGGTTGTGGCCAAGGGCGCCGGTGCGGAATCCCGCTACAGCATGGGCCTCGTCATCGCCACCGGCATGTCGATCGGCACGCTCTTCACGCTCTTTGTCGTGCCGGTGTTCTACACCTTCATCGCCAAGATCAGGCCGCGCATTGTGACGGATGCGTCAGCGGTGCAAAAACCGGCGCTTACACACTAAATCTCCCAATTTGGTGGAGCGTGCCCGGGCAAAGAAGAACCAGGGGTGGTTCTTCTGGGGTAACTGTCTGCGCCGCTCCGCCATCATTTTTCAATTATGAAAACCGTAATTACTCCTTTCAAATGGATCGTCTTCGCTGCAACCGTTTTTGCGGCCACCGCCGCGCGGGCGACGGGTGATGCGCCGCTGCCCCGGCCTCTGACGCTCGACGCCGCTCTGGCCTATGGCGCCGAACACAACCCGGCGTTGCTTCGCGCGAGCGAAAGCATCCGCGAGCAGGAGGGCGTGTTGATCCAGGCGCGCGCTTCGCAACTGCCATCGCTGACCGCGTCGGGCAGTTACACGCGTACGGAAGATTCTCTGTTGGAGTCGCCGTTTTATGAAAAACGCAGCTGGTCCATCGACGTCACTGCGCGCCAGCTGTTGTACGCCGGTGGCGGCCCACGCGCGCAGATCCGCAGCGAGCGGGAACGGCTCGAAGCTGCGCGCCTGGGATTCACCGCCGTGCTCAACGATACGATGCTTGCCCTGCGCCAGCAGTTTCACGTCGTGTTGCTGGACCGTGAGATCATCGCCGTGCATGAAGAAGCTCTGCGCGTTTTGGAGATGGCGCTGCAACAGGCCCACGCCCGACGTGATGTCGGTACAGGCTCGGACTTCGATGTGTTGCGTGCGGAGGTGTCGGTGGCCAATGAAAAACCTGCATTGATCCGTGCCCGCAACGCCTGCCGTGTCGCTCAGGACCAGTTGCGGGTCACGCTTGGTGCGCCGGCGGTGAAAGGAGTGGTGACCGATCTTGATGTGCGGGGCTCGCTCGCCCTGCCGCGCCGCAACGGGGACCTCGAGGCGGCTCTTTCTGCCGCTCGTGCGCAGCGCCCCGAACTCGCGCGACAAAACCGGCTCATCGCCGCCGCCGAGCAGGGCGTTACGAGCGCGCGCAGCGGTTATCTGCCGACAGTGAACGCGCTTGCCGGTTATGAATGGGTCGGCCCGTCGCTCACCACCACGCCGGACAACCATCTCAAGGGCTGGGCGGCTGGAGTGCAGAGCAGCTGGGCCATTTTCGATGGTCGGGCCACGGCGGCTAAAGTGCGTCAGAGCCAGTCGCGTCTGAAGCAGGCAAAACTTTCCGAGACAGAGCTGCAGCTGTCGGTGGACCTCGACGTACGGCAGGCTTTTTCCGCGCTGACCGAGGCCGACGAATTGCTCGTCTCGTCCGAGAAAGTGGTCGACCAGGCCCGGGAGAGTTTGCGTCTTGCCCAGACGCGCTTGCAGGCTGGCACCGCTACCCAGCTCGATATCTTGCAGGCGCAATCTGCTCTGACTGATGCACGTTCGAATCTCGCTCAAGCCCAATACTCCTACATTGTTGCGACTTTTTCGCTGCAGCGAGCGGTGGGATCACGCTAAATCACGAACCAATTCCTTCCCCCAATGAAAACACTCCTGATTTTTGTGACAGCTCTGATGGTTGCGGGGCTTGCCGCGGCCGCGGAGCCCGATGCGCAGCCAGGAAAAGATCCATCGGCCAATGCCCAGCCGGTCACCGGAATACCCGGCATCCAGCCGGCGACGTCGAGGTTGGAACGTACGTTCGCCGGTAGGCTGGGAGCCCACGAGCCCATCTATTTTATCTTCGGTCCCGATGCTCCCGCCGCGAAGTTTCAGTTCAGTTTTAAATACAAAATCCTCCGGTTCGGTGAGCCGACGCCGCAGCTCCTGCCCAGCACCTTGCAGTTCGCGTTCACCCAGCGGTCGCTGTGGAATATTACCGGCAACTCGAGTCCGTTCTACGACACGAGCTATATGCCGGAGTTGTTTTACGAATCCCTTGCGCCCGCCCCCGTGGCTGGCAAAAGCGGATTCACCTGGCTCGGTTATCAGGCCGGTTACAAGCACGAGTCGAATGGCCGCTCAGACGTGGACTCGCGCAGCATGAATGCGCTTTTTGTACGACCTGCTTTTGCCCTCGGCGACCTAGCGGGATGGCATCTGGTTGTTGTGCCGGAAATCCACGCGTACATCGGCGGCCTGAGCGACAACGAGGATCTGACGGATTACCGCGGCTACGGCAAAATGCGTGCGATCTTTGGGAAAAACAACGGACCGTCGCTCATGTATACCGGTATCGTCGGCCGGCGCGCCAAGCATTTCACAACCCAGCTGGATCTCACGGTACCCATTCGGACGCATCGGCTCGACTTCGAGACTTATCTACTCGTGCAATATTTCAAAGGTTATGGCGAAAGCCTGCTGTCGTACCGCGAGAAAACAGAGACCGTGCGCGCTGGCGTCTCCTTGGTGCGCTAGTTCTCTTTGCGTTTGGCGCGCGCCTTCATGGTTGAACACAGTGGGTTGCCACCTAGGCTGCGCGTGCTTTGGAACTCCGCCATCTTCGCTATTTTTGTGCTGTTGCCGAGGCGCTCAACTTCAGCCGAGCGGCTGAAAAAATGCGCGTTGCCCAACCATCGCTAAGCCGCCAAATCCGCGACCTCGAACATGAATTGGGCTTTCCGCTTTTTGTGCGGACGACCACGAGCGTGCGTTTGACCGATGCCGGAGGGCATTTCTATCCGGCGGCGCAAAAGTTGCTCGCGCAGCTTTCGATCGCGATCACCAGCGCGCAGGAGGTTGCCAATGGCCGCGGCGGAGATTTCAATATCGCGAGCGACTGGCGCATCCCGATGAATCTCATCCCGGAGACGGTGCGCAAATTCCGGCTGCGGCACCCCAAAGTCACGGTTCATTTTGCCGATCTGCAGATCGCCGAGCAAATCGA
>Ga0302290_10000296_pt1 | contig 10706 bp, 7 predicted proteins | sample III_Fen_N1_3_FD_194547 | JGI IMG/M metagenome (GOLD analysis project Ga0302290, IMG submission 194547) | Peat permafrost microbial communities from Stordalen Mire near Abisko, Sweden - III_Fen_N1_3 | ecosystem: Environmental > Terrestrial > Soil > Wetlands > Permafrost | place: Sweden: Abisko... | reverse complement strand
AAGGCTTCGCGGGCGTATTGCTCGGCGGTCGAGCCGATGTCACCGCGCTTGGCGTCCAGGATGATGGGCACGGACGGCGCCACGCGCTTGATATGCGCCATCAACCGCTCCAACTGGTCTTCGGCGCGCTGCGCGGCGAAGTAGGCGATCTGCGGCTTGAAGGCGATCACCAGATCCTTGGTGGCATCGACGATGGCGCTGCAGAAGTCGTAGATGCGCGAGGCGTCACCCTTCCAGGCGCCGGGAAACCTGGCCGGCTCGGGGTCCAGGCCGACACAAAGCAGGGAGTTGTTGAGGCGATCAGCGGCTTGGATCTGCTCGACGAAATTCATGGGGGTGGCGGGCGCGGCGGGCCTCAGTTGAAGTACCGTATTGTCCGGTTTTTGAAAAGGACAGGGATATGTTGGTACTGAGCACCGAGCGGCTGCGTCTGCGCTGGGCGAATCTGCAGGATGCCGATTTTGTGCTGGACCTCTTGAACCAGCCCTCATGGATTGCGAACATCGGCGACCGCAACGTCCGCACCTTGGAACAGGCCGAGGACTGGATAGCCGCGAGGCTGGTCATGGCCTATCGCACCCAGGGATTCGGCTTCTGGATCGTGGAGCGCAGCACGGATGGCGAGCGCCTGGGCATCTGCGGCCTGACCAAGCGCGACACCTTGCCCGAGGTCGATGTCGGCTATGCCTTCTTGCCGGTGCACTGGGGGCGCGGCTATGCGCGAGAAGCAGCGGCGGCCTGCCTGGCGCATGGCCGTGATCGCCTGCATCTGCGCCGCGTGCTGGCGATCACAGGGCCCGACAACCTGGCTTCCAGTCGCGTGCTGGAGGCCATCGGCATGCAATTCGTCGAGCAGCGCGTGCTGGCTGGCGAGACGCGCCAGACGCGCATCTATGCCTGGGGTGGCTCAGATACGTCGGCTTAGATGCGTCGTGCCAGCGCCTCGGCCTTGCCGATGTAGTTGCCCGGCGTCAAATCACGCAGGCGCGCCTTCTCGGCTTCGGGCAGCTCCAGCGTGTCGATGAAGGCCTGGATGGCTTCGCGCGTGATGGCTTTGCCGCGGGTCAGCTCCTTCAGGCGCTCATAGGGGTTGGGCAGGGCGTAGCGGCGCATCACCGTCTGGATGGGCTCGGCCAGCACTTCCCAGGCGTGGTCCAGGTCATAGGCGAGCTGGGCCTCGTTGATTTCCAGCTTGTCCAGGCCCTTGATCAGCGATTCATAGCCCAGCACCGCATAGCCCAGGGCCACGCCCATATTGCGCAGCACGGTCGAGTCGGTCAGGTCGCGCTGCCAGCGGCTGATGGGCAGCTTTTGCGAGAGGTGCGTGAGCACCGCATTGGCCAGGCCAAAATTGCCTTCGGCGTTCTCGAAGTCGATCGGGTTGACCTTGTGTGGCATGGTCGAGGAGCCGATCTCGCCGGCCTTGGTGCGCTGCTTGAAGTAGCCGAGCGACACATAGCCCCAGACATCGCGCGACCAATCGATCAAGATGGTGTTGGCGCGCGTCACCGCATCGAACAGCTCGGCCATGTAGTCGTGCGGCTCGATCTGGATCGTGTACGGATTGAAGGCGAGGCCCAACTGCTGCTCGATGACGCGCTGCGAGAAGCCTTCCCAGTCGAACTCGGGCCAGGCGCTCAGGTGAGCGTTGTAGTTGCCCACCGCACCATTCATCTTGGCCAAGAGTTTCACATCGGCAATGCGGGCACGCGCGCCGCGCAGGCGCGCCACCACATTGGCGATCTCCTTGCCCACCGTGGTCGGGCTGGCGGTCTGGCCGTGCGTGCGGCTGAGCATGGGCGTGGCCGCCAGCGTGTGGGCCATCTCGCTGAGCTTGGCGATGATGCGGTCCAGCGTGGGCAGCAGCACGTCCTGGCGCGCGGCCTTGAGCATCAGGCCGTGGCTGGTGTTGTTGATGTCCTCGCTGGTGCAGGCGAAGTGCACGAATTCGCCAGCCGCCTTCAGCTCGGCATTCGATTCGAAGCGGCCCTTGAGCCAGTACTCGACCGCCTTCACATCGTGGTTGGTGGTCTTCTCGATGTCCTTGATGGCCTGGGCATCGGCTTCCGAGAAGCGCGTCACCAGACCGCGCAGCAGGCCGCGAGCAGCTTCAGACAGGGGCTTGAATTCGGCAAAGCCAGCGTCCGACAGCGCGATGAACCATTCGACCTCAACCTGCACGCGTCGATGCATCAGGCCGAACTCGGACAGCAGCGGCCGTAGCGCTGCCACGCGGGCGGCGTAACGGCCGTCCAGGGGCGACAGGGCGGAAAGGGCGGATAGATTCATGGCGTGGGGCAGCACGAAGGCCGCAGCTCGTAGTGATTGGGGCAAACCCGGGGATTTTAGGGCTTGTCGCCTCCCTGGGCCTTACCCCAATGACAGCCGCCATCCACTCTTGCCTAATCGTGCTCTTTCGCCGACTCGATCCAACAATGATTTCGGAGGAGCTGATGGCTGTGAAAGCCGCATTGCGTCTGGTGCGCGTGCACGAACTCGATACGCTCGCCTGGGCGCCGCTGCTGGCTGCCAGCAAGGCCGAGGGGCAGCAGATGCTCAGCCGTTTGCTGCAGGACTGGCGCAGCGGCGCGAATCGCTTTGACCGCCCCGGCGAGTCGCTCTGGGGTCTGCAAAACGAGCAGGGCCAGTGGGTGGCCGTGGGCGGCCTCAATCTGGAGCCGGCGCCCGGCCGTCGTGGTGCAGCGCGCATGCGCCGCTTCTATGTGCACCCCGACTACCGCTGCCTGGGCTGCGCGCGGCGCTTGCTGGCTGCGGTCCTGGCGGCTGCGCAAGGCCGTTTTGATCGACTGCATGTCAACACGCAGAGCGCAGGCTCGGCGGCCTTCTGGTCGCGGCAGGGCTTTGCAGCGGTGGGCGAGAGCGCGGCTTACACCCATGTGAGGCTGCTGCCTGCACGATTGGCCGCCTGAAGCGCGCGGCACAATGCTGCTCTCGTATCGAGGACGAGGGAGCAAATGACAAGAATATGGGTGATGCCCGGCTTGGCCAGCCTGGTGCTGCTGGCGGCATTGGCCGGATGCGAGCCGACACCGACGCCGGCGGCAGCGCCTACTGTCAGCGCTGCGCAGCTGGCTCAATTGCAGCAGGGTGTTGACGGGCTGCTGGCGCAATATCGCAAGATGATCGTCCTGATGAACGGGGAGCGTGCGCTCAACGCAGCCGAACGCAGCGCGGCGGAAGGTGTGGGGCACCTGCTGTTTCACGAGCTCCAACAGAGTACCCGGGGCTTGGTGGCGCAGAGCACCGCCAGCGCCGACATGGCGCTGCTGGCCGCCTTGACCCAGGTGCTGGATCGCATTGAGTCCGATCCGACATGGTTTGACGCTGACCGCCTGGCCTTCAAGGACTTCCTTGGGCGGCTGGCCCAGTACCACTCGGCATCGCAAAGTCTGGCCGGGCTCAAGCTGGCCAAGCGTGCCAATGAAGATCTGGCGATGTTGGCCGAGGTGGAGCAGGCCTACGAGAGTGAGCTGAAGGACAGCTTCGGCCGCTTTGCGAAGCGCGGCATCGAGCTCAAGCGCGAGAAGTGGACCGACTACGTGGCCAAGCTGCGCAGTCTCTACACACGCGAGCAGATCATGCGGGACTACGCCACCATCGTGCCCTATGCCACGGCCACGCCGAATGCCGATGCGGTTGGGGCCGCAGGCGGCGAACCGCGCGAGCTGTTCGGCGACAAGCTGCCGCCCAAGACCGTGCTTCTCACCTTCGATGACGGTCCACATGCTCGCTACACCGACGAGATACTCGAAATCCTGAAGCGCTACGAGGCCAAGGCGGTCTTCTTCCAGCTTGGGCAGAACCTTGGCACGCTGGATGCCAAGGGCCAGGTCTTGCCTGGGCCGGGCAGCAAGGTTGCGCAGCGCGTTCTCGCAGCCGGCCACGTCCTGGCCAACCACAGCTTTACCCATGGGCTGATGTCCAGGTTCGAGTTGGACAAGGTCAAGAGCGAGGCTGCTGACACCGAGGCGCTGCTGGACGGCGCGGGCCGCAGTGGCGCTCCACTGTTCCGCTTTCCATACGGTGCGCGCAATGAGGGTGCGCTCGCCACCATTGAGGCCCTGAAGCTGCGCTCGATGCTGTGGAATATCGATTCGCTGGACTGGTCCGATCCGATCCCCAAGTCGATTGCCGCGCGCGTGCTGGCCAGCCTGGACAAACAGCAGCGCGGCATTGTGCTGTTTCACGACATCCATGCCCGAACGGTACAGGCGCTGCCCCTGGTGCTTGATCAACTGGTGGCTGACGGCTACCAGTTCGCGGCATGGAAGGATGGCCGCATCGTCACGACGGGCCTGCGCGGCGCGAGCGCCGAGTCGCCCGCACTGACGGGCACCAACCTCTATCGTGACAGTCACGCCCTCATCATCGGCATCGACCAGTATCAGCGCTGGCCGCGCCTAGCTCATGCCAAGCGAGATGCCCTTGCCATGCAGGAGACGTTGCAAAGCAGTTTTGGATTCCGGCCCGAGAACATCAACCTGTTGCTGGACGGCGATGCCACGCGAGCCAACATCCTGCGCGTCCTGAATGAAAAGCTGGTCGACGGTCAACGCGTGAAGCGCGACGACCGTGTCTTCGTCTTCTTTGCCGGCCATGGCAGCACGCGTCGATTGCCAAGCGGGCGCGAGATTGGCTACGTGATCCCGGTTGACGCAGGGCTGGACGATTTGCAGACGGATGCGATTGCCATGCCCCAGCTCCAGGAGGTTGGCGAGGCGCTGTCGGCCAAGCATGCGCTCTTCATCATCGATGCCTGCTACTCGGGCCTGGGCCTGACACGTGCTGGCTTTGGTGGCAGCAGCGCCAACTTCATCAAGGACAATGCGCGACGCATCGGGCGCCAGATGATGACGGCGGGCGGCGCCGATCAGCAGGTGGCCGACGACGGACCCGGCGGCCATTCGGTATTCACTTGGACGCTGCTGCAGGCCCTGAGCGGCAAGGCGGATCTGAATGGTGATGGCCTCATCACCGCGACCGAACTGGCCGCCTATGTGGCTCCGGCGGTGTCCGCGATTGCGCACCAGACCCCCGCTTTCGGCAGCCTGCCTGGTTCGGAGGGCGGTGAATTTGTGTTTGAGTTGGTTGCCACCGACCAGGCGCTCAGCGCCGACAGCCAGCAGCTTGATGCCGCCGCCAGCCGACTGGCCCAGCGTATTGATCAGGCCAGTGCTGCGTCGCCAGCGGCAAGTGGTGCTGCCAATCAGGTGGTAGTGAAGGGCCTGGACGGCAACGATGTGTCGCTGTCCACCAGCACCACCAAGGTGAATCCGGGCGCGCGCATCGCCGCCCAACGCGCCAATGATCGTGGCTTGCTGCTGTACAAGGAGCGCCGCTATGACGAGGCCGAGGCGGCATTCGTGGAGGCACTCAAGCTGCAACCGCGCTTCGCACTGGCGGCCAACAATCTGGGCTTCATCTATTTCAAGCGCGGCAAGCCCGTCGAGGCTGCGCGCTGGTACCAAAAGGCCATCGAGATGGACGGTAGCCGCGCGCTTGCCTGGTTAAATCTCGGGGACGCTCAGTTGCTGGCGGGCGAGGAGGCCAAGGCGCTGGAGGCTTACAAGAGCTTTGTGGAGCTCTCACCCAAGCACGCACGGGTGGCGGAGCTGCAAGCCTGGATTGCACAGCCTGATGCAGCACACCGGCCCAAGCCTTCCCTGTGATCAGGTCGCCCAGTCGCTTCGGCTCATGAGCGCAGCTTGGCCAGCGACTGGCGGATCTTGGCTGCGTCGCGCTGGCGCTGGGCTGAGCCGTCGGCGTCCAGCAGCACCAGGGTGATGGGCTTGCCGCCGCTGCGCATGCGCATGGTCAGGCAGCGGCCGGCTTCCTCGGTGTAGCCGGTCTTGGAGAGCAGGATGTCCCAGCCCTTGGCACCCACCAGGCTGTTGGTGTTGTGCAACTCGCGCGGGCGGCCGCTGACGGGCACGATGTCCTTCTTGTCACTGGTGATGCGGCTGATCTCCGGGTAGCGCGCAGCGGCGTTGGCAATTTTGGCCACTTCCATGGCGGTGGAGGTGTTGCTGGGCGAGAGGCCGGTGGGCTCGTTGATGGCGGTGCGCACCAGACCCAGATTGCGGATCTTGGCCTGCACCGCCAGCTTGAAGCGCTCCAGCCCGCCCGGATAGGTGCGCGCCAGCGCGGCCGCAGCACGGTTTTCCGAGGACATCAGCGCCAGCTTCAGGGCGGCCAGCCGCGTCATCTCTGCGCCAACCTTGACCCGCGAGGCGCTGTGCTTGAGCGTGTCCACATCGGCGTCGGCAATGCGGATCTTCTCGTTCATATCTGGTTGCGCATCCAGCACGACCATGGCCGTCATCAGCTTGGTCAGCGATGCGATGGGCACCACCACATCGGCGTTCTTTTCCATCAGAACCCGGCCACTGCTGTCTTCCAGCACCACCGCATGCTTGGCATTGACGGGCAGCTTGAACTCGGTAGGCGCGGCGTTTCCAGCGGCGGGGCGGTGTTTGGGCTGGGCCTGGGCGAGCAGGCTGCAAAGAGCCAGCGCGAGTGCCGGCAGGGCGAACTTCCAGTTCGGGCAGACTGGGCTGGCATCGGCCAGATGGTGTGGGCGCTTGTGCAATTCGCCTCCTTGGGGACAGTACAGCTTGGGGAAAAATACATAGGGGACAGGCCTTGCCCGGAGCGAAGAATAAATGGTCTGGAGCGGCTGTTTTAGAAAAACTTGGCAGACGAGGGGCAAGTCCCACGCTTTGCCAGGCGCAGTGGATCGAATGGGGGTCACCTGCGCGGTAACTCGGGCATGGCTAGAATCGCGGCCAAACAAGGACGTTCGTCCAACTATTCAGACATGAAGCTCATCGGTTCCCTTTCCAGCCCCTACGTCCGCAAAGTCCGCATCGTGATGACGGAGAAGAAGCTCGACTTCCAATTCGTACTTGAGGACGTGTGGGCGAGTGACGCGATCCAGAAGATCAACCCGTTGGGCAAGGTACCCTGCCTGGTGATGGAAGGTCAGGACTCCATCACCGGCGCGGTGTTTGATTCACGCGTGATCGTGGAGTATGTCGACACGCTCTCGCCTGTGGGCAAGCTGATCCCCGAAAAAGGCCGCGAGCGCACCGAGGTGCGCACCTGGGAAGCGCTGGCCGATGGCCTGCTGGACGCTGCCATTCTGGTGCGCCTGGAAGAAACCTGGGCAGGCCGCAGCGCAGAGCAGCGCAGTCCCGCCTGGATCGAGCGCCATCTGGGCAAGATGCAGGCCGCGCTGAAGGCCATGAGCCAGGGCCTGGGCGAAAAGGCCTGGTGCTCGGGCACGCATTTTTCGCTGGCCGATATTTCGGTAGGCTGTGCGCTGGGCTATCTGGACTTCCGTTTCCCCGCTATCGACTGGCGCAGCGATTACGCCAATCTGGACCGCCTGTACGAGAAGCTGCGCGTGCGCCAGAGCTTCATCGATACGGCGCCGCCCCAATAAGCCGCAGCAACTGGCCGGTTCACTGCGCGCGCCGCACCGCGCGCGTGGGCGCAAAGCTCTCTGCGCTGGCCATCGGCCAGTACACCTTGAAGACATTGCCGGGCAGATCGCCTTCGAGCAATGCGCCGGGCATCACGAAGTGCAGCAGATTGGTCAGCAGCTTGACCTCGTGCTGGCTGACCCGGTGCACGATGTGTGCGGCGCTGATCTCGCTGGGATGCGAGAGGCCGGCCGCTTGCACGAGCTCCTGAAGCGCATGCAAGGTGTTCTGATGGAAGCGGAAGACGCGCTCGGTCTTGTCTCCCACCACCAGGGCTTGCTGGCGCTTGGTGTCCTGCGTGCTCACGCCCGTCGGGCAGTGGCCGGTGTGGCAGGCCTGGGCCTGGATGCAGCCTAGCGCAAACATGAAGCCGCGCGCTGCGTTGCACCAGTCTGCACCCAGCGCCATCATGCGCGCGATGTCGAAGGCGCTGACCACTTTGCCGGCACAACCCAGCTTGATCTGCTCGCGCAGCTTCAGGCCGACGAGGGTGTTGTGTACCAGCAGCAGGCCCTCCTGCAGCGGCGCGCCGACGTGATCGGTGAATTCCAGCGGCGCCGCACCCGTGCCGCCTTCGGCGCCATCGACGACGATGAAGTCCGGCAGGATGCCGCTGGACTGCATGGCCTTGGCAATGGCGAACCATTCCCAGGGGTGACCAATGCAGAGCTTGAAGCCGGTGGGCTTGCCGCCCGAGAGTTCGCGCAGCCGGTCGATGAATTGCAGCATGCCGATGGGGGTGGAAAAGGCACTGTGCGCGGCCGGTGACAGGCAGTCCTCTCCCATCGGCACGCCGCGCGCCTGCGCAATCTCCCCCGTCACCTTGGCACCCGGCAGCATGCCGCCATGGCCCGGCTTCGCGCCCTGGCTGAGCTTCAGCTCGATCATCTTGACCTGCGGATCGCGAGCGTTCTGAGCAAAGCGTTCCGCATTGAAGGAGCCATCGTCGTTGCGGCAGCCGAAGTAGCCCGAGCCGATCTCCCAGATCAGGTCACCGCCATGCTCGCGGTGGTGCACGCTGATGGAGCCTTCGCCGGTGTCGTGCGCAAAGGCGCCGCGCTTGGCACCCGCGTTGAGCGCGCGGATCGCATTGGCGCTGAGCGCGCCGAAACTCATTGCCGAGATGTTGAAGACGCTGGCCGAGTAGGGCTGGGCCCGCCCGGCGCCAATGGTGATGCGAAAGTCGTGCGAGCGCAGCTGCGTCGGTGCCACCGAATGATTGATCCACTCATAGCCGGTGGCGCCCACATCGCGCTGCGTACCGAAGGGTCTCTTGTCGGGCTCGCCCTTGGCGCGCTGATAGACCAGCGAGCGCTGCTGGCGCGAGAAGGGCACGGCCTCGTTGTCGTTTTCCAGGAAGTACTGGCGGATCTCGGGGCGGAAGTACTCCAGCAGGTAGCGCACATGGCCGGCCACCGGGTAGTTGCGCAGCACGGCGCGCTTGCTCTGGCGCAGATCGCGCAGGCCCTGCAGGCTCAGCGCGCCGAACACGAGCATCAGCGCGAGCTGCCAGAGATTGCCGTCCTTCATGCCCCAGGCGATGGCGCAGGCCGCCGTGGCGACGATGCAGACGATCCACGCGCTGTAGCGCAGCGGGATCCAGTGGTCGATTCTTTGCAGCCATCCGGTCATGGGCACATCCGCAGTAGAAGGAAGCCCGCATGCTGCGCTTGCCGCTGCCTTTGCGCAGCGGTAGAAGCCCGCAGGCAGCTCTGCGGATAATCACCACGCTGCAATCTCCTGCAAACCGTCAATTCAAGGAGCCCCCATGGGCATCAAGCAAGTGTTCTCGCCGCTGTGGTGGCTGCTGAAGAAGTCCTGGGCGCTGCTCGATGCCACGCGGCGCACGCTGCTGAACCTGCTGCTGCTGCTGGTTCTGGTGAGTTTGCTCATCGGCCTGATCAGCCGCGGCCCCAAGCCGCTGAAGGACAAGACCACGCTGGTACTGGATCTGCGCGGCGCCCTGGTCGAGCAGTTCTCGGGCTCGGCGCGGGAGCAGCTGATGCAGCAGTTGCAGGAGCAGCCGCAGCAGCGCCAGACGCGCTTGCGCGATGTACTGGCCGTGCTGGACGCCGCAGCCAAGGACCCTCACATCAGCCAGCTGGCGCTGGACCTGGACCACTTCGAGGGCGGCGGCATGGCGGGCCTGCATGAGCTCTCGGCTGCGCTGCAGCGCTTCAAGGCCAGCGGCAAGCCCGTGGTGGCCTATGGCGACCACTTCAGCCAGCGCGCTTATCTCTTGGCTGCGCAGGCCAGCGAGGTCTATCTGCACCCCATGGGCACGGTGGCCGTGGAGGGCTTTGGCGGCTATCGCAGCTATTTCAAGGATGCGCTGGACCGGCTGGGCATCAGCCCCAATCTGATCCGCGTGGGCACCTACAAGAGCTTTGGCGAGCCCTATATCGCCAACGGCCCCTCGCCGGCTTCGCAAGAGGCGGAGGCCTATCTCTACGGCGACTTGTGGGCGCGCTACACCGGTGAGGTCGAGACGGCCCGCAAGCTGGACAAGGGCACCGTCACCCGCAGCATTGAAGATCTGCCGCATCTGCTGACGCAGACCAAGGGCGATATGGCCCAGCTCGCGCTGCAGCTCAAGCTGGTGGACGGGCTCAAGAGCCACGATGAAATCCGCGAACTGCTGAAGGCGCGCGGCGCGGTGGATGACAGCAGCAAAAAGCTGCGCAACATCAGCTACGCCGATTACCTGGCCTATCTGCCCGCCAAGCCCGCCTTCGGCCCGGCCGTGGGTGTGGTGGTGGCCGAGGGCGAGATCGTCGACGGCGAGGCCACGCCGGGCCGCATCGGCGGCGACTCCACCGCCGCGCTGATCCGCCAGGCCCGCGAGGACGAGTCCATCAAGGCCATCGTGCTGCGCGTCAACTCGCCCGGCGGCAGCGCCTTTGCCTCCGAGGTCGTGCGGCGCGAGCTGGAAGTCACCCGCGCCGCCGGCAAGCCGGTGGTCGTCTCCATGGGCGATGTGGCTGCGTCAGGCGGCTACTGGGTCACGATGGCCTCGGACCAGGTGATTGCCGACCCCGGCACCATCACCGGCTCCATCGGCGTGTTCGGCATGCTGCCCACCGGCGAGAAGCTGCTGGACAAGCTCTCCATCCACACTGGTGGCACCACCACCACTTGGCTGGCCGGCGGCTACGACCCGCGCCGCGCTCTCGACCCGCGCCTGGCCGCCGTGGTGCAGGC
>Ga0302290_10000291_pt1 | contig 10783 bp, 9 predicted proteins | sample III_Fen_N1_3_FD_194547 | JGI IMG/M metagenome (GOLD analysis project Ga0302290, IMG submission 194547) | Peat permafrost microbial communities from Stordalen Mire near Abisko, Sweden - III_Fen_N1_3 | ecosystem: Environmental > Terrestrial > Soil > Wetlands > Permafrost | place: Sweden: Abisko... | reverse complement strand
CGGTTTATAAAGTGCAGCAGGCGCCCGGCCAAAAAGCCTGGGGACTGTCGCTGAACACGATGGCCGATTCGCTGTGGGGCAAGGCGCGCATCGGGCTTGAATACGCGCTGCACCGCAGCGGTCCGATGAGCATGGCGCCGTCGCAACTGGGCGCTTTCACCCGCAGCTCGCCCGACAGGCTCCACCCCAACATTGAGTACCACGTCCAGCCGCTGTCGCTGGACGCTTTCGGCGAGCCGCTGCACGCTTTCAACGCCTTCACCGCCAGCGTCTGCAACCTGAACCCGACCAGCCGGGGCAGCGTGCAGATCAAATCAAACGACTTTGCCGACGCCCCGGCGATTGCGCCCAACTACCTCAGCACGCCCGAAGACCGGCAGGTGGCGGCTGACTCGCTGCGCGTCACGCGCAAGATCGTCAGCCAGCGCGCGCTGGCCCCCTACCAGCCGGAAGAGTTCAAACCCGGCGTGCAGTTTCAAAGCGACGAAGAGCTGGCGCGGCTGGCTGGCGACATTGCGACGACGATTTTCCACCCGGTCGGCACCACCAAAATGGGGCGCAGCGACGACCCGATGGCGGTGCTCGACTCGCACCTGCGCGTGCGTGGCGTGGCGGGGCTGCGCGTCGTCGATGCGGGTGCAATGCCGCTGATCACCAGCGGCAACACCAACTCGCCGACTTTGATGCTGGCCGAAAAAGCCGCGCAGTGGCTGCGCGACGGCGTCTAGAGCGGCCTAGAGATTGAGCCACTTCAGCAGCTCGCGCAGGCGCGCTTCGGACGCGGTGTCAAAGCCCTCAATGCCCATGCGCTTGAGCGTTTCCCGGCCCGGGTCGCTGGCGGACAGGGCCAGCAATTCGGCCTGAATCGCCTGGAGCTGCTCTGGGCGTATTTTTTTGCTGGCCACCAGTGGGAAGTAAGGCTGGGCAACACTTTTGTACAGCACGCGGTTGCCATCCTTTTCCCACTTGGCGGCAAGTTTTGAATAAGACGCGATGCCGCCCACATCGGCCAGCTTGCTGTCCAGATAAAAGCCGACGGCACCCTGCTCGCGCAAGAAGCGCACATTTTCCTTCTCCAGCGCAATGCCTTTGCTCTTGAGCTCTGCAGCGCAAAAGCGCGACAGGTAGGAAACCTTGTCCGGCATCGCAATGCGTTTGCCCTTGATGTCGGCCAGCACCTTCAGGGGCGAGTCCTTGGGAACAATGATGAAGCACTGCCCGTCCGGTTTGGCGCTGGAAATGTAGCTGTAGCCATAGTCGCGCATTCCACGGGCCGGATAGTCGCTGGGCCGGGCCATCACAAAATCAAACCGTCCGGTGCGCATGCCGTCTTCAAGCTGCTCGAACTCGCGGGTAAACATCAGGCTGACTTTGGCTTTCATCGCCCGGCTGATGACATCAACCAGCCCTTGGTATTTGATAAACGCCTGCGCGTGGTCCAGCCCGCCCGAGGAGCCTTCACTGACGCTCAAAAGCAGGGGCGAAGTATCCGTCTGGGCCTGTACGGTGCCACTCCAGAGCACGCACAGACTGCAGACGACGGGAATCAAAATAGTTTTCATGGCTAGTTTCAAGTTTTTTTAAACACAGCCATGCTAATGCCTACAACTTACGCGGAATGACTGAAAGTGCCCACTTATCGTGGTTTGATAGACTTTTAAATCACAAAAAAACCATCTCCTGGCAATCAGCTACCAGGGCAATGAAGATGACTCAAGCGCGCAGTGCTCAGCGCAGGCCCGCCACGTAGCGTGGCGCCTGCGCGGACTCGCTGTCGCCAAAACTCCGGCTCGCGGTAAAGAGATTAAAGCCTGGCTCGGGCGCAGCCTTGGCCTGAGCGGCGCGGGGCGCAGGCGCTGCCTGCGCAGGAGCCGTCAGGGCCATGATGTCAGCCAGCCGGTTGGCCATGATGCCCAAATCAGCATGGCCGTCCTGAGTGGCTTTTTCGCGCGCAAAACGCACTATTTCCAGCGCGTACTCGCGGTTGCTAACCATCCATTCGGTGTCGGTCACGCGGCCGGTCTTGCGGCGCAACAGCACATGCAGGTGGGCGGCGATGGCGATTTTTTCGTTGGCAAGCATGGTGACTCTCCTGAAGGTGAGGTTAAGGTATCAGGTTCCGAGGCGTTCGGCATGCTGGGTGATGTCCAGCCCCTCGATTTCGTCGGCTTCGCTCACCCGCAAGCTGACGCACAGCGAGGTGATCCACAGCACCAGCGCCGTCATGAGCAAGCTGTAGAGCATGACCGCACCAGCGCCGATCAGCTGGGTCAGCACACTGCCGTCGACACCGGCCAGGCTCTTGCTGGCAAACACGCCAGTCAGCAGCGAGCCGACGATGCCGCCCACGCCATGCACGCCAAACACATCGAGCGAGTCGTCGGCCCGCAGCAGGCGTTTCAGGCCGGTGGCGCCCCAGTAGCAAGCCACGCCTGCCACCATGCCAAACACCACCGCTGCGCTGGGCTGCACATAGCCAGCCGCCGGGGTGATGGCCACCAAACCGGCGACCACGCCCGAGCACAGCCCGAGCAACGAAGGACGCCCGCGCGTGACCCACTCAGCTACCATCCAGGACAGGGCGCCCGCTGCGGCGGCAATATGCGTAACGGTCATGGCCAGACCGGCACGTCCGTCAGCCGCGACAGCCGAGCCCGCATTAAAACCAAACCAGCCCACCCAGAGCAGGCCGGTGCCCGCCATCGTCAGGCCCAGGTTGAATGGGCTGAACGCCTCACGGCCATAGCCCCGGCGCGGCCCAAGCGCATAGGCGCAGACCAGACCAGCCATGCCCGCATTGATATGCACCACCGAGCCCCCAGCAAAGTCCAGCGTGCCCAGGCGCGCCAGCCAGCCGCTGGGCTCCCAGACCCAGTGGGCAATCGGTGCATAGACCAGCAGCGTCCACAGCGACATGAAGATCAGCGTGGCCGAAAAGCGCATCCGCTCGACAAAAGCGCCCACCACCAGCGCCGCCGTGATGATGGCAAAGGTCAACTGAAACATCGCATAGACCGACTCGGGAATGTTGGGCGCAATATGACTGACGGCAACCTGCTGCGCATCCTTGATGTAATCAAGACCCGCAAACCAGAGCCGTCCCGTGCCGCCCACATAAGGGCCAAGCGCACTACTGCCGGGCGTAAAGGCAATCGAATAGCCCACAGCAAACCACAGCAGACTGACGATGGCACAAGTGGCCAGCACGCTGGCCATCACATTGAGCACGCTTTTGCGCCGCACCATACCACCGTAAAACAGGGCGATGCCGGGCAACGTCATCAGCAGCACCAGCGCGGTGGCCATCAGCATCCAGGCGGTGTCGGCGCCATTCAAGCTATCAGCCCGGACTAGGCCGGGCTGCGTCAGCACCACAACGGGTGGCGTCGGTACTACGGCAGGTGGCGTCGGCACCACCACTTGCGGTGCCAGCACCACCGCAGGCGTGCCAGATGAGGCGCTGGAAACAGGTGTTGCTGCCAGAGGGACTGAAGGGGGTGGCGCAGTATCGGGAACCGGCTGTGACGCTTGGGTCAAAGCGGCAGGCGCTGCCGGAGATGTTTGCGCATGAACCGGAGCCATCACAGTCAGCCAGAGGCTGAACGCCAATGCGATTGATTGCTTGCAATGATACATAGTGTTCCTTCGTTTACAAGAAAAACTAAGCAATAATCATGCCGCAAATTAATGCCGGAAAAGCAGGTCCGGCCCAAGTTTGGGCTGGACCAAGGGGGCATCATCAGGGTTTTCCACAGACGGGAAATCCCTAATGCACAAGATCAGTGCAAGACGCTATAGTCAAACCCTTGCTGACGAGCCTAGCTGCTCGCAAAGCGGGGAGCCGAGGAGACATGTAGGACAAGCAATTACAATGATTCAAACAGCCATCTCACAAAATGGCTGTTTGACAAAAGCGCCGGCAACCCCGGCGCTTTTTTTATGGCGCACGCTTTCCCCCCTTTAGCCAACGCGGCTGCGCCTCTCGCAACCGGCTTTCTGATCCCTGAAACCCCATCGCTGTCATGGAACTGCTCATTGTTTCGCTCGCTTCGCTGCTGGCTGGTTTTGTCGATGCCATCGTCGGCGGCGGCGGCCTGATTCTGGTGCCCGCACTGTTCGCCGTTTTCCCGACGACGCACCCGGCCACGCTGTTTGGTACCAACAAGGGCGCTTCAGTCTGGGGCACCGCCGTGGCCACCGGCCAATATGCGCGCCGCGTCGAGCTGCGCTGGGCCGCCTTGCTGCCAGCGGCGGCCACCGGCTTTGCCGCTGCGCTGGGCGGCGCCTGGCTGGTCACGCTGATAGACCCCGGCTTCCTGCGCAAAACCCTGCCCGGCGTGCTGCTGGCCGTGCTGGCCTACACGCTGGTGAAAAAAGACCTAGGCCGCCACCACGCACCGCGCCTGATCGGCCACGCGGAGACGCTGGCGGCCTGCTGCATTGGCGCAGTGGTCGGGTTTTACGACGGCTTTTTTGGCCCTGGCACGGGCAGCTTTCTGGTGTTTTTGTTCGTGCGCTGGCTGGGCTACGATTTTTTGCATGCCTCGGCCTCGGCCAAGCTGATCAACACCGCCACCAATGTGGCTGCCGTCGGCCTGTTTGCTTGGAAGGGCCATGTCTGGTGGCATTTCGCACTGGTCATGGCGCTGGCCAATGTGGCGGGCAGCCTGCTCGGGACGCGGCTGGCGCTCCGGCATGGCTCGGGCTTTGTGCGCGTGATTTTCATCGCGGTGGTCAGCGCCCTGATTTTAAAAACCGGCTTTGACGCCTTCCTGAAATAAGCCGCCTCTGGCGCCGCCGCCGGGCGCGCCAGCCCTCACTCGACCGGCTTGATGTCAGGCTGCTTGTCTGCCGCTGGCGGCGTGCTGGAAGCGGCTGGGGTCGCCGGAGCCACTGGCGCCAGCGCCGCTGCCGTCCTGGCGACCGGGGCCGCCTTGACCACCGAAGCACCCTTGACGGGCGGGGCGTTGCTGCTGGCGGGCAAGACCGGCATCTCCCGGGGCTTGGCCAGTGTCGCGGCGGCGGCGGTTTCAACCATCTTGGTCTTGATCTCGGAGGCCAGGCGCGGCTGGCCTATCGGCGCGGCGGCCACGCCATCCTGCACCGCCTTCATGTCTTCTTCGCTCGGGTATCTGCCCAGCAGCACGTAGTCAAAAACACGCCGGGCTATCGGTGCGGCCACGCCTGCGCCCCAGCCCGCATTTTCGACAATCACCGCCAGCGCAATTTTGGGGTCTTCGGCGGGCGCAAACGCCATATACACCGCATGGTCACGCTGGCGCTCTTCCATGCGGGCCTTGTTGTACTTGTCTTTCTGGCCGATGGTCACGGCCTGCGCGGTGCCGGTCTTGCCCGCGCTCAGGTAGCTGGCCCCGGCAAACACCCTGGTGGCCGTGCCGCCCTGCGTCACGCCCACCAGGGCATTGCGGATGATGGCCAGATTTTCCGGCTTGTAGCCCAGATTGACGGGCGGCGCCACCGGCTGCGGGTCCATCGCCTGCGTCTGCGGGTTCTGCACGGCAATGGCCAGGCGCGGCTTGTACTTGATGCCATTGTTGGCCAGAGCGGCTGTCGCCTGCGCCAACTGCAGCATCGTGAAACTGTTGTAGCCCTGGCCAATGCCCAGCGAGATGGTTTCCCCGGCAAACCATTTTTGCTGCTCGGCGCGCTTGAAATAGTGGCGTTTCCAGTCCTGGTTCGGCAGCACGCCGCGCACCTCGCCGTTGATGTTGATGCCGGTGATCTGGCCAAAGCCCAGCGGCTCCATGAAATCGTGAATCGCTTCAGCCCCTATCTCGTAGGCCAGCGAGTAAAAATACACGTTGCTCGACTCGACGATGGCGCGGTGCATGTCCATGATGCCGCCGCGCTCATTCTCCGGGCTGCCAAAGCGGCGCCCGCCGAACATGTAAAAACCCGGATCGTTGATCAGCGCGTGGGACGAACGCTTGCCCAGCTCCAGGGCCGCCAGCGCCATGAAGGGCTTGTAGGTCGAGCCGGGCGGGTAGGTGCCGCGCAACGCCCGGTTCAGCAGCGGGTTGTCGATGGAGTCGCGCAGCGCCACCCAGCTTTCCTGGTCAATGCCATCGACAAACAGGTTCGGGTCAAACGTCGGCTTGCTGACAAAAGCCAGCACCTCTCCGTTTTTCGGATCCAGCGCCACCAGCGCGCCGCGCCGCGTGCCAAACATCTCTTCGACCAGTTTTTGCAGACCGATATCCAGCGACAGCATCACGGTATTGCCCGAGGTGGGCGCACCACTGGAGAGCCTGCGCACAGCGCGCCCGCCTGCCGAGGTTTCCATCTGCTCAAAGCCGGTCTGGCCATGCAGCTGCGCTTCAAAGCTCTGCTCCACGCCGAGCTTGCCGATGTAATCGGTGCCCCGGTAGTTAGCCTCCTCATCGCGCTCTTCAATGGCGTCTTTTTCGGTCTGGTTGATGCGGCCTATATAGCCGACAACATGGCTGGCCAATTCACCATAGGGATAGCTGCGAAACAGGCGCGCCTTGATATCGACGCCAGGAAAGCGAAAGCGCTGGACCGAAAACCGGGCCACTTCCTCGTCGCTCAGGCGGGTACGAATCGGCAGGGACTCGAAATTCTTCGCCTCTTCGCGCAGCCGCTTGAAGCGCGCCCGGTCGCGCGGCAAAATTTCCACCAGCTTGGCCAGCTCGGCAATGGTTTCCTCTAGGTTCTCGACCTTCGAGGGCGTGATCTCCAGGGTGTAGGCCGAGTAATTGGATGCCAGCACGATGCCGTTGCGGTCCAGGATCAAGCCGCGATTGGGCACGATGGGCATGACGGCTGTGCGGTTGCTCTCGGCCTGCGCCCTCAGATCCTCGTGGCGATAGACCTGTAGGTACACCAAGCGCGCAGCCAGCAACGAGAAAGCAAACAGCACCGCCAGTCCGGCCACCAGCACCCGAGTGCGAAAGCGCGAGAGCTCGGCTTCAACATTGCGCAGTTCAGTCATGCGGGGTGTGACGCCTCAACCCGGAAAAAGTGCCTGACGTGGCCAGGCACGTCATAAAGGCCGACTCTCATCGCGGTCGGGCGCGCGGCGCTGGGGCACCAGCAGCAGCACGCTGACCACGGGCCAGAGCGAGGCTTCGAGTACGGGTGCCAGCAGCAGCATCCAGCCCGGAAAAGTGCCCCCACCGATCAACCGGATCAGCATCTGCACGGCATGCGCCAGCGCCAGCAGCGGCAGCACCTGCAGCGCCTGTAGCGGCACCTTGTACCAGAGCAGATGGCGCTGGGCCTGGGAGGCAAAATAACTCAACACGGTGTAAGCCAGCGCATGCAGGCCGAGCAGCGAGGTCTGATTCACATCCATGAACAGGCCAAACATGAAGGCCACGCCCACGCCCACCCGCAGCGGCTGATGCACGCTCCAAAAGAGCAGCACCAGTGCCAGAGAATCGGGCATCCACAGCACGCGGCCCAATGGCAGCATGTTCAACAGCAAAGCGGCCAGCAGACTGCCCCAGATAAACACCGGACTGGCCGGCAGCAGCAGTTGCTGACCCGAACGCATGATCATGGCGCCGCTCCTTTCTTGCCGCGCGCAGGCGGCGCTTCAAGCGCGGGGCGCAGCGGTATCTGGCTGACGACCGGCTTGACCACAATGACGTGTCGCGTGCCCGTCACCAGCGCTAGCGGCTGGCAGTCAATCTTCAAAAAAGCCGATTCGCTGCGGCCCTCGATATGGCGGACTTTGGCCACTGGCAGGCCTGGTGGATAAACACCATCGACACCACTGGTGGTCAGCAGGTCGCCCGGCTGCACATCAGAATTGCCCCCCATGAAACGCAGTTCCAGCCCGCTGCTGCCCGCGCCGGGGTCGCCGTAGGCCACGCTGCGCGCACCGGTGCGCACATTGAGCACCGGAATGGACAGCTCGCTGTCAATCAGCAGCGTGACCTCGCTCACCAAGGGGTGTACCCGCGTCACCTGCCCAAGCACGCCGGACTCGTCAAGCACCGGCGAGCCGAGCTCAACACCCTGGACTTGGCCTTTGTCAAGGATGACCTTGCGGGTGTAAAGATCGGCCACGTCATACAGCACCTCGGCGGCCATGACTGGAATGGCCAGCTGCTCGCGCAAGCCCAGCAGCTTGCGCAGGCGGTTGTTTTCTTGGGTCAACTGCTCGACCTGACCAGCACGCAGCGACTGCAGCGCGAGTTTTTTGCTGGCCTCGATGCTGTTCGACTGGGCTTGGCTCAGGCCGCTGACATAGTCACGGCTGTAACGCAGGGCATCGGCTGGTTTCAGCGCCAGCCACTGCACCGGCAGCAAAGCCGTGGACAGGGCCGCGCGTATCGGCTGAGTCAGGTGAAAGCGCACATCAGCCACCATCAGGAACACCGACAGCGCGCCAAAAAATACCAGTTTGGACAGCACCGACGGCCCTTGGTTGAAAAAGGGCGGAAGCGATCTGTCTAGGGTTCCTAAAGCCATGATGGGTGCTCAGGCGCTTGCGACTGTGCAGCAGACACGGGCAACGGCAGCAAAGTTTTTGAAAAAACTTATTCCGTCGTGAAGATGGAGCCGAGCCGGTCCATGCGCTCCAGCGCCATGCCACAACCGCGCACCACGCAGGTCAGCGGCTCCTCGGCCACCAGCACCGGCAGGCCGGTTTCCTCGGCCAGCAGGCGGTCCAGGTCACGCAACAGCGCGCCGCCGCCGGTCAGCATCATGCCCCGGTCGGAGATGTCCGCACCCAGCTCGGGCGGCGTCTGCTCCAGCGCATTTTTGACGGACGAAACGATCTGGTTCAGCGGGTCGGTCAGTGCCTCAAGGATTTCGTTGCTCGAAATCGTGAAGCTGCGCGGCACGCCTTCGGACAGGTTGCGACCCTTGACTTCCATTTCGCGCACTTCGGAGCCAGGAAAGGCCGAGCCGATGTTCTTTTTAATCGCTTCTGCCGTCGGCTCGCCGATCAGCATGCCGTAGTTGCGGCGGATGTAGTTGATGATGGCGTCGTCAAAGCGGTCGCCACCGACGCGCACGCTGCCTTTATAGACCATGCCGCCGAGCGAAATCACGCCCACTTCAGTCGTGCCGCCGCCAATATCGACGACCATCGAGCCGCTCGCTTCGGACACCGGCAGGCCCGCGCCGAGCGCGGCGGCCATCGGCTCTTCGATCAAATAAACGGCAGCGGCGCCAGCGGCTTCAGCGGCGTCCTTGATGGCGCGGCGCTCGACCTGGGTCGAGCCGCAGGGCACGCAAATGATGATGCGCGGGCTGCGCGTCAGCAGCGTGCGCGGATGCACCATCTTGATGAACTGCTTGATCATCTGCTCGGTGATGACGAAGTCGGCGATCACGCCGTCCTTCATCGGGCGAATCGCCTCGATGTTGCCCGGCACCTTGCCCAGCATCGCCTTGGCTTCGCGGCCAACCGCTTGGATCACTTTCTTGCCGTGCGGGCCGCCTTCATGGCGAATCGCCACGACCGAAGGTTCATCGAGAACAATGCCCTTGTCACGGGCAAAAATCAGGGTGTTGGCAGTGCCGAGGTCGATGGCCAGATCGGTGGAGAAATACCGACGGAATGCTTCAAACATATGCAGGAGTCCAGTTGGGCATGTGACACACTTCGTTGCCGCATCGCCTTTTATGAGTAGTCAATAATGAGGGGGTGATTGGTCGAAAAGGCTTAACCAGCCTGTTTGAAGCTTCTAAAAGGCACCTAAAGGGATTATTCAACCCTGATTTCACATCAAAGGCGGGATAATACCGCATTCCCCCATACTGGAGAATGGCACAATGCCGGTTTTTTTGTGCCTTACACCCTGTTGCAGGTGTTTTTTCCTCCCGTTTTTCTGGTTCGTCCACCCTTACACCGCACTCACCCACACCCCCTTATGGCATTGACATTTGAAGACATTGCCCGCGTTGCCAACCTGGCGCGGCTGGAGCTGCGCCCCGATGAAACCGCGCACACCTTGAGCCAGTTGAACGGCTTTTTCACCTTGGTCGAGCAGATGCAGGCGGTCAACACCGACGGCGTCGAGCCGCTGGCCCATCCGGCGGCGCTGCTGGGCGAAGTCGCCCTGCGCCTGCGCGACGACATCGCCAGCGAACCCAACCAGCGCGAGGCCAGCCAGGTCAGCGCGCCCGCCGTCGAACGCGGCCTGTTTCTGGTGCCAAAGGTAATCGAATGACAAGCTCAATGAACAACATGGATTTGCACGATCTGGGCGTGGCCGAACTGGCTGCCCAACTGGCCGCTGGCGCCGTCTCCAGCGTCGAAGTGACGCAGCATTTTTTAAACCGCATGGCGCAGCACAGCGCGCTGGGTGCCTTCCTCGCCGTTGACGCGGATGTGTCGCTGGCCCAGGCTAGAGCCGCCGATGCCCGGCTGGCCGCTGGCGAACGCACGCCGCTCTTGGGCGTGCCGCTGGCGCACAAAGACGTGTTTGTCACCCGCGATTTTCCGACCACGGCGGGTTCCAAAATGCTGGAAAACTACCGCAGCCCGTTCGACGCCACCGTAGTCAGCCGCCTCGGCATTCAAGCGGGTGGCGCGGGCATGGTCACGCTAGGCAAACTGAATTGCGACGAGTTCGCGATGGGCTCGGGCAACGAAAACAGCGCTTATCAACCTGTGCAAAACCCGTGGGACACCAGCCGCGTTCCCGGCGGCTCCTCGGGCGGCTCGGCCGCCGCCGTCGCGGCTCGGCTGGTGCCCGCCGCCACCGGCACCGACACCGGCGGCTCCATCCGCCAGCCCGCGTCGCTGACCGGCATCACCGGCATCAAGCCGACTTACGGG
>Ga0302290_10000289_pt1 | contig 10846 bp, 9 predicted proteins | sample III_Fen_N1_3_FD_194547 | JGI IMG/M metagenome (GOLD analysis project Ga0302290, IMG submission 194547) | Peat permafrost microbial communities from Stordalen Mire near Abisko, Sweden - III_Fen_N1_3 | ecosystem: Environmental > Terrestrial > Soil > Wetlands > Permafrost | place: Sweden: Abisko... | reverse complement strand
CGCAAGTGCGGTGACGACTGAATTTTCCCAGACTTGCGCGCCGGTGAGATTATATACCGGCAGTCCGCTCTGGAAAACCTGATCGGTCATCGCCACACCGACGATCTTGTGAACCTCGCGAAAACCGACGCGACTGATCGCGTCGTCCAACGTGCTCACCGATGTTTCTCCACGGAAAAACACGCTGTTGCTCATGCGGATCACTCGCGCAGTCAGACCGGCATCAACCGAGGCGAGTTTTACGATATCCTCCATGTCCGCATTGATGTTGCTCAACAACATACCCAGACGGCCAAAGATATGTGGCGAAGTTGGGAGCTTGCGCGCAAATCGCATGACACGGTCTTTGATCGTGCTTTCTGTGGCGGTGATGGAAGACATATGGATCCCCTTTTATCGACCTCGTTCTGGTAAACCTGAAGCCGTAAGATTGCGCCTAAGGAGAACCGCCCAGACCTGCGCGTATCGTTCTGCGCGCGAATTCCTTGAACGTGCCGCGCATTGACCAACAACCGGGCAACGCGCAACGTTTCACCTTCCCCGCGTGCCTCTAACAATTCTCATCATCGAAGACGAGCCGGCCATCGCCGACACCTTGCTCTACGCACTCAAGACCGAAGGCTTTGACCCGCAATGGTGCGCCACGGGCCAGGCCGGTCTCGCCGCCCTCGCCGCGCAGGAATTCACCCTCGTCGTCCTCGACATCGGTCTGCCCGACGGCAGCGGCTTCGAATTCTGCAAAACAATCCGCGCGCGCTCACAGGTGCCGATCATCTTCCTCACCGCGCGCGCCAGTGAGATCGACCGCGTCGTCGGCCTCGAAATCGGCGGCGACGATTACCTCGTCAAACCCTTCAGCCCGCGGGAACTCACCGCCCGCGTAAAAGCCATTCTGCGCCGAACCAACGGTCATGCCGCAAACCCAGTTGCCGCCACGTCGACCGCCCCTGTGACGCCCGCCACGCCTGCGCCCGCATTCGTCATCGATGAGTCCCGCTGTCTGATTTCCTATCGGGGTCGCGCACTCGATCTCACCCGCTACGAATTTCGTCTGCTCAAAGTCCTGCTCGCTCAGCCCGGCCGCGTCTTTTCCCGCGATCAACTCATGTCCGCCGCCTGGGAAGAACCCGGTGCCAGCCTCGATCGCACCGTCGACGCCCACATCAAAACCCTGCGCGCCAAACTCCGCGGCATCGACCCCACCACCGACCCCATCCAAACCCACCGCGGCCTGGGCTACTCGCTGCGCGAATAAGCCTCCGGACTCTTCATCGTTATCTTAATCTTTCTCTTTCTCCTCCGTCATTAGCGTCAATTAGCGTTCATTAGCGGTTAACTTTTTCTCCTTCCGTGGCCATCCGCACCCGCATTCTCCTCGTTTATCTACTGCTCGTTGGCGGTGGCGCTTGGTATTTGGTTGCGTGGACCATGAACACCGTTCGTCCGCGCTACCTCGAGTCGATGGAGGAATCTCTCGTCGACGCAGCCAACCTCTTTGCCTCCGCCGTCGAGGCCGACGCTGTCATTGACAACGTGATCAAGCCGGAGGCACTCCGCCGTCTCTTCGATCCCGCGTATCATCGCACGCTCGACGCCCGCATCTACAGCATTCTCAAAACCAGCATCGATCTCCGTATCTATGTGACCGACGCCACCGGCCGCGTGATCTACGACTCCGACCACGGCGTCGACGAAGGCAAAGACTACTCTCAATGGCGCGACGTTCGCCTCACGCTCGCCGGTGACTACGGTGCCCGCGGCAGCCGGGCCGAAGTCAACAACGACGCCTCGCTCGTCATCCACGTCGCCGCCCCCGTCCGCGCCGCTGGGCGCATCATCGGCTCGCTCACCGTCGGCAAACCTACCCACAACATCAACGAACTGGTCGCCGTCGCCAAACGCCGCATCCTCTGGGCCGGCGTCGCTGCCGGTGCGCTCGTCGTTTTCACCGGCTTCGCCTTCTCCGTCTGGCTCACCACGCCGATCGAACGCCTCACCGCCTACGCCCGCGCCGTGCGCGACGGCAAGCCCGCCACCCTGCCGCGCCTCGCCGGCCGCGAAGTCACCACCCTTCAAACCGCTTTCGACGAGATGCGCGACGCCCTCGAGGGCAAAAAATACGTCGAGCGCTACACGCAGACGCTCACCCACGAAATCAAAGCCCCTCTCTCCGCCATCCGCGGCGCCGCCGAACTTCTCGGCGAACAAGGCATGCCGCCGGATCAACGCGCCAAGTTCCTCGCCAACATTCAGCGCGAGTCACTCCGCATCCAACAGCTCATCGACAAACTTCTTCAGCTCTCCGCCCTCGAAGCCCGCAAGGGTCTCGGCCCGACCGAACCCGTCGAACTAATCGCCCTCACCCGCACCGTGATCGACAGCCTCGCCGGAACGCTCCACGCCAGACGCCTCACGCTTGAACTCCGCGCGCCCACGCCCAGCACCGTCCACGGCGAACGCTTCCTCCTTCACCAGGCCCTCGCCAACCTCCTCCAAAACGCCGCTGAGTTTTCGCCCGTCGGCGCCACGATTGTATTAACCATAACCAAGCACGCCCACCAAGCCGTGATCGAAATCGACGATACCGGCTCCGGCCTGCCCGACTACGCACGTGATAAAGTCTTCGAACGCTTCTACTCGCTCCCGCGTCCCGACACTGGCGCAAAAGGCACCGGTCTAGGCCTTAGCTTCGTCCGCGAAATCGCCCACCTCCACCACGGCGAAATCACATTGGAAAATCGACCCGCTGGCGGGTGCAGAGCCAAGCTCACCCTGCCGACCTGACCCGCCCCAGCCTCATCGATTCCCCTCGTGCGGGACTTATCTGCCACCACGTCCAAAGCGCTGGGTAAGCGCCAGCGTGAAGACGTGGGCGTCATAACGAAAATTACAACCAAAGTGCGGGTTCCAAAAGTCGAAGGCCGAAATCGAATCCGAGAAAACGTAACGATAGCCAAGCTCAATAGAGGTTAAGCGACCCAACTGATAACTCACCCCCCCGCCCAAACTTCCGGTCCAGCATGAGCCACTACCTCCACTGGAGCCACCCGCATAGCCAGGGGAAGAAGTGGAATTATGAATATCCACCCAGCTCCAGCCAAAGGCCATGCCGAGATACGGACGGATTTTTTCGTTTTTAGTCGTGAACGAATACCGAAACGTGGCTTGAACAGGCGTCACCTCACAGGTAGCCGGGACCTTCGTCCATTGGACCCCAGGCGCATTATAGTTTCGGAAATCAAAATCTCCCTTGTAACGGGTTCGTGTGATTTCAACGCCAACATCAAAACGTTGGTCTCGTCCAAATACCCCTCCCCACGCAAGTCCGCCCCCAACCGCCATGTCGGCATCGGCATGGCTGCTTGTGGCCAAAGAACTAAATTGCACTTCGGGCCGAAGGTAAAAAGCCGCGTCCGCCGTAAAGGTGGTGGCACAAAAAGCAAACACCATGGCACCCAACCCCAGGATTCTTTTCGTCATGTTGTTTTAGTGATAATCCGAAGCTTCAGTTAGGAGCAAGGACAAGACTGCTGCCCAATAGGTATACACCACTCTACTTGTTTGTATTAACCAGCCCCATCCACGCCTGAACACCTGGTGTTGCGCAGAGCCGCATTCCATTCGCGATTTCATCTCCAATTCATCCAGACTTCACACTCGCTTCATGCGCGCCCGCTAACCTGCAGGCATGGATAATCCTCCCGCGCTTCAGTCTGGCCCACAGCCCGCCAATGGACTCGTCAACTCGCTCCGCACCTTCCTGAAACCGTTTGCGCTGAGCCTCAAACTCGGCGGGATCCTCGTGCTGGTGCTGCTCCTGCAGATACCGCTCTTCATGGTCCGCGGACTGCTCGAGGAACGTCATGAACGCCGCAACGAGGCCGTGGGCGAGATCACCGAAACCTGGGGACGCTCCCAAACGCTTGTCGGCCCTGTGCTCGTTGTGCCCTACCGCACGCTCCGCACGGTAGAGAAAGAAACCATCGTCAACGGCCGCACCGTACACACCACCGAAGAGCGCATGGGCGACGCCTACGCCTGCTTCCTCCCCGAAGAGCTGAACGTCGAGGGAGACATCGATCCTTCGACGCGGCACCGCAGTATCTACGACGCCGTCGTCTATACCACCCGTCTGAAACTTTCCGGCCGTTTCGCCGCGCCCGACCTCAAACCGCTCGGCATCGCAACCGAAACGTTGCAGTGGAACCGCGCGTGGCTCGCCTTCGGCATCTCCGACCTGCGCGGCACGCGCGAGACATTGAAACTCATCTGGGACAATCAACCACTCCCGCTCACACCAGGGACGCAAGTCGACGGGCTCGATGCCGGCCTGCATGCCGATCTACCCTTACCTCCTAACGCTGTTTCCAGCACCGGCGCCACGCACACGTTCTCAGTCGAACTCGCTCTCAACGGCAGTACGTCGCTCGCCTTCGCCCCGCTCGCCGTGCAGACGACGGTGCGCCTCAAATCGTCCTGGGCCGACCCCGGCTTCTCCGGCGCATTCCTGCCTACCGAGCGTGAAGTCACTTCAGCCGGCTTTACCGCGCTCTGGAAAATCCCGTATTACGGCCGCGACTACAGCCAGCAGTGGACAAATCTCTCCGACCGTCCCGCCCTCGAGGGCGACAAGGTTCCTCCTTCGTGTTTCGGCGTCGATCTCGTCACACCCGTCGATACCTATCGCTCGGTCGAACGCGCGACCAAGCACGGCGCTCTGTTTATCACACTGCTCTTCACGGCATTCTTCCTCTTTGAAGTACTCGCCGCGCTTCGTCTGCACGCCCTGCACTATCTGTTGGTCGGAGCAGCGCTTTGCCTCTTTTACCTGGGTTTGCTTTCGCTCTCGGAATTTGTCGCCTTCGGCACTGCCTACCTCACCGCCGCCACCGCCTCGACGCTCTTAATCGGACTCTACTGCCGCAGCATTCTGCGCAGTGGTTCGCGTTCTCTCCTCATCACCGCCGCGCTTAGCGGTATCTATGGCTTTCTCTACTTCGTTCTACAGATGCAGGACTACGCGCTCATCGCCGGTACTGCCGCGCTCTTCGTCGTGCTCGCCGTCGTCATGTACGCCACCCGCAAAGTCGACTGGTCGAATCAAGTCCGCTCTTAACCAAAACAGCTCCAGATCAAAGTAACCTATTGGGTTACTTTGATCCGAACAGGCAAATTTTCAGACAGGCAATTTAGTATGAAAAAACTTCAATTATCACTCCTCCTCGTCGCTATCGCGCTCACTTCCTGCGCAGCACACGCGGCAGAGACCACCGACAAAACGCTTTCGCCCTATTTCTGGGTGAAGCCCTCCACTGCCTCAGGCGCTGACTCGCCCGGCACTGTCGATACTCTTCCGCTCAAATCCACCTCGGTCGAGGCCACCATCGCCGGCGTGATCGCCGACGTGCGCGTCACCCAGGTTTACACCAACACCGGCACCGTGCCCATCGAGGCAGTCTATATGTTTCCTGGTTCAACTCGCGCTGCGGTCCACGGTCTCACCATGACAATCGGTGACCGCGTCCTCGAAGCAAAGATCAAGAAGCGCGAAGAAGCCCGACGCACCTACGAAGCAGCCAAAGCCGAAGGCAAAACCACATCACTGCTTGAGCAGCAGCGGCCGAATGTGTTTCAGATGAACGTCGCCAACATCCTCCCCGGCGACGAGGTGCGGGTTGAACTTCGATACACCGAACTGCTGGTGCCGACCGACGGCGTTTACGAATTTGTTTATCCTGGCGTGGTCGGCCCGCGTTATTCCAACAAACCCAGCGCCACCGCAGGCCCCGAGGACAATTGGGTGGCAAACCCATATCTAAAAAAGGGCCACGACGATCCCGCACATTACTCTGTCGCGGTCGCTCTCGCCGCCGGTCTTCCACTTCAGGATGTCGCCTGCCGCACCCACCCAACAAAAATCGCCTACGCCAACGAGCGGGAAGCCCGTATCGTCACTGATCCAGACGATACCACGGCCTCGAACCGCGACTTCATCTGCAGTTTCCGCCTGACCGGTGGCGCGATTCAGTCGGGCCTGCTGCTGGCCGAGGGCAAAGACGAGAATTTCTTCTTACTGATGGTTCAGCCTCCTGAACATCCGCAGTCCGCACAAATTCCGCCGCGCGACTTCGTGTTTATCATCGATGTGTCGGGCTCGATGAATGGATTTCCAATCAATACCGCCAAACAGCTCGTACGTGACCTGCTCGCCACACTCCGGCCAAGCGACACTTTCAACATCCTGCTTTTCGCCGGCGACAGCCAGGCGCTCGCGCCTGCGTCGCTGCCGGCCACTCCGGAAAACCTGCACGCGGCAGCCGCACTGCTCGATCAGCAAAACGGCAGCGGAGGGACCGAGTTGTTGCCCGCCCTCAAACGCGCCTTTGCATTACCACAGGCGGAAAACGTTTCTCGCTCCATCGCGATTATCACCGACGGCTACGTCGATGTCGAAGATGAGGCGTTCGAACTCGTGCGTACAAATCTCGGCCGGGCCAACTTGTTCGCTTTCGGCATCGGCTCCTCGGTAAACCGACATCTGATCGAAGGCCTCGCTCGAGTCGGCCAGGGCGAACCGTTCGTCGTTACTGAACCCGACAAGGCACCGGCAGCAGCCGCAAAGTTCAGAGAGTATATATCCACGCCTGTCCTTACCCGGGTCGCGATCGACTTCGGCGGACTCGAAACCTATGACGTCGAACCAACCGCCATCCCCGACGTACTCGCACAGCGGCCCGTGATCGTTTTCGGTAAATGGCGGGGCTCAAAAACAGGCACGATCAACGTCCACGGCCTGTCAGGCGACCAGCCGTATTCGGCCCGCTTTGACTTGGCCCAAGCGACGACGCTGCCGTCCGCCGATGTTCTCGCCCATCTGTGGGCGCGCACTCGCATCGCTCAACTCGGCGATCTCGCCAGCCTCAAAGCGACCGATGAACGTGTGACCCAAATAACGAACCTTGGGCTCACCTACAACCTGCTGACCAAGTACACTTCCTTCGTCGCCGTCGACGACGTCATTCGCCGAACCACGCCCGCACTCCAAACTGTGAAACAACCGCTTCCGCTTCCGCAAGGAGTGGAAAACACAGCGGTCGGCCAGGAAGTGCCAACCTCACCAGAACCAGCAACCATTGGATTGATGGTCATCGCCGGTGCATTACTGCTCGTGATCTACATCCGTCGTCACAAGGCGAAGACGAACCCTAAATCCGACAACGTCGTTCCGTTCGAATGAGTGTCGAGCGTAACACCGCGTTGTTCAGCTCGCGCGCCGCAATAGCACTCGCGCTCTGTCTGGCCAGCTGGCCAGTCATGCGCTGGTACATCGTGCGCGTGAGCGACGGTTCTGATGAACCGTGGGGACTCGCTCCCCTGGCCGCGGCTTTGCTCTTCGCCCCACGCACAGGCTGGCGTGAAACCCTCTCGCCTGAACGCCTGCGTATGCTGTGCGTGCTGGTCGGCCTGTACGCGATCAGCTACAAAATTGTACCCCCGCTCGGGCACGCGCTGATTTTTGTCACAACGCTCGCCGTGGCGGTGCATCGGCGCGGGTTCCCGCTCGCTTGGTGGGCATTGCTGGTTGTTTCGCTCCCGTTGATCGCGACGTTACAATTTTACCTGGGCTATCCGTTGCGCCTCGCGACCACGATTCTCTGTGTTCCGCTGCTCCGGCTGGGCGGCTTGCATGTCGCCGCCGAGGGCACGGCACTGCGCTGGGCTGGCGAAACCGTAATCGTCGACGCACCGTGTAGCGGTATCCATATGTTATGGACGGGGCTGTTTCTTGCGGCGGCACTCGCCTGTTGGCAACGGCTGGACACGCGTGGCGCATTCCGTTTGCTGCACCGGGCGAGCCTGGTCGTTTTCGTGGCAAACATCCTGCGTGCAACCGCCCTGTTTTGTATCGAATCAAAAATCTGGCCATCGCCCGCCTGGGCTCACGAAGGCATCGGCCTTGCGCTGTTCGGCGTGGCAGCGATCGGAATTTATCTGGCCAGTGAGTCCCTTTCATCGCGGGCCGCAGCCACGCCAGCAGCACCATGAAGCCCATAATTCCACTGTTTTTGTTGTGCGTAATGGCGGCATGGATACCTCTGTGGTCAAACTCCACAACACCAGACAACGCCAACGATCGGTTCCCTGGCTGGTCTTTGGCCCCGGTGCCGGCGGACGTTACGCCAGTTCTTCCGAGCGCGCGCGAAGCCCGTTTTGCGGCCGGATTCCCCGGACAGATCGGTGTATTCACCGACGGCCCCCGGACCTACGTCGTTCGATGGGTGCGCACAGCAACACGCAAACTCCATCCCGCATCCGACTGCCTGCGAGCGCTTGGTTATGCAACACAGCCAGCACCCATAATCGCCACCGCCGACGGCACACGATGGGGCTCGGTGAACGCACAGCGCGCCACCGAAAAACTGCGCGTGCGCGAGCGAATCGTCGATTCAGCTGGGCAAGAATGGACCGACGTCTCGGCTTGGTTCTGGTCGGCGGCTCTAGATCATACCGTCGGACCGTGGTGGGCGGTGACGGTGTTCGAGCCGGTCAATCCAGACGCGATCAAAACCCCTCTTTGATTTTTTCGAGGATGATGTGCGCGAGCTTTTCGTCGCCTAGTACGCCAGCGCGGATGCGGATCGTGGAGACTTTGTCCGTGGAGCGCTCAACCCTGATTTTAATTTTGGTATCGTCGGCGGTGCGCGCGCTGATGTTTGCCACCAACGCGTCCTTCTGCTCTTCAACTTTCGAAAATTGCAGTTCGGTGATCGCGTGTTTCGCGGCACTTTCAACCACTTCGAAGCGTTGTTCGACGGTAGCCTGTAATTCACCGCGAATATAGGAGGTCGAACCGGACGCAGAGTTATCAACGACCGTCACACAACCGGCCTGAAAAGCCGCGATCACGATAAATGCCGCCGCAACAAAGCCACGGCGTGAGAAGAGCTGGAGATTTTTCATGGATGAGGGTGCATGGACCACAATTCGACCGGATGGTTTCATCTCCCGGTCAACTTTGCCAGTCCAACCCTAACGTCGCGTGATCGCACCTCTGCTTTTTAGCCAGACCGTCAAAAGCAGACCGGTCAAAAATCCACCCGCGTGCGCCCACCAGGCCACTCCGCCGTGAGCCGCAGTATCGTTGACCAGCGCCCCCACGCCATTGAGCGCCTGCAACGCAAACCACACGATCAGCAGAACAAAAGCCGGAAGCGGAACCACCGGAACCACCCAAGGCACCAGCGTAAAGATCCATGCGGTCGGGAACAACACGAGATACGCGCCCAGCACACCGGAAATCGCGCCGCTCGCACCCAGCATCGGTAACGTCGAATGCAAACTCATCGCCGTCTGCAACGCCGCCGCCGCGACACCTGCCATGAGATATAACAGAAGATAGCGGAACGACCCAAGCCGGTCTTCGACGTTTTTCCCAAAGACCCACAAAAACCAACAATTCCCCACCACGTGCGCGACGCCGCCGTGCAGGAACATCGAAGTCAAAACAGTCAGCCACTCCTGGCCGTCTGCGCACCCCGCCAACATCCGTTGCGGCACGAGTGAATGTGCCAGCAAAAACGCGGACAGGGTTCGATCGCTGTCGAGCGAGAGCACGACTTCGTAAATGAAAACGCCCAGATTGGCGATAATCAGAAATGCTGTGACAACGGCAGCACGGCGGCGAGGGGCATCGCTCCAAAGCGGAAGCATGCACTACGAGGACAACAACCAAGCAACGGCGTCAAGGACGCAGTCCGCGCCAGTCGAAAACGTCGCCCTGCTGCGCTCTTGCTCAGCCCGCAGCTTTTTCCATCGCGACCACCGGAGTTTTGCCAACGAGTACCTTGTCGACGCGATGCCGGTCCATGTCGACGACTTCGAAGCGCCAGCCAGCGTGGTCAAAATAATCGCCAGCCGCCGGGATGCGACCGAACTGCGTCATCACAAAGCCGCCCAAAGTCTGGAAATCTGCATCGTGTTCATGCGGCAGTGTATCCAGTTTCAGCATACCTTTGACGTCGACGGTCGCCAGTGTCGCGTCGATGAGCCACGAACCGTCTTCGCGTTGTTTTGCTTCAGGCGCATCGCGTCGGCCCTGCGCAGGCAGGTCGCCGACAATCGCCTCCAACACGTCGATCAACGTCGTCAGGCCCTGAATCGCTCCGAATTCATCGCTGATGAGCGCGATGTGACGGCTGCATTTCTTAAAAGATTCGAGCAGCTGAATCGCCGTCATCGTCTCCGGCACGATCAGCGCCGGCACCATTAGGTTTTTCAAACTGGTCGTCACACCAATTGCCGAGTGCGCCCAAAGTGCTTTCACCGAGACGAGACCGATGACCTGGTCGCGGCTGCCCTGGTAAACAGGAAAGTATGAATGCCCGCTCGTGACAATCTTGCGCCAGTTGATCTCTTCGGGGTCGTCGAGATTGAGAAAAACAATCTTCGGCCGGGGCGTCATGATCGCCGTCACCGGGAGCTGGTCGAGCTCGAGCACGCCAGCGACCATTTCCTTTTCAGTTTTATTGAAGACGCCAGCGTTGAGCCCCTGCTCGATGAGGATATTTACTTCTTCGTCCGACACGGGCTTTTCGGTCGACTCGGTCTTTAATCCGAAAAGTTTCATGGTGCCGTCGGTGAGCCAGGTCAGCAGACCGACTACAGGCGAAATGATTCGCGCCAGTTTATTGATAACCGGAACGAGATAGAGAGCGATGTGTTCGGGGTTCGCGAGTCCCAAGCGTTTGGGGATGAGTTCGCCGATGACGACCGAGGCTAACGTAATACCCGCGACCACAACACCGATCGCAATGGCATGCGCATGCGGCGCGAGAAAACTAAACTG
>Ga0302290_10000277_pt1 | contig 11044 bp, 9 predicted proteins | sample III_Fen_N1_3_FD_194547 | JGI IMG/M metagenome (GOLD analysis project Ga0302290, IMG submission 194547) | Peat permafrost microbial communities from Stordalen Mire near Abisko, Sweden - III_Fen_N1_3 | ecosystem: Environmental > Terrestrial > Soil > Wetlands > Permafrost | place: Sweden: Abisko... | reverse complement strand
GTCTCTGAGGGAAGGGCTAATTGCGTTTTCATGCCTGATGTTGGATGGTTCGGTCTCCATAAAAAAGCCCCGGCGTAAACAGCCAGGGCTTGGAGAAATTAGATCTTTAGCCGACTTGCGGCTTACTTCCAGTTCAGCACGAGACGCGTAAAGTAGGTCGTATCGAGCCGCTTTTTGCCGGGTGACGGCTTGCTCGTGTAATCGTTGGCGACGCCCATCCGTACCTTCCACATCGCTGCATGCAAGGGCAGTTCAAGGAACGACTCATGGAGCAGACGGTAGTCGGAAAAGTCCGCAAAACTGGGATCAAAGGTCAGGCGGTTCACGATGCTGAACTCATTAAGTTCGAGCGTGTGATTCAGCCCGAGGTCCAGGCCCAAAGAACTTACCCTCTCTTTGGTCGCCAATCTTCTCGCCCTGTCCTCCGGGATTCCCTCGAGAACAAACTCATCAAAAGCGACCGGGTCCACGCGGTAAGATTCAAAGCGGTGCGCCAAACCAGCGCGGCCGGTGAAGCTGTGCTTCGGCTTCTTGATGAAGTCATATCCGAGACCGAACGCAGCGACGTTGGCGAAATCGATCAACTTTACCCGGTCAAAACCCGCTTCGTCGCGAAGGTACCACGAATACCGGCCGGAGAAACTGTTCTGGTAATCAACGCCTGCTTTCAACTGATCAGACGACTTCGCGCCTTCCGTCACCTGGCGATCGTACGCAGTATAGAACTGCAACTTATCCTGCGGTCCATTCAAAGTAGCCCGAAAACTAAAACCGGTACCGAGCTGTTCGGTATTACCCGTTTTACCCACGATATCGACCGCTGCCTCATAGGCCCAGGCCCGCTGGAGCGCGATGACCTCGGGATCCTTGGCTCCGGGCCCCCAGGTGGTGACGATCTTGTCGACGCTCGTGCGGAGCGCTCCATCCGGGCCGGTCAGGGTCAGAGTGCCCGCACCCTCCCCAGCCAATGTCCCTTGCAAAACCGTGCCGCTCGACAGCCGGATATTCGATGGCGCGTCAGTCGTGATGCTGGTGACGTCACTTTGCTTGATTTTGACCGTGCCTGCATAATCGGTGTCGACTACCACGGTAGAACCATCGATTTGCGTGACTTTACCGACAATCCGGGCACCTGTTTTTGTCTCAACCACGTCGCCCGAAACGGTTCGGACCGCCAACATAAAGAGCAATAAACTAACGATAAGGTAGGGCTTTTTCATAGGAAGGGAGGCTTGGGTTATGTGAATGCACGACCGTGTCAATCTCGGTTTCTGCTTCTGCAATTTCGCCTACAAATTTCACGTGCTCGACAAAACGACCCTCCCCTCATTCGCTCTCGGCACAAATCATGACCGCACCGGCCCTACGTCCCGCCCTCATCCTCGCCAACAATTGGAAGGACTACGAACTTCTTGATACCGGCAACGGCATGAAACAGGAACGCTGGGGTGCCTACACCCTCGTGCGCCCCGACCCGCAGATCATCTGGCCGCGGCAAGGTGGCGACGTGTGGGAAAAATGGGACGGTCTTTACCACCGCAGCGAAACCGGCGGCGGCAAATGGGAATTCCGCCGGCCCGTGCCGGAAAACTGGAAGATCAGCTACGGCTCGCTCGCTTTTAAAATCCACCCGACGTCGTTCAAGCATACCGGGTTATTCCCCGAACAAGCAGTAAACTGGGACTGGTTTTCCGAGAAAATTCGCCTCGCCAAGGCTGCCGGCCGTGAGGTCAGTGTGCTCAATCTCTTCGGCTACACCGGTGCCGCCACCTGCGCCGCCGCCGCTGCCGGCGCCACAGTCTGCCACGTCGACGCTGCTGAGGGCATGGTCAAATGGTGCCGCGAAAACGCCGCGCTCTCGGGCCTCTCCGCCGCGCCCATCCGTTTCATCGCCGACGACTGCCTGAAATATGTCCGTCGCGAAATCAAACGCGGCCGCCGCTACGATGCCATCATCATGGACCCGCCAACCTACGGCCGCGGCAGCGCTGGAGAAATGTGGCGCCTGGAAGATCAGCTTTGGGAGTTGTTGCAGGAGTGCCATCAGGTGTTGAGCGACAAACCGCTTTTCTTCCTCATCAACGCCTACACCGCCCGCCTCTCGCCCACCGTCGTCGTCAACCTGCTCAGCGAACTCATGCACGATGCGGGCGGCACGATCACCGGCGGCGAAGTCGGCCTGCCGGTAAAACGCGACGGCAAGGTGCTGCCCTGCGGCATCTATGGCCGCTGGGAGGCTTGAGCCCCCGCACGATGGCCATGGGATATCGCCGCCCGGCTCCTTTGTAAACATGGGTCTTTGGCGCTCAGTATTGGTTTCGGCGTTTCTCGCTGGCTCAGCCACGCTCGCGCGAGCAGGCGACGCCGACCAGCCACCGGTCGTCGCAGGCGATCCTCACCTGCATTTCGGTTCGGTCAGCGTCTACTCGGAAAACGACAAATACTTTGCCGGGACCGACCAGCATTACACCAACGGCTTCAAGCTCTCGTTTCTCTCCACCAACCTGCGCGACTTCACCGGCGAATCCGTCCCCTGGCCGGTCCGGCCCATTGCGCAAGCCTTCGGCCGCTTTACCGAACCAGACGCTGCCTACAAACTCAACCTCTCCCTCGGTCAGAACATTTACACGCCCGAAATCATCCACACAGCCGAGTTTCAACCTAAAGACCGCCCCTACGCCGCCTGGCTTTACGTCGGTGCAGCCTACCAGAATTATCTGCCGGAACGGACGACGACGAGCGGTCTTTGGATTCCCCCGCGGCTGGATGTGTTTGAAATCACCGCCGGCACCGTCGGGCCTTCCGCGCGCGGTCGCGAAATTCAAAATGGATTCCACGACATCATCGGCGTACCCCACGCCGAGGGCTGGACCCACCAAATCAAAAATGAAGTCGGCGTGAACCTCGTCTTCGAACGCAAATATCGCGTCAGCACCGCCGGGTCGCGCGACGGCCTGGGGGCCGACTTGATCCCGCATGCGGGTTTTAGTGCCGGCAATATTTTCACTTACGCCAATCTCGGACTTGAAGTGCGCACCGGCTGGAAACTGCCCGACGATTTCGGCACCAACCTGATCCGGCCAAGCGGTGATTCCAACAGCGCCGCGCGGCCGCGCTGGAACGCGTTTTTCTTTGGCGCAATCGACGCTCGCGCGGTCGCCCGCGACATCACACTCGACGGAAACACCTTTCGTGAGAGCCCGCATATCGGCAAAGAGCCTTTTGTCGCTGACTGGCAGATCGGCTTTGCGCTGGGCCTGCGTCACTTTCAAATCACCTACAGCCAGGCCGTGCGCACCCGCGAATTCAAAGGCCAGCGTCAAGCCTCCGTCTTCGGCTCGATCAGCGGCACGTTCTATTACTGAGCGAGCCGCTCACGGCCGTCCGCCCGCTGCTCCGCCCCAGAACAAAGTAACCTATTGGGTTGATTGTACCTTCTTACCTGTTTGTTATCATTGAAGGAATGAGGACAATTGGACTTCCTCATTCTATCCAAGCCGGAGCAGCCTGCTCTGTGGTACTAACCCCAGAGGGAGTAAAAATCCGGACCGCGACCGTTTCGGTTTCCTCTTTCCGCCGGAGTCGGTTTAGGCTTTGACCACAGTATGCCGACTCTCGCCGAAAGCTATTTTGCCCGCGCCAACGATCTGCTCGCCCGGGCGCGCCAAACCAACGCCGCTACCCTGGCCGCACTCGCCCCACTCATCGGCCGCTCGATCGCAGACGGCGGCGTGCTCCATACCTTCGGATCCGGCCACTCCGAGATGATTGCGCGCGAAATCATTGGTCGGGCCGGCGGTCTCATGCCCGTCACGGGCCTCTTCGATCCGGGTTACGGCTTTTCGGAAAACATCGTTGGCTACGGCACACGCCTCGCCGAACGCCACGACCACCACTACGGCCTGCGTCGCGGAGAAACGATTATCGTTATTTCCAATTCCGGCAAAAATGCATCGCCGATCGAAGTCGCCCTCTATGCCAAACAAAAAGGACTAAACGTCGTCGGCCTTACTTCGCTGGCGGTGAGTTCCACCGCCAAGACCGTACACCCGGACGGTAAAAACCTTCACGCCATTGCTGACTACACACTCGATAATCTCGGCGTGCCCGGCGACGCCATCACCGAAGTGACACCCGGACAGTTTGCCGGCCCCACGTCGACCTTCGTCGGCTGCACGCTGCTCAACCTGCTCATGCTCGGCGTCGTCGAATGGCTGCGCGACCACAACCACCCGTTACCGCTTGTCCGCAGTCAGAACCTTCCGGGCGGAATGGAGGCCAACATCGAGCTCTCCCAAAAATACCGCACACGCCTGAGCAAGCTGATCGGGTGATTTTATCTTTCGAAATGCGTAATCTGGAACTCAGGAACGCTGGAACGAGCCCCCAATCCAAACCCAATTTCCGTTCCTGAGTTCCAGCTTTCAGATTCAATTCTTCGTCCGAGTCCCCGCTCCGTTCCTGATTTCCTGAGTTCCCCATAAAAATGTCTTCTTCCTATCGCATCGGCGTCGACGGTGGCGGCACCAAAACCAAACTTCTCCTGATCAACGATAGCGGCGCAATCATCGCGCGCCACACCGCGTCCGGCTGCAATCCGAGCGTGATCGGCTCCGAACACGCCCGCGACATCCTGCTCGACGCACTCACATCCCTCCAGGCCAAATCAAAGATCGAAGACCTAAAATCGAAAACCTCCGCCACCCTCCTCTGCATGGCGGGCAGTCCCGCATTCTGGCAGGAAACGGCGTCATCACTTATCGGATACGGCAAAATCCAGACCGGGACCGACGCCCTGCCTGTGCTCGAACTCGCCACGGGAGGCAACCCCGGGCTCGTGCTGCACGCCGGCACCGGTTCCTTTGTCGCCCTGCGCACCCTCGGCGGCGCAATTCACTATGCTGGCGGGCTGGGCTGGCGGATCGGCGATCCGGGCAGCGCCCAGGACATCGGACGGCGCGCGCTGGGCCGCGCCCTCGCCGAGTTGCAGGGATGGGCCCCCGCTTCCGGCCTTGGCCGCGCGCTGCACGAGACATTCAAAACCGACAACCCCAGCGCCATCACCGCCGCGTTGCACCGCGCCCCGGAAGCGAACCAGCAAATAGGTCTATTTGCCGCCAACGTTTCCCTGCTGGCACAATCAGGCGACGTAGCCGCCCGGGACATCGTCCTCGCTTCAACAGGCGAACTGCTCGCCTGCGCCGAAGCCGCCGCCAAAACCTTTCTCGGCAGCCAAAACCCCTCGCTACCGGCCGGACTGAGCGGCCCGATTTTGACCCAGCCTTTTGTCGTCGCTGCCCTCCAAGCGCGCACAACCCTGCCACTCAAGCCCCTGGCAGAGCCGCCCATCGAAGGAGTGCGACGGCTGCTGCACAGATTGCCTTGAACGTTTCAGTGGTCCCGATCCCTCCAGCCAAAAACCGCACCTAGCCCGTACCAACCGGTGATGCCGGCGAAGATCAACTCCGCCGCAACCACCACCGGTATGACAAAAAATCCTTTGTGGACGCCCAGTCCCAGTCCGCAGCCTAGCAGCACGAGCAGCCCGGCGGACAGCTGCATCCAGCGCTGATTGGGCACCGCAGTGAGGGGTGCCACCTTGTTCTTGATCGGCAGTCCCAGCGCCTGCCAGGCGACCATGCCGCCAGCAACAGATTGAGCGGAGTAAAACCCGGCCTGCGCCAGTTCATCCAACAAATGCTGTGAACACCCACCCGATTGACAGATGAAATAGATCGGTTTGCCCTCCGCCTCCCGGCTCCACTCCGCGAGCATGTGCATGAGAGGCATCGAGCCAAACGGGATGTTGTTCGCCTGCGGCACGTGGCCCTGTTCAAATTCCTGCGGGCTGCGCACATCGATCAACACCGCTTCTGGGTCAGACTCCAATTGCTCGCTGAGTTCGTAGACTGAAACGGTCTTGATCATGGCTGCGCCCTCCATCATCGGCACAGTCTCAGCCGCCTTGAACGTGAATAACCGGCCCCTCCACACCCGCCGGCTAGATTAAAATGTCCGGTTTTCGCACGGGAATACCGGCCGCCCCAGACGCTTCGAACTAATATCCTCCAACTCGATCGCGACGTGGGGATTGTGCGTCATAAAACGCAGGAAATCGGATTTGCTGATTGTCAGACAGCGCGTCTCCTCCAAAGCCACCACATCAGAGCCTGCCGCACTATTTTGGAGCAGGCTGATCTCGCCGAAAAACGCCCCCAATCGCAGACGGCTGCGTACGCGACCGCCGCGCCGGATGCCCACGCGCCCCTCGTAAATCAGGAAAAACTGCTGGCTGTCCTGCCGCTCGGCTACAATCAGTTCGCCGCCATTGTACCGCACCATCGAGGCGATCTGGGTAAAGCGCGCCACCGCCTGCGGATGCCAGTGCGCGCAGAAAGAAAGCTCCCTCAGAAATGGCGCTTTCTGCGCGAGATTATCGGCCAGGGGCACACCGATCGGCGTCACCGCATACCGCTCAAAATCACGGATTGGAATCGCCAGCACCAAAACCGGCGTGAGCGCACGGATCTGTACTTGCTGGCGTTCGGGATCGAGCAAGGCGTGCGCCCCAAACACGTCACCTTCTTTCAACTTCATCGCCCGTTCCACCCGGCCCGATTTCGTCCGACGGGATACAACCACCCGGCCCGACAAAATTACGTTCACGTATTTTGAGGTGTCGGCAAAACGATGGATGATATTCCACGCCTTGTAAAAACGCGTCTGGCCACAACTCGAAAGCGCGGCCCGCTCAGCTGGCGGCATGCGCCTGAACAAAAGTGAATCCGCCATCAAGCGCACGATCTTATCCTCTTCGACCGGTGCCACGCTGTTCAGCCGCCAACGCTTCCAGGTCAGGTGGTTGCTCTCATAGTAGCCAACACAGCGCCGGTAAAGGTGCCTGACCAGAGGGGGACCGAGATAAGCAAGCAGCGCAGCGCCAACAATCGTGGAAAATATCAACAAGGGCAGCTGCCACCTGACGTTGAAGAAATCGTTAAACGGCAGATTCAACGCCCGCTGGATCGCGAGGAACACCAGCATCACCCAAAACAGACCCCACGCCAGCCGGGCCGCGACATAGCCGGGTGACACCCGGGCCACACCTGCCTTGAACTTCAACCGCCATGACCGATTTAGGCTGAAAATAAAATCCTTGTGAGTGTCCAGCACCTGCCCGCGGCACAAAGTCGATAGTAACTGGGTCGGCACGCTGCCGTCAAATGGCCGCAACATCACAAGCAACGCCACCACGTGCAGGACGCCCCACTCCGGCTTGAACCACCACAGGACCGCGGCTGTCGCCGCAACGGGGAAAAGCCGCGCACTGGCCACACCGGCCTGCGTGAGCCGGTCGCACATGCAGGCGTCCTCGAGGCTCACCTCAAAATAGGGAACCGGCCGCCACAGGTTAAATTTCGGAGAGTAGACCTCGCCGCCGTCGCCACGCAGGATCGAGGCCGCAATCGCCTGCCCCAGGCTCACCCCGGCGATCAGCAACACCCAACCAATTACCAAATCCAGTATGCCCACCGGCCAGGCCTGCGGCTGCGGGAATGGAAGTGTCGCCAGAAAAACCAGTGCCACCGCGACCGAAACCCAGGCCAGGATCAACGGCAGCCGGGGTCCCAAGGCGACCAGCCAGCGTCGGGCCAGTCCATGACTGTCGCTCTGCGGCTGGCGGTCCACCAGCAAAACACCCGTCTGCAGCGCCTTCAAAACCAGTTCATAGTATTCGCGCAAGGGCAGACACGTCCGGCTCAAGATCACCGCCCGCAACAAATCGGGCACCGTCGCCGGATTGGCGAAATTACGCAGCAAATTCCACTGCTCGGCCGTGACGGTCAGGTACTTCCGGTTCGCCGGATTTTTGACCACGAACGCCGTCCCCATCGTGTTCGCGCGGAGCACGTGCGGATTTAACCGGAGGGTTTGAGCGGTAAGAACGAGCTGTTCGTCCATCGAAAAGATATTGAGAGATGAAGATGAACCAGTCTAAGGACTAAAAATACCCTCAAGTGGTTGGTTTTGGTGGCTCGGAGTCCTTGGCGGGCGGGCCAATCAAATCCACCACCGCCGCTTGCAAATCCACCAGCCGGTAGGGCTTCATCAGATACCGCAACCGGGCGTTCCCCGGTGCCCAAAGATCCTCTTCCAGCACATGCCCGCTCAAAAGAAGCACCGGCAGGTCCGGGTTGATCTTGTGCAACCGCGACGCGAGGCCGAGCCCGTCAAGATTCGGCATCAAAACATCGGTGATCACCAGGCTGATTTCGGCTTTGCGCTCATTATATGTCTTCAATGCCTGCACGCCGTCTTCTGCCTCGATCATGCGATATCCCTGCTGCTCAAGCGTGATCCGCGCAATCGAACGCACCTCGGGCTCGTCGTCGACAAACATAATCAAGTCCCGCCTGCCCGTGCTCTTTGCCTCTTGGGCAGCCGCAGCCGATGTACCAAAAAGTTTCCTTAAGCGTGAAATCATGGGATATGACTGGGGGTAATATTAAAAAGGCTCGTAGCTTCGGTAGCTTGGAGCCGTTTCTATCTACGGAAAGATAAAACACAAACTGTTGTGCTTGAACGCAGTTTGGCGAGCTATTTTGGCATTCGTTTTACACTAACCACCTCGACCGCAAATGCCGAAATCACGCCCGCCCACCGCGCCCGGACTCCAGACAACCGTGCCTCAGCATTTCGCACCGGCTGATCCTTGATCCAGGAGTTGGATTTGAACAGCGACGAAGCGAATGAAAATAATTAGCTACGAGGAGTGCTTGGAATCAATTCACCTTCATGTGAAACAACCCAAACCGATAACTGCCCGTGCCTCCTTTGCTTCTTCGCCAACAGCGAAACCACGTCGCATGCATTGTATTCATAAACTGGAGCTAATGCTGTGCAGCGGTTGCGCTGTTAGGCCTTGAAAAAGCCGTTCTGGCATCGGCCATGCTAAATGGAGGGACCCCACGCGCCGGGCGTATCCCGGTAGCTTCAAGTCCATCACCATGTCCGCAAAAAATCCTCCCGGTGCCGCGAACGCACCGGCCACCGCCGTCTCGGCCGATGAAAAACTTCTCCACAGCATGGGCTACGCACAAGAGCTCCTGCGTCGCATGAGCGGTTTTTCAAACTTCGCGATCTCGTTTTCGATCATCTGCATCCTCGCCGGCGGCATCACGTCTCTTCAACTCGGGACAAGTGCAGTGGGCGGCGCGGCAGCTGGCATCGTCTGGCCGGTTGGCGTTGGTTTCTGTTTTCTCGTCGCGCTGTGCATGGCGCAAATCGCCTCGGCTTTCCCGACGGCGGGCGGCCTTTATCACTGGAGTTCCATCCTCGGTGGCAAGGGTTGGGGTTGGGCCACGGCGTGGTTCAACCTCGGCGGCCTGATCTTCGTCACCGCTTCGGTCAACGTCGGTGCGTATTCGCTCTTCACGAGCTTCATCGGACCGATGATCGGCATCGATCCGACGAAACTCACGCTTGTGCATCAGGTCATCGGCGTAACCGCGATCACGATTTCGCAGGCATTGTTTAACCACTTCGGCATTCGCGCGGTGACGCTGCTGACAGACTTCAGCGGTTACCTGATCTTCGTGGTGGCCGCGGTGCTCACAGTGGCGATGCTCGTCGTCGCACCCACGCACGATATCGGAAGGTTGTTCACGTTTGCCAACACCAGTGGCGCGATCGGTGGCGACGTCTGGCCGGAAAAGACCGGGATGTTCACCATGTTCCTGCTCGGTCTCATGTGGCCGATCTACACGATCACCGGCTACGACGCCTCGGCCCATACTTCCGAGGAAACGGTCGACGCAGCGCGCAACGTACCGAAGGGCATGCTCCGCTCGGTTTATCTCTCCGGCATTTTCGGTTGGATCATGGTTTCTGCCTTCATCATCGCGCTACCCAGCGTAGCCGACGGCGCGAAACAGGGTGGCAATATTTTCCCCTGGCTAATGGATTCGGTTCTACCCGGTACCTTCGGCAAGATTCTTTGGATCGGCATCGTGGTTTCCAACTACCTGTGCGGCCTCGCCTGCGTGACCTCAACCTCTCGCATGATCTACGCTTTCTCGCGTGACGGCGGCCTGCCTGGTTCCACATCGTTGCGCAAAGTTTCGCCGAAGTGGAAAACGCCAGTGGCCGCTATCTGGGTCACCGCCGTGCTCGCCATCGCCTCGACGCTTTACGCGCCCGCCTATTCGACGCTGACGACCGCGTGCGTGATCTTCCTGTATATTTCCTACGTGATGCCAACCGCTGCCGGTTTCTTCAAGTTCGGCAAGACCTGGACCAAGATGGGGCCGTTCAACATCGGCGCCACAGCCTTCAAAGCTCTCGCCGTTGTCTCCGTGCTCGGCGTCGCCCTGCTCGTCTGGATCGGCGTGCAGCCGCCCAACGACAAAGCTCTCACCGTCACGCTGGGAACGATCGCGCTTCTCACCGTCACCTGGTTTGCAGGTGTGCGCAAATCCTTCCGCGGTCCGCCGGTCATGTCGACCGTCGCCTCCGCCTCGACCACGCCGCCCGACGTTCTGGCCGAACCACAGTTCTCCGGTAAATAACAAAGCAAGCCACCGTTTCTCCGTCACGCCGAATTAACACCGGAACGGTGGCTTCTTTATGTCCGCTCCAATATCGTTTGTTCAATGTCACACTGGTCCTGCAACGTCGGCTCGCGCCGCCACTCCTTCGATTCGCTGCGCGAGCTCCTCGCCAAAGCCACGCCGCTCCGCTCGGGCGACGAACTGGCCGGGCTTGCCGCGCACTCGGCGGAGGAACGCGTCGCCGCACAGCTTTGCCTCGCCGACGTGCCGCTGCGGCAGTTTCTTGACGAACCACTCATTCCCTACGAAGCCGACGAAGTCACCCGACTGATCGTCGACACGCATGACGCTGAAGCCTTCGAGCCGGTTGCCTCGCTGAGCGTCGGCGAATTTCGCAACTGGCTCCTGCGTTACGAAACCGACCAGGACGCACTGGTCGCGCTCGCGCCCGGCCTCACGCCCGAGATGGTCGCTGCCGTCTCAAAGTTGATGAG
>Ga0302290_10000274_pt1 | contig 11108 bp, 21 predicted proteins | sample III_Fen_N1_3_FD_194547 | JGI IMG/M metagenome (GOLD analysis project Ga0302290, IMG submission 194547) | Peat permafrost microbial communities from Stordalen Mire near Abisko, Sweden - III_Fen_N1_3 | ecosystem: Environmental > Terrestrial > Soil > Wetlands > Permafrost | place: Sweden: Abisko... | reverse complement strand
CCAGGCACGCGCTGAGTTCGATCGGCGTGGCCAGTCGATCTCGGCCTGGGCGCGCCAGCACAAGGTCGGCCGCTCTTTGGTCTACGAGATCCTCGCCGGCCGCAAGAAGTGCAAGCGCGGCGCCAGCCACAAGGTAGCCGTGCTGCTGGGCTTGAAGCTCGGCGAGATCGTCGAGTGAGCCCGTTTCCAACCACCAACCGAAGGAGCACCCAGTGATCAGAAACCAGACCTACATGCGCCGCCGCACTGACCGCCTGCGCCGCGAAGAAGCCCAGCGCGCCCACGCCGCAGCCCACGCCGCCTTCATGGACCAGGTGCGCCGCGCGCAGATGGAGGGCGTGGCCCAGGCCATTGCCAACGCCGTTGTTCACACGCCCGCGATGCCGTCCGATGCGGCGGCATCAGGCTCCATTACGCACTGACGGAGCCGGCAGCATGGGACTCCTCAACTTTCGCCGAGGCCCGGCGGTGCTGTACCGGGCATGCGTCAGCTCTCGCTTGCACAACTGCGAGCTGATCGTGTTCTTTGAAGCTGCACGCGACGACCGCCGCAAGACGCTGGACCACTTGCTCCACACCGCCTGGGGCGTCGACGTCGAGGCCGACATCGAGGCCTACAACGTGATCAGCGAGCACGAGCTGCTCAACAGTTGGTGCGTGGGTCCCGTTGGCGATGCACGCTTGTTCGAAACCAGCGCCGGGCCCGATGGCATTGGCTACGTGCCGCCCTGGCGCGTGCAGTTCCTGGTGAGCCCGCCCACGCTGGGCCGGCTGCTGGTGGCGCAGGCGAACCTGCCCCTGCCGGCAGAACGCAGCGCGGAGGTGCCGGGATGAGCGCCACCGACCGCAACCTCGACCAGTACGCCCATGACGGCCAGCAGCGGCTGCTGAAGCTGATCACGCTGCTGGCTGGACACGAGATCACTGGCATGGCGCCCAGCGACATTGCGCGCCAGCAGGGCTGCTCTGCCAGCGTGGTGACTCGCGACCTAGCCAACCTGCAGATTGCCGGCTTTGGTGAGCAGGTGCCCGAAACGGGCCGCTGGCGCCTGAGCCCGCAGATCGTGCAGATCGCGCTCAAGCACATGCAGGCGCTTGACCGCGCCGAGCAGCGCCTAGCCGATGTCCGCAGCCGCTTCAGCCGCACCTAGGAGCCCGACATGGATGCACACATCGATGCCGAGATGAACCCGAGGTTCCTGGCCGTGGAGCTGCTGGTCTGCTGCGAGCCGACCTGCGGCCTGGTCAAGCGGTTGATTGCCCGCCACGGCGACCGCGACCTGGCGCTGCAGGCGCTGAACGAGGCGCACGACGCCGTCGACCAACTGCTGGCCGGCGTGGCCCTGGCGCTGCGCACCGACTCCCATTCCATCACCACCAAGGCCTATCCACCATGCCAATGAAGGGATCTGACTTCCTGGATCAGCTGCGCGCTGAGCCAGACAGCCACAAGAACACCGCCGTCGTGCTGGGCCTGCTGGCACAGCTGGCCGACGGCAAGACCGACGCCGAAATTGCGCAGGTGTTGGCCGATCTGTTCGAGACGCCACAACAAGCGGTCGAGAGCGTCCGCGCCTGGATGGACGCCATCAATTGGCTGCTGCGCTCATGGGTTGTGCTCGCAGCGCTTGAACTCAAAGAACGAAATCTCAGCAAGGAAGACTGACATGCCCCGCAAACCCACTCCCTCGGCAGAACCCATGCACGCCGAACTCGATCACGCCGCGCTGGCATCTTCGGCCCAATCGGGCGATACGTTGACCCAGCTGGCTGAAGGCTACGGCGCTGAGCGCGACCTGCTGAACCAACTACTCGGGCAGGCACAGATGGCTGAGGCCTTCGGTAAATTTTCCCAAACGGTTTGGAGTTCAAAGCTCGCCTTCGTCAAGGAAAACAAGCTGTATCAACAACTTTCCGGGCGCCGTATGCCAAACGGTTTGGAGTTGCGCGGCACCTGGGAGGAATTCTGCAGGCTGCTGGGCGTGTCGGACGAAAAGGCCAATCAGGACATTGCCAACCTGCGCACGTTCGGCGAAGAGGCCCTCGAATCCATGTCCCAAATGGGCATCGGCTACCGCGAACTACGCCAGTTCCGACGCCTGCCTGACGATCATAAGCAAGCCTTGATCGAAGTCTCGAAGACCGGCGACAAGGAAGCCGTCCTCGAACTGGCCGAAACGCTGATCGAACGGGCCCACAAAGAGAAGCAAGAGCTGGCGGCCAAGCTGCAGGATGCAGAAGAGGCCAAGGCCGCCAAGGATGCGGTCATCGCCAAAGACAGCGCCACGATCACCGAGCTTCGCGAGAAGCTCGCGCGCCCCTTCAAGCCCAAGAAGACCGACCCGGCCAAGACGGCTGAAGACGCCGCTGCCCTTGAAGAGCTCTTTCAGCGCGTGTTGGCGACGAATCTGGAAGTGAGCCGCCTGGCTGTGGTGGTGCGCGACCTGCAGGGCCACGAACGCGAGCCGATGCGCGAGCGAGCGCTGGAGGCGATGCGCCACATTGTGATGAGCCTGCGCGAGATTGTGGACGAGCACGGCCTCGACGTGGACACCAGCGCTGATTCCGTAGGCGGCCGGCCGAGCTGGCTGGACATGAATGCGATTGCCGCCGCCGGCAAGAAGGCCTGACCGCAACCGCACGCACAGCACGCCACCATGAATCACCTCAAGAGCGAAGTGCTACGGCAGGCCGCACGCGAGCTGGCCGATGCGCCACACGGCGATAAGACCGCCATCGTGGACAAGGCTGCCGCCCTGCTGGGCCTGAGCCGGCAGCGCACCTATAGCCTGATCAAGGCTGCGGCGGCCGGCATAGAGACGGCAGAGCGCAAGCGCCGCGCCGATGCCAACACCACAGCCATCACCGATGCCGAACTGCTGCAGGTGGCGGGCGTGCTGGCCGAGGGCCGGCGCGCCAACGGCAAGGCCATGTGGTCGATTGAACGCGCCATCGATGTGCTCTACGCCGATGGCAAGCTCGCGGTGAAGCTGAGCGCCAGCCGGGTGAGCGCGCTGATGCGTGAGCGGGGCATGCATCCCGACCAGGTCAACGCACCCAGCCCGGCAAGCCGCATGCGCTCTGAGCACCCCAACGCGGCTTGGCAGGCCGATGCCTCGGTGTGCGTGCTGTACCGCACGCCCAAGGGCGAAGTCGCGCTCATGGAGCGCGAGGCGTTCTACAAGAACAAGCTGCACAACGTCGCCAAGGTGATGAACGACCTGGTCGTGCGCTATGTCGGCACCGACCACTGCTCTGGCGCCATTGCCGTGCGCTTCTATACGGGCGGCGAGACGACTGAGAACGCGCTGGAACACCTGATCTGGCTGATGCAGCAGCGCATGGGCCCGGACGGCCATGCCGCACCCTTCTACGGCGTGCCGCACATGCTCTACACCGACCAGGGCTCGCCCTTCAAATCAGGCGCCTTCGTCAACTTCTGCGACCAGCTCGACATCAAGCTGCAGCATCACAAGCCACGCAACTCGCGCGCCACTGGCCAGGTTGAGAACAGCCAGAACATTGTGGAGCGCGGCCTGGAAGGAACGCTGCGCTTTCTGGATCCAGAAACCATCACGATGGCATCGCTGAATGCGCTGGCCGACGTATGGATGCACTGGTTCAACGGCACGCGCAAGCACGGCCGCCACGGCATGACGAGGTACAGCGCCTGGTCGATGATCACGGCCGAGCAGCTGCGCATGCCGCCCAATGAAGAGCTGTTGCGTGCGCTGCCGTCCAGCGCGCCCGAGCGGCGCCGCGTCAGCAACGACATGCTGGTGAGCTTTGCCGTCAAGGGCTACGGATCGCACGACTATGACGTGCGCTATGTGCGTGGCGCGGCTCCTAGTGAAAAGCTTCTTGTCGCGGTCAACCCGTTTGAGGCCCCGGCCGTCAAGGTGGCCTCGGTCGATCAAGACACGGGCGAGCTGGTGTGGCAGACCGTGCAGCCGCTGGTGCGTGATCAGTTCGGCTTTGATGCCGGCGCGCCCATCCTCGGCCAGAGCTATCGGGCCATGCCGCTGACGGTCATTGATGAAAACCGCAACGCAATCTCGCGCCAGGCCTTTGCCACGGAAGCCGGGCCCGCCACGCTTGAAGAGGCCGACAAGGCCCGCAGGAACAAGGCTGCACCGTACCTCGGTCAGTTTGACCCAACGGCAGATCTGAAGGCCGCGCAGGTGCCGGTCTATATGCCCCGCCGTGGCACTGAGCATCCGGTCCAGGCACGCCAGGCAGAAGTGCCGCGCCTGAATCCGGTCGAAGCCTGCAAGCGCCTCAAAGCCCTGCTGGGCGAGGCCTACAGCCCGAAGGTCTATGCCTGGGTCAACCAGCGCTTTGGCGCCGAAGGCGTGCCCGAAGACCAGCTCGATGCGCTGGCCGCTCAGTTCGGCCTGGTGGTCAAGGCGCCCGACGCTGACCAGGCTGCAGGCCTGCAGCTCGTGCAACCGCTGCGCGCAGCAGGAGGAGACGCATGACAGTCCAGGTCGCTCGCAACATCGGCCCCATTGCCAAACCAGGCAAGGCACTGGAGCTTGGCCGCACAGCATTGCGTTACGGCCTCTCGCTGAATGACATGGGCGATGCAGCCGGCATCAGCAAGACGGCGATGTGGCAGATCACCGGCAGCAACGTCTGGCCGAAGACGACGCCCGAGCACGAGATCCGCATGGCGATCGAAGCACTGTTCGTCGCTCGCGGCGCAACTGCCGACGAGTTAGCGGGGTTGTGGTGGTCAGCCGGTGCACGCCGGCAAGGCACGCAGCCGGTCGACGCATATGGCCGCGATCGCAATCGCAGCCCCATCCCATCAAAACCTGAAGAAAGGGCCACCGATATGTTGCTTGCAAAACAGAGCCTCACATACGAGGCAAGCAAGGCGTTTGCGCTGTTCACCAATCCGTACGACGGTGAGGTGACATCAGCAGCGGAGCTGTTCCAGAACGGCGAGCTGCGCTTCGTCCGCGAGGCCATGTGGCAAGCGGGCAAGAACGGCCGCTTCGTGGCGATCGTCGGCGAGAGTGGATCCGGCAAGACGACGCTGCTGGGCGATCTGGAAGACCGCATCCAGCACGACCGGGCACCGGTCGTGATCGTGCGGCCGAGCGTGCTCAGCATGACCGAGACGATCAGCGCTGGCCGGCTGCTGAAAGCCGGCGACATCATCGCCGCGATCATCCTGACCATTGACCCGCAGACGACGCTGCCCGCTTCGCATGAGGCCCGCACCCGAAAGATGCTGCGCATGGTGGAAGAGAGCGCCAAGGTTGGCAACAGCCACCTGCTGGTCATCGAGGAGGCGCATGCGCTGCCGGTGGCCACGGCCAAGGCGCTGAAGCGGCTGCATGAGGTGTGCCGCATCGGGCGCAAGCCGGCGCTGGGCATCCTGCTGCTGGGCCAACCCGAGCTGCGCAGCAAGCTCAGCGAACGCAGGGCGGATATGCGCGAAGTGGTCCAGCGCTGCGAGGTCGTTGAGCTGCCGCCGCTGGATGGCGACCTGCGCAGCTACCTGGCGCACCGCGCCAAGGCTGTTGGCCGCGACCTGGCCGAGCTCATCAATGAGCAGGGTGTCGAAGAGATCCGCGCGCGCCTGACGATCAGCAGCCACGACAAGCATGCCGCGCCGATCTCGCTGCTGTACCCGCTGGCGATCAACAACCTGATGACCGCTGCGCTGAATGCTGCAGCGGCGATTGGTGTGCCCGTTGTCGATCGCGACGTTGTTCGCGCTGTCTGAACCACCCTGGAGGCCCATCACATGAATGCTCGACAAATTGCGCGCGCTACGGTGCCGCAGGTGATCCCCACAGCGCGGCCCCGCCGCCGCTATCTGGTGCTGGCCGCCGTGCTGCTGCTGAGCCTGGCCAGCGCCGCCATGCTGATGAGCGCGCTCAGCACCAAGGCACTGGCCGACACGGCGCTGACTGAAGCCGAGCAGCTCGCGTTCGATGCCGGCCTACAGGTGGGCCGCGAAGAGATGGCCCAGCTGGCCGCTGCAGCCTATGAGCGTGGTCGCTCGGATGCGCTGGCACAACTGGCACGGGTGCAACCATGAGGGCCGCACCCGGGCAAGACCGCATCTGGCACTTCGTCCGCGATGCTGGCCCCGTCGGCCTGCACGCTTCCGCAATCGCCAAGCTGGCGCCGGACCTGACCGACAAGGCCATCGGCAATCGGCTCTTTTCACTCAAGCTGGCCGGCTTCATCAAACATGAGGGGCGTGGCAAGCCCTACATCGTCGATGCCGACTGCCAGGTGCCCAAGGGCGAGAGCCTCAAGCCTCAGGTGCAAGTCGACGTGGTTGCCGAAGAATCCAGATCGACACGCCAGCCACAGCAAGCCGCCGCCGCGCTGCCACGCGTTCCCAGCATCTTTGCGCTCGGCGCAGCGCTGCAGGGCGAGCTGCCGCCTGCCGCTGCCACGCCGCCGCGCCGCGATGATGCAGCGCCCCGGCCGGCGACGGCCCTCGTCGCATCGGCCTGGCCGTTCAGGGACTTCCCTGTGCCCGATGCGCCTGCCGCTGCGCCTGCTGCTGCACCTGCAGCCGATGCACCGGCGCCCAGTACTTTCCGTGCAGCGCTGTCGAGCGACGCGACGCTGAGCCTTGAGCTTCGGGGCGGTGTCCGCGTTGACCTCGACGCCGACGAAACGCGCGCCCTGTTCCAGTTCCTGGATCGGCTCGGCGGTGCGGCTGATCTGCCCTCGATGTTGGTAGCAACAGCATGAACACCACCGCGCTGATCAGCGCGCTATCGCGCCATCAAGGCCAGGCCAACGGCATCAGCGCTGAAGCGCTGGCGCGCGAGATCGGCCTGGTCGACGGCAATGGCGCCAGGCGGCTGCGCAAGCTGATCAGCGCGCTGCGCGAGGAGGGCTATGCCATCTGCGCCAAGCCCACCACGGGCTATTTCGTCCCCGTGACGCCCGAAGAGCTCTCAGAGAGCTGCGCTTTCCTTGAGCACCGCGCCCTTCATTCCTTGCGCCTGCTGTCGCGCATGAAGAACGTCGCACTCCCTGAGCTGCTGGGCCAACTGAAGCTGAACCAAGCATGAACTCTGACACCCACATCTGCGCCGTCTGCAGCGTCCACATCAAGCCAGGCCTGCTCATGTGCGCCAAGCATTGGCGCCTGGTGCCCAAGGGCCAACAGCGCGCGGTGCTGGTGACCTATGGCCACTGGCAGCGCCACAAGGGATCTGCAGCCGACGCACTGCTGCTGATCAAGACCTACCGAGAAGCTCGCGATGCTGCAGTGGCCAGCGCTCGCGAGGCCGTTGCTCAACAAGCCACTGCTGGAGATTTGCTATGAACCCGAGTCAGGCGCCACAAGCGCAACCGGCGCCCGAAGGCCACATGCGCGACGCGCAGGGCCGCCTGGTGCCCATTGAGATGGTCAAGCCGCTGGACTTGCTGCGCGACCAGCTCGTGCAAGACCTGGTGCTGCAGGCACGCGACGTGAATGCCGTCATCGGCCACTTCAAGAAGAACGCGTTTGCCGATATCGCAGCCTTCGTGCAGACCTCGGCCGAGACCTACGAGGTGAAGCTCGGCGGCGACAAGGGCAATGTGACGCTCTACTCGTTCGATGGCCGCTACAAGCTCATCCGCCAGGTGCAGGAAACGTTGCGCTTTGACGAGCGCCTGCAGGCGGCGAAGGCCCTGATCGATGCGTGCATCACCGATTGGTCAGCGGGCGCGCGGCCTGAGATTCAAGTGCTGGTCAACGATGCGTTCCAGGTCAACAAAGAAGGCGCCGTCCAGACGGACCGCGTGCTGGGCCTGCGCCGCCTGAACATCACCGACGAAAAGTGGCTGCGTGCGATGGACGCCATCAGCGAGAGCCTGCAGATCGTGGGCAGCCGCAGCTATATCCGCGTCTACGAGCGCATCGGGGACACGGATCAATACAAGGCGATCGCGCTGGACGTGGCCTCCGCTTGATGTGAACCACGCGCAGCTGGCCGCCCTGGGGCGCGATAGGCCGGCGAGACGTTAGCAGTGTGTGGTCTCGGGAGAGCTGGAACGCCAACAGCTCGCAGTTCCCAAATAACTACTGCAGGGCAGAGCACGGCGCTGGTGGGCTTGACGCACCAAACCAGCGGTTCCGTCTCCTTTCGCGGATCGCGCGTCTGCCCCGGTTTCCGGTGTCCGCAACACCGGCCCTTATCCCTCACCTACATGGAGCACTTGAAGCATGAACAGATCTGAACTCATTGAACACGTGGCCGGCGAAACCGAGCTTTCCAAGGCCGCAGCAGGCCGCGCGCTCGACGCCGTGCTGGGCGGCATCCAGCAGGCCCTGAAGGCGGGCGACAGCGTGTCGCTGGTCGGCTTCGGCAACTTCTCGATCGCCAAACGCGCCGCCCGCGTCGGCCGCAATCCGTCCAACGGCGAGCCCGTAAAGATCAAGGCCAAGAAGGTGCCGAAGTTCGCCTTCAGCTCGGTGGTCAAGAAGGCGCTGGCCTGACGGTCGGCGGTTTTCGGTAGCCCTCGCGCGAGCCGTGCGAGGGCTGCTCGAAAGCCATGTGGCTTTGCTCAAACGAGATACAACGATGAGCCTCACTGACAAACAGATCGCCGGCCACCAGCGCCGCACCTTGCGCACGATGCGCGAGAAGCTGCTGCGCATGGCCGATGAATGGGAAGGCGTGGATGAGTACTACCGCACTCAGCTGACCGAGCTGGCCGACAAGGCCAAAGAGGTGGCGGTTGCGATCACGCCGGAAGGACTCGGCGTATGAGCCACACCATCAGCACCGTCCATGAAGCCCTGGCCGAGGTCAGCTTCCCGGGCTATACCTTCGAGGTCGGTGGCGAGGGCCAGCTGTGGATCCGTGCCAGCTTCCTGGAGCATTGCGCGTTCAGCCAGGCGCCCAAGGTCCAGTACACCCGCAAGTGGTTCCTAAGCCACCACGCCTGCCACAGCGAGATCGTCCAGACCGCCCTCAAGTGCGTGCTGACCTCAGTTGAGCACGAAGCCCGCGAGAAGTTCTTGTATCGCGATAAGCCGATCTTCGGCCCGCACTTCGATGTTGATGCGTTGCATCGGATCTGCGCGGGCGGCGAGCTGGACTACAGGGGCAAGCAATGAGCCAACCTGCATCCCTTCTTGATCGCCTGGCCACCGAGGCCGATCTCTGTCGAAATGAAGGCGCAGAAGACATCGCCGGGCTTCTCGACGAGGCCGTTGCAGCTCTTCGGTCGACGCTGGTTGGATTCGTGCACGCGGGCGATCTCGCGCAAATGCAGAAGTTCGGCGGCGGCTGCCTGCTGTGGTCCGACCAAACTGAAGATGGCTATGTGCCGGTCTATTCAGCGGGAAAGGACGGGCGTGATGTGTGAATGCATCAAGCAGATGGATGACGCCCTGGAAGCCCACAACGGGAAGCTCTCTGTTGGGTTTGGCGTCACTCAGGACATGGGCCTGGTGATGCGGCTGATGATCGGCACCGAGAAGATCGACAAGACCAAGCGCAAGCCCGTGCCATATGTGTATGCAGCCTTCTGCCCATTCTGCGGCGAGTCGATGACCAGCGACAAGCGCCTGCCGCACGTCGTCACTCCATCAGCGGAAACAGGATCTGCAACATGAGCATCCCCGTTCAATGCACCCGATGCCGGAATCGGCACGAAGAATCAGATCGCATCCCCAAACGCCTCGACAAGCACATGAGTGAGCTGGTCTGCCCGCGTTGTGGCTGCAAGAGCTACTACGACCTCCGCCCGCAAGTTGCGTGGTGCTGGGCCTCTGGCCTGATCGAGATCGGCGACTCCATGCCTGCCGACTTTGCGAACGGCGGTGGCGCCATCGAGATTGCCAATGGCCCCAAGGCATTCCTGAAGAGTCGCCTCGATGTGCTGGCGCGGCATGGCATCGGCGCAAGCGCCGGCTGCCTGATCGTGCCCGGTGTACCTGAGGCTGACGGCCAGAAGGCCAAAGCCGATGCCCTTGGGGCCTGGCTGAAGTGGTGCGGCGCCAGGTCGAGTCGCGACAGTGTGAACTTCTCGTGGATGAAGCCATGATCAGGCCTTGCACCTTGGCCATCAACAACAGCGGCTCTTGGAAGACCTTGGGCAAGTTCGATGCGTCATACGAGCACCAAGCTGTGCAGATCATGGAAGCCGCAGCAATGCTGCTGGTGAATCTGAACGCTGGTAAGCCTCCGAAGCAGTGGCCCACGCTGCGCATCTGCGACGACAACGCCGGTGGCGCTGTCCAGATGTACTGGTCGCGCGAGCGCGGCTGGTACAACAACCCGCGCGCTTGAGGTCCAGCCATGCCTATCACCGCTGAAAACCGCGCCCGCTATCCAAGGAACTGGCCCGCGATCTCGGCTTCGATCCGCGAGCGCGCCCAGGACCGATGCGAGTGGCCTGGCTGCGGTGCCATGCAGTACGCCGTAGGTCATTGGGATCTGCGCGGCGGCATATGGCAATGGTTGCCGATGTGCGGCAGTGGTCCGGCTGATGCCGCTGGCCAGGGCCTGCGCTGGCCTGACTACCAGCGGTGGACATACAGCGAGGCCCGCCAATACGCGGCAGAGATGTACTGCGGTGAGGGCCAGCCCGCCATCGTGATTGTGTTGACCGTCGCCCACCTCGATCACCAGCCCGAGAACTGCGATCCCGCCAATCTCAAGTGCTGGTGCCAGCGCCATCACTTGGCCTATGACGCCGATTTGCACCGAGCCTCCAGCTTCTGGAGCCGCCGGGCCCGGCGCGCCAACTTGGAACTGTTCTGATATGCCCGCAGCCGCCGTCATCGATACCAACAAGGCCCGCCAGGCCGACCTGGCCAAGATCCACATGGCCAAGAAGGCGCTGGGCATGGCTGACGACGCTTATCGCGACCTCCTTTGGACCGTCTGCCAGGTCAAATCGAGCGCCGATCTCGATTTCGCAGGCCGCAAGCGCTTCCTGGCGCATCTGGCCAAGTGCGGCTGGGCCGAGGGGCGCAAGGCCTCTGCAGGCCCATCCAGGCCCGTTCGCAAGGCCCTCACGGCGCCTCAGAAGAAGATGTGGAGCCTCTGGCAGCAGTTGGCCGATGCCGACCTGGTCAATAACCGCAAGATGCCAGCGCTGCTCGCCTACGTCCAGCGCCAGACTCA
>Ga0302290_10000271_pt1 | contig 11123 bp, 10 predicted proteins | sample III_Fen_N1_3_FD_194547 | JGI IMG/M metagenome (GOLD analysis project Ga0302290, IMG submission 194547) | Peat permafrost microbial communities from Stordalen Mire near Abisko, Sweden - III_Fen_N1_3 | ecosystem: Environmental > Terrestrial > Soil > Wetlands > Permafrost | place: Sweden: Abisko... | reverse complement strand
CCGGCCTTCTGCGTCATCGCCTTGATAAAGCAGCTCATAGTCGAAGGTCTGGCCCTGCCTTCCACGATGCGCCACCAGGAACTCCATCTCAGAGAGACGTGCCAGATGGACCTTCATCTGGGTATCCCCCCACCCAATGGCCTCCCGCGCCTGCCTGCGCGTGAAGTGGAAATCCGCCTGCTCGATCCCCTGGCGCTCGCATTCGACCTGGATCCAAGCATGCAGCAGCGTGAGAAGCTTCCGCGTCTGGGGCAGCAGTTCGTCCACCGTGCGCCCCAGAACCTCCTGGGCTAGTTCGTTCGCCAGTTCGATGTCCGAGGGGATGACCTCGATGTAGCGGAGAGCGCCATGGGTTCTCACCTCCCGCTGGAACTGGTGCAGGAGCGCGATGGAGCGGATGAGCGTCAGATACTTCACATGATCGCGGCGGCTCCGGGTCTGGTCATCGCGGAAGCTCAACTGGTCGGCGTAGGGATTCACCACCGCCAGGGGTTGCAGCAGCCGCTGGGCGTTGCGATGCAGGGCCAGCAGCCCGTCCCGGCGCGTCTTCGCCAGCAACCCTTCCAGCGTTTCCCGGCTCCGCTGGATGGTGTGAATGGCGCGGGTCTGCTCCCGGCTCTCATTGACGCTCAGCACCAGGCAACGATTCAGCAGCTCCTCGTCCAGATCAATGGCTGTCGTCGTCAGAAACAGCATCACCGGGCCTTCCACCGTGTAATCGTGCGTCGTCAGCATCCCCGTCGCCGGGTCCTTCCCCGTGCTGGCCATGGTCACCCGGCCTTCACTCTGGAGCAGCTTCAGGGCATAGCTCGCCTGCTTCGCCCCCTCCTCCTCCGCAATGGCGAGGATCTTATGCTTCAGGTTCTTGTCGCCCATGTAGAACAGGGACTGCCCCGACATCGCCGAATACCGCACCAGGTCCTCCTCGGGCATCAGATCCAGCACCGCATCCATCAGGCTCGACTTCCCCGCCGCCGAGGCCGACTGAATGAGCAACGCCAGCGGGCGATCCAGCAGGCGCGACACCGCCGCCAGATACCCCGTGAGCTTGTTGGACTCCTCGCCCACCACCCCCAGCGCCTCGAAGTCCTCCAGAATCCGCTGGAACAGATCCGGCGACTTCAGCAGGGCCAGGGCTTCCGCATGTTCCGTTTCACTCAGGGAGGGGCGCTGTTCCTTGGCCTTCAGGGCTGCGGCCAACTGGTCCGCCTGCATCGCCTCCACTTTCCGCAGCACCTTCCCCAGGTCTTTTTTTAGCGTCTCCTCGCTCTCCGACAGCTCCAGACCGGCCTGTTTGATGAACCCCGCCCGCGCCTTGGCCTGATACAGATCCAGGCTATCCACATGGAAGTGCTCCCCCCTGGAGGCCATCAGGTTCACCTTCAGCGTCTCGGGGTTCAGGGACTTCTGCCAGCCCCGCACCCGGTACCGCCGGTCCCCCAGATCGAGAAAGAGATCCTGCCCCTGGATCTCATGCGGGAGATCCTCCCCGGGGGCAGGCGGGACAGGGGAGGCGGGCAGCGGCAGCGCCTCCAGGTCAGGCCGCTTTACCGCCTCCGGCGGCTCAGGACTGGCAGCTAAAGAAGGAACGGGAGCCGACTCGGAGGCCTTCACCTGGGCCAGCACCTCCCGCACGGTTTCCTCTTCAGCCGCTTCTCTCCTGGGCCCGGCACCGTTCCCCATCCACTCCGCCGTCCGGATCAGCAGACCCAAGCTTTTTGAGGCAGGCTGGACTTTGAGCGCGTAGGCGTTCGCATCCATTCCCTTCGGGAACTGGATCCGGTAGCAGGCGATTCCCTTTTCCATGAGCTTTTCCGCCAGCTTCAAGGCCGCACGGTCCCCCGCCTCGTCCCGGTCATAGGCGATCAGCACCCGCTCGGTTCCGTGCTCCAGAAAGGCCTCCAGGTGGTCCGGGGTGAACCCCTCCACCCCATAGGCCGCCGTCACGTTCCGATACCCGGCACACCAGAAGGTCAGGGCGTCAATCAGCGCCTCACACAGGATGATTTCCTTCGAATCCTGGAGGGCTTCCTCATTCCACACCCCCCGGTGGGGACCTGGGAGGTAGAGGTGCATCGGGGTGCCTGCTCGCAGGTTGTTGAGGATCTTGCGGCCATAGACTTCGAGGATGCTTCCTGAAAGGGCCATTATGGGAACCACCAGGCTCCCATTGAAGTGCTCGTGGCCGCTCTCCCGGTAGATCCCCACCTTCTGGAGCCGCCCCCGGATCTCACCCCCGGCCTTCCACTGCTTGCCCGGAAGCCCATAGCCCAGCGTCCGGTTCGCGTATCCCAGCTTGAACCGCTCGATGGCCTCCGGATCGTCGATCCCACGGGCTTGCAGGTAGGCCAGCGCCTCCGGGGAGGCTTTCAGGGTCTCGTGATAGTAGTCCACCACCTGCCGGAGCAGCTCCTGGTCATCCGCATCGAGCGCCACGGGCGGCGGGAGCGCGCGGACACGGCTTTCCCGCACAGGGACGGACAGCCCGCCGGACAGGGCGTGATCCGACTTCAGCAGCTCCACCGCGTGCCGAAAGCTCAGCCCCTGGCGCTTCATCACCCAATCGATGGGACCGCCCGCCTCCCCGCAGCCGAAGCAGTGAAAGAGGTTCTTGGCGGGCGTGACGATCAGGGAAGCCTCCCGATCCTCATGGAACGGGCACTTCCCCACCAGGTCCTTGCCGGTCTTCGTGAGCTGGACACCGGAAGCCTCCACCAGCCGCTCCACGCTGATCTCAGCCTTCAGGCGCTCCAATTCGGATTCGGGGATGCGGGCCATGGATTTCTTCCCTTCACAGAAAATCAGTCAAGTCTCTTTTCGGATTCTTTTCTTATACCTTACACTGGTCTATTCGAAAACCTTTTTAGATACCTGGGGGCACTCTTATGGACACCGCACTTCTCTTGCTGAGTCCCATGTTCCAAACCCGCCTGATCCAATACCGCAAAGCCCAGAACCTCACCCAACAGGCCTTGGCCGACGCCATTGGCATGCATGTCAACCAGATCAAGCGCTACGAGGCGGGCACTGCCCAGCCCAACCTGGACGCATTGGTCCGTCTCGCCAAGGTTCTTCATGTGAGCCTGGATGCTCTGGTCTTTGATGAATCCGAGCGTGGCCCATCGGATGACATGGCCCTCCAGTTCGAGGCTGTCAGCCACATGCCCGAGAAGGAGCGGAGCATCATCAAAGCCCTCCTCGACGGCATGATCGTGAAATACCAGACCCAGCAGATCGTCGGTAACCTGGGCCGATGAACACGCCCGCCAGCTACCACGACATCCAAACGGGCATCGTCGCGCTTCTTGAGACGGCGCGGGCGTCCGCCGTGCGCAGCGTCAACGCCCTGATGACGGCCACCTACTGGGAGATCGGGCGGCGCATCGTCGAAACCGAGCAAGGCGGTGAGGAACGTGCAGGCTACGGGGAAGCCCTGGTCCGCCGCCTGGCCGAGGATCTGACTCAACGCTTCGGGCGAGGATTTGGATGGCGAAACCTCATGCAGATGAGGGCTTTCCAGCTGGCTTGGCCCACTGGGGAGAAAGTGCAGACAGTGTCTGCACAATCCGACCTTGCCACCCTGGCGAACCGATTCCCGCTCCCCTGGTCAGCCTACGTCCGCCTGCTTTCTGTCCGGAATGAGTCCGCCCGCACCTTCTACGAGGCGGAAGCCCTCCGCTGCGGCTGGTCCGTCCGACAGCTCGACCGACAGATCAACAGCCAGTTCTATGAGCGGGCCGCCCTCTCCCAGAACAAGGCCGCACTCCTGGAACAGGGCTCCCAGATTGAAGTCGGGGACGCCATGACGCCCGAGGAGGCCATCAAAGACCCCTTCGTGCTGGAGTTCCTGGACCTCAAAGACCAATACTCCGAGTCGGACCTGGAGGACGCCCTCATCCAGCATCTGGCCGACTTCCTCCTTGAACTGGGCGACGACTTCGCCTTCGTGGGACGCCAGCGCCGCCTCCGTCTGGATGACACCTGGTTCCGGGTGGATCTGGTCTTCTTCCACAGGCGGCTGAAGTGCCTAGTGATCATCGACCTCAAAGTCGGACGATTCAGTCACGCCGACGCCGGACAGATGCACCTCTATCTGAACTACGCCCGCGAGCACTGGATGCGCGAGGGCGAGAACCCGCCCGTGGGCCTGATCCTCTGCGCCGCCAAAGGGGCGGAGGAAGCCCGCTACGCCCTGGACAACCTGCCCAACAAGGTCATGGCGGCGGAATACCAGATGGTCCTGCCCAACGAAAAGCGCCTGGCCGAGGAACTGGAACGCACCCGCCGCGAACTCGAATCCCGCCGCCAGCCCACCCTTTCGACACCCCCACCGGGGGATGCCTCCTCCTGAACCCTTTCTTCTTTAGCAGCTAAGAAAAAAGCCCGCCCCCAATACGACGCATGGGGGTTGGGGGTTCTTTTATAAGCGGCTGTACAAGGAACTGCACACGAACGCGACGCCCCTTAGAACGTAGGCCTTGCGCGGCGCAACGCACCGGAACTCCCTGCGGGGTTCGGCTTTGAGCCCCTTCGCTTTTCGCAGGTTTGGCAGGGGGTTTCCCCCTGCCTGTTTTTCCCCTGCGTCCGTCCCGGCCCATCGCCCCCTCATCGAGGGGGGGGGTGATGGGCCGGGTGCGAGCGAGACACCAAACCTATGCGGTCTTTAAAGGCTGGCGCGGGTCGGCCCTCTCACGGGCGCCATCACAGCCTGGGGCATGACAGGATGCTTTTCCCTGGCGTGTCCCTGGCGATGGCGAGCCGGTATGAGCTCCTACTTGCCGACTGGCTTGACAAAAATCGACTTCAAACCCCTTTCGGGCTCTCTGCTACCCCCGGCAATACCCTTAAATCGGGAATTTACAACTGTACTGGTGAAAAATCGATCTATACCTCTTGCGAAATGTCCTCAAATATCTGCAAATGTTGTGAGTTGAACGTTATAATTTTGTTGTCTTCCCAGGAGGCCCCATGGCCCGCACACTGCTCCCCACGGGCAAGGTCGATCGAACCGGCCTGCGGCGCTGGTTTCGCGAGCACCATGGCTACCAGCCGGGGTGGTACACCCTCTCTGAGGCCATCCATCAGGGCATGCCCCACGAACTTCACCCCCTGACCGGCAGACCGATCTTCGACCCGATCGCCGTAGACGCTTGGCTAGAAGCCCGCCGCCAGGCTCCCCCACAAGCCCCCTTATAGCCTTCTTTCATTGGGCTTCCCGAGCAGCACCGGGAGGCCCTGACCTCTGATACCTGGGGCAGGGATCGCGCCAACGACCCCTACCGTGCTGCCCAGGACTATTGCGCCTTCGCGGCGCCAGGGACTTCGTCTATGCCAGCACCGAGCCTCACGGCTCGCAGCCCCATTGTGGGCGCGAGCTCGCCCCCCGTCCACCTCCACCCCTCCTGCGGTGCCGATGCCCCTCCGCCGGGCGCTTCTGGTGCCCCGGCAGGGGCACCCTCGAAAAGAACGGACCAAAGGTGTCACCACCACGGAAAGGTCCGCTATTCCTGCGTCTCGGGCGCGGCCTCGCCCGAGACGCCCCCCGGTGACCCTGGGGTGGGACCCCGGGTGCGCGGGTGGGGCGCCCAGGCCCACGCCGCCCTCGTGGACGCCCTCCGGGACGCCGGGGAGACACGGGTGGCCGAGGAGGTCGCGGACTGCGGACTCGTCCCCCTGCCGGTGGCCGCCCACGTGACCGTCCACTCGCGCGGGGGCGGGCGCCGCCACATGGGGGGACTGACCCACTGTGGGCGCTTCCAGCTCTGTCCGCAGTGCACCCCGTTCCTCATGGCGAAGCGCCTCGAATCCCTGGAGGGGGTCGGCGCCAAACTCGCTCAGGACGAGGGTTTGCGGCACTTCGTGCTCGTGCTCTCCCTCCGGCACCACCGCGGCGCGCGGTGGAAGGTGCTGGTCGCCGCCCTGCGGAAAATGCAGGCCACCCTGCGGCGGAGCCACCGCTGGCGCCGGGTCGTGGTGGGCTTCGTCCGCCTCCTGGAGTCAACCTTCGGCGCCCACGGCCACCACCCCCACGAGCACCTCCTCGTCACGATCCGCGTCGCCGACGGATTTGACCCGGAGAAGTTCTTCCGCTGGGTTCGGGAAACCTGCGAGGCCACCGCCCGGAAGGCTAGCCGCACCTGTAACTTCCAGGACGGGTGGTGGTCCGAGGTCTCCCGCGACCAGCTCGGGAAGGCCCTCGGATACTTCGGAAGTAGCGATAAAATGGGCACTTCCAGCATCCTTAGCGAGTTCTCCACCTCGACGAAACACCAGCCCCTGTGGTGCATCCCTCCGAAGGCGTACGCCCAGGTCTGGCGCGACTCCCACCGCCTCCGCTGGTTCGGTGTCGGAGGCTGCTGGCACGCCTCCGACACGGCGAAAAGCGACGAGGAACTCGAGCAGGAGCGCCAGGAGACGGGGCTCACCATCGCCCATGTCCTGCGGGAGATCTGGAAGGCCTGGACGCCCCAGGAGCGTCGGGACCGGCGGGCGGTGGTCCACGACCGCACCCTGACCGACGACCAGGTCGTGCATTACGTCGTCGCCTGCGGCGGCATCGCCGGTCCGCCGCCCCTCCCCGACTGGGGTGAGCAGGTGTCCTAATCTTCCGCAGGCGCGGTCCTTCGGGGCTGCGCCTGCACTTCTCTCACTTCCAGGGCACCGCGCCCACCATCAATAAACCAATCAAAAAGGAGCCAACCATGCCCCGCTTCGAGGACGTCCCAGACTACACCTACGACATCGACCTCTCCCAACCCATTCCCACGAGCCCGGCAGCCTCCGAGTGGGCCTGCCACTTGAAGTACGCCTTTGATACGTCGAGTGAAACCGTTGAAATTCTTGCAAAATTCTATGGCGATCCCCTGCACTGCGGCATGGGGCTCCCCTTCCGCGAAGCCTACGAGACTGCCGTCCAGGAGGTCGAGGACTTCGGACGCAAGCACCCCGATGCGACCCATGCCCGCACCCAGAAGCACCTTATTTTTATAAAAAGAAAGTTAACTCGTCGATGGAAGCGCCTCGACAAATACGCCGGTCCAGCCAGCGATCCGTCCGCCTGGGCCTACGCCTGGGAGCTGGGCTTCGCGGCGGCCATCGCCGTCTTCGCCCCGCTCGGCACGCGCTAGCTCTTCGTCTCCGCTCCAACCCAAACCCCCTCCTGGTGGTGCCAAAGCGCCCGCAGGAGGGGGTCCGCGTCCGAGTAGTCCAGGGCCAGGGGGTGTCCCGTCAGGGTCGCTCCCAGGCTCCACCCGCTCTCCGAGTGCCGAAACTCGTAGCTCTCGCCGGGGTGGGGCATCGCCCCCAGGCACACCAGCAGGGGCTCCAGGCGTCCAGCCTCTGGCTCGCTCCAGGTCAGCCACAGGTCCCCGTCCGGCTCCACCGGAGCGGACGGCACCTCCGCCGCCTCCGGGTCGGGGAACGGCGGGAACAGGCTGCGCACCCGCCAGTCCCCTCGCGGATCCGGGGGCACCTGTTCCCAGGCCTGGCGGATTACCCCCACCCGGTAGGCCTCCCACAGGTCTTCCAGCACCTGGGGCGCGCTGGAGGGGAGGAGGCGGCGCACGGGCTCCGGCAGCGCCGGTCCCGTCATCGCCTCGATCTGCCTCCCGAACTGCATCCACCCCAGGCTGTGCCGACGGTCTAGCAGGTTCCCCACCCGTTCCCAGGCGTCCGCCAGGAAGCGCCTGCGGTAGCAGGGGTCCCCCACCCCCTTCTGCACCTCGGCGCTAGCGCCGAGGAGGGCGTTGCTGGCGAGGAGCAGCTCCCACGGGTCCTCCGGGTAGACCCAGGGGAGCAGCGCCTTGGGATAGGCCAGGTGCTCCCAGGGGCGCTGCCGCTGGAAGTCGCGGGGGCTCAGGGCGAGGCTTTCGCCCTCGTGGACGCCTGTCTGGCACTCCTGGATGTTCATGGATCCTCCTTGGATTGGGGGGCTCTTCCTGCGGGGTCTGGCAAGCTGCCAGCCTTGCGCCGACGTCTGTGGAACCGGGGTCGCGCTTCTCCATGGCGGCCACCGCCCGCCCCATGTGGAAGCCGGGCCGGAGCGGGACTCCTTGCCGCGCGTAGCTCCGGTGGTCCACTCGTTCCATCCGGCCCGCTTCGGCCAAGGCCTGATTGCTCAATGCGGCCCATCGGGCACGGATCCTCTCCGCCGTGCACTCCTCCTGGTTCCGCTGTTGGGCCACGCCATCCAGGGCGCGAACCTTCTTTCCCAGGCTCCCGTTCCAGAGCACCACATTGGCGGACAGCAGGATGTCCAAATGGGGGTTGCCGGGCTTCCGGTGGAGGCCGATGTCGACTGCCACGCCATAGGATTCGGCCAGCCAGCGTCCGAAGTTCTCGGCCAGCCGGGTCTCCTGGTTTCGGGAGAGTCCACGCGGCAGGGCCGCGTCAATCCCACGCGCCACCACGGCGTCCTTCCGTCGGCAGTGGGCCTCCACCCGATTCCAGAAGGTCTCCCGTTCGATCTCCGGGGCTCCTCCCGGCAGGATCAGGGGGAGGGGCGTCACATGCTGCTTGTAGCGGTAGTCCGCCACGAGCCCCGTCCGGAGGTCCGTCATCCGGGAGGCCGAGCGGTAGGCACTGGCCGCCACCGAGGAGCGGCCCACTGCCCGCCGCACGACGGACATGGACAGGTGGAACAGGGCTGGTCGATTCACGGGCATATCACCCCTCCAGGAAGGCCGCATGCGGCAGGTTTGTCCTGGGTGTCGGGGGGCTAGCTCCCTGACCGCACGCATTCCCCATGGGAGTGCTCTCAGTGCGCCACCCTGGATAACACATCGAAACATCTCGTTACATGCTAACCATCACCAATACTATTGTAGCCTGATTATAGCTTGCGTCCATGGGCGGACTATGGCCTATATTTGGCCATGACAAGGAGCCACTATGGCAGGCACGACAAGGCTGGAGAGGGCGCAACAGGCACGCATGAAGGCCCAGCAAATGGAAGCCCGTGCACGGATGCTCGAAGCTCAGGAACGAGAGAAAGCACGAAAGGCGGATGTAGCGAGGAAGGCGATTCTTGGGGGAGCGGTACTCGGTGCCATTCGTGACGGACGACTTCTTCCTGAGGACTGGGAGCGCATCCTATGGCCCAACATTAACGCGCGAGATCGACAGCGCTTGCGTGGATGGCCATGGGTCAAGGTCACTCCCCCACAACTCGGCCAAGCTACTGGAGCCTAGCCGAATAGAGGAGGGACAGGGACAGGGCTAGGCAAGACATTTCGAGTTTCGGAAAGGAACAATACGTTGGGGATTTCAATGCGGAATCTAGCACTGGCGAACCACACCCCATTACAACTGCGGTAACGCAATAGGTTTCAACCACAAACGCACGATTGATCCATCCGTGCGTAATTCAATAATAACTTCTTGGGCTACCCGCACTGACACATCCGAATAACCATTCCCATCAATGCACACCCAGCCAGATGTTGGGTCAGCCTTTACTGTCCATCTGTTCTCAGGGTTCAGTCGATGAGACACCCCTGGTACCAAATTACGAAACAGGGCATATTTAAGCTGAGCATTTACAAAATCCGGGATTACGAGTTTAGTCACTCCCCACGAAGGGTGCGGACACAAACCCCAAATACCATCTATATCACCATGGCAATTTAGGTTGAGGTTAAGGTCGTTGACCAAAAGCGTCAGTCCATCGCCACCAAGGCTCCCATCAGGAACAGCAAAAGCATAGTCAATGGGATTGTACACAAGTCCCCAATTATCAATATCACCATCCAATAAAGTAAACTCAAACATACAAAACCTCAATGAGTAAAATTAAAGTGATAAATCGTATTTGTAGTGGTGTTAATTACCAATTCCCACGTGCCCTCGGCACCACGAAAGGCTCCAGGGACGTCATAGCGGAACGCGCCAGGGATACCTCCTGGGTCAGCGACCTTACCACCCGCAGCTTGGATTTCCTGAATCAAAAGTGGTGAATTCATATAGGGTCGTGCCAACTCGCCACTAAACTCACCTCTTTTTACGAAATCACCAAGATGATTTGCAACCGTCTGAGTATAGGTATACTGCCCAACTTGTAATGCACCACTATTTGAACTAGCTGCTATGGACTCTGCTGCTGCTGCCAACTCCCCTGCTGCTTCAGGGAGAGCCCCTTCTGCCTCTGCCAACGCAGGTCCCGCTTCTGAGATTGCTTCAATGATTGCAGGAGCCTCGGCTGTGGCTGCGGCACCACCCATTCCAAGCGCAGCCCCAATCGGAGCCAACAATGCTTCTATTTCAGGTTGGAGCGTGATGATCGCCACAACAGTAATGATTACTGCCGCTCCTACAAACGCCACTTTCCCCCAGTTACGCGCCCACCAGCCCTTTGGACACAACCCTAAAGGATCGGTGAAGTTAATTGGGTTGTTTCCGACATACACATACAGGTTGATGCCACCACCTTCGGCAGACGGATCTCGGCTCAACCATCTCCCAAGGTTCGCGTCATAGGCTCGATACAGCGTCAGGTATAGCCCCGTCTGCGCATGCCAGAAATGCCCGGTATAGAGGAATACGCTGTCCCGGTCGCCCGAAACCTTGGTCACCCTGCCGAAAGGATCGTAATCGTATCTGGCCCGCACCGTCTGGCTCATGTCCACCAGCTCCCTGATGGAGCCGAGATGGTCCCTGGTATAGAGCAGGATCGTCCCATCGTTATCCACAAAACCCTGGGCATAGAACCGCTTGGTGACGGTCCCACCGTCATCCCCTGCGCGTTCTTCCGCGATGGTGGTGCCGACCCAGAGATACTTCTTGTCACTCGTGGTCTGGAGGGTCTGCGTGGCGTCCGGGTCCTTCTCGACGATCTGAACCCGCCTTCCTAATCCGTCATATTCAAACTCGGAGCGGTGCCCGGTGGCTACAATCACGACGGCGGTTAACCGATTCTCAACATCCCACTCAAAGGTCCTCGTGCCGTCTGACGTCATGTTGCCGTTTGCGTCAACGCTGCAATCCTCTGCCCCTTTCCTCGCCTAATGCGAGGAAAGACTGCGGGCAGCGGAATTTTCAAGGATCTATTCGGTGTTCAAACTGATTCTACAGTCTGAGACCCCCTGACGCGACTTTTCAAAACGAGCCTCTGAGCCTTTCGCGATCTT
>Ga0302290_10000270_pt1 | contig 11134 bp, 9 predicted proteins | sample III_Fen_N1_3_FD_194547 | JGI IMG/M metagenome (GOLD analysis project Ga0302290, IMG submission 194547) | Peat permafrost microbial communities from Stordalen Mire near Abisko, Sweden - III_Fen_N1_3 | ecosystem: Environmental > Terrestrial > Soil > Wetlands > Permafrost | place: Sweden: Abisko... | reverse complement strand
GGTTGCGCAGCACATGGCGCGCGGCCTGCTGGCGCATGCGCCGGTGGACTGGGCGCTGGCCGTCACCGGCGTGGCCGGGCCGACGGGCGGCAGCGATGACAAGCCGGTCGGCACGGTCTGGCTGGCTCTGGCCCATCAGGGCGAGCCGGTGAAGGTCTGGAAGGAGCTGTTCCCGGGCGACCGCCATGAGGTGCGTCTGGCCACTTTGCGCGCCGGCTTGCTGGCCTTGTGCGAAGCGCTCGAAGACAAGGGCGCTTGATGAGTCTGCTGCTGTGGGGCCGCTGGGACGAGGCGGAGCGTGATCGCTGGCTGGCCGCATTGCAGCAGCATCTGCCCGGCGAGCATTGGTTGCTGGCGCCGCCCGAAAATGCCGCCGACGCCGCAGCCGTGGAGGCGGCTATCGTTGCCAATCCAGCGCCTGCCAGCTTGGGGCTGCTGCCCAATCTGCGCCTGGTGCAATCGGTCTGGGCGGGTGTCGAGCGATTGCTGGCCGACGCCGCGCTGCCGCAGCAGGTGCCGCTGGCGCGCATGGTCGACCCAGCCATGAACGAGGCCATGGCGCAGACCGCGCTGTGGGCTGTGACGGCCCTGCACCGGGGCTTCTTCGCGGTGCAGGCCCAGCAGCAGCAAGCGCTTTGGCAGGCGCCGGTGCAGACGCGCGCGCAGGCCTGGCGGGTACTGGTGCTGGGCATGGGCGAACTGGGCCGGCGGGTGGCCTCAGCCTTGCAGGCGCAGGGCTACGCGGTCAGCGGCTATGGACGTCGCGAGTTGCAGGCGCGGGGCGAGGGGGCGCTGGTCGAGGCGCTTGCGCGAGCCGATACGGTCATCAATCTGATGCCCCTCACGGCCGAGACCACCGGTTTTTTTGACGCGCCGCGCCTGGCGCAATTCAAGCGTGGAGCCAGCCTGGTGAATCTTGCGCGTGGCGCGCATATGGTGGAGTCGGACTTATTGGCCGCACTCGATGCGGGCCAGCTTGGGCATGCGGTATTGGATGTCTTCAGCACCGAGCCCCTGCCGGCAGACCACGCCTTCTGGCGTCATCCACATGTGACCGTGTTGCCGCATACGGCCGCGCAGACCGATCCTGATAGCGCCTCAGCCGTGGTGGCCACCAATGTGCGGGCCTTGCGCGCCGGCCGGCCCTTGCTGCACATGGTGGATCGGGCGCGCGGTTATTGAAGGTATTGAGGCTATTGATTTAGGAATCAGCCGCGCGCCAGTCAGGCGGCCTTGCGGCGCCGAGCCACGATGCTCAGCGCAGCCACACCCGCCAACATCAGGGCATAGGTCTGCGGTTCCGGCACGGCCGAGATGCTGAGCACCTCGACCTCGGTGTCGCGAGTCGGCATGTCTGGAATGCTGCCGACCCCGGAGTCGAGCAGTCGATAGCTGCCCTCTCCGCGGTAAAGGTTGAACTTGGTCAAGTCCGCCGTCGTGAACGACAGGCCATCGTACGAAAAGTAGGGTTCGGTCGCACTGAAGCGGTTGTCGTTGCCGAACCAGTTCGTCAAGCCCGTGATGGGCGACAGATTGACGTTGCCGCTGATGCTGGTGATCGTCGAGCCGGTGACGTCGAATGTGCCGGACCCTGTGAACAGCCCCGCGGTGAAGGAGAAGCTGTAGGTGTCGGCCTGGGCTGCCGAGCCCAGCGCGAAGAGGGCAGCAGCGGCGGAGCGGATGAAGACTTGTTTTGCGTTCATGATGCGATTGAGAATGACTGCTCCGATTGTCTGGAGCCGATTGCACCTACGCATCCCGCGTTCGTGGGGGCCACGTGCGGATAGCGGAGCGGCCGATTCTTGTGACCCGTGGGCCTGTCAGCCCAGGTCCGCCATGATGGTGCTGATAGAGACATCGCCCAGATCGGGCGCCTGCCAGGCGTTCGTCCATGCGAAGAAGCTGGCTTCGGCCATCGGGCGAGCGATGAAATAGCCCTGGCCTTCATCGCAGCCCAACTCGGCCAGCAACTTCCAGGACTTTGCGGTTTCCAGGCCTTCGGCGACGACGCTCAAGCCGAGGTTGTGCGCCAGGTCGATCACCGATCGCACGATATTGCGGTCCTTGACGTCATGCTCCATGCCGATCACAAAGCTCTTGTCGATCTTGATTTCGTCCACCGGTAGGCGCTTGAGGTAGCCGAACGAAGAGTAGCCCGTTCCGAAGTCGTCGATCGAGAGTTTGAAGCCCATGGCACTGAGCTGTTCCAGGGTCTTCAGCGCGCTCTCCGGATCGTCCATGATCGCGCTCTCCGTGATCTCCAGGCACAGCGCGCTGGCGTTGGCTTTGTGCATCTCCAGCAGCGCGGCAATCTTGGCGGGTAGCTCGCTGTCCATCAGGTCGCGGGTCGACAGATTGACGCTGATGCGCAGTGCGAGCCCTCGCTGCTGTGCTTCGCGCCAGCTGCGCAAGGCCTCGCCAATCACCCAGGCGGTGAGCGTGCGGATAAAGCCGGTCTGCTCGGCGAAGGGAATGAACTGCATCGGCGGCACCAGGCCGCGCTGCGGATGTTGCCAGCGCACCAGCGCCTCGGCACTGATCACGTTGCCGCTGCGAAGATCGACCTTGGGCTGCAGGTACAGGCGCAGTTCCTGGTTATCGACCGCGCGCCGCAGTTCGCCCAGCAGGGAGATGGATTCCTGGCTGTCGGTGTCCAGTCGCGGGTGGTACAGCATGCTGCCGCTCTGGCGCTGCTTGGCGGTGTACATCGCCAGTTCGGCGTGGCTCATCAGGCGGCCCGCGTCGTCGCCGTGCTCGGGTGCCAGTGCAATGCCGATGCCGGCGCCCAGATCGATCATCTGCTCGTCAAGCAGCAGCGGTCGCTCGAAGTCCTCCAGGATCGCGCGTGCCGCATCCAGGGCCGCAACCGCGCTGGCATCCGGTATCAGCAGCGCGAACTCGTCGCCGCCAAGACGCGCCAGCAGATGGCCATGCGGTTCGCTGAGCTGCTGCAGGCGTTCGGCGACGCGACACAGCACGATGTCGCCGAAATCGTGGCCCAGCCGGTCGTTGATGGTCTTGAAGCGATCCAGGTCCAGCATCAGTACGGCGCAACGCGGCGTCTTGGATCGCAGCAACTGCGTCAGACGATTGCTGTACTGCTCGCGGTTGGGTAACTGGGTGAGCGCGTCGAAGTAGTCGCGCTTGCGGATCTCGCGGCGCATCGATTCGAAGGCATCAGCCAAGTCGCCGATCTCGTCGGTCGAGCTGCGTTGGATCGGCGTGTCGTAGTCGCCCAGGCCGAGTTGCTCGGCGGATTCGGCCAAGGCCTTCAGTGGCTCGCTGATGCGACGCGCGGTGAACACGCTGCCGAGTGCGAAGACCGCGAGGCCCGCCAGCGTCAGCAGGCCCAGCGTGAGTTGCAGCGCCCGAAAAGGTGCCACCGCCTCGTCAAAGGAGCGCAGCAGCACGACATCCAGCTGCTGCAGGTCCTGGCGCAGCAAATGCACCTTGCGGCCGCGCAGGTGTTCGCTGCCCAGCTGCAACTGCAGGGTCGTATCGGTGATGCGGATTTGCTTTGAAATTTGCTGAGCGTCGGGGGTCGCCAAGCTGCTGAACAGCGGCTGCTCGACGCCTTGGCCGTCGCTCAGCACCACCATGGCATCGAGCTTGGACAGCGCCCGCAAGTCCTTCAGCAACTCGGCATCGAGCGCAAAGCCCATCAGCACCCAACCCGCCGGCGCGGGCGTCTTGACCTGGACCGCCACGACCTGATAGACCCGCCCGGACAGCAGGAAGAGCTGAGCGTGACCGGCTTTGGTTGAATGGTCCTGCGGATGCGCCAGTCCGGCGCTCAGCAGCCGGATGAAGCCTGCGGCGTCGTCGCGTGTCGCGGCGACCAGTTGCATATTGTTGTCGGCATAGGCGACAACACTGGCGCCGATGCGCTCGCCGTTATTGGCCAGGGCATCGGTGAGCGTCGGGATGTCGAGCTGGTCCGCTGCACCCAAACCCAGCGTGGAGCGAAAACCATAGTCCGCCGCCAGCAGCCGCGCTGCATCCAGGCGGGTATCGAACTGCTGGTCCAGCAGCCGGGCGATCACGCGCTCGCCGGTTTCCAGCTCCCGGTCGATCGAGGAGACGGCATTGCGCTCGATGCTGGAGCTGGTCAGGAAAAAGCTCGTGCCTTGCACGAGCAGCAGCAGCACCAGGAACACCGCAACGATGCGGCCTTCGAGGCGGCGCAGGTTCAGGAAGCTCGGGGCGGCCATGCGAAACCTAGCGGGCGAGCGGCGGGCTGATCGTGCTCTGGCCGCCTGTCGGCGTGACATGCAGTGCCTGGCCAAGCAGCGCCGGGGCCGCCAAGCGGGCATGCCAGAGCCTGAGTGTGTGATCGCCCGGCGGCAGGTCGAGCTTGAGCTGCCCCTGCGCGTCGGTCTTGCCGAACTGCGGCGTGTCCACCACCACGATGTGCGCGCTCATGCGGTCATGGATATTGCAGCCCAGCTCGGCCACGCCAGGCTTGTCGAACACCACGGGCTCGGCCGGCGTGCCCGAGTAGAGCTTGAGGTCGAAGCTCTTGATCGGCGAGAACGAGTAGACATGGTGGCGGACCGTATCGAAGTTCGGGAACAGCACGGCGGTACCGGTTTGCACCACCAGTACCAGGGGGGAGAACTGTTTGTCGTGTTGCCCCATCTGGGCCACGGTTCCGGCAGACGCCTTGGCCGGTAGTCCCCTGATCTCGACCGCCACGGCGGCATCGACGAGCGGCTGGCCCGTGCTGTCGCGCAGTTGGATCGTCCATGGCACGGCGGCAGCCGCACTGCACATTGCGGCCGCCAGCATCCCTGCTCCCACCGCCGGCCACCGCTGCATTGCGCGTACGAGCATCAACGAACTCTCCACGTCAGTAGTTGGCGACGATATCGCGTTTCATTGGCGCCAGCACCTGCAAGCGCTCGTTCTTTGCGTCCTCTGCCAACAAAACCTCGCGCCGCAGCTGCAAGCTGTCGCTGCAGCGCCCAGCGCCTAGCGCCCGCTTTGATCAGCCGCGCAGCACGAGACGCGGCCCAGCATCAGCGCTGCGCCCCTTGGGCTGGGCTTGCGTGGCCTCGACCAGCATCAGTGCCAGGCGGCGCAGCGCCGCCCAGGGCTCGGCCGGCCAGTCCGGATGGCGCAGGCCCTTGACCAGGCCGTCGCAGATCTGTGCAGCCTCCACCAGGGCGGCTACCGCGTTGTCGGTCAGTGCCGGTGCAATGCGCTCGAAGAGCCGCTCCTTGACGCCCCAGACACGTGCCTCACGCAGCGCCATGGGCAGCGGCTTGCCGGCGTTCAGCGCTTCGCGCACGCGCTTGAGCGCGCGCGCGTCCTCGGCCAGCGTCCAGTGCACCAGCACGGCGGCCTCGCCTTCGGCTTCGAGGCCTTCAAGCATGCGCAGCACGCGCGGCACCTGTCCTGCCAGCACGGCCTCGCTGAGTTTGAAGACGTCATAGCGGGCCACGTTCAGCACGGCCGATTCGATCTGCCCGAATTGCAGCTCGCCGGCCGGATAGAGCAGGGCGAGTTTTTGCAGCTCCTGGTGCGCAGCCAGCAGATTGCCTTCGACGCGATCAGAGAAGAAGGCCAGCGTGCGCTGCCCGGCTTCACCTTCCTCGACGCGCTGGCCCTGGGCATTCAGACGCTGTGCAATCCACTGCGGCAGCGCGCGGCGTTCCACAGGATCGACACGTACCGTCACGCCCGCACTGTCGAGCGCCGTGAACCAAGCGCTGCCGGTTTGGGTGCGGTCCAGCTTGGGCAGCTGCACTAGGGTCACGATGTCTTCGGGCAGGCGCTCGCAATAGCGCTGCAAGGCCTCCGAACCATCCTTGCCGGGCTTGCCGGACGGAATGCGGATCTCGATGAGCTGGCGCTCGGCGAACAGGCTCAGCGCCTGCGCGGCGCCCAGTACCGGACCCCAATCGAAATGAGCGCCGCTGACCGTGAAGACCTTGCGCTCGGCATAGCCGTCGGCGCGCGCCGCCGCGCGGATGGCGTCGCCGGCTTCCTGTGCCAGCAGCGGCTCGTCGCCGAATACCGTGTAGATCGGTTTGAGGCCCTTGGCGAGATGGGCGTGTAGGGCGTCGGGGCGAACTTGCATGCGTGGCTAGCCCGGCAGGCGCACGGCAGCCAGCCGGCGCAGCATCTGGGCCACCGCATCGGACTGCATGGCGCGAAACAGCTGGGCCTCCTCCTGCTCTTTGGCCAGGGCTGCGGCTTCGGTGTAGTTCATGTCGCGGGTCAGCCGCAGCTCGGTGTGCGGCAGCAAGACTTCGCCCGCAGGCGTGCGCACCAGAAAGTCCACCTGCAAGCGCAACTGCCACTCGCGCACCTGACCCGCACTGGTCTGCACTTCGACAACCTTGTCGCGCGATTCGCGCTGCGCTTCCAGCACCAGTTCAGCTTTGTTGGGGTCGGCCATCAGCGTGACCGGCGTGCGGCTGATCTGCCGGCGAAGCTCTGCCGCCAGCAGCGAATCGGCCGCGAAGCCAGTCAAGGCAATGCTGTGCACATGCAGCTCGGGTGTGCGGCGCAACTGGAAGCCGCAGCCAGCCAGGGCTGTAGCACTCAGCAGGAACAGGCGGCGGTTTGCTTGCGGCATCAGACGACCAGATTGACCAGGCGGCCGGGGACGATGATGACCTTCTTGGGTGCCTTGCCTTCGCTGAACTTGGCGAAGTCCTCGCTGGCCAGGGCCACGGCCTCGATGGCGGCTTTGTCGGCGGCAGCGGGCACCTTGATGGCGCCGCGCAGCTTGCCGTTGACCTGCAGCATCAGCTCGATCTCATCCTGCACCAGGGCCGCCTCGTCCACCGCAGGCCAGGGCGCGTCCAGCAGGTCGCCCAGCTTGGCCGCAAAGCCCAGGTCTTGCCACAGCGTGTGGGCAATGTGCGGGCAGGCGGGGTAGAGCACGCGCAGCAGCACCGAGATACCTTCGCGGATCACGGCACGGTCGGCCGCATCCTGGCTCTTGAAGCTTTCCAGCGCGTTCAGCAGCTTCATGCCGCCGGAGACCACGGTGTTGTATTGCATGCGCTCGTAGTCGTAGCTGACCTGCTTGAGCACCAGGTGCACCTCGCGGCGCAATGCCTTGCCCTCGCCGCTGAGAGCAGCGAAGTCGGCGCCTGCGGCCTTGATGGCGGCCTCGTTCTTGGCGCCAAAGCCCCACACGCGCTTCAGGAAGCGATGCGCGCCCTCCACGCCCGCATCGTTCCATTCCAGCGTCTGCTCGGGCGGCGAGGCGAACATCACGAAGAGGCGTGCGGTGTCGGCGCCGTACTGGTTGATCAGCTCCTGCGGATCGACGCCGTTGTTCTTGGACTTGGACATGGTGCCCACGCCCTCGTAGTCCACCGCCGAGCCGTCGCTCTTGAGCTTGGCGCCGACGATCTTGCCGCCGGCGTCGAACTGGTTCTCCACCTCATGCGGCCAGAAGTACTCGATGCCGCCCTGCGCCGTGCGGCGCGAGTAGATGTGGTTGAGCACCATGCCTTGCGTGAGCAGCTTGGTGAAGGGCTCGTCCACCTTCACCAGGCCCAGGTCGCGCATCACCTTGGTCCAGAAGCGCGCGTAGAGCAGGTGCAGGATGGCGTGTTCAATGCCGCCGATGTATTGATCCATCGGCATCCAATACTTGGAGCCATCTGCCACCATCGCATCCGGGTTCTTTGCATCGCAATAGCGCATGAAGTACCAGGACGAGTCCACGAAGGTGTCCATGGTGTCGGTTTCGCGCTGGGCCGGCTTGCCGCATTTCGGGCAGGCGCAGTTCAGGAAGCCGGCATGCTTTTTCAGCGGGTTGCCGCTGCCGTCGGGGATGCATTCTTCCGGCAGCACCACGGGCAGGTCTTGCGCGGGCACCGGCACCGGGCCGCAGTCGGCGCAGTGGATGATGGGAATCGGCGTGCCCCAGTAGCGCTGGCGGCTGATGCCCCAGTCGCGCAGGCGCCAGGTGGTTTTCTTCTCGCCCAGGCCCTTGGCACCGACGAGTTCGGCGACCTTGGTGACTGCTGCCTTGTGGCTTAGTCCATCCAGCACGCCGGAGTTGATGCAGACGGCCTTTTGCTTATCGCCATACCACTCGGCCCAGGCTTCGGTAGAGAAGGCCTCGCCTTCAACCGCGATAACTTGCTTGATTTCAATGCCGTACTTCTTCGCAAACGCGAAGTCGCGTTCATCATGCGCGGGCACGCCCATCACGGCACCGTCGCCATAGCTCATCAGCACATAGTTGCCGACCCAGACTTCCACCTGCGCGCCGGTCAGCGGGTGGGTGACGAACAGGCCGGTGCGCTGGCCTTTCTTTTCCTGCGTGGCGAGTTCGGCCTCCGTCGTGCCACCGCGCTTGCATTCCTCAATGAAGGCGGCCAGCTCGGCATTGGTTGCCGCCGCATGCACGGCCAGCGGATGCTCGGGCGCCACGGCGCAGAAGGTCACGCCCATGATGGTGTCGGCACGGGTGGTGAACACGTAGAGCTTGCCGTCCTGGATCAGCGCGCCGTCGGCGCCCTTGATCTCATGCGGGAAGGCAAAGCGCACGCCCTCGCTCTTGCCGATCCAGTTCTCCTGCATCAGGCGCACGCGCTCGGGCCAGCCGGAGAGGTATTGCGGGCTGGCCGGGTCGGCCACGGCGGCAAGCAGCTCGTCGGCGTACTTGGTGATGTTCAGGTAGTAGCCGGGGATTTCGCGTTTTTCCACCAGGGCGCCGGAGCGCCAGCCGCGTCCATCCACCACCTGTTCATTGGCCAGCACGGTCTGGTCGACCGGGTCCCAGTTGACGACCTGGGTGCGGCGCTCGGCGATGCCGGCTTCCAGCATCTTCAGGAACAGCCACTGGTTCCACTGGTAGTACTCGGGCGTGCAGGTGGCGATTTCGCGCGACCAGTCGATCGCCAGGCCCATGGCCTGCATCTGACTCTTCATGTAGGCGATGTTGTCGTAGGTCCACTGGGCGGGTGGCACCTTGTTCTTCATCGCGGCGTTTTCGGCCGGCAGGCCGAAGGCGTCCCAGCCCATGGGCATAAGGACGTTGTAGCCCTTCATGCGCAGCTGGCGCGTGAGCATGTCGTTGATCGTGTAGTTGCGCACATGGCCCATGTGCAGCTTGCCGCTGGGGTAGGGCAGCATGGAGCAGGCGTAGAACTTTGGCTTGCTTTCGTCTTCCGTCACACGGTAGGCATCGCGCTCGTTCCAGTACTGGCGCGCAGCGGCTTCGATCTCGTTCGGGGCGTACTTGTCGTTCATGGGCCAAATTGTAGTTGGCCCCTCCAAGTGGCCCTGCCTACTGCTGCTCGGCGACGAAGGCGATGCGATTCAGCCCTGCAGCCTGGACCCAGCCGATCAACTCGGCCACGCGGCCATAAGGCACGACGCGGTCGGCACGCAGCTGCACTTCCAGCTCCGGGTTGCCGCTGGCCAGGGCCTGGATGCGCTGCTGGAAGTTCTTCGGGCTGAGCTTCTCTTCGCCGAAATACAGCCCACCATCGGCATTGATGGCCACCGCGATGAACTTGGGTGCCTCGGACGGCGTGGCGGCCTCGCTCTTGGGCAGGTCCAGGCGCAGGCTGGTGCTCATCAGCGGCGCGGTGATCATGAAGATCACCAGCAGCACCAGCATGACGTCGATCAGCGGCGTCATATTGATCTCGCCCATGGGCTTGGGCGCATCGGTCCGCTCTAGACGTCCGAAAGCCATGATGGCGTCAGCCAGCGTCGCCGCTGGTGTGACCCTCAAACAGTTCGCGCAGGTCATGCGCAAAGCCTTCCAGCTCAGCCTCGCAGGCACCTAGCAGCTTGCCGAAGATGTTGTAGGCCAGCACGGCCGGAATGGCGACGGCGAGGCCAGCGGCCGTCATGATCAAGGCCTCGCCGACCGGGCCCGAGACCTTTTCGATGGTGATATTGCCGGCTGCCGAGATGCTGGCGAGCGCATGATAAATACCCCAGACCGTTCCAAAAAGGCCGATGAAGGGTGCGGTGCTGCCAATGGAGGCCAGCAGCACCTGGCCGAATTGCAGGCGCTGCGACACGGTATGCAGGGCATCGCGCAGGCGGCGCGTGAGCTGCGATTCGCGTCGGCCCGCAGCCTCCAGCGTGCCTTGATGGGCGCTGGCTGTGGCGGCGTCCAGCAGCGGCAGCAAGACGTCTTCACGATCAAAATTTTGCAGTGCCAGTTTGCCGGCGTCGACCTCGGATGCGGCCCAGAAGGCTGGCACGGCGCGGCTCAGATCACGGCGCACGCGTTGCAGGATCCAGCCTTTCCAGAGGATCACGACCCAGGCTGAAACCGACAGCAGCAGCAAGAGCAGCGCCACGGCGCGCGTGATCGCATCTCCCATGGCCCAGAACTCGACGAAGCCTGTCATGGTGCTGTGTGGATCAGCTCAGGCCGAGCACGTCGTTCATGTCATACAGGCCAGCGCCGTGCGAGGCCAGGAAGCGTGCCGCGCGCAAGGAACCTTGCGCATAGGTGAGGCGGCTGGAGCTCTTGTGCGTGATCTCGATGCGCTCGCCGGTGCCCGCAAACAAGACGGTGTGGTCACCGACGATGTCGCCGCCGCGAATCGTCACAAAGCCAATCGTCGAGGGATCGCGCTCGCCGGTGACGCCTTCGCGGCCATACACGGCGCAGGTCTTCAGATCGCGGCCCAGCGCCTCGGCCACCACCGCGCCCATTTTCAGCGCGGTGCCGCTGGGTGCATCGACCTTGTGGCGATGGTGGGCTTCGATGATCTCGATGTCATAGCCTTCGCTGAGCGCGCGTGCGGCGGTGTCCAGCAAGCGCATCACCACATTCACGCCGACACTCATATTGGGTGCCATGACGATGCCGATATCGGTGGCTATGGCTCTGACCTTGACCATTTGCTCTGGATCGAAACCGGTCGTGCCTATCACCGCCTTGACACCGAGTTCGCGACAGATGGCCAGATGCGCCAGCGTGCCTTCGGGGCGGGTGAAGTCGATCAGCACGTCGGCGCTGAGCAGCCCTACGCGAACATCCTGCGTGATCAATACCCCGCTGCTGCGGCCAAGAAATGCGCTGGCATCCAGACCCAGCGCGGCGCTGTCGGCGCGGTCCAGCGCACCGGCCAGTTGACAGTCGGGCGACTGCAATACCGTCTCGATCAGCATGCGGCCCATACGCCCGGAG
>Ga0302290_10000267_pt1 | contig 11163 bp, 8 predicted proteins | sample III_Fen_N1_3_FD_194547 | JGI IMG/M metagenome (GOLD analysis project Ga0302290, IMG submission 194547) | Peat permafrost microbial communities from Stordalen Mire near Abisko, Sweden - III_Fen_N1_3 | ecosystem: Environmental > Terrestrial > Soil > Wetlands > Permafrost | place: Sweden: Abisko... | reverse complement strand
CGCCGCACTCGGCAAAACGAGCTGCATCCAGGCTGTCTTCCACCTGCTCGGGTGTGGCCTGCCAGCCGGCGCCAATGCGATACACCATCAAATTCTTGAACACTGCCAAAGCACCTTGTTTTGTCTAGTCTGAATAGACAGCGCCCGCCGCAGGGATGCCGTTGGCGGGCGCTGGATCATGCTGGCGCACCCATGGTGATGGGCGCGAGCTTTGCTCGATTGTCCCTGATGCGGATGCGTAATCAGGCTGCGTCGGGTGCGTTCATCAACTTCCGCAACGCCTGTTCAAAGACTTCGGGCGGCTGCCCGCCCTGAATCAGGTGGCGCTCGTTGATGATCACTGCTGGTACACCATTGATGCCATGACTGCGATAAAAGTCCTGGGCCGCACGAATATCTTGCGCATGGGCGTCGGAGTCCAGCACTTTGGCTGCACCGGCGCGGTCCAGGCCGGCGGCCACCGCAGCCTCCAGCAACACCTCGCGGTCGCTCGGGTTGCGCCCCTCGGTGAAATAGTCGGCCAGCAAGCGTTGCTTCAGCGCCAGTTGCTGGGCGGCACTCTGCAAGCCGGCCCAGTGCAGCAGCCGGTGCGCATCGAAGGTGTTGTAGATCCGCGCGCGGCTTGCCATGTCGAAGCGAAAGCCCAGATCGGCGCCGCGCTGGCGAATCGCTTCGCGCGAGGCCTGCAACTGCTCGGGGGAGCTGCCGTATTTCTCGTGCAAATGCTCTTCGATGTCCTGGCCTTGCGGGCCCATTTGCGGGTTCAGCTCGAAGGGCTGGAAATGCAGCTCGACCGCCAGCTCGGGCACCCGGCTCAGCGCCTGCTGCAGCGACTGGAGCCCGATGGCGCACCAGGGGCAGACCACGTCGGAAACGAAATCGATCTTCATAGCGTGCGCTCGCTGGCACGGGCCAGATAGAACCACTCGGCGCCGGGCTGCGACTTGGTGTTTGGGAACACGATGCGGCCATCGTCGGGCGCCAGCACCGGCTCGCCGCTGGCGCGTGTGCCAATCAGTTGGCCCTTGGTGATGGGGTCGAAGCTCGCCCATTCGCGCTCGAAGCGATCGTCGGCATGCTCGCGGTCGATCACCTCATAGAGCTGTAGCAGTTCGGGTGCTTGTGCCGGCTGATGGACTTCAACCGCGCCAGGCGCAATCAGGCCCAGCAGCGTGAGCGTGCGCAGGATCGCACGGTAGCCGACCTCGGGCGCGTTCGGGTCCAGATGCTGGCCGCATTCCAGTGTGACGCAATAGCCGCCGGTGGAGCGCATGTACTCGGTGGTGCCCACGCCGTAATGCGGGTCCTGCTGCAGGCTTTGCGCGCGGGCGCTGATATCGCCATTGGCGGCACGTTGCGCGCGTCGCTGCAGGCCCAGCGCATAGGTACTCAGCCAGCCCTCGACGATGCGGCTCGGACCCAGCGCAGCGGCCAGGCGCGACTCGGCGGCCTGGTGCGCGAAGGGCTCGATGGGGCCGCTGTTGTCGCGCGGGCCGAGCATCACGAAGGCCTGGCCCTGGCCCTGGAAGGAATGCAGGTCCAGCAACACATCATGATCGGCAAACCAGGGGCAGATCACATTGCCGATGCGGTCTTCAAAATCCTGCGGAATCGGCGCAGGGCGCAGATTGCGGTTCAGATTTCGATCCCCTTCACGCCGCCCCAGCGCATAGGCCAGTGGATTGACGATGGGAATGAAGCTCAGCGTGCCGCGCAGCAACTGCAGGGCGCCGCGATCGAGCTCGGCGATGACGCGCTCGATCGCCTGGGTGCCGCAAGTCTCGTTGCCATGCACGGCGCCGGTGACGATCAGTCGCGGGCCGCGCTCGAGACCGGCGAACTGGTGGATGCGAAGGTGGGTGGGGGTAGCGGGCGTCGTCATGGGAATGCAATTGAAATCGATGTGGAGCAGATCGTCGGGGCAGGGCGCAAGCATAGCGCTGTCAGCGAGGGCGCTATGCTGACAAGCTTGCAGGAAATTTCGTTTTCCAAAGATGCCGTTCTACAGCGTGTTGGTCGAAGGTGCGGGGCTTCACATTGAATCCACAAGCCCAGGCCCATTTGGGGCCATTGCTGGCTTTTTCACGACGCGAATTGTCTGGGCAACAGATCAAGCTTCTGCCGAACGAGCAGCCGTTAGTGCTGTGGCGAACGAGTGGAAGGCCGAGCCCTATGCATCTCAACCGGGTTCGGCTGAATTAATGCTCATTGTGTCGGAATGCTTCAAAGTAGGTTTACTGCGAGGCTTGCTGAATCGCCCCTCGGGCTACAGCTTCTTTTCTTCAGAGGATTAGGTTCATACCAAATCGGCGGGCTCTGCTGCTGCGCATGCGCCGGGCGGACCAAGCCGATCAAGGAGCGCCATCAAGCTGATGCGTTCTTCATTACTCATTGTTGAGGTCCATCGCTGATCCAGTTGTGCGATGAGCTTCTTGGCTTTAGCGAGGTGAGTGCGGCCTTTGCTGGTCAGTATGAGCAGGTTGGCTCGGCCATCGCCGTCATGGGATTGACGTTGTATCCACCCTTGCTCTGCCAGGAAATTGATGATGGCGACCATGGCCGGACGGCCCACGCCAATGATTCGAGCCAAGTCCGATTGCAGAATTTCAGGGTTCTGCTCGATCAATACGAGCGACGAAAACCGTGGCGGTGTCAGGGCCAGTGGCGAAAGTATGGGCTCGAGCTCCTCGTAAATCGATATCTGGGCGCGGCGCACTGCATAAATGACGAGCTGGTCGAGAAGACCGTAGTTGATGCCGGTGACATGGCGGTCAAACGGTGCGGCGCCTTGGCGAAGTTTGCGGGGATGCGGTAGTTTCACTCGAATATGCTACCGCGCCTGCGCATCAGCTCATGGCACTTTGAAATCCCAGCGATGGCATTCAGAGCAGTAGTTTTCTGACTTCTGATGCTGGTGGTGGCAGAGATTGCAGTCCAGATCGCTGTTGTAGTGCGCCGAGAAGTGAGGATTCTGCGGCTTCAGCTTGGCGGTCAGTGCCGCCACTTTTTCGCCACTCTTGTGGCAACTCAGGCACTGCTCCATCTCAACGGGCGCTGGTTTGCCGCTGCTGCCGTGGCAATCAACGCAACTCACTCCGGCCAGCTGATGAAGGTGGCTGCCCGTTAGCTTGGTGATGAGCGTGTCATCGGTCCTCTTCTCGTGGCAGTCGAAGCAGTCTGCCAGCTTCATCGTCTTCGTGGACTTATGTTTTGCCGGCAGCGGAGACTGGGCTTTTGGGTCGTCGCCCTTATGGCAAGCCACGCAATCGTTGCCTGCTGCAGCGGGATCGCGAACAGGCGCCGCATTGATTGATAGCACCGCACCGAAAATGAGTGCCCAGCAAATGCTAGCCAGAAATCTATTCAGACATGGGGGGAACATAGCGAGGTATCTCCGTACGCATACATAGGTGTAAGGCATGCTCTTCTGCGCAGTGCAGGACCACGCAGAAGAGGGGCGATACAAAACTACTCGTTCAGCTCCAGGCTTTTTCGGCAGCTGCGCTGCGGCCGGCGATGCGCCCAAAGACGCAGCAGTCCGCTACGGCCACACCGCCCAAGCGCACGGCACCGTGCACGGCGCCTGTGACCTCACCGGCGGCGAATAGTCCCGGTATGGGTTTGAGGTCCAAGCTAGTGACTTGAGCATTCTTGTCAATGGCCAAACCACCCATGGTGTGATGGACCTTGGGCCACAGCCGGGCCACATAGAACGGTCCGGTGACGGTGGGTGTGGCTTCAGGGAAGATGATGCAGTCGAAATCCGTATCCTTCTTCTTCTCCACGAAGCCGTTGAAGCGGGCGACCTCTTCCTTGAACGGAGCCAAAGGAATGCTGTATGCCGCAGCGATTTCGTCGAGGCTGTTGAACTTGCGGATGGCTCCGCTCTCCAATGCCTTTTCAAGAACGGCGGGGAAGACTTGGCGAGTGACGGTCGCGTGGTCACCGAAGATGAGCACGGGGTCGCCCAAGGCGATGATCGCGTCGGCGCGTTCCTTGCGGTTACCGGTTTCCTTGAAGAATCGCTTGCCCGTCTTCGGATTGATCATTGGCGCGTAACCAACCAGTCGTTCGCAGAACAAGGGGACATTGCCAAAGCCCTTTTCGTCAGGGCTTGTCCATGGTCCCAGTTGGATCCAGTCCATCTGCACATTCATGGCATTGACTTTGCACGCTTCAATGATGGCCTCACCGGTGGCGCCGGGGTGGTTGGTCGATTCGAAACGATCCGTCAACCGAGGCTCATAGAGTTGGCGCAACTGCACATTGCGCGAGAAGCCGCCTGCGGCCAAAACCACGGCGCGCCTGGCCTTGATGAAAGTCTTGGTGCCTGTGCTTTCGTCCGGGAATCGATAGCCCTTGCGAACTTCCAAACCGACGACGCGACCATCTGGCGCTGTGATCACGCGGGTGAGCTTGGTGCGCGTTTCGACCTTCACGCCGAGCTCCTTGGCCTTCTTCATGAACTTGTTGACCAGTTCTGATCCCGAGGCATTGATGGTTTGATGTGCTCGTTTGACGGAGTGACCACCGTGATACCCCACGCGCGAGAATTGCACCCCTGCGAACTGTTGGGCCCATTCCAGCGTCTTAGCCGACTCAAAAGCCACTGTACGTGCAAGTTCAGGATGGTTGAGATAGGCGCCTGCTTTGAGCATGTCTTGGTACATCAATTCGGGCGAGTCGGTAATGCCGGCTTCCTTTTGCATCGGAGTCCCCGCAGCGCAGAAATCTCCGCCATTGATGATGGAGTTGCCTCCGTGCACAGGCATTTTGTCTATGACCAAGACCTCGGCACCGGCCAGCCTGGCCTCTATGGCGGCGGTCAGTCCGGCGAATCCCGTTCCTACGATCAGTACGTCGGTCGTTTGATCCCAACTTTGTGGAACGGCATCGCAGGATCCCGCGCGAGCTGTGAGAGGGGCCGCCATCGTGCTCAACGCTGCACCTGCAGCGATACCCGATGTTTGCAGGAACTGCCTGCGACCTGGAACTGCAGTCTTGTCTTCAACCTTGGTCATAACGTGTCTCCTAGTTGCGTTTGCGATCTCGCAGCTGGAGCGTAGAACCAAGGATTGCTGAACGAAAGCAGGCAATTGGTATGCGGCTGATTATGATCAAAAGTAGTTCACGTTGTGAACTACTTTGCGGGGCGTGCTTCCCTTGCAGGCTCGCTTTTCGGCTCAGGCGCGCCTCGGCAGCGTCGCCAACACCACCCCCGCTAGCGCCAGCGCATAGGCCAGGCCTTGCAGCGCGCTGATGCTTTCGCCGAGAAAGAGCAGGCCCACCAGCGCGGTGGCGATGGGCAGGAAGACCATGAAGACGCCGGCCTGTGCGGCGGGCACGCGCTTCAGGCCGCTCATCCACAGCCACACGGTGACGACGCTGGCGGCCGCCGCATAGAAGGCGAGCAGGGTCCAGCTGAAGGCGCTTGGCGCGTTGAAGTCAAAGCGCGGCGCCTGCCACAGCGCCAGTGGTGTGACCAGCGCGAGGCCCCAGAGATTGATCAGGGCGCTGATGCGCTTGGGCGAAACCTGGGCGGTGGTGAGCTTCTTACCAATCACAACATAAGAGGCTTCGCACAGCATGGCAGCCACCAGCATCAGGGCGCCGAAGTTGCTGGTCTTCTGGATGGCGCCCGGCTCGCGATTCAGCGCGACCAGCGTAATGCCGGCCACGCACAGCGCGATGCCGATCTGCACCGGGCGTGCGATGCGCTCGCCGAGAAAGATGCGGCTCAGCAGCGCCACCGTGGCAGGGATGCCGGCCATGATGACGCCGGCCACCACGGCGCTGCTGGCTTGTATGCCCGTCAGCATGCAGATCGAGAACAGGAAGTTGCCGAGGAAGGATTCAAGGAAGAGCAGGCGGCGCGTGTGCGCGCTCAAGGGCGGTTCGCTTGGCGCGCGCCGTATCCAGCCCAGCATCAAGACGGCTGCGATGCCGAAGCGCAGCCAGGCCAGCACAAAGACCGGGAACGCCAGCAGCAAGAGCTTGCTCAGGCCCACATAGCTGCCGACCAGCCCCATGCTGAGGCTGAGGCAGGCGTAAGCCAGCCAGGGCGTGGGCGCAGCCTGCGAGGAACTATGAGCTGACATCAGAAGGTGGCCGCGTAGCGCTGCAGCTCCCAGGCGCTGACATGGCGTGCATAGTCCAGCCACTCCTGGCGCTTGAGTTTGAGGAACTGCTCCGTCAGCACCTCGCCAAGTGCCGCGCAGATCACGTGATCGGCCTGCAGGGCATCGAGCGCTTCGGCAAGGCTTTGCGGCAAGAGGCCGATGCTGCGCGCGCGCAGCTCGGGCAGGCTGAGCACAAAGAGATCGTCGTCGCAGGCTGCAGGCGGCTCCAGGCGCTGCTCGATGCCGTCAAGCCCGGCGGCAATCAGTGCGGCGCTCACCAGATAGGGATTGGCCGAAGCATCGGGCACGCGCCATTCAAAGCGGTGTGGCAAGGTGCGCACGAGCGCCGTGCGGTTGTTCGGCCCATGCGCAATATAGGCTGGCGCCCAACTGGTACCGGAGAGCGATTCGCCCACCACCAGGCGCTTGTAGGAATTCACCGTCGGCGCCGCGATGGCGCACAGTGCCGCTGAATGCGCCAGCACGCCGGCGATGAAGTGGCGCATCAGGCCTGTGCCGGCATCTGCTGCATCGGGTTGGCGCTCGAACTGACACACCTCATCGCGCCACAGCGAAACGTGAAAGTGCAAACCGCTGCCTGGCTGATTGGCAAAGGGCTTGGCCATCATCGAGAACAACGCCCCATGCCGCTCGGCCAGCGCCTGCGCGGCCAGCTTGAAGAGCATCACGTTGTCGGCGCTGCGGCGGGCGCGATCAAAGGCGAAATTCACCTCATATTGACCATGGGCGTCCTCGTGGTCGATCTGCAGCACGTCCAGGCCGCAGTCGCTCAAGGCCTGATGCAGCTCGTGCAGAAAGCTGGCCTGGCGAGGCAACGATTTCAAATCATAGGAAGGCTTGGCCAGGCCATCGCGTGGGTCGAAGGGACGGGCACCCTGGCTCAGGTCGGGGTCCAGCAGGAAGAACTCGGGCTCGATGCCGGTGCGCAAGTGCCAGCCACGCTCGGCCAGACGCGCCTCGGCCCGGCGCAGCACCTGGCGCGGGCAGGCCTCGAAGGGCTGTCCATTCACATAGCCATCGCAGACCGCACGCGCATAGCCCGGCATCCAGGGTATGACCTGCACGGTGCTGGCGTCTGCGCGCCCCCAGAATTCGCTGCGCGGCCCGGTGCGCGGCAGTCCGGTGCCGGCAATCGACGGGCCGGCAAAGCCCGCGCCTTCGCTCAGCAAGGACTCAAGCTGAGACAGCGGCACATACTTGCCCTTGGCCACGCCATGAATATCAGTGAACTGCGCCAGCAGCGTGTGGACCTGGGCTGCCCGAAGGCGCTCGAACAGCGCCCGGTTCTCGCTCGCGACCTCAGGCATTGTTGATGCGCAGCCAGGTGGTCTTCAGCTCGGTGTACTTGTCGAAGGCATGCAGCGATTTGTCGCGCCCATTGCCCGACTGCTTGAAGCCGCCGAAGGGCACGGTGATGTCGTCCTCGTCGTATTGGTTCACATGGACCGTGCCGGCACGCAGCGCACGGGCCACGCGGTGGGCGCGGTCGATATGGCTGCTCCACACACTCGCCTGTAAGCCGTAAGGGCTGTCATTGGCCTGGGCCACGGCATCGGCTTCGTCCTTGAAGCGCAGCACCGATAACACCGGGCCAAAGATCTCTTCACGCGCGATCTTCATCTGGTTGTTGACGCCGTCGAACACGGTCGGCTCGACATAGTAGCCGCCGGTCTCGGTGCGCGCCTGCCGACCGCCCGCCACGGCGCGAGCGCCCTCGCTGCTGCCGGCCTCGATATAGCTCAGCACGGTGCGCATCTGGCCTTCATCGACCAGCGCACCCATCACGGTGCTGGGGTCGAGCGGATCGCCAGGCAGGTACTGTGGCGCTTCGGCGGCCAACAGTGCGACGAACTCGTCTGCGATGCTGTCGTGCACCAGCACGCGCGAGGGCGCATTGCAGCTCTCGCCCTGGTTGAAGAACATCGCCCCGGCCACGGTCTGCGCAGCGCGCTTGATGTCGTCGAAATCGGGGAAGACAAGAAAGGCCGATTTGCCGCCCAGCTCGTTGTAGACGCGCTTCAGGTTCGAGCGGCCGGCGTATTCCAGCATCTTGCGGCCCACCCGCGTCGAGCCGGTGAAGCCGATGGCATCGACATCCATATGCAGGGCCAGCGCCTCGCCGGCCTCATGGCCGAAGCCGGGTACGACGTTGAACACGCCCTCGGGCAGGCCGGCTTCGAGCGCCAGCTCGGCCAGGCGCAGCGCCGTCAGGGGCGACTTCTCGCTGGGCTTGAGCACCACCGAATTGCCGGTGGCCAGCGCGGGCCCGAGCTTCCAGGCGGCCATGATCATTGGATAGTTCCAGGGCACGATGACACCAATCACGCCCATGGCCTCGCGTTGGATCAGGGCCAGCGCGTTCTGGCCCGTCGGCGCGATCTCGTCATAGACCTTGTCAATGGCTTCGGCGTACCAGGCGATGCAGCGAGCGGCCGAAGGCACGTCGACCGCCAGTGCGTACTGGATCGGCTTGCCCATGTCGACGGTTTCAAGCAGGGCCAGCTCTTCCTTGTGCGCCAGGATCAGCTCCGAGAAGCGCTGCAGCACCTTCTTGCGCGCCGCTGGCGCCTGCGCGGCCCAGCGCCCGGACTCAAAAGCGCGGCGCGCGCTGGCGACGGCAGCGTCGATGTCAGCGGCGAGGCCGCGTGAGACCTTGCCGATGCTCTTGCCATCCAGAGGCGAGATGCAGTCGAACTGCTCGCCGGACTGGGTGGCCATGCGCTGTCCACCGACAACCGGACGGCCGTCGATCTTCAGCGCTGCGGCGCGCTCGCGCCAGTCAATCCTGCTGCTCATCTCGTATCACCGATCCGGCTCAGAACTTCACGACCACCGAAGTGCCCAGCATGGTGTTGCTCTTGCGGAAGCTGCCGTCACGCACATCCTCGAACACCGGCACGCTGGCGCGGTCGAGGCGGTATTCGAACTTGAAGCTGGTGTTCAGGTCGAACGCATAGCCCAGGCCAAAGGAGACCGAGCTGCGATTGGCACCCTTTTCGGTGTCGCCGTAGACCAGATCGCCGGTCTCGGAATCGCGTCCGACGATACCAGGGCCGATGCCGTTGCGTGGGTCGGAGCCATAGCCCAGCAAGCCGCCGCCGTTCTTGTTGTTCTGCAGATAATCGGCGCGCACGATGCCTTCCAGGCGCGGCGTGAACTTGTAGGCGGCCAGGCCCGAGAGGCCGACCCATTTGGAGTCACGCAGAGCACCGGACTCGGGGTCGGGCGTGATCGCGCCCTGCTTTTGCGCGCCATAGCTCAGCTGGCCTTGCACGGTCCAGTCGCCACGGATGAAGTAGCCATCGACTTCGAACAGGTTCAGGTTGGTGTTGCCATTGCCTCCGACCAGATTGGCGGCCTTGCCATGCACGCCGGCAAAACCGAAGCCCTGGAACTCGCCCTTGGCATAGTCGACACGATAGGTGAGCACCGGCATGCGTGCGCCGGCCGGCATCTTGGAGGCGTTCATGTTGGCCAGCATGCCCTTGATGATCCACTTCTCACGTGTCAGCTCCAGGCCGGCACCGGTGTAGGAGGTCGGCAGCGTGAAATCGAACAGCAGGTTGTGCGTGATCAGCTTGTTCTGGGTTGGCGGCAGGTACTCGTAGCCTGACCAGTCCGGCAGATGACCGGCGATGAAGCGGGTCTGAAGATCGGTCAGGGGCACTGACACCGAGGCCTCCTGCACGATGCCGCCATTGCCGATCACCGCATCGGTACCGCGGTTGGGCGAGAGTGTCAGGTGATAACGCGTGCCGCTGTCGGTTTCCTTCAGGAAATCGATGGCAGCCGTGCCGAAGTAGCTGTTGTCGTAGTTGTAGCCATCGTTTGCGACGTTGTTGATGAATTGGAAGCCGGCGCGGCGCTGAGCCTTGTTGTAGATGTAGGCCGGCTCCATGTAGCCGGTGATCTTCAGCATCTTCATGCCTTGCGCCTCGACGGCGTCTTCCAATGCCTCGGTCTTCACCGCGATGCGGTTGAAGTCCTGGGTCTGCTGGGGCGTCATGCCCCATTGCGGCTGGGTCGGCGCAGGAGCCGGCGTGCTCTCATTGGCCTTGATCTTTTCTTCCAACTGGCCGACGCGCTCGCGCAGCGCACGCAGTTCCTTCAGCAGTTCTTCATTGGTCTGGGCATACGCTGCGACCGGATAGGCGCTCGCCAGCGCGAGCGCAAGGGCGGCAAATATGGGGGCATTCATGGCGATCTCCTCTGTATGAACCGGTTATTGGGGGTGTCGGATGTCAGGCGCGCTGCGCGGCGGCCATTTCCTGGGCGCGGCGGCGCTCGGCACGGGCTATCAGATAGCTGGCGGCGATCACGCCGATCGATACCACGACGATGATCACGGTGGCGACCGCATTGATGCTGGGGCTCAGGCCCAGCCGGGCACGCGAAAAGATGACCAGGGGCATGGTGGTAGAGCCCGGGCCGGACAGGAAGGCCGAGAGCACCACGTCGTCCAGCGAGAGCGTGAAGGTCAGCAACCACGACGACATCAGCGACTGCGCAATCATCGGCAGCGTGACGAGCAAAAAGACCTGCAGGGGTCGCGCACCCAGATCCATTGCCGCTTCTTCCAGCGAAGGATGCAGGTCGCTCAGCCGTGCCTGGATCACCACGGTGGCATAGGACAGGCCCAGCAGCAGGTGCCCCAGCCACATGGTCATCATGCCGCGCTCGGGGTAGCCGAAGGCGCGCTGCATCGAGACCAGCATCAGCAGCAGCGAGAGTCCCACGATCACCTCGGGCATCACCAGCGGCGCGTTGACCATGCCGGCAAACAGCGTGCGGCCGGTGAAACGCTTGTACTTCACCAGGGCAAAGGCGGCCAGGGTGCCCAGCACCACCGAGGCGCAGGCGGTGAAGAAGGCGATCTCCAGCGAGAGCCGGAAGCCACTGAGCATCTCGCTGTCCTTGGCCAGTGCCCCATACCACTTGACGGTGAAACCGCCCCAGTGCGCTGGCACCGTGGAGTCGTTGAAGGAATAGATCACCAGCGCCAGGATGGGCAGGTAGAGGAACA
>Ga0302290_10000266_pt1 | contig 11171 bp, 10 predicted proteins | sample III_Fen_N1_3_FD_194547 | JGI IMG/M metagenome (GOLD analysis project Ga0302290, IMG submission 194547) | Peat permafrost microbial communities from Stordalen Mire near Abisko, Sweden - III_Fen_N1_3 | ecosystem: Environmental > Terrestrial > Soil > Wetlands > Permafrost | place: Sweden: Abisko... | reverse complement strand
GCCGATGGAATTCGTGGTGATGGTGTTGCAGGAGTATTTTCGTCATGACTTGGATACGGCGACCCAGATCATGCTCAAAATCCACCATGAGGGCCGTGCCGTCTGCGGTGTGTTCACCAAGGACGTGGCGGCAACCAAGGTTGAGTTGGTGCTGGCAGCCGCAAGGCGAGCTGGCCATCCTTTGCAGTGCATTATGGAGGCCGCATGATTGCGCAAGAGCTTGAAGTCAGCCTGCACATGGCGTTTGTTGAAGCTCGCCAGCAGCGCCACGAGTTCATCACCGTGGAGCATCTACTGATGGCCCTGCTGGACAACCCGTCTGCGGCTGAAGTGCTGCGCGCGTGTTCGGCCAATATTGACGATCTGCGCAAGAGTTTGGCGCAGTTCATCAAGGACAACACGCCGACCGTGGGCGGCACAGACGAGGTCGATACCCAGCCCACGCTGGGCTTTCAGCGCGTGATCCAGCGCGCCATCATGCATGTGCAATCCACGGGCAGCGGCAAGAAGGAAGTCACCGGCGCGAACGTATTGGTGGCCATCTTTGGCGAGAAGGATTCGCACGCTGTCTATTACCTGCACCAACAGGGTGTGACGCGTCTGGATGTGGTGAACTACATTGCCCACGGCATCAAGAAGAGCGAGCCGCCTGAGACCCCCAAGGGCCAGGATGGTGGTAGCGGTGCAGAGAGCGAGCGTGAAGAAACCGAGGGCCAGGGCAAGGGCTCGCCACTTGAGCAATTCACGTCCAACCTGAATCAATTGGCCAAAGACGGCAAGATTGATCCGCTGATCGGCCGTGATGGCGAGGTTGAGCGTGTCGTGCAGGTGCTGTGCCGCCGCCGCAAGAACAATCCCTTGCTGGTCGGTGAGGCGGGTGTCGGCAAGACAGCCATCGCAGAAGGCCTTGCCTGGCGCATCACCGAGGGCGATGTGCCTGAGGTGCTGGCAGAGAGCATCGTCTACTCACTGGATATGGGCGCCTTGCTGGCAGGCACCAAGTACCGTGGTGATTTCGAGCAACGCCTGAAGGCAGTGCTGAAGCAGCTGAAGGATCAGCCGCATGCGATTCTTTTCATTGACGAAATCCATACTTTGATCGGTGCGGGTGCGGCGTCCGGTGGGACGCTGGACGCCAGCAATCTGCTCAAGCCGGCACTCTCGTCGGGTGCGATGAAGTGCATCGGTGCGACCACCTTCAATGAATACCGTGGCATCTTTGAAAAGGATGCGGCGCTGTCACGCCGCTTCCAGAAGATTGACGTTGTCGAACCTTCGGTGGAGCAGACGGTTGAGATATTGAAGGGTCTGAAGTCTCGTTTCGAAGAGCATCACAGTGTGAAGTACGCGCTGGGGGCACTGCAGGCGGCGGCCGAGCTGTCGGCCAAGTACATCAACGACCGGCATCTGCCCGACAAGGCCATCGACGTGATCGACGAGGCTGGTGCCGCGCAGCGTATCCTGCCCAAGAGCAAGCAGAAGAAGACCATCACCCGCAACGAGGTCGAAGAGATCGTCGCGAAGATCGCACGCATCCCGCCCGCCTCGGTGTCCAGTGATGATCGCAGCAAGCTCAAGAGCCTGGACCGCGATCTGAACAGCGTGGTGTTTGGCCAGGAGCCGGCGATTGAAGCCCTGGCGGCAGCGATCAAGATGGCGCGCTCGGGCCTTGGCAAGCCGGACAAGCCGATCGGCAGCTTCTTGTTCTCGGGCCCGACAGGCGTCGGCAAGACCGAGGTCGCGAAGCAGCTCGCCTATATCCTGGGTATTGAGCTGATCCGCTTCGACATGTCGGAGTACATGGAGCGTCATGCGGTCAGCCGGCTGATTGGTGCGCCACCGGGTTATGTGGGCTTCGATCAGGGTGGTTTGCTGACCGAGGCCGTCACGAAGAAGCCGCATGCGGTGCTGCTGCTCGACGAGATCGAGAAGGCACATCCGGATGTGTTCAACGTGCTGCTGCAGGTGATGGACCATGGCTCGCTCACCGACAACAACGGGCGCAAGGCCGACTTCCGCAACATCATCATCATCATGACGACGAATGCGGGCGCCGAGACAATGAACAAGGCAACGATCGGCTTCACCAATGCTCGCGAGCGTGGTGACGAGATGGCCGATATCAAGCGTTTGTTCACGCCTGAGTTCCGCAATCGGCTCGATGCCATCGTGTCCTTCCGCGCGCTGGACGAGGAAATCATCCTGCGGGTGGTTGACAAGTTTCTGCTGCAACTCGAAAGCCAGTTGGCCGAGAAGAAGGTCGAGGTCACCTTCACCGACGAGTTGCGCAAGCATCTCGGCAAGAAGGGCTTCGATCCGCTGATGGGCGCGCGGCCGATGCAGCGCCTGATCCAGGACACGATTCGTCGCGCCTTGGCGGACGAATTGCTGTTCGGCCGCTTGGTCGATGGCGGGCGCCTGCGCGTGAGCGTGGACGACAAGGGCGAGACCGTGCTTGACATCCAGTCCGGCAGCAAGCGCAGCGATAACAAGCCCAAGGCTGAGCCCGCGACGGCAAGCTGAACTCGGTTCGGCCCGACGAAAGCACCCAGGAGGCCTCGCAATCGCAAGGCCTTTTTCTTGCCTGCGTGATTAGCGCACCTGGGCTACCGCACCTGGGCCGGGTCCTGCCTGAAATGCTTTGCCAGCCAAAGGTAGAGCGCCGGCTGCTCCTGGTGCAGACCCTGTGGCGCGACAAAAAATGCCTCGACCGCGACCGCAAAGAATTCATCGAGGCTCTCTTCACCGTAGGGGTCGATCACGCTGGCGAGCCCTCGGTCAAGCCGGTTGCTGAGCTGGTCCGAGGCCAGTTCCAGGATGGCCTGCCAGCTTGACCGCGGGCCGAGGAGGTCGTGGCGCTGCGACAGCACATGGGCGAATTCGTGGATGACGACGTTGTAGGCTGGATCGATTGGGCGGGCCGATTCCTCCGCCAATTTCACTTCGCTCCAGGCCAGCATCAGGGGGCCGCCTTCCATGGCCTCGCCGGCCAGAGTTTCCTCGTAGCGATGGACGACGCCGTCGTCATCGATGATCTCGCGCTGCGCGATGACCTCACCCGCATGCATCACGATGCCGACGAAGCCGTCGTACCAATGCAGTCCGATCTGCAAGACCGGCAGGCACGCTTGCGCTGCGACCGCAACAGCGACTTCATCGGTGACCTCAAACCCGGCCGCGCCATGGAATTCCTTGCGTGCCAGGAACAGCGAGCACAGCCGACGCAGCTGCTGCAGATCAGCGTCGCTGCGTGATGCCAGGAAGGGGTGGCGGGCCAAAGTCAGCTGCCATAGCGCTTCTGGGATGGGGTGCTTGCGCAGATCGCGCGTGTCGCGCCAGTCCTGCCAGCCCTGGCGCAGCCGCGCCCACATCACAGGGTGATGCGCTGAAGGCCGTCGATGGTCAGCCGCAGTACGTCGCCACGCGAAGCCGTGTCGAAGTCCCAATCTGACAGCACATGGCGCTGATGTCCTCGGCCCAAGGCGTGGCTGGCCGGCCGGTGCGTGTGGCCATGAATCATTTGCAAGCAATGGGCCTGTTCCAACCATTCAATGCATGCGTGCTCGTCGAGGTCGGACCAATCGGCCGGGTCACGCTCGCGCTGGTTCAGCTGGCTGGCATCGCGCATCTGCCGCGCCAGCGCCGTGCGCGTGGCGAGCGGTTGAGCGAGAAAGCGCTGCTGCCACTCGGCACTGCGCACCTCTGCACGGAAGCCTTGATAGGCTGTGTCGGAAAGGCACAAGGCGTCGCCGTGCGTGAGCAGCCAGCGCGCGTCAAAGGCGCTCAGTACGGTCGGGTCAGCGAGAGCCTGCATGCCGCAGGCCTGCAGCATGTCGGCGCCGATCAGAAAGTCGCGGTTGCCTGCCATGAAGAGCAAGTCCAGACGCCGGCTGGCCTGCGCCAGCATCTGCACGCATTGCAGTTCAAAATCTTGATGGCGGGCATCGTCGCCCAACCAGACCTCGAAGATGTCGCCCAGCAAGAATACGGCCTGCGCCGGGGTCTTTTGCAGATGATTGCCGAGCGCTGCCAGTGTGGCCGGCGTGCCAGCGCACAGGTGCAGGTCCGAAAGAAAATCAATGCAGCGCCACGCGTGCGCTGCGGTCAGTTCCTGTGCGCGGGGAGCCAAGGCTCAGACGATTTCAACCGCGCGCTCGATCACCACGTTCTCCAGTGGTACATCATCATGGAAGCCGGAGCGGCCAGTCTTGACCTTTTCGATCGCGTCCACGACTTCAGTACCAGCGACGACCTTGCCGAACACCGCATAGCCCCAGCCCGAAGGCGTCTCGGACTTGAAGTTCAGGAAGTCATTCTTGGTGGTGTTGATGAAGAACTGCGATGAGGCCGAATGCGGTGCATTGGTGCGAGCCATCGCCAGCGTGTAGTGCTCGTTTTTCAGGCCGTTATTGGCCTCGTTCTGGATCTCGCCTGTGGTGGGCTTTTGCTTCATGCCGACCTCGAAGCCGCCGCCCTGGACCATGAAGCCCTTGATGACGCGATGAAATACCGTGCCGTCGTAATGGCCGGCGCGCACGTACTTGAGAAAGTTCTCTGTGCTGATCGGTGCCTTGACGTCGTCCAGTTCAATGCGGATCAGGCCCTGGTTGGTATGCAGTTCAACGGTCTTGCTCATTTCTTGGACTCCACAACGGCTTTGGTGATGATGATCGGTTTGATGGGTAGGTTCTGGTGCATGCCCTTGTTCTCGGTCGGTGTCACGCGGATCTGATCCACGATTTCCATGCCGGAGACAACCTTGGCGAAGACGGCATAGCCGTTGCCGTCGCGCGAGTTCTCTGCGTCGAGGAAGGGGTTGTCGACGACGTTGATGAAGAACTGTGAGGTGGCCGAGTTGGGATCGTTTGTGCGCGCCATCGCGATGCTGCCGCGAACATTGGCAAGGCCGTTGCGGCTCTCCAGCGGGATCGGCGGCCGGGTGGGCTTTTGCTCCAACTTGGCGTTGAAGCCACCGCCTTGCACCATGAAGTTTTCGATCACACGATGAAATACCGTGCCGTCGTAATGGCCGGCCTTCACATATTGCAAGAAGTTGGCGGTGCTTTTGGGCGCCTTCTCAGCATCCAGTTCGATGCGAATCTCGCCCAGCGTGGTGCTGAGCTTGACGGTTTGGGCACTCGCAGCCACGCCGGCGAGCAGGAGGGTGGCGATGGCAGCGGCGCGAGCGAGGCTGCGCGCTGCGGGTGTGGTGTGGATCGTCATGGACGCTAAGACTCCGAGAGTAAAGGTTGCTGCATGGCCTTGACTTGGGCCACTGGCCCGAGTCAGGGCCGATAGATATCGCTCACGCTATTGTCGCTTGGCTCAGCGCGATGTGCTGCCAGGAACCTTGGGAAGCAGATCCTGCGTGCGATGCACCTTTAGCGTCAGTGCTGGAGAGGGGGCAGCAAGTGCCGCCTGGGCACGCTCGTAGGAGCGCAATGCCAGGCGCAGCAACACGTCGCCCAGATTCTCCAGCGCCTGGGCGTGGGTCGGTTGCAGCAGCACAGCGTGTTCGAGCGCGTCGCGAGCTGCTTCCAGCTCGCCGTCCGCCGCAAGCAGCACAGCCAGATTGTTGTAGGGGTCGGCGAGGTCCGGGTAGTCCTGGCTCAGCGCCACAAAGATGGTGCGCGCCTTGACACGCTCGCCAAGCTCCATGCGCATCACCCCCAGCGCAAAGCGAAGCCCGAGTTCATTGGGTGTTTGCACCAATGCTTGTTCGAGAAGCTGCACGGCTTGAGCGCGATGCCCGGCGAGCCATTGCTGCTGGGCCGCATCAAGCTCGGTGGCATGGACGGGTGATGCACTGAGCAGGCAAGCCATCAGCAAAGGCTGGAGCCATGCCAGCCAGGATATGGGCGGGACAGGAAAAAAGGGGCGTGCGCTGGCGCGCGGGGGCTCGCTGCGATGCATGTAGCTGAGGGTTCCTTCTAGTCGGCGCGGGGTACGTCAGGGCAGGGCCTGGCCCGATGCAGCCGGTATACTTGCCTTCATTCTACGGCGCTTGCGCCTCACAACGGGCCGCGCTTGGTGGCGCGTCCTGCTTTGGCCTACGCCACACGCCGGGACGGGTCTTGGCAGACGCGCCTGTGCTGATCTCTACCAGTTCATGTCCTTGCGCATCTACAACTCGCTGACCCGCCGGGTCGAGCCCTTCCGCCCTATCGATCCCGGTCGCGTCCGCATGTACGTCTGTGGCATCACGGTCTATGACCTATGCCATATGGGGCATTTGCGCATGAATATGGCTTTTGACGTCGTCTATCGATGGCTGCGTGTCAGCGGCCTGGACGTCACCTACGTGCGCAATATCACTGACATCGACGACAAGATCATCAAGCGCGCCGTGGAGCGGGGCATCTCCATCCGTCAGTTAACTGACGAGATGACGGCAGATATGCATCAGGACTTCGGGGCTGTGGGGCTGCTGCGGCCCGATATGGAGCCGCGCGCCACCGACTATGTGCCGCAGATGCTGTCGCTGATCGAGCGTCTTGAAAGCCGTGGTTTGGCCTACCGCAGCGAAGGCGGAGATGTGAATTACGCGGTACGCAAGTTTGCGGGCTACGGCAAGCTCAGCGGCAAGAGTCTGGATGATTTGCGCGCTGGCGAGCGTGTGGCCGTCGATGATGGCAAGCATGACCCTCTGGACTTTGTGCTCTGGAAAGCGGCGAAGCCCGAGGAGCCTGCTGACGCCAAATGGCCTGGCGGCCCGGCGGGCTATCACGAGGGGCGCCCCGGTTGGCATATTGAGTGCTCGGCCATGAGCTGCGCCCTGCTGGGTGAGAGCTTTGACATCCATGGCGGCGGCGCTGATTTGCAGTTCCCGCACCATGAGAACGAGATCGCCCAGAGCCAGGGCGCGGGCTATCCCTTTGCCCGCTACTGGCTGCACAACGGGTTTTTGAATGTCGATGGCGAGAAGATGTCCAAGAGCCTAGGCAACTTCTTCACGATACGTGATGTGCTGCGCAAGTTCGATGGCGAAACGCTGCGCTACTTCATGCTGCGTACCCATTACCGCAGCCCCTTCAACTTCAGTGACGTCAATCTGGACGATGCGCGCAACGCGCTGCGCCGGCTATATACCGCACTGGACAGCTGCGGGGTTGGCGAGGTGTCGGCTGAAATCGATTGGGCACACCCGCAGGCAGCAGTGTTCCGTGCGGCGATGGACGACGACTTCAACACGCCGGGTGCGGTGTCGGTGCTGTTTGAGTTGGCGGCAAACGCCAACCGGGGCTCGCTTGAGGATGCCGGTCGGCTGAAGCAACTGGGCGCAACGCTTGGCATCTTGCAGCAGGTACCGCGCCAGTTTTTGCAGGCCGGCACTGGGCTGGACGAGGCCGCGATTCAGTTGCAGATTGCGGCCCGTGCGGCGGCCAAAGCTGCGCGTGATTTTGCGCAGGCAGACCGCATTCGTGCCGAGCTGCTGGCGCAAGGCATCGTGCTGCAGGACTCTGCTGCCGGCACCACCTGGATGAAGTCCTGACGTGGCCCGCATTGCTGCCGCAGGGGTGACCCCTGACTACTGGGATGAGGCCTGTCGGCATCTGGCCAAGCGCGACCGGGTGATGAAGAAGCTCATACCGCAGTTCGGCGAGGCGCGACTGCAAAGCCGGGGAGATGCCTTCACGACGCTTGCGCGCTCCATCGTCGGCCAGCAGATCTCTGTAAAGGCCGCCCAGTCGGTTTGGGAAAAGTTCGGACTGCTACTGGGGGTGGCTGGCGGCAAAATTCCGCCGGGCTCGGTGTTGGACCTCACGGTGGAGGCATTGCGTGGTGCTGGATTGTCGGCGCGCAAAGTCGAGTATCTGCGCGATCTGGCCCGGCACTTCGAGGCCGGCCATGTCCATGTGCGTCAGTGGACGCAGATGAACGACGAAGCCATTATCGAAGAGCTGGTTGCCATCCGCGGCATAGGTCGCTGGACGGCCGAGATGTTCCTGATCTTCTACCTGATGCGGCCCAACGTGATGCCGCTGGATGACCTGGGCCTGCTCAAGGGCATCAGCGAAAATTACTTTTCCGGCGAGCCGGTTTCGCGTGCCGAGGCGCGCGAGGTGGGCGACGCGTGGGCACCCTATCGATCGGTGGCCACATGGTACATTTGGCGCAGTCTTGACCCGCTGCCCGTCGACTATTGAGTACCGTCAAATCGCTGTGTAGCGGCCATCGGCGCGCCGAAGTACCCTGTCGGCGAACCATCATCACTGAGAGACCTTAGCAGGATGAGCAAGAAGCATTTCCTCGAATTCGAGCATCCGATCGCGGAACTCGAAACCAAGATTGAAGAGCTGCGCTATGTGCAGAGCGAGTCGGCAGTCGATATCTCGGAAGAGATCGACCGGCTCGGCAAGAAGAGCCTGCAGCTCACCAAGGACATCTACGCCAACGTGGCGCCGTGGCAGGTCTATCAGATCGCCCGCCATCCGCAGCGCCCGCAAACGCTGGACTACTGCGCGGATGTCTTCACCGAATTCCAGGAGTTGCATGGTGATCGGCATTTCGCTGATGACCCGGCCATCGTCGGCGGGTTGGCGCGTTTCAACGGCCAAGCTTGCATGATCGTGGGCCATCAGCGCGGCTCGGATGCGAAGGAGCGCTCTGCGCGCAACTTCGGCATGCCGCGCCCCGAAGGCTATCGCAAGGCCCTGCGCCTGATGAAGCTGGCCGAGAAGTTCGGCCTGCCGGTGTTCACCTTCATCGACACCATGGGTGCCTATCCCGGCATCGGCGCCGAAGAGCGCGGGCAATCCGAGGCCATCGGCCGCAATATCTTCGAGATGGCGCAGTTGGAAGTGCCCATCATCGCGACGGTGATCGGCGAGGGCGGCTCCGGTGGCGCGCTGGCCATCGGCGTGGCCGATCAGGTGTTGATGCTGCAGTTCTCGGCCTACTCGGTGATCTCGCCGGAAGGCTGTGCATCGATCCTGTGGAAGTCTTCCGAGCGTGCCTCTGAGGCCGCTGATGCGCTAGGCATCACGGCCCACCGTCTCAAGGCGATGGGCTTGATCGACAAAATCGTTAACGAGCCCGTGGGCGGCGCCCATCGCGATACCAAGCAGGCGGCCTCGAACCTGAAGCGCGCACTCAACGATGCCTTGCGTCAGGTCAGCGACCTCAAGCCCGCTGCCTTGCTGGCGCGCCGCTACGAGCGCCTGCAGGCCTACGGCCGCTTCGGCGATACCAAGAACCGCTAGTCGGCAGCCGATGGCGACACGCGCCGTCGCGGTGGCTTACAGCGGCGGACGCGACTCCAGCGCCTTGCTGCATGCCAGCTTGCAGGCGGCACAGGCACTGAGCACGCAAGGTGAGCCGTTGCAGATCCATGCGCTGCATGTGCATCACGGGCTGAGTGAACGTGCAGACGCCTGGCTGGCGCATTGCAGGAACGAATGCGAGGCCTACGCGCACGCCGGCCTGCCGATTCGCTTCCACGCCGAGCAGCTTCAATCCGCGCCACTGACCGGGCATAGCATCGAAGCCTGGGCGCGAGAGCAGCGCTACGCCGCCCTGGCGCGCATGGCACAAGGCGCTGGCGTCGATCTGGTCCTGCTGGCTCACCATCGTCGCGATCAGGCCGAAACCTGGCTGCTGCAAGCCCTGCGTGGGGCGGGAGTCGCAGGCTTGGCCGCCATGCCTGAGCAGCAATGGCGCGATGGGATCTGCTGGGCCAGGCCCTGGCTTGCTCACCCACGCGAATCGATCGAGGCCTATGTCCGCGAGCATGGGCTTGCGCACATCGAAGACGACAGCAATCTCGACCCTCGGTTCGCCCGCAACCGGCTGCGCCTGCAGGTGATGCCGGCACTGCAGCAGGCCTTCGACGGTGCCGAGCGGCAGATGGCCACTGCCGCCACCTGGGCCCAGCAAGCACGGGCGCTGGAGGTCGAGATCGCCGACGAGGACCTGGCGCGGCTGGCCGGCGCAGCGGGCCTGGACGTGCAGGCTTGGCAGATGCTCAGTCAGGCGCGTGCCAGCAATGCGCTTCGCGCCTGGTTGGCCGTCCAGAGCGGACGGCCCGCTCCCGCCAGCCTGGTGCGGCGCCTGATGGCCGAGTTGCCCCAGGTTCGGGCAGGGCGCTGGCCGCTAGCCCATGGCGAGTTGCGGCTCTATCGAGGCCGGCTCAGCTTCGCTGAAGCGGTACATGATCGCGCTCAAGCTGCGGTGGCGCCAGCAACGGAGACCATCGACATCAGCGCGCCGGGTCGCTATGCCTGGCCCCAATGGCGTGGTGAACTGCTGGTCACCGAGGTGGCCCAAGGCGGCATCGCCCTGGACCGCCTGCGCCAGGTCTGCTTGCGTGCGCGCAGCGGTGGCGAGCAGTTCCAGCAATCCGTCCATGGCATGCCGAGGAGCTTGAAGAAGGCCTTTCAAAGCACTGGCGTGGCGGCCTGGGACCGCGATGGCCCGCTCCTGTTTGCATCGGGGGGGGAGTTGCTGTTCATCCCTGACCTGGGCCTGGATGCGCGCCAGATCGCGCAGGAATCGGTGCCGCAAGCCATCCTGGCCTGGCAGCGATCCATGTCGAGATAGGCTCAACGTCAGCGCAAACCCGGATTCTCCACAGTGCGCCGGCTAGAATCAATGGTTGCGATCGCGGCGCAAAAACCGTCCCGCCAAGGGACTATGGGACTCGGACCGAACGTCCGCAACTCCGCGTTGTAGACCTTTCCATGGCATTGATTGTTCACAAGTACGGCGGCACCTCGATGGGTTCCACCGACCGCATCCGCAACGTGGCCAAGCGGGTGGCGAAATGGGCGCGTGCTGGGCACCAGATGGTGGTCGTCCCCTCGGCCATGAGCGGCGAAACCAACCGCCTGCTGGGGATGGCCAAGGAACTGGCCCCAGCCTCCAGCAGCCCCGAGTTGAACCGCGAATTCGACATGATTGCCGCCACCGGCGAGCAGGTCTCGGTCGGTTTGCTGGCGATTGCGCTGCAGGCCGAGGGCGTGCAGGCCGTTAGCTACACGGGCTGGCAGGTGCCCGTTGCCACCGATTCGGCCTACACCAAGGCTCGCATCGAGAGCATCGACGATGCACGCGTGCGCACGGACCTGGCCGCCGGCAAGGTGGTCGTGATCACCGGCTTTCAGGGCGTTGACGAGGACATGAACATCACGACGCTCGGTCGGGGCGGTTCGGACACGTCGGCCGTGGCGATT
>Ga0302290_10000263_pt1 | contig 11207 bp, 9 predicted proteins | sample III_Fen_N1_3_FD_194547 | JGI IMG/M metagenome (GOLD analysis project Ga0302290, IMG submission 194547) | Peat permafrost microbial communities from Stordalen Mire near Abisko, Sweden - III_Fen_N1_3 | ecosystem: Environmental > Terrestrial > Soil > Wetlands > Permafrost | place: Sweden: Abisko... | reverse complement strand
CTATTCGTCGTGACGCTCTCGAATCTCTTCTTGACATTCGTGACTGCGATTGGCCCGCTATTCATCCTCAGCCTTGCATGGAAGCCTACTGCAAGGTTCTTTGACAGCTGGCTCTCGATGGTCCTGAACGCCGTCGTGCTGACGTGGTTCGCGTTCTTTGCACTCGGCCTGAGCGCATTCATGGGAAACCATGTGTTCCTAGCAATTCAGACCGGCGGAGGTTTTCTTGGCTCATCGTTCAACGTGCTTGGGGAGTCCACCCGCTACTGCGTGCTGATGATCCTCATGGCCATCATCTGCTTCCAGGCGCCAAGCCTTGCCTCTGCCCTCACCGGAGGCGCCGCCGTCCAGCAGGGCATCCAGATGATCCAGAACGCCATGATGGTCTCAGGGCTTCGCTCAGCATCATCTGCGAGAGGGGCCGGTGCAGTCGGCGCCGCTGGAGGTGTCGTCCGAGCTGGTACTGGAATCTCCTATGCGGCCGGCAGGTCCACAAGTGCCGCCGCAATGGCAACAGGACAGAGCATGGGAACCGTGGCCACCGGAACCGGCACCTTGCTCCGACAGGGCTACGGCGCGGCCAGAACTGCAGCCTACAGGCTGGCCGCGATGCGCGGTCGGGCGTGAGCGCATATCAGTAGAGGAGCATCGTCATGTACACATGTCTCAAATTCGTCGCCGCAGCAATTTTTGTGTTCGGCGCAAATGGCGCTCGCGCCCAAGGCATCCCGGTCATCGATGTGGCCAATCTGATTCAGACCATCCAGCAAGTCCTGAACGACGTCACTGCGATCAACAACCAGGCTCAGCAAATCACCCAGCTACAGAGCCAGCTCAATAGCATCAACGGAATCCGAAACCTCGGTAATGTCTTCAACAGCCCGCTTCTGAAGAACTATGTGCCGCCCGAGGCCTACACGTACATCAACTCCATCAGCACGTCCGGCTATTCCGGCCTAACAGCGACAGCCAAGGTACTCCGCGACGAGGGCATGGTCTACAACTGCATGGACCTGTCTGGCGATGCCCGCACCGCTTGCCAGGCCGCGCTTGCGCAGCCGTATCAGCAAAAAGGACTGCTGCAGGATGCGATGAAGTCTGCCGCTGGCCGCCTGTCCCAGATCCAGTCTTTGATGGGTCAGATCAACGCCACCGCAGACCAGAAGTCGGTGCAAGAGATCCAGGCTCGCATAGGCGCTGAGAACGCGCTGCTGGCCCACGAGACGTCTCAGGTTCAGATGCTGCAGGGCATGGCAGACAGCGAGGACCGCATTGCCCGGTCACGTGAGCGAGAGCGCCAGTACCAGATGCTCTCTCGCACAGGCAAGGTCTCCGATTACCTGCACTGATCGTTGAATCGCTGCGCCAGCGAAAGGCGCGGCCCCACGGAGGTTCCCATGGATGCTGTCCTGCCCTCAGGAAGAGCCGCTGCATTGCCCGATCGTTCCCATCGTGCGGGAAACGACCGTGGCGACGCCACCCTCGATACGACTGCGATGCAAGCCAACCGCGAATGGGAGATCGACCGTGAACTGATGCTGGAGCGCTCAGAACGGCGAGCATGGCGTGTCGCCGTTGCAGGACTCGCGCTGGGTTTCGTCGGCATCGCGGCGGTATTCGCGCAAGGGCCGCTGCGCCGCATCGTCGAGATTCCCATCGTTGTGGACCGCGTGACAGGCGAAGCCACGATCCAGCAACGCCTGAGCGTCGAGACCGTCCCCCCGGTGGACGCGCTCGACAAGCACAACCTGGCAACCTTCGCGCGCGCTCGAGAGGGCTATAGCTGGATGTTCCTGCAACGCGATTTCGACCAAGTCGCGCGCACGGCCATCCCGGCGGTTTTCGCGGACTACAACCGACTGTTCGAAGGCGACGGCGCTCTGCAAAAGAAGATCGGCGCGAGCGAGGAGTGGCGCATAGCCGTCATCAACGTGCGGCTGGCCGCATCAGGGCGTACCGGGAACCGCGGCGAGGCTACGGTCACTTATGACAAGGTGGTGCACCTCACCGACCGGAATCTCCCCGACATCACCACCCGGCATGTGGCCAGCGTCCTCTTCGAATACCAGCCCAAGGCATTGGCGAGGGAGCGTGACCGGCTGGAGAACCCGTTCGGCTTTGTCGTTACGGCATATCGCTCCGATCCCGAAATCAACACGATTCCAACGGGGGCGAAGCCATGAAAACCGCTGCAAGTTTGGCAGCCATCTTGGTTGCATCGATGGGTAGCACTGCTGCCGCCACACCCGACCATCTGAACCCTCATTTGCGCAACGTGGTCTATGACCCGAACGCAGTGGTCAGCGTGCCCGTCAAGCGCGGCGTGGTGACTCTGGTTGTCCTGGACGCCGACGAGTCCATCACAGATGTTGCGGCCGGCCTCGGCAGTGACTGTGCGAAGGCCGAAGCCCCTTGGTGCGTGGCAGCTCAAGCTGGCGGCCACAACTTCTTCGTCAAACCGAAAAGCACGTCCAGCGAGGCGAACAACGTCACTGTGGTCACCGATCGGCGCACGCATGTCTTTCGATTCGTCGTCCTTGCGAAGACCGATCCGAAGCCGTCGGTCTACCGGCTCCAAGTCAAAGCGCCCACTCCAATGAAGCCTGCGCCTCGGCCCATTCAGCGCGAACTGCCAAGGCTGATCGAGCTCCCCGCGCTGCCGCCGTCACCGCATCAGCTTGTCGCGGAGCGCCTTCAGGGAAAGCCGCAGATCCTGAATACCCGATATTCGATCGCCGAAGGCGTCAGCTCGCAGGACATCGTGCCGACGCTGGTCTTCGACGATGGCCGCTTCACCTACCTGCGCTTTCCGGGCAACAGGGAGGTGCCGGCGGTGTTCCATGTGCTGGGCGACGGCAGCGAGACCCTGGTCAACGTGCGCCTGGAAGACGACCTGTTCGTGGTGGACCGAGTAAGTCGGCAATTGATGCTACGAGCAGGTTCCGCCGTAGTCGGACTTTGGAACGAGGCCTTCGACATTGACGGCAAGCCTCCCGGTGATGGCACCACGGTTCCAGGTGTCCGGCGCGTCCTCAAGTCAGAAATAGACACCTCTCAAGTCGGCTCCACGGATGGGCCAAAGGAATGGCAAGGGGGAGCAAAGCCATGACGAACTCACAAGGCAATCAACCCGACCACGCGCCTGATCCAGATCTTGGTCAGGATCCTCGTGGGGACAACCTGTCGCCCCTGCCAGGCGAGTTCGGCATCCCCGACGTCGCGGCTCGGAAGCGTTCGTCGGTTTCGAAGAAGGGCTTGCTGGCTGCGGCATTGCTCGCCGGCTCCCTGCTTACTGCAGCAGTTCTAGCGGTCCAACGTGTGCCAGCGAATGGCAAGAAGACCGACGATACGAGTCTGATGCGGGACAAGCCCACTGCTGCGACTGCCAATCCGCGCAAGCTCGAGATGCCGTCCATGCCTACGTCCGGTGCCGCAGGTGCGATCGCGGCAACCGAGCCCCGCATCCCGGCAATAGCGCCAACCGATGACGAACTTGCGGAGCCCATTGGTGTCCGGCGGACCGGCGCGGCCGCCACTGTATCGAGCACTCCCAAGTCATTGCTTCCCGAGGACGCCCCCGTACTGTTGGTCACGACACGGCCTGGACTACCCGCTTCGCCTCGACCATCCATCCACAGGGCGACTGAGACCCCTCCCCCTGACGACGAAACAGCATGGGCGGTAGACCTCAATCCAAACGGTCCGATTGCCGCAACGACAAGCAACCTGAAGAGCTACCAGCGCCAGTTGCAGGGCCTGCTCGACAATCTGTCGAAAGCCGCTACCCTTGCTACGGGTCAGTCGCAGGGGACGTTGCAGCCAGGCGCCGGTGTGCACCAGCAGGCGGGTGGAATGCCTGCTACCGGCCTGTCTATCGGCGGCGGCCTTTTCGGTGGACAACTTCAGGGGTCAGCCACGCCCAAGGTGTCGGCGGCGATGCTGGGAAACCGCAGCCTGACTCTGCCCAAGGGTGCCTGGTTCACCTGCGCGCTCAAGACCAAAGTCATCAGTGCCACATCGGGTCTCGTCGGCTGCCAGGTACAGCGCAATGTCTTCGGAGACGACGGGCGCGTGCTGCTGATCGAGCGAGGCTCGCATCTCGACGGCGAGTACCGCATCGCCTCGGTGCGGCCAGGCACCGTGCGCATCCCTGTGCTGTGGACACGAATCCGAACGCCGCTGGGCGTCACCGTAGACCTCGACTCACCCGGCTCCGGACAACTCGGCGAGTCGGGCCTCGATGGATACGTCGACAACCGTTGGGGAGAGCGGATCGGTGCCGCCATGCTGCTGTCATTGATCGATGACTCGGTGAAGCTGGTCATCCAAGACAAGGCCAACGGACGCCAAGCCGACACCATCGTGCTGCCGTCCACTACGGCCAACACCAGCAAGCTTGCCGAGAAAGTGCTGGACAGCACCATCAACATCCCGCCACTGGTCTATCGGAATCAGGGTGACATCGTCGGCATCTACGTGGCCCGCGACATCGATTTCTCGTCGGTTTACGAACTCCAGCCTACTGATATCGACCTGGATCGCGAGGCCCAGCGATGAAGGCGCGTGAAGGCGAAAATGAGCCCCTCGACGACGGCTGGCATGGTGATGCCACATCCGTCCTTGAGTTCATGCGGCCGTTGCGAGATCAACTCGATGCAGCGGGCGTGCTCGAAGTCTGCATCAATCGGCCGGGCGAGTTGTGGGTCGAAACCGCAATGGGCTGGAAGACGCTGCCAGCACCCGACATGACGCTGGAACGCTGCCTGTCGCTGGCCACTGCCGTGGCCACATTCTGCGATCAGCAGATCAACCAGGAACGTCCGCTACTTTCCGCCACATTGCCCAGCGGGGAGCGCATCCAGTTCGTTATCCCTCCTGCTGTGCCGCGCGGGACGGTATCGATCACGGTGCGCAAGCCCTCGCAGTTGATCAAGCGCCTGGACGATTTCGAAAACGAAGGTCTTTTCGAGCGAGCCGTGATGGCGCCTGACACCGCATCGGGCGGACTGCAGGCGTTCGAGGAGGAACTGATGACGCTGAAGTGCGCGGGTCGCTACGCGGAGTTCCTGCGCCTGGCCGTTCGCAAGCACCAGACCATCGTCATCAGCGGCAAGACGGGATCAGGAAAGACCACCTTCATGAAAGGCCTGGTCGAGGAAGTGTCGAAGCAGGAACGGCTCATCACCATTGAAGATGCAGCAGAACTGACCCTCCCTGACCACCCAAACGTGGTCCACCTTTTCTACAGCAAGGACGCGCAAGGCATGGCGCGAGTGAGCGCCAAATCACTGCTGGAAGCCTGCCTGCGCATGAGGCCTGATCGCCTCTTCCTGGCCGAAGTCCGCGGGGACGAGTGTTTTCATTTCGTACGCCTGGCCGCTTCAGGGCATCCCGGCAGCATCACCAACGTCCATGCGGGCAGTTGCGCACTCGCCTTCGAGCAGATGGCTCTGATGATCCGAGAGACGGCTGCCGGTAGTGGCTTGACGATGAGCGAGATCAAGCGCCTGCTGCGCATCGTCATCGATGTCGTTGTCCAGTTCGACAGAGACCAAAGAGGTCGCTTCATCTCCGAGATCTATTACGAGCCCCGCGCGCAGCGGCTTGGCGACCCGGCGGATGGGTTGCGGAGCATGGCATGAACGGCATCGGCGCCCTGCCCTTTTCTTCCTGGCCTGCGCCCCGGAAAGCTGCCGCCGTGGTCTTCGTGCTGATCGGGTACGCCGCGCTTGCTTGCGCAGCCGTCTACCTGTCTGGCGTGCTCTTTCTGCTGCTGAACAAGGCAAATCCAAGCCAGGCGAAATTCGCCAGCATCACGCACTATTGGCTGCTGTACGCCGACAATCCTGGCCTGCGAAAGAAGCTGCAGTTGGCAATTGGCGTCTCCACCGGTGGTCTGCTGGTCCTGCTTCCTGCCGCACTCGTCGCGGCCGGGCAGCCACACCGCTCGCTCCACGGCGATGCGCGCTTTGCGAACGCGTCCGAGGTCAGCCAAGGCGGCCTGACCCACGGCAGCGGGCCCGGCATTCTCGTGGGCCGCTTCCGGGGGCGCTTCCTGGCGCTCCGCGGGCAACTCTCGGTGATGCTCTCGGCGCCCACCCGCCGTGGCAAAGGTGTTGGGGTGGTAATCCCCAACCTGCTCAACTGGCCGGATTCAGCCGTAGTCTTCGACCTCAAGGGCGAGAACTACGAGATCACAGCTGGATATCGAGCCAACTGCGGCCAGGCCGTCTATGCCTTCTCGCCCTTTGACGATAGCGGCTGCAGCCACCGCTGGAATCCTCTTTCCCCGGTGCGCGCCCACCCATTCCATCGAGTTGGCGATCTGCTGGGCATTGGCCAGGTGTTCTTCCCCAACGACGGCAGCGGCACCTCGTCCGAAGCCTTCTTCAACGACCAGGCTCGCAACCTGTTCCTCGGCCTCGGCCTCCTGCTGCTTGAGTCCCCCGGGCTGCCACGGACCATCGGAGAAATGCTGAGGCAGGCCTCAGGCAAGGGCCGCGCGCTGCGTGACCATCTGACTGGCACGATCACCACACGCAACGAGCACGGGAACCCGCTGAGTGACGAGTGCATCGACGCGCTGCAGCGACTCCAGTCCAACTCCGACAACACCCTGTCCAGCATCGTCGCCACCTTCGTCGCACCCCTGACGATCTTTGCCGATGCCATCGTCGACGCCGCCACCAGCGCTGATGACTTCCAGCTGGATGATGTCCGTCGCCAGCGCATGTCCATCTACGTCCGCATTCCGCCTCACCGACTCGCGAGCGCGCGGCCGCTGATCAACCTGTTCTTCTCGCAACTGGTCTCGCTCAACACGCAGCATTTGCCGGAGCAGGATCCGACGCTCCGTCTCCAGTGCCTGATCGTCAACGACGAGTTTGCCGCAATGGGTCGCGCGACTGTGATCACTCAGTCAGCCGCCTTCCTTGCCGGCTACAACCTGCGGCTGCTCACCGTCGTTCAGGCCATGTCGCAACTCGATGCGGTCTACGGCGACAAGGAAGCACGCACCTTCGCGACCAACCACGGCTTGCAGATCCTGTTCGCCCCTCGCGAACAGCGAGACGCAGAGGAGTACAGCGCCATGCTTGGCTACTTCACCGAACGCGCCACCTCGCGCGGCCGCAGCCGCTCCTTCAGCGGCCACGGCCACACGACCCTGAGCCACACCGAAAGCGATCAGCGGCGCGCGCTCCTGATGCCGCAGGAGTTCAAGGAGCTGGGCAGCGAACGTCTGGTCGTCATCCTCGAAAACTGCAAACCCATCCTGGCCGAGAAGATCTGCTACTACCGGGATCCGGTTTTCATGTCGCGCCTGCTGCCAGCGCCCGGCGTCCCATGCATGAACATCGATCTGCACCTTGCTCGCGTCCAACAGCGCTGGCGCTACGCCGACGACGAAATCGCAGCTGATGAGGATTTGGGCATCGACATGTTGGCTCACGATATTGCACAGCTCCCCGAGGTCCTTGAAGGAACACCCGAGGAGATCGCCGCGACAGTGCTGACCTTCTTCAGCGACACCGGTACCGACCGTCCGGGCTCCGGAGGCGCAATCGAAGCTGTTGCCGATCAAGACGGCGTCCTGATGGCCTCTGTCGAGAACCTGGATCGAGGCGAATGGACCTGCGCCGCTGAGCCGGCCCACCACTGAAAGGAGCGCCGCCATGCGTGCGTATCTCACTCCCTTGATCCCCTGGCTGATGGTGCTTGCGTCCTGCTCGGCACCACCAAAGCCACCCACGGTGGACGCTTCGAGGCGACATCCAGTCAACGCAGGGGTCGCCATCGACTTGCAGGTCTGCAGGAACGAACTGCAGAACACACGCATCATGGCTGTCGAATCCGGCCGGCTCGCGGACTCTGCCGCAGCTGCGTTGGCCAGCGCCGCCGCACAGCAGCAGATGCGTTCAGCGATACGTGATCAGGAGCCCCCGGTGGCGGCGAGCAATAGCGTCTACACCGTGCGTTTCGAGTTCGGTAGTTCACACGTAGAGATCCCCAGCCAGGCGGCTCAGCCCCTGCTCGCACTGGCCAAGGTCGCTCCACTTGTGCTGCTAAGAGGCCGGACCGACGGTGCCAGTGATACCCCTGCCGAGAGCCGCATCGCGCGCGATCGCGCGTCCGCCGTGCGCGACTACCTGGTGGCCATGGGTGTAGACCCGGCTCGAATCCGCGCCACCTATCAGCCCGCCGGTGATCACGTGGCAGACAACAGCAGCTCGGCTGGTCGAAGCCTCAACCGTCGAGTAGAGATTGAGCTATATCGCACCTTGCCCACCTCCCTGAGCCAGGCCACGAGTGCGCCATGATCGGCAACCACTGCCATATTTGAGGAGCTCGGCATGGACGAACAGCACTCCCCAGCCCCACGGTCGATCCCACCCACCGGTGGGACGGTCGAGCCCACAAAGCGCGCGGCTGTCGCCAAGGATCGGGCCCAGCCGCCAGGTGAGGACGCGGGCGAGCGCTACGAATTGCGCGACCCGTTCGCGGACGTGACCTATCGGGCCAAGTCCTTCGCAGAGATCGCTGCCAAGGCCGAGCAGCTGGGAAGCAGCCGCTTCACAGCCGTGGCAGCAGACGGCAAACGCACGCCGGTGACCAAGTCGGACGGCCAGTGGCACCGCGGCCCGCAACTGGCTGCATTGCCGGAGCGGCCGCTGGACGCGATGAGCGGCAGGGACGAGCCGGATGCGCCGACCGAGATCACCAAGGCCCGCGCGGAGAAGCCAACGAACAGGGCGCCCCCAGGAAAATCCAAGGCCTTAGCCAAAATCGAGGCGAACGCCGAGCGCAGCGCCTTGGTCGCCAAACTTGAGGCGGCCCTCATCGATCGCTACGTCATCAAGCGAGCACCGGTAACACTCGGCGCCCTGACCGTCGGCCATACGGAATATCGTTTTCGCGGCGACACGTCAAGAGTTGCCTTCACTGAATCAACATTCCGCCTCGCGACCGACACGAACAGCCCTTCGGTGGCCAGGTCCATGGTCGACGTGGCGCAGGCCAGGAACTGGCAAGGACTGCGCATCTCCGGTAGCGAGGACTTTAGGCGACTGGTCTGGATCGAGGCCTCGGTGCGAGGCGTCAAGGCAATCGGTTACGAGCCCAACCCTGCGGACCTGGACATTCTCCGGCGAGAGCGCGAGGCCCGCCAGTCGAACCGCATTGATGCAACGCGTGGTGCAAGCGCCGGCACGTCATCGATAGCCAGCGACAAGGCCACCGGAAGGGGTGGCGGCACACGAAAGACAGTGATCGCCGCCATCGAGGCCATCCTCGTGGCCAAGCGGGTCCCTGAAGCAAAGCGGACTGCAGTGCTGGCGGCCGCAACAGAACAACTCGCGCAACGAGCCAAGGCGGGCCAGACGGCCAAGGTCAAGGTATACGACATGGCTGCACCTTCTCGGCAGCCAAGGAGCGCGCTCGCAGCCGAGCTTGGCCGATCACGCGATCGAGCGATTCCAACGCCCGCGCGCTGAGGTTTCAGCATGAGCGCAGGCACGCTTTCCTCGAAGCCAAGGACAGCCGATGTCGAGATTGCCGGACGAAGGTTTGAGGTTGGGGCGCCCGGCTTCGCGGCAGCCATTGCCCAGGCATATCGCGATCAGACACGCCCTCGCTGCCTCTGCCGCCCAGACGGCCTCGAGATGTACATAGCCCGACTGGGGGCTGGATACGTTGTCAAACGCATGCCCGAGACGGGTAGACAACACGCCCCTGACTGCCCTTCCTTCGAGCCCGCAGCCGACTCCTCAGGGCTTGGGCCACTGCTGGGCAACGCGATCATCGAGGACCCGACCACCGGTGCAGTCACGCTCAAGCTGGCCTTCCCGCTTTCGGTTCGCGCGGGGCGAGTAGTTCCGGAGCGTACGGAGTCCACGTCCGGGACCGTCTTGAGTACCGGAATCAGGCTCTCGCTTCGCAGTCTTCTTCATTACCTTTGGGACCAGGCCGAGCTGACCCACTGGCATCCCGCCTTCGGCGGCAAGCGCAGCTGGAACACTGTTCGTCGCCATCTCCTGAACGCTGTCGAAAGAATGCTGGTCTGTGACCATACGCTTTCCACACGCTTTTATGCTCCAGAGACCTTCTCCGTCGAGCAGCGAGATGCCATCAATACCCGCAGACGATCGGCTTGGACCCGTTCCATGGAACAGCTAGGCAATCACCGCCAGCTCATGCTGATTGTTGCCGAAGTCAAGGAGATCGCTCCGGCACGGCACGGTTACAAGGCCGTGATCAAGCACATGCCTGACTTGGCATTTGCATTGGACGAAGTTCTCTACCAAGGACTCTCACGACGCTTTTCGCAGGAGTTGGCCCTCTGGAACGCATCCGAGGACATCCGCATGATGATGATCGCGACCTTCGGTCTGAGCTCGGTCGGCGTGCCCTATCTTGCTGCGCTCTACCTCATGCCCGTGACCCGCCAATCGCTGCCCGTGGAAACGGCTTTCGAGCAGCAACTCATTGCCCGGCTGGTACGAGATCGACGCGCGTTCCTCAAGATCCTGCGCTATGACCTGCGCCCGGACGCGAGGATTGCCAGCGTCGCATTGACGGACTGCGGTGCGCCGGCTCCTGAACTCTTTGCCGGCGAAGAGGACGGCTTTCTTGATTCTGAGTGAAAACAGGTTCAGCGAGAGAGAGGGTGCTGATCATGCCAAGGCCATAGGGAGAGGCTGATCAGTAGGCATTCTCTGGCGCCCTACCGAGCCGATCGCGGCACGCGCAAAGCAAGGGCCCTGATCAAAGAGCCTCAATTTCGTGAAGCTGGCGCCAACGTGAACACCGCGACGATCTCTGACAGCTTCGCGGCCTGCACACTCAGGCTCTCGGCGGCCGCAGCACTCTCCTCCACCAATGCGGCATTCTGCTGAGTAACTTGGTCCAGCTGGTTGACAGCCTCGGCGACCTGGGAGATCCCCTTGCTCTGCTCGGTGCTGGAACTGCCAATCTCGGCGATGAGATCGTTAATGCGGCTGACCTGTGCAACGATGTCGGTCATCGACTCACCTGCCTGCCCGACCAAGCGCGACCCGGCCTCCACCTTCTCTGTGCTGGCCTGAATGAGTTGCTTGATCTCCTTTGCTGCCTGACCGGAGCGCTGCGCCAGCGAGCGGACCTCGCTGGCGACCACGGCAAAGCCTCTGCCCTGCTCGCCAGCCCGCGCCGCCTCTACTGCGGCGTTCAGC
>Ga0302290_10000262_pt1 | contig 11218 bp, 6 predicted proteins | sample III_Fen_N1_3_FD_194547 | JGI IMG/M metagenome (GOLD analysis project Ga0302290, IMG submission 194547) | Peat permafrost microbial communities from Stordalen Mire near Abisko, Sweden - III_Fen_N1_3 | ecosystem: Environmental > Terrestrial > Soil > Wetlands > Permafrost | place: Sweden: Abisko... | reverse complement strand
CCATGACGAAGCTGCTGAAGAACCCCTCCAGATCACGCTTGGCCGAGAAGCGCAGGGACTTGATCTCGTCCTTGATTTCCGGATGGCGCACGGCACCGATCCAGGCTTCGTTGGGCACCCAGTCCATGCCCTGGACGTCGCCGAAGGCCATCTTCGACGGATCGGCCACATAGTTGGCCTGCAGCGGCGTGAAGGTCTGCGCGCCGCCATCGGTCGGCACGTTCCACTTGTAGGCGCCATAGGTCCACTTGTTGGTAGCGCTGTCATAGGGACCACCATAGGCCTCGGCGTAGCGCTCATGGCGCTTGTCGCGCGAGAAGCTGGCATCAGCCACGGCCTTCCAGCGATCAGCCAGCTTCAACTCGGTGTTCCAGCCCAGCGAGACGATGTCATCGGTGCGCTTGGTGTCGAAATTGCCGACATTGGCCACCAGCTGCGAGACCGTGCCGCTGGTCGCATAGGTGTTGTTGCCGATCTGCTGCGTACCCAGACCGCTCAGTGATGGCGCGATGCCTGCCGACCAGTTGCCGAACAGGCTCTGGGCAAATTTGCCCCCGACCTCGTGCGTCTTGAACTTCGAGTAATAGAGGTCCAGTTGGCTGTGCAGGTCTTCGCTCGGCTTGTATTCCAGCACCACCATCAGGCCATCGCGGACGTTCTTCTTGGTCGACGAGGTCGCCGTCCAGTACATCGGCAGCATCGCCTGGCCGGTGCCGACCTTGGACGGCGCATTGCCGCTCAAGGGCAGGCCAAAAGGCGTGTAGTCGCCGTACTCGACCAACTCGGTATTCTTGACCTGACTGGGCGCATCCAGGCGCGCAAAGCCCACCGCCAAGCCCAGCGTCCGATTCGCGAACTGGTCCACATAGGACAGGCTGAAACGCGAACCGGTCGGGCTGGTCACGCCACTCACGAGATTGCCGTTCGAGTTGCGCTCACCACGCAGATTGACCACCACCTGGCGGCCGGAGAAATCCAGCGGACGCGCGGTACGGATGTCGACGGTGCCCGACAGCCCCTGGCCGATCAGCGTGCCATCAGGCGTCTTGTAGACCACGGCCGAACCCACCAGCTCGGACGGGAACTGGTCGAATTCGACCGCGCGGCTGTCGTTGGAGCTGACCATCTCGCGGCCATTCAACAGCACGCCGGAGAACTCGGGCGAGAGCCCGCGAATCGAGATCACATTCACCCGGCCATCGGGGCCGCGCTGGCCGGTCAGGCCTGGCAGGCGCGACAGCGATTCGGCAATGCTCGCATCAGGCAGCTTGCCGAGTTCTTCGGATGAGACAGCCTCGACGATGGAGTCCGAGCCGCGCTTCAAGGCCACCGAGGACTCGATCGCACGCCGGATGCCGGTGACGACCACCGTGTCCAACTGGTCGACCGAGGCCGAAGCCTGCTGCGCCTGGGCTGCCGTCGATGCCAGGGCCAGCAGCGTGCAGGCAGCGGCGACCGGGCGGACACGAAAGCCGCGGCGAAGACCGCCGCCGCGCTGCGGTGAATGGAAGGATTGCATCGATTGTCTCCAGCTCATATTTAACGGATCTTGGCGTCCGGGCTTGCTTGTTCAGCTCCACTGGGGATTTACTGAAAGCGCTTTCATGATGCGGCGCACGCGCTTTGAGTGTCAAGCTCAGGCTAACCCTAGGTCGGCAGCCGCAGGCCCCTCCCGAGGCCGCTGCTCACGCAAGCGCCGCGCGCTGCGGCGCGCTGACGATTCAACCCGCGTCGAACATCAGTCGAGCGCCTGCCCCTGGCTTCGTCGCTACCAATTGCCCGACAACGGCGGCCTCGCGGAAACATCCGCCATGGAAGGCGGCCAGCACGGCATCGGCGGCCTCTGGCGCGCAGCTGACAAGCAGCCCGCCACTGGTTTGCGGATCCGAAACCAGGGCCTGCAAGCAGCGATCCGCATCAGCCGGGAAATCCACCTCGGCCCCGTAGGCCGCCCAGTTGCGAGCCGAAGCGCCGGTCGCAATGCCAGCGCGGGCATGCTGCAGCGCCGGCGCGATCAGGGGCAGGCGTCGCAGCTCGACGCGCGCCGCAGTATTGGAAGCGCGGCAGATTTCGAGCAGATGGCCTGCCAGGCCAAAGCCGGTGACATCGGTCATCGCGTGCACCCCGGCCATCTCGCCGAGAGTACTGCCCACGCGGTTGAGCTGTGTGGTGTGGCGGATCATCTCGGCGTAGCCCGCCTCGTCGAGCAGGCCCTTCTTCAGCGCCGCCGACAGGATGCCCACGCCCAGTGGCTTGCCCAGGATCAGCACATCGCCGGGCCGGCCGTCGGCGTTACGCCGCACGCGGCTCGGATGGACCAGGCCCAAGGCCACCAGGCCATAAATGGGCTCCAGCAAATCGATCGAATGCCCGCCCGCAATCGGGATGCCAGCCTCGGCACAGACCTCGGCACCGCCGCGCAGGACCTGCGCGATCACCTCGGCAGGCAGCTTGTCGATTGGCATACCCACCAGCGCCAGCGCCAGGATAGGTTTGCCACCCATCGCATAGATGTCGGACAGCGCATTCGTCGCTGCGATGCGGCCGAAGTCGCGCGGATCGTCGACGATGGGCGTGAAGAAATCGGTGGTCGCGACCAAGGCCTGCTCGGCATTGAGACGGTAGACCGCGGCGTCATCACTGTTCTCGGAGCCGACCAGCAACTCGGGCGGCACCAGGCCCTGGGGCGCGCGTGCCAGAATCTCGGCCAGCAAGCCGGGTGCAATCTTGCAGCCGCAGCCGCCTCCGTGTGAAAACTGGGTCAGTTTCATTGGCGTCACGCGTGATCAGGGTTTCAAGATGCTCCACAGAGCCCAGCAAGCAACGGTCGTCGGTCCATGAGCAGGAATGAGCCCGTCCGCATCGGCGACCGTCATCGCTTCGACACGATTATCGACGCGCGCTCGCCTGCCGAGTTCGCCATCGACCATATCCCGGGCGCCATCAACTGCCCTGTGCTCGACAACGACGAGCGCCGCATCGTCGGCACCATCTACAAGCAGCAAGGCGCTTTCGAGGCCCGGCGTGTCGGCGGCGCGATGGTGGGCGCCAATCTGGCCCGCCATCTGCACGATCAGTTTGCCGACCAGCCCGCGCACTGGAAGCCGCTGGTCTATTGCTGGCGCGGCGGCCTGCGCAGCGGCTCGATGGTGGCCTGGCTGCGCCTGGTCGGCTGGGATGCCCAGCAACTGGCCGGCGGCTACAAGCCCTGGCGCCAGCATGTGCTGGAGACCATAGACCGGCTGTGCCCACAGCTGACGCTGCGCGTGATCTGCGGCGCCACCGGCAGCGCCAAGACCCGCGTGCTGCAAAGCATGCGCGAACAAGGCGCGCAAGTCCTCGACCTCGAAGCGCTGGCCCGGCACAAAGGGTCCATGCTGGGCCAGTTGCCCGGCCAGCCGCAGCCCTCGCAGAAAGCCTTCGAGAACGGCCTGGCCTGCGGGCTTGAAGCCTATGACCTGGCGCAACCGGTCTATGTAGAGGCCGAGAGCCGGCGCATCGGCCGCATCTCGCTGCCCACCGTGCTGATCGAGCGCATGCGCGCCAGCCCCTGCATCGAGCTGCGGGCTCCGTCCGACGCAAGGCTGGACTATCTGCTGCGAGACTACGCCTATCTGGGCGCCGATGGCGAGGCACTGGCCCTGCTGCTGGCACCGCTGGTCGAGCGCCACGGCAAGGAGATCGTGCAGCGCTGGCAGGCCTGGGCGCGGTCCGCCGAGTTGCGCCCACTCTTCGGCGAGCTGGCAACGCTGCACTACGACCCCATGTATGCCCGGTCGCAGGCGGCGCATTTCCGCCAATGGCCGCAGCGCCTGAGCGTGCCCGCCCCCTGCCTTGACGATGCCGGCATCTCCGCCTTGGCGGCGAGCGTGCTGGCCCTTGACCAGGGCTGAAGGCAAAAAATGGCGCGGCTTTGAGCGGCTGCGGGGCGAATTGGCATGAACCGTGCGTATCGTCGGGGGTCCCGACCTCACCGGCCCAAGGCGCCCGTCACATCATGAACCACAGCACCCAAGACCATCCGACCGGCGATATCGCCGAGTCAAGGCTCCACCTGATCGGGGGCGAAAAGGGCGGCGTCGGCAAGTCCGTCGTGGCGCGCCTGCTTGCTCAGCACATGATCGACCGCGGCATCGCCTTCACCGGCTTCGATACCGACCGCTCGCATGGCGCGCTGATGCGCTTTTATGCCGACTACGCCTCGCCGGTGCTGGTCGACCGCTTCGAAGCGCTGGATACGATCTTCGAGAGCGCCATCGCCACGCCGGGCCAGCGCGTGCTGGTCGACCTGGCAGCCCAGACCCATGAGCCATTGACGCGCTGGATGGATGAATCGGGCGTGCTCGATCTGGCCGACGAGGCCGGGGTTGCCGTGAACTACTGGCATGTGATGGATGCAGGGCGCGATTCGGTCGATCTGCTGGAGCGCCTGCTCGACCGCTTCGGCCCCCGCCTGCGCTATGTGCTGGTGCTCAATCAGCTGCGCGGCGATGACTTCGGCCAACTGGAGCGCTCGGGCCAGCTGGAGCGCGCTTTGGCGCTGGGCGCGCGCGTGATCCGGCTCAAGCACCTGCACGACGTGGTGCTGCGCAAGATCGACGGCGCCAACAGCAGCTTCTGGGCGGCGCGCCAAGCCGCAGGCCAGGAGAGCGCCAAGCTCGGCATGTTGGAACGCCAGCGCCTGAAGGTCTGGCTGGCGCATGCCGACGCGCAGTTCGAAGCCATCGGAATTTGACGAGATGAGGCCCTGGACGGGCCCGCTCGCTCAAAGACAGGGCGAGTTCATCGACATGTCTTCATACGGCGGTGGTTCGACCTGCACCTCGGCGGCATAGCCCTGCGGGGCTGTGCCCGAGGCTGGTTGCAGGGATTTCAGGGATGGCGCCATCCATTCATCCTGCTCGGGATGATGCGCTGGCAGCGCGGTGATGGAGGGATGGTTCATGCCCCGACTGTGACCGCGCCGCCGCCCGGCGTCCGTGCGCTGGCGCTCAAAAGGAACGCCCTTGCTGGCTCAGAAGCCTTCTTCGACCAGCTCGGCCGCGCGGATTAGCGCGCGCGCCTTGGCCTCGGTTTCCTTCCACTCCAGCTCAGGCACCGAATCGGCCACGATGCCGGCCGCCGCCGAGACATAGAGCGTCTGGTCCTGCACGATACCGGTACGGATGGCGATGGCCAGATCCATGTCACCGGCAAAGCTCAGGTAGCCACAGGCGCCGCCATAGACGCCGCGCTTGACGGGCTCCAGCTCGTCGATGATCTGCATCGCGCGGATCTTGGGCGCGCCGCTGAGCGTGCCGGCCGGGAAGGTGGCGCGAAACACGTCCATATTCGACAGGCCCTGGCGCAGCTTGCCCTCGACGTTGGAGACGATGTGCATCACATGCGAATAGCGCTCCACATCGAAAGCTTGGGTCAGCTTGACCGAACCGGTCTCGGCAATGCGGCCGATGTCGTTGCGCGCCAGGTCGATCAGCATCAGATGCTCGGCACGCTCCTTCGGGTCGGCCTTGAGCTCCACTTCCAGCGCCTGATCCAGCTCGGGCGTGGCACCGCGCGGGCGCGTGCCGGCCAGCGGGCGGATGGTGACGATATCGTCTTCGCCCCGGCGCTCATGGCGCACCAGGATCTCGGGCGAGGCACCGACGATCTGGAAGTTACCCATGTCGTAGAAGTACATATAGGGGCTGGGATTCAGCGAGCGCAGCGCGCGGTACAGCGACAGCGGCGACTCTGTGAAGCGTTTGCGCAAGCGCTGGCCGAAGACGATCTGCATGCAGTCACCTGCAGCGATGTACTCCTTGGCCTTCAACACCGAGGCCTCGAAATCGGCGCGCGCGAATTCGCGCTCCACCGGGTGCGCCTGGCCGCGCTTGACCTGCGGCGCACTGACGCTGTAGCTCAGCTTGTCGCGCAGCGTGGTGAGGCGCTTTTGCGCACGGAAATAGGCCTCGGGCTGACTCGGGTCGGCGTAGACGATCAGGTACAGGCGGCCGGACAGGTTGTCGATGACCGCCAGCTCCTCGCACTGCAGCAGCATCACATCGGGCGTGTCCAGGCCGCCGGTCTTCTGCGTCTTGGCCAGCTTGGGCTCGATATAGCGCACCGCGTCATAGCCGAAGTAGCCGGCCAGGCCGCCGCAAAAGCGCGGCAGGCCCGGGCGCAGCGCGACCTTGAAGCGCTGCTGGTAGGCCTCGATGAAGTCGAGCGGATTGCCTTCGCTAACCTCGATCACCTGGCCGTCGCGCAGCACCTCGGTGCGCAGGCCTTCACTCTTCAGCACGGTGCGCGCCGGCAGGCCGATGAAGGAATAGCGCCCAAAACGCTCGCCTCCCACCACCGACTCCAGCAAAAAGCTGTAGCGCCCCTGGCCGCCGCCGGCGCAGAGCTTCAGGTACAGCGACAGCGGGGTTTCAAGATCCGCGAAGGCCTCGCTGATCAGCGGGATGCGGTTATAGCCTTGGCTGGCCAGGCTTTGGAATTCAAGCTCGGTGATCATCACATCAAACCCTTGAGGCAGGCCGCGCGGGGCTCAGGCAGAGAAGAGCACGGCGGCAGATATCGGGTCGCTTCGCCGGCAGTCGCGGCACACCTCGCGGCGCGAAGCGGTCGGACCTTGGCAAGCGGCTTCAGGCAGGGGCGTGCTGACGACGCCAGGGCCAGGCTCCCCGGTCGTGCGACCCCTTGATCTGCTTGCGCGTGATGAACATGGGAGCCAGTTTAGCAGGGCACTTGTTGCCCGACGCTGCGCCCGACTCAGAGCACGATCTGGTCCAGCCGGTCGACATGCTGCAGCGCCGGCACGGTCGAGATCGGCTCGCCATGGTTGTAGCCGTAGCTGACCAGCACGACCGGGCAGCCCGCAGCGGCGGCGGCCTGCGCATCGTTGCTGGAGTCGCCGATCATCCAGGTCTGCGCCGGCAGCGCGCCCAGGGCCTCGCAGGTCTTCAACAGCGGCAAGGGATCCGGCTTCTGGCGCTCGAAAGCATCGCCGCCGAAGACATGGTCGAAGAATTGATCCAGGCCCTTGAGCACCAGCAACTGACGGGCAAAGACGCCCGGCTTGTTGGTCAGGCAGGCCATCGGTCGCCCGAGCGCCCGCAGGCGCACGAGCCCCTCCACCACGCCCGGGAACACATCGGACTCCTGACCATTGAGATCGCGGTAATGCTCCTGATAAAGCGTCCAGGCTTGTTGATAAAGCCCGGCCGCGCCGCCCACATGGGCCAGCGTGCTGCGGATCAGGTGCTCGCTGCCGCGCCCCACCGTGCGCGCGACAAAGCTACGGCTCACGGCGGGCAGCCTCAACTCGGCCAACACGCGCTGCAAAACCGCCACAAAGTCACCGGCGGTATCCACCAGCGTGCCGTCCAGATCGACGATGAAGGCCTGGGGAGCGGTATGGTGCGAATGAATAGAGTTCACAAATCAGGGTTCGAAAAATTTCACTCACTGCATCGTAGTCTTCGAGCGATTGAGTTGAGAAGTTTCTCGCGGGCCAGTCGTCTGGGGCATCCAGCTAGGACTGAGCAAGGACAGAACGAGCGCCGCCTCAAGATTCAGTCCAATCGGCCGAAAATACGCTGACTGCGAAGGTATTGCCAAAGCAGATGCCGCCCCGTCGCAAGAGTGGACGAACCCCGCATGCAGGTTGCTAGTTCATGAAACACAAACGCGAAGCGTCCCACGACCCCGCTCGACCACAGCAGGGCGCGGGCAAGGCGGTGCAGGCACAGCAGAGCGTCGTGCCGAGCAACCCGCTGCCATTGCGCCTGTTACTCAGGTTCTCAGCCGAACCGTATGAGAAGCAGTTCGTCGATCACTACGTCTCGTTCTACTACCGCTACGCGCAGGCGAGCCTGTTGCTGGGGCTACTGCTCGTCTTCGGTGACTTCCTCGTCGACTATTTCGCCCAACTCGGCGGGCAAGCCAACCTCTATCGCTTGCAGATCTGCATGCCCTTACTCGCGATTGGCCTGGCCCTTTCATTCTTGCCTGCGGCAAGAAGGCACTGGCAGCCAGTCATGTCAGGATTCGTCTTGGCATTGGCCTTGTGCCTGTTCTGGATCCTGCTGCGCATCGACATGGAAGGCGGGGCAGGGCTCAAGACCTGGGTGGGCGTACTCAACTTCACGTTTCTCGAGTTCTACTGCTTCGTCATCCTGGGCGTGCAGTTCAGCTATGCCCTGGCCGCTGGCCTCTTGATCCTGTGCGCTTTCGAATCTGCGATGTGGGCTCACGCCGGTCTCTCCGTCGGAGAGGTCGCCTACTGGTCATATCACGTCGTGACGCTGTTCATACTGGCAGCCGGCATCGGCTGGTGGCGTGAGTTCGTGCTGCGCAAGGAATTCGTCGCACGCACCGCCTTGAATGACGCGCGCGCGGCTGCAGAACAACTGGCCAGGATCAAGGGCGACTTCCTGGCCACCATGAGCCATGAGATCCGCACACCCATGAACGGCGTGCTGGGCATGAACGAATTGCTCATCGACAGTGATCTGCAGCCGCAGCAGCGCGCCTGGGCCGAGGGCGTGCAGGCCTCCGGTCGCCATCTGCTGGGCGTCATCAACGACATCCTGGACTATTCCAAGGTCGACTCAGGCCATATGGATCTCGAGTCAGTGGATTTTGCCCTCGCCGATGTGGTCGAGGAGGCGGTCGGGATGTTCGCGCAGCCAGCCGAGAGCAAAGGGCTGGAGCTTGCTGCGACGTTTGATCCGCTGGTTGCGCAATTGACCGTGCGCGGCGACCCGTTTCGCCTGCGCCAGGTCATCGCCAACCTGATCAGCAACGCGATCAAATTCACCGGCAACGGTGAAGTGCTCGTGCGCGTCACCCTGCAGGCGCAGACCGACAGCGATGTATCGATTCTCCTGTGCGTGCAGGACACAGGTATCGGCATCTCGCCACAGGCGCAGACCAGGATCTTCGAGCACTTCTCCCAGGCCGATGGCAGCACGACACGCCAATATGGTGGCACCGGTCTGGGTCTGGCCATCTGCAAGCGCCTGATCGAGCTGATGGGCGGGGGCATTCGCGTCGAGAGTGCGCCGAATCAGGGCTCGACTTTCATTGTCGAGTTGCCCTTGATGAAGGCGCCCGGCATCGGCGCCACGGCACCGGTGGATCCGTCGATCCAAGGTGTGCGCGCACTGGTCGTCGATGACAACGACAGCGTGCGCCAGATCCTGCAGCAGCGACTGCAGGATCTGGGCATGGACGTGCGCTGTGCCGCCAATGGAGCCGAAGCCCTCGAACTGGCAGACGAAGCTGAGCGTGCCATGCGCCCCTTTGCCATCGCCTTGCTGGATGTGCACATGCCGCGTATGGATGGCTTGCAACTGGCGCGAGCGCTGAACGATCGGCCGTCGGCGACGCCCGTCAAGCTGGTCATGTTGAGTTCCACCCACGCCAGCGCAAACCCGCAGGCGGGGCAGGAACTGGCCAGACTGCCCTGCCTCTACAAGCCCGTGCGGCTCGCCGACCTCCATCGCGTCGTCTTCGATACGCTCGGCGCCGAACAGCCGAGGCGGCAGGGCCAGACGCCAAGTACGATGGGCTCGGGCACGCGCCTGCACGGCCATGTCCTGCTTGTAGAAGACAACGCCATCAACCAGCGCGTGGCCACCGCGATGATGGAGAAGTTCGGACTGACGGTGACGTCAGCGAGCAACGGCGCGGAGGCCGTCGATAAAGTCCGCAACCAGGCCTTCGATCTGGTCCTGATGGATTGCCAGATGCCTGTAATGGACGGACTTGAAGCCACGCGCCGCATCCGGGCCTGGGAAGCCGAACCAGGCCCGGGCCGCCCCGCGCTGCCCATCGTGGCGCTGACCGCCAATGCGATGGCCGGCGACCGCGAGGCCTGTGCGGCCGCCGGCATGTCCGACCACCTGGCCAAACCCTTCGCGGGAGCCAGTCTCTTCCAAACGCTGGCTCGCCACCTGGAAGTGGCGCAAGAGGCTCCTGCAGATTCGCCCGCGCCGCCTACGCTAGAAGTCGCCTCGGCTGCGTCGCGACACACCGTATTCGACCCATCGGTGCTGGCGGCATTGCCAATGGTGGCCGATGGAACCGAGCCCGATTACGCCTGGTCGGTGCTGGATCAATTTTTGCAAGGCAGCGCGGAGTTGCTTGACTCGTACCGTCAAGCGGCACCAGCCGGTGACGACGCGAACATGCTGCGTGCCGTTCACACGCTCAAGTCCACCAGCGCACAGGTCGGCGCCATGGCACTGGCTGCATGGGCCAATGAAATGGAGAACGACATGCGAACCGGTCGGCGCCCGGATCGCGAAGCCTGGTCACGCCTCCAGGTCGAACATCTGCAAGCCCAGCGCGCCATCACGGCACACCTGGAGCAGGCGCGGCGTCCGGGGCTCCCCCGCCACTCAGCCGGAAGCTGGCCGGCATGAGCTCCCGCGACCGCCCTACCCGGCTGCTGCTCGTCGACGATGACGCGCTGCTGAGGGGCATGGCCACCAAGACCTTGCAGCACGACGGCTTCGAGGTCCGCGCTGCGGCCGATGGCGAAAGCGCTTTGGCGCAGTTCATGCAAGAGCCTTTTGACCTCGTGCTGCTCGACCTGCTGATGCCGGGCCTGGACGGTTTTGAGGTGTGCAGACGCCTGAGGGCGATCGAAGGCGGTGCACGGGTGCCGATCTTGATCCTGACTGGTCTCAATGACACCCAGTCGATCGAACTTGCCTACGAGCGGGGTGCCACCGACTTCATCACCAAGCCGATCAACTGGACCTTGCTGTCGCATCGGGTGCGCTATGCCCTGAGGATCAGTGCCGCAGCGGAGATGACCCGGAACAGTCAGGAGCGGCTGGCTCGGGCACAGCGCCTGGCCAACATGGGCAACTGGGCAGTGCACTCGGACGGACGGATCGAATGCTCGGCAGAGCAATTTCTACTCTATGGTGAACCTGAATCCTGGGAGGGGGACATTCAGAAATTCGCGCAATCGGCGGCGCGACGTGTGGTGCCAGCCGACCGAGACCGCGTGGTGGAAGCACGCCAGCGAATCTCGCGAGACGGGACACCCTACCAGCTGGAGTTCGGGGTCGAACGCGTAGACGGCGAACTACGAACCTTCTTTGAGCAAGCCACGCCAATCTTTGATGCCCGCAGCCGTCAGGTGGGATTTGAAGGCATCACCCAGGACATCACCGAGCGCGTGCAGGCAGCGCTGCGCATTCGAGAGCTCGCTCAC
>Ga0302290_10000260_pt1 | contig 11220 bp, 2 predicted proteins | sample III_Fen_N1_3_FD_194547 | JGI IMG/M metagenome (GOLD analysis project Ga0302290, IMG submission 194547) | Peat permafrost microbial communities from Stordalen Mire near Abisko, Sweden - III_Fen_N1_3 | ecosystem: Environmental > Terrestrial > Soil > Wetlands > Permafrost | place: Sweden: Abisko... | reverse complement strand
AAAGTCATGACACGATGCCCTATGACCTGCTCGTGGCCTGCCTGGAAAGTTGGGCCCGCCGCAACCAGCCCGGCCTCATGGTCACGTCAGGCACGACCGAGGTTTCGATCAACAGCAACTATCTCACCACCGCCAAAGTTTCTCCCGCGATCGCCGCCGAGGCACGCGCGGTGCCTGGGTTGCCACCAATGGACGACATGGCAAATCCAACTGCCTTCGGCCGGAACGTCGTCGCTCCAGGGGCGAGTGGGCTCGTCTCGTCCGGCCATATCTGTTTTGTCGCTGCCGGCAGGACGAATCTTCTGCCTGCGCAGTCCGGCCAACCTTGAACACCTCCCGGCCAAGGCCCCTTGCCCGGTGGCACAAGGAATGACCGTTTTTATTTCATCTGGGTCACATACGCCGAAGCTTGCTTCGGCTTGGTTGTAGCCGGCCTCGCTGAGGCCGGTTCCGAAAGGTTCCGGGGTCAGCGACCCCGGCTACACCAAATTGGTTCGGTCGAATGCCCAGGAGCTCCGGGGATCTTTACTTCATCTTTGGCGCATGATCGCCGATGTCGCGGCATGAGGGGAAGCTGGTTGCGAGCCTGCTTCGGAACGATTTGGTCGACGGGAAAACGTGGCGCGGCGAGCGCACCACCTACCGACGGGCATCCGTGCTGCTTTTGTGGATAATTTTCTTCTTTGCGACACCGCGCCCCGGTGTGAGGCGTTCCGCCTGAGAACGCCGAATTTGAGTTCGTTCCAGCGTTCCTAAGTTCCCCACTACCCTCTCTCACGACCGAACCCACCGCATCTTCTTCTTTGCCTACCGGCGGCTTTGCGTAAATGTTGCCGCTCTTCTCAACATGCCCGCCGTCCTCGATTACGAACCCGTCATCGTCGCGCCTCGTCGCGAAGTCGCTCCGCTCTCCGCCATTCAGGAGGAAATTCTCCGTCTGAAACGCGAGCGCAACGCCGTCATCCTCGCGCACAATTACCAGATCGAGCCGATCCAGCGCGTGGCCGATTTTGTGGGCGATTCGCTCGGCCTTTCCTATCAGGCGCAACAGGCCAAAGCCGACGTCATCCTTTTCTGCGGCGTACATTTCATGGCCGAAACGGCCAAAATCGTTAATCCCAACCGTACCGTCCTCATCCCGGATCTTGCCGCTGGCTGCTCACTCTCCGATTCGTGCCCCGCCGAACAACTCGCCGCCTACAAAGCCGCGCATCCCAATCTCTACGTCGTCGCCTACATCAACTGCTCCGCCGCGGTGAAGGCGCTCAGCGACGTCATCTGCACCAGCGGCAACGCGGTCAAGATCGTCAACCAGGTGCCCGCCGACCGGGAAATTCTTTTCGTGCCCGACCAGAACCTCGGCCAGTGGGTCGCCCAGAAAACCGGTCGCAAGATGCAACTCTGGCCCGGCAGCTGTTACGCCCACGTTCTCTTCACCGTACAGGCGCTGGAGAAAGCCCGTATCCAGTTTCCCGATGCGCCGGTCGTCGCCCACCCCGAATGCGTCCAGGCCGTCCGTGACCTCGCCGACGAAGTGTGCAGCACTGAACTGATGATCAAGTTTGCCCGAGAGACGCCGGCCCGACGCATCATCGTCGTAACCGAGAGCGGCATGCTGCATCGCCTGCAGCGCGAAGTACCCGACAAAACCTTTATCGCCGGACCGACCGACACCTGTGCCTGCAACGACTGCCGTTTCATGAAGATGAACACGATCGAGAAAGTGCGCGACGCCCTGAAAACCTTGAGCCCCGCGATCGAACTCCCGACCGAAATCCGCACTGCCGCGCTCGTACCCATCCAGCGCATGCTCGATTGGAGCAAGCGGTAAATCGACGATCCGGCTTCCCCGAGCCCGCAGTTAAATTCATCACAACTCGAACCAGCCGCCATTTACCAACGGCGAGTCAGACCGGGTCGGTCCCTCGACGGGCTTGCTTTGCCTCGCGGTGCCTAATCAAACGTATCGCGACTTCATAGTTCGCCGTAATCTTTGCGAATTCGCCGTCGAATACGGATTGAAGTTCCGTTGGCAAGATCGTCCGAAATAACTTAGCCGCGCGCTTGAACACCGCCGGCTCGGCAACAGATGGAAAGCTGCTCCATAGGTCGAGCCACTCCTCAGCACCTCGAAAAGCGAAGAAGTCGGCTTCAAGCATTCGAATGTGCAAGTCGTGCCCCGCCAAATTGGCTTCATAGCGAGCCCGCAGCAAAAAGTCGTTTGAATTGATTGCGATACCATAACGAACTCCTGCTCGCCTGATTTTGCGACTTAGCCCCCCTGAAGCTGGATACGTTGCGACTAATCCCGGCGAGCTAGTATAGTGTCCCGCAAGAAACATGAATAATTCGGAGAAGAATTTGAATGTGGGACTCAGGAAAACAGGAACGGAATAACACACTCTCCTTCTTTTCCAGCGTTCCTGAGTTCCTCATTTTGCCCCGGCATTGATTTTCTTTTACGAAAGTTATCTGCGGGACACCACACCAGAGCGTATCAAAAAAAGGCGTAGCCGCGCCAATTGAGGCGCGGGTTTGTGTGCTCCTCTGATGACCGCTGCTTAATGGCAGCGGCTACGGCTACCGTTTTACTGGATATGCTCTATTGGTGAAATTTAGAAAGATCTAGAACCACCAGCGCGAGTCGGTGGTGATGAGTTCGAGCGCCGAAGTGCCGAGGTAAATGACGTTGGCCAGTGCCAAACCGCGGAAAACTGCCGCGCCGGGGACAGTTCGCTGCCAAGTTTTGACGATCAGGCCGACGAAAGCGAACGCCCTGAGCAGTCCCCCGAAAATGAAGGTGTGCCAGACGGACGGAGGCCAGATCATGGGACTGACGTGCTCCAAGTTAGGCGACGAGGGCGGTTAGTCCTACAATGGCGGGGTCTTGTAGGAAAAGTCATACGCAAGAATCAGACTTAATGTTCTTTTTCGCCAGAGAACTGCAAGCAACATAAAACCCAAATCAGGCAGTTGGTTAACTGCCTGGTCACCCCGTTTTCAGTCCAGCAACTCCTCTTTAGCTCATGAATCTATTATCAAAGACCCTCGGCCGTTTCTGCCTAAGTCTCGTTTTACCCAGTTTCTGGGTCGTGGCCTCGATTGCTGCGGCCGTCGTGGGGCAAGCGGCGGCAATTCCGTGGGAGAACGGTCAGGCAGCGGAGGTCACGCTGAGTGGTTTGGGATTCCCTTACGCCGTGGCGATCGATGGAGCACATGCAAAGCTCTACGTTGCGGAACTAGGCAATAACCGTGTTTTGCGTTTTGCGTACCCGCTTACGAGCAGTGGGGATTCAGCCGAGATGGTTTTCGGGCAGGCAGATCTCGCTGGGACGAGCGCGAACCGTGGTAATGCGAGCCCAAGTGCCAAGTCGCTCAATTCCCCGCAGGGAATCACTGTATCTTCTACGGGAGATTTGTGGATTGCCGATGCTGGCAATAATCGCGTGGTTAAGATTCCCAGTGCGTATAACGCGGTTCCGGATGTTGCAGCTACGGTTGTCTTGGGGCAGACGGGTTTTGTCTCGGCGGACACAGGTGCTTCCGCCTCGGGTCTGAGTGGCCCGAAAGCAGTCGTTTGGGACGCTGCGGGAAATCTGTGGGTCTTGGATGGCGGAAACAACCGCGTGCTCCGCTTTGCCAATGCGGCGTCGATATCGGCTCCCGGTGGAATTCCTGCCAGTGGTGCTTTAGGTGGGTATGGTTCTGCGAGTGCAACGACGCTTTCGGGGCCTTATGGGCTTTGTATATCGGGTACAACCTTGTGGGTCGCCGATTATAATAATAATCGCGTGTTACAGTATAAGAATGCTGCGAGCAAAAGCGACGGAGCACCTGCAGATGGGGTGCTGGGACAGACGAGTTTCACGGGCTCTGGCATGGGTTCGCTCTCAAGTTCTTCGCTATGGTCTCCCTCTGGCGTTGCAACTGATGCCAGCGGACGGTTGTATGTGAGCGAGAACAGTTCCGGCCGCGTTATAATCTACAGCAACCCAAACACAGCAGCTCAATTACCGGGTGGCCCTGGAGATGGTGTTTTGTATACAGATTCATTTACTGCTTCTGGAATTGGTAACGCCCCGTGGGGGCTGGCTTATGATGATACATATCATCGGCTCGTTGTGCCTTCGGTGGGAGGAGGCTTTGTCACACAGTTTAACAATCTCTATAATACAACGACGACGCTGGCCAGCAGCCCGAATCCATCGACGACGACTGGGGCGACAGTCACCTTGACCGCCACAGTTAGCACGGCCGCAGGAGGCCCCACGGCAACGGGTACAGTCAATTTCAAGGAAGGAACCACGGTCATTGGCTCCGACACCCTGAACGGCTTGGGTGTTGCCACCTTTGCCACGAACTCGTTCGCGGATGGTAATCACGTCATCGTCGCTGAGTACCTTCAGAGCGGCGTCAACCGTGGAAGTACTTCGAGCGCGTTGACCCAGGTGATCGGCAAATTTACCCCGACAGTGACGCTTACTGCTTCGGCAAATCCGTCCCTGCTGGGCGCTGCGGTTTCGTTTACAGCGACGGTTTCCAACCTTTCAGGGGCTCCTGCTCCGACCGGTACAGTTAGCTTCAATGTCGACGGTGCGACGCAGAGCACACCTGCTTTGGCCTCCGGTACCGCTTCCTGGACGGCGAGCGCCCTCGCAGCGGGGGACTATGCGATCACCGCAGTATATAGCGGCGATACGAATTCTCGGACAGTGACGAGCAGTGTACTGAATCAAGTGGTCAGTCCGCCGGGTTTGAATATATCTCTCGGTGCAACGGCCGATGTGGAGTGCGATACTAATGGCTCAACAACTACAGTGTATACAGCCTATCCACCAGCAGGCACTTTGATCTATCCTGGGATGGCTAATGATACTGGTAACGAGCTCACCTGTACGGGGGCATTCAAATTCGAACTCAGCTCGGTGCCCGGTAGTATTGTAAGTGCGAAGCTGAGGGTGCGCGTTGACATAGGCGGACCGATTTTTTCGGCCCCGTTCAATCTGATTTTTTCGGGCTCAACTGATGATAGCTGGGGTGACACTTCAGGATCTGAAACGGCGCCCGCACCGGCTTCCACGGTGACACCTTCGATCAAAAGTGTGAGCTCGGGCGCCTTAGTCGCTGGCGATTGGGTCGAAGTCAATGTCACCAGCTTTGTTCAGGCGCAGATGGCCGGAGACAAAGTGGCCTCGTTCGTCGTCAGCACGGACGCAACCAATAGTAATAACTATGTTGGGCTTTATAGCCGAGAAAGCGCCGATCCGACTTACCGGCCGGAGTTGGCCATTGTGTATCAGCTTGCGCCCACTGTCACGACTCTTGCTGCAAGCGGCATCTCCACCGCCGGTGCAACACTCGCTGGCACCGTCAACGCCAACGGCGCCAGTGCCATCGCCACCTTCGACTACGGCCTGACGACCGCCTACGGCACAGCCGTGGCTGCCACCCCAGGCACGGTGCTCGCGGGCGCTGGCAGCACGTCGGTTTCGGCCACCTTGAGCGGCTTGACCACCAACACGGTTTATCACTTCCGGGCAAAAGGAACGAACGCTATCGGCACTACCAACGGCAGCGACCTGACCTTCACCACCGTCCCCGAATTACCGACCGGCGTCACCGCCACCGCGGGCAACGCCCAAGCCTCCGTCTCCTTCACCGCACCGACCGGCACCGCAACTATCACCAGCTACACCGTCACTTCCAGTAGCGGGCAGACAGCGAGTGGTTTGGCATCGCCGATCAACGTGACCGGACTTATCAACGGCACAGCCTACACCTTCACCGTCAGGGCCACCAATGCCGGCGGCACCAGCTCTCCTTCGGCCGCATCGGCTAGCGTGACCCCGATGGGAACGACGACGACCACGGTGGCCTCCAGCCCCAATCCGTCGACCTACGGTACATCGGTGACGTTCACTGCGACGGTCATGCCGTCGACTGCGACAGGCACGGTGACGTTCAAGGACGGCAGCACGACGTTGGGCACGGGCACGCTCAGCGGTGGAACGGCGACGTTCAGCACATCGAGCCTGTTGCTCAGCAGCCACTCTATATCGGCAATCTATCCCGGCGATATGGCCTATACATCCTCTACTTCCAGTACTTTGACCCAAACGGTTAACCAAGTCGCGACGATCACAACGGTGGCCTCCAACCTCAATCCGTCGACCTACGGTACCTCGGTGACGTTCACCGCGACGGTATCACCATCGACTGCGACGGGCACGGTGACGTTCAAGGATAGCACTAGCGGCACGACGTTGGGCACCGGCACGCTCAGCGGCGGAACGGCGACGTACAGCACGTCGAGCTTGTCGGTCGGCAACTACGGGGTGGATGCCATCTACGGCGGTAACACAAACTACACGGCATCGACTTCCAGCAGGCTCACTCAAGTCGTGAACCAGGCCTCGTCCACGACGACCATGGTCTCCAATCTTAATCCGTCCACCTACGGTGCGTCAGTGACGTTCACGGCGACGGTGATGCCATCGACCGCGACAGGCACGGTGACGTTCAAGGATAGCACTAGCGGCACGACGTTGGGCACCGGCACGCTCAGCGGCGGAACGGCGACGTATAGCACGTCGGCGCTGACCACTGGCAGCCACTCGGTTTTTGCCGTCTATGCCGGCGACACGAACTACACGACGTCGACCTCTAGTACCACCAACCAGACGGTCAACGCGGTTGCGCCCGGCGCGCCGACCATCGGGACCGCCATCGCGAGCGACGCCCAAGCTTCCGTGACGTTCATCGCGCCAGCCTCAAATGGCGGCGCAACGATCACCGGTTATACGGTGACTTCCAGTCCTGGCGGCAAAACTGGAACTGGTTCGGCGTCGCCGATCACGGTCACTGGTTTGACCAATGGCACAGGCTACACCTTCACGGTCACCGCCACCAACTCTGCCAGCCTCACTGGTTTGCCCTCGGCGTTGTCGAACTCCGTCATACCGAAGGGAACGCAGACAATCACCTTCGCCAGTCCCGGTGCGCAAAACTTCGGAACGACGCCGACATTGACCGCGACGTCCTCTTCCGGGCTGACCGTCACATTCAGCTCCAACAATACCTCGGTAGCCACGATCACCACCGGCGGCGTGCTGACTTTCCTGACGACCGGCACGGCATCCATCACGGCCCAGCAGGCGGGCAATGGCACCTACGCCGCCGCACCCGATGTGACACGGGCCTTTGTGGTCAATGCCGTCGTGCCCGGCGCGCCGACCATCGGAACCGCCACCGCGGGCAACGCCCAAGCGATCGTGATGTTCACCGCACCAATTTTTGCCGGTAGCGCCGCCCTCACCAGCTACACCGTGACGTCCAACCCGGGCGGAATTACGGCGACTGGTTCGGCTTCGCCGCTCACGGTGACAGGCCTCACCAACGGCACCGCCTACACCTTCACGGTCACGGCGACTAACAGCGCCAGTCTCACCAGCGCGCCATCTGCCGCGTCGAATGAGGTAACTCCATCCGCCGACACGACTCCGCCGACTATTGGTGTGCCGACCTTCTCGAATCTCGGTGCGGGGCAGGTCACGCTGTCGCTCACTTCGAGCGAGACGGGCACGGGCTACGTCACGATTCTGAGTACGCCTGAAACGGCTGGTGACGCTACGCAAACGAAGGCCGGGCAAAACGGGGCTGGCGCGAGTACGCGTCGTCACGGTTCGCTCTCGCTGACGGCGGGTGCGCCTGGCACCTACAGGGTGCGAAACCTCGCGGCAGAGACAACTTACACCGTTGTTTTCACGGCCAAGGATGTAGCGGGCAACCTCGCCCCGGTGCAGACGGCCACGTTCACCACGCTAGCGGTGCGTGCTCTAGCTGGCATGGGTTGGAATACCGTTTTCCCTGCCGGTTTCTCTGCCGGGCGGGCTGATAACCCGAGTCTGGCGCTGGGAGCAGACGGCACGCCGTACGTGGCCTATCGGGATGATGACAACGGATCCAGAGCGACGGTGAAGAAATTCAACGGCGCGAACTGGGTGCTGGTCGGCACCGCCGGTTTCTCCGCCGGGGGGGCTTATAACCCGAGCCTGGCGCTGGCCGCTGACGGCACACCGTACGTGGCTTATACGGATGATCATAACGGCAGTGAGGCGACGGTGCTTAAATATAACGGTATGAACTGGGAGCCGGTTGGCATCGCCGGTTTCTCCGCCGGGGGGGCTTATAGCCCGAGTCTGGCGCTGGCTGCAGACGGCACGCCATACGTGGCCTATCAAGATAACGGCAACAACGGCGCGGCGACGGTGATGAAATTTAACGGCACGAACTGGGTATCGGTCGGCGCCGCCGGTTTCTCCGCCGGGGGGGCTTATAGCCCGAGTCTAGCGCTGGCCGCTGACGGTATGCCGTACATTGCCTATCGGGATTACGGCAACGTCAGCAAGGCTACGGTGATGAAATATGACGGCAGCGCGTGGGTGCCGGTGGGCACCGCCGGTTTCTCCATCGGGGAGGCTTTTTACACGAGTCTGGCACTGGCCGCTGACGGCACGCCGTACGTAGCCTATATGGATAGATACAACGGCTACAAGATGACGGTGATGGAGTTTACCGGCACGAATTGGGTGCCGGTCGGCACCGCCGGATTCTCGGCCGGGGAGGCTGATAACCCGAGTCTGGCGCTGGGCGCAGATGGCACGCCGTACGTGGCCTATATGGATGCTTACAACGGCGGCGCGGCGACGGTGATGAAATATAACGGCACAAACTGGGAGCCGGTCAGCACCGCCGGATTCTCGGCCGGGGAGTCTTATAACCCGAGTCTGGCGCTGGGCGCAGATGGCACGCCGTACGTGGCCTATATGGATGCCGCCAACAGCAACATGGCTACGGTAATGAAACTCACCCCGACCGTGACGAGCGTCGCGGTGCCGGCCGCTGGGACCTACGGCATCGGTGCGAACCTGATCTTTACCGCCAACTACAGCAGCCCGGTGACGGTTGCCGGAACGCCAACGCTACCGTTGACGATTGGTTCGTTAACGCGCGTGGCGAGCTACGACGTCGCGCACAGCACGAGCACGGCGTTAGCCTTTACCTTTACGGTTGGGGCGGGCGACCTCGACACCGATGGCATTGTCGTCGGCTCTGCTCTCTCTCTCAACGGCGGCACGCTTAACGGCAGCGACGGTTACCCGGCACTGCTCGCGCTGCACGCGATTGGCAGCACGACCGGAGTGCTCATCGACGGCGTGGCTCCTGCCACACCCACGCTTGCGGCTATCGCGGGCGCGCAGGCCAGCGGCACCGCTGAAGCAGGAAGCACAATCAAAATTTACGACGGCGTGACACTCGTCGCGACGACGATCACCGCCGGCGACGGCACGTGGCGGGTCACGTTGCCCGACGGCAGCTATGCCAGCCTTACCGTTGCCGCGAGCGACACAGCGGGCAATACCGCCACCAGTTCTGCCATCGCGCAGACGGTTGATGGCACACCACCCGCTATCACCAGCACGCTGACCGCCAGCGGCACCTACGGTACGGATTTTTCTTATGCCCCCACCGCGACCGATGCTAACGGACTGCGCAACTATCCTCCGCCTTACACGGCCGAATCGCTTCCCTCGTGGTTGATTATCGATAACTATGCTGGGACAATCTTCGGCAAGCCGATAGAAGTCGGGACGTTCCCGATCACGCTCAACGTCTACGACGCCTACGGAAACAAGGGCACCGCGACGCTCACGCTCACGGTCGGCAAGGCCACACAGACGGTTAGTTTATACCCTATCAGCGACAAGACGTACGATCCGAACAGTACGAGCACTGTTTACCTCAATAGCTACACGTCTTCCACTCTTCCCGCCACCTACAAGGTCGATGGCCCGGCGACACTCGGCTACGATGCTTCGTACGGCTTAAGTTATCTGACCCTCACCGGCACCGGCACCGTCAAGGTGACCACGAGCCAGGCGGGCAACGCGAACTACTTGCCAGCGATAGACGTGGTGCAAAGCTTCACCGTCAAGCCACTCGCCACCGTTACGCTGAGCAATCAGCAAACGACCGTCACCTACGATGGCCAGCCGCATGGCGTCACCGTGACGACCGATCCAGCCGGCTTGGCGGTAGTGACCGAATATTATAGTATGGGGAAGTATACTTTAAGCGCCATGGCGATTGAGGGTGCTGTCGCGGAGGCGATGAAAATCGACCCCACGATTCCGCCCACCGCCGTCGGCAACTACGAGGTGGATGCTTGGGTCGACGACGGCACCTATTTGGGTGATGACTATGGCTTCTTGACGATCATTCCGGCGACGCCGACGACGCCTGCGACCATAACCAACAATACCACCCCAGTTCTGAGCGGCATCGCCGATCCTGGTTCTGCGGTGAATGTCTACGACGGCACGACCCTGCTCGGTAGCACCACGGCTTCTGCCGCCGCCGAAGGCAGCACGACCGGCACGTGGACCTTCACGCCCACGACCGCGCTGACCGAAGGCGTGCATTCGATCACCATCACGGAGCCCAGTACTTTGGTAATAAAGAAAGCCACTGTCCTCCCCACGGTTGACGAAGAGGCCATGCAAGACACTGCAACTGCCGACACGGAAGCTGCCGTACCGATCAAAGCGGTTGCGGCAAAAATCGATCTGACTCCGCTCGTCTCCGCAGCCCTGACCCTGACGATCGATACGACGGCGCCGGTAGCACCGTCGGTTACAAGCATCACGCCCGCTGGCGTGAGCGGCACAGCCGAAGCCGGTAGCACCATCCAAGTCTACGACGGGACGATGCTCCTGGGCACGACGACCGCCGGCAGCGACGGCACGTGGAGTCTGCCGGTGCCCCTGCTCGATGGCACGCATGGCATCACCGCAACGGCAACGGACTCTGCCGGGAACAGTACGACTTCGCCCTCCGCCACATCGGTGACGATCGACGCCACGGCACCAAGCGCGCCGGTCATCACGACCACCTCTGGCTTCACCGCCGACAACAAACCGCCGATCACCGGCACAGCCGAAACATCAGCCACCGTCAAACTCTACGACGGCGCGACGCTGCTCGCCACACTTACCGCTGATGCCACGACCGGTGGCTGGAGTTTCACGCCGATCACCGCACTGGCGGACGGCGCACATACGATCACGGCGACAGCGACCGATGCCGCAGGCAACACCAGCGTGGCCTCCGCGGCCCTCGCGCTCGTCGTCGACACGACGGTGCCAACGGCGCCGGCGATAA
>Ga0302290_10000259_pt1 | contig 11221 bp, 7 predicted proteins | sample III_Fen_N1_3_FD_194547 | JGI IMG/M metagenome (GOLD analysis project Ga0302290, IMG submission 194547) | Peat permafrost microbial communities from Stordalen Mire near Abisko, Sweden - III_Fen_N1_3 | ecosystem: Environmental > Terrestrial > Soil > Wetlands > Permafrost | place: Sweden: Abisko... | reverse complement strand
GAAGCGTGTCGGCTCGCCCTTGCGCACATGGTAGGTGACGTAGCAGACGAGGAAAAGGGTCGAAACGATCACGGCGGCCAGCATGCAGGCGCGATGAGCGGCGATGCGCTTGGTTTTGATCGATATGTAGCCGGCCGTCATCAGCAACGCCGACGTGGCGTTAAGGCTGGCATTGAGCGCCGGAAAATCCTGCACGTTCATGGCGCGAGCAACCAGCGGTCGGCCACGAGCGCGGTGAGTTGAAGGGGCAACCAGATGATTGAGGCAAAGAAGAGCTGGCGCGCCGTGGCTTCACGCGGCGTCGCGAGCAGAAAGGCGACGGAGCGCGCCGTGAACCAGGCACCTAGGATCAACGTCGTTACCAGATAATAGCGGCTGGTGAGGCCGAGTGCCGTCGGCAACGCACTGAGGTCGACGACGGCGATGGTGGCGACGAGTGACCAGCCCGCGACCTTGCCGCCCGTGTCATCGCGCACAGCCAACATGGGAAAATGCACCGCGTCGTAGTCGCGCCGGTAGGTCCAGGCGATCGCCATGAAATGCGGGATCTGCCAGAAAAAGAGCACGCCATACAAGATCCAGCCGAGGGCAGACACTCGACCCTCGGCGGCTGCCCAACCGATCAACGGAGGGAAGGCACCCGCGATGGCGCCGATCTCAGTTGACCAGCGCGACCGGCGTTTGGCGGGCGTGTAGAGCGCCAGATAAGAGACGATCGTCGCCAGCGCGAAGAACGCGGCGAGGCCGTTTACCCAGGCAAAAAGCACCGCGAGTCCCGCAGCGCACAACGCCCAGCCGAGAATAAAGGCCGAGCCGGTGGCCATGCGACCGGACGGAATGGGGCGGTCGGCGGTGCGTTTCATCAACGCATCGGTGTCGCTTTCCATCCATTGATTGAGGGCGGCCACACCCGCTGCGGCGCAGGTTGTGCCGAGCAGCATGGGGAAAAACAACGCCGGTTCCCACGCGCTGCGTGTCGAAAAATATCCGACGACGGCCGTGAGTACGGACAAAAGACTGAGCCGCGGTTTGGTTAACTCCAGATAGTCGCCAAAGGTTGCCCTAGCCGCAGTGGTTGGCAGGGAGGAAACGGTTGAAGTTAACGAAGAAGGATTCATGCGCGGCTAAAGGCCGAAGCCTGCGGTAGGGAATGACGGCTGGAATTGGTTGTGACGGGAGCAGAGCGGGCCTCGATCGCGTCGCGATGAAGCACCCAGGTGATCAGAAAGGCCGTGGCTAAAGTGCTCGCGCCGACGATCACGTGGCCCGTGGTCAACTCCGGGTTGCGCCCCGACCAAACCACGGAAGCCCCGAGGTAAATTTGCAGCGCGAGCAAACCGATCAGGCTGGCCGCTGCAGTTTTGAGCGTGCTCGAAACGCCGCGGTCACGCAGCAGAGCCACCACGAACCAAACGACAGCGACCGTGATAATCAACGCCATGATCCGGTGCGCAAAATGGATGGCCACACGGAAATCCCAGAGCCGCGGCAACCAGTCGCCTTCCGGCGTGCTCAAGGGAAAACTGGGAATGGCGAGTCCGGCAAAGCTGTGGCGCATCACCGCCGCGATCGCGAGTTGGGCGAGCAACAACGCGCAGCAAAGCCGGCCGAGCTGGCGGTTCCGCCCGGACCTATTGGAATCGGATGGCGCGCTCGACTCGCTCCAGGACCGTGAACACGCCGCGGCAATCGCGGCCAGCGCGCAGACAAAAATCTGCGCCAGGCAAGCGTGCAGCATGGCGAAAAGCCGGCCCACACTGGTCCCAATCATCGCGACTTGGTGATGTTCGAGCAGAACCCTCAGACCGCCAACGACGGCTTGGACAAAAACAAGTGCGACTGCCGCGATCGCCAGCCAGCGAAGCCAGCGACGCTTTTCGGTGCGCCACAACCACACGGCGAGCGTGATCGTGATCGCGCTCATCAAGCCAGCGCTGAGTCGGTGCGAATGCTCGGCAAACATCGCGAGATCGCTCAGCCAACCGTCGGGATTGAGCGAACCATTAGAGAGCGGCCAGTCGGGGAACGCCATGCCTGCGCCGATGCTGGTGGTGAAGGCACCCAGCGTCACGAGCACGAACACCCACGCACTGCCCAGAGCGGCAAACCAAGCGAGTCCTGGTTTATAGGTGGCGGTTCGAATTGACGAGGAAGCGGGGGGCATCGGTTGCGAAACGAAGCCGTAAGTGTACGATCCGCAATCGCCCGGACCATTTTTCCAGCGCGATCTGATGATTCTCATAAAAACTTATTTCACGCCAACGCAGGAACGCCTGCAGCTGTTGGGGCGGCAACGCGTTTGGGGGCCGTCCGGCTGGTATCGCCTGGCTTTGTTGGCCATCTTGATTTGCGCTGGTTGTTCGAAGACGCCCGCGCCGGAGGCGAGCGCGAGTCCGACCAGCCCGACAGAAAAACAGTATCCGCTGACCGGCGAGATTATCGCGGTCGATGAAGCCGCGAAAACCATTCGCGTGCGACATGACGAGGTTAAAGGCCTCATGCCGGCCATGGCAATGGACTTCGAGGTTTCGTCCGGTGATCTGGCCATCGCCCGTGTCGGACGTCGTATCCGGGCCAAACTAGTTACAAGCGGCAACGGCGAATTTAAGCTGGAGAATATCTGGCCGGCTGATCCCGCCGAGACAGCGGCCATTGAAGCTGCTTCAACTGCGCTTGGTCAGGAAACCGTCATTCGCGGGAACCAGGCTTATCGCGAAGTGGGGGAGAACGCGCCGCAGTTTGCACTTTTCGACCAGGACGGACAGCTGGTCAAAAGCGAACGCTTTCGCGGCCATCAGGTGATGTTGAATTTCATCTTCACGCGCTGCCAGGTGGCTAAGATGTGCCCGGCGGCGGTGGCGCGTTTTCAACAAGTGCAACGGTTGGCGCGGGAGGCGGGCGTCGCAAATCTGGAGCTGATGTCGGTCTCGCTCGATCCGTCCTACGACACGCCGGGCGTGCTGAAGGAATACGCGCGGCTGCGTGCGATCGATACGGGCAACTACTCGTTTCTCACCGGACCCGAACCAGCGATCAGAAGTTTACTCGCACAATTCGGTGTGCTGCGGGAGTTTCAGGGCGACCTCCTCAATCACACCGCGACCACGCTGCTACTCGATGATACCGGCAAGATTGTATACCGTGCCGATGGCAGCACCTGGGACGTGCAGGAGTTTGTGCAGAAGATGAAAAAAGGATGAACGCATCGATCGAAGTTCTCTCGTCTGGAAAACCGCTGAAGACAAAAAGCCGATGGCGTCAGGTTGTGGTAATCACGCTTGGAGCCATGGCGCTTTACGTCGTGGCGCGACGGCTGCCAACGGGCACGAATTTGAGTCACATGGATTTCCTGGCTGGCGCGGGCAGCATTGAATTCTGTGACCCGGCTAATCCGCAATTCATGCCCGTGGTGGACGTACGATCGCCGGTGGAGATGACGCTGGCGAGTGAGAATCAGGCGTCCGTTTTGCAGGAAGTGCCGGTCGTGCTCACGTTAAAGACGTCGACGGGGAAACCGGTTGCACCGGAGGATCTGCTCGTGGTGCACACGCAGAAACTGCACCTGCTGATTGTCGATCCAACGTTGACCGATTATCAGCATGTGCATCCGCGGCCCGGCCAGCGAGCGGGCGATTGGCTGTTCTCGTTCACGCCCAAACGGGCAGGCCGTTACCGTGTGTTTGCTGACTTCACCCCGGCAGCGACGGCGCGCGGGCTTTATGCCAGCGCCGATCTTGAAGTGCGCGCTGAATCTGAGCGCGGTGAAGTGGTGGTGAGTGAATCCAACCGGTCGCCCGAAAATTGGGTGTATGAGGGTCACGGATACCGGTTTTCCCTAAAGCCGTCCACCGGCCAAATCCGCGCGGGCAGGGGAGTGGACCTGACGTTCACCGTTGATCGGTCCGATGGAGGCGCCGTGCCCATGCAACCGGTGATGGGCGCCTATGCGCATCTGGTGGCTTTCGACGCTGCCCGCAGCGGTTTCGCCCATTTGCACCCGAATGAGATCGATCTGTCACGCCTGCCCGACCCCCGGCAACCGAAGCTGACGTTTAAGCTCACGATCCCGCGGGCTGGGCGCTATGTAATTTGGGCGCAGCTCAATCTTGGCGGTCACGAGATATTCGCGCCGTTCTGGTTTGAGGTCAGGCTGTGAGCGCAGGCGGTTGGTTATTTTGTTTTCCTGCTCCTACACAGGCGCAGAACCAGGAACGGCGCAGCGAACGCAGGGAACCAGAGCGGGAATGCACCGCCGCCACCACCGCCTGAGGACGAACTACTGCTGCTCGAACTGCTCGACGACGAGGAACTGCTTGAACTACTAGAGCTGCTGCTCGAACTGGAAGAGGAGCTGCTCGAGCTTGAGCTGCTTGAGCTTGAGGAGGACGAACTCGAACTGGAGCTGGACGAGACCGTGAGCGTGGCGGTGTTGCTCGTGGCCGAGCCTGCGGTGTTGGTGGCGATGACGGTGTAGGCTCCGCCACTGTTGGCTGTGGCAAAGAAACCTAAAGTTGAGCTGGTTGCACCGGCTACGTCAGCGCCGTTCTTTTGCCACTGGTAGGTAGGCGCAGGCGAACCAGTAGCCAGAGATACGAAATTGACAGGTGCGCCGACCGTTACGGTTTGGCTCAGCGGCTGGGTTGTGATAACTGGAGGTGTTGTTGCAGCGTTGACCGTCAATGTTGCCGGCGACGACGTCGCCGTGCCGACGCTGTTGGTTGCCACCGCCGTGTAACTGCCGGCATCGCCGGCCACGACACTGGTGATGGAGTAGGTGGCGTTGGTCGCACCTGTGATATTTACCCCGCCCTTCTGCCATTGGTAGGTCGGTGCAGGATTGCCGCTCGCCGCCACGGTAAACGACGCCGCATTGCCTGCGGTCACGGTCGCGCTGGCTGGCTGCGTCGTGATTGTCGGTACGGTGTTGACCGTCAATGTCGCGGCCGACGACGTCACCGTGCCGACGCTGTTAGTTGCCACCGCTGTGTAACTGCCGGCATCTCCGGCCACCACGCTGGCGATGCTGTAGGTGGCGTTCGTCGCGCCGGAAATGGCCACGCCGCCTTTCTGCCATTGGTAGGTTGGGGTGGGATAGCCGCTCGCGACCACCGTAAACGACGCCGCGCTGCCCGCGGTCACGGTCGCACTCGCTGGCTGTGTCGTGAACGCGGGCGGGCTGGTTGGGATAGCGGGGATCAGAACGAAAAAGTTATTTGCGCTCGCGCCTGACTGCAGCTGGGTAACCGCCACACCGGACAGGACGCCCGACGTATCCACCGGACCGGGTTCGTCGTTCGCGTACACGCTGGTGTTCCGGCCCAGTGAGCCGTTGCCCCAGGTAAAGACCGTCCCGTCGGAGGCAAGCGCGTAGGCACTACCGGTGCCGGATCCGACGGCCGTGATCGTTTTTCCCGCCAATGCCCCTGTGGCGAATACGGGGACGGGCGTTTTGCTCCCGGTGCCAAACATCGGGTCTAGAATCGGACCACAGCCCAGTTCCTTTCCACCGTTTGAACCCCACGAAAACAGTTCTCCGGTCGAACTCAGGGCGTAGCCGTTGCTTTGGCCGGCGGCGATCGCCACGATCGTTTTGCCGGCCAGGTAGCCGCCTGTGTACACCGCCACCGGGGAGGAAGCGGAGTTGGTCGTGTTGTCGCCCAGTCGTCCGTCCGATCCATTGAGACCCCACGAATAGACGTGGCCGTCCGACGCCAAAGCATACGCGCACGCAGAGCCATAGCCTCCGGCGGCGATCGCGATAACCGTTTTTCCCGATAGTGCGCCGGAGGTGCTCACTGCGACCGGCACCAAAGAATTTGCCAGCCCGCTGCCAGTACCCAACTGCCCCCAAGTATTGTCGCCCCACGAAAACACTAAGCCGTCCGAGGAAAGCGCATAGGCACATCCGTCTCCTGCAGCGATCGCGGTGATTGTCTTGCCCGCCAGAACTCCGGAAGTGTCGACGGCCACCGGGACCAGGCTGGTGGCCGTGGAAGCGGGCGAGGAATTATTTCCCAAGGCACCGTTTGCACCGGCGCCCCAGGCATACACTTTCCCTTCGGTTGAAAGCGCGTAGGAGACAAAATAGCTGGTGGCAATCGCTTTGATCGTTTTGCTCGCCAATACCCCTGACGTATCTACAGGCACCGGGGCCTCGCTTCCGGCCGCCGACCCATTCCCCAGATACCCGTAGACCCCGTTGCCCGGAGAACCCCAATCGTACATCGTGCCGTCGGATAGCAGCACCAGCGCGTGAGTCGAGCTGGAGGATACCGCGACGATATTCTTTCCGGCCAAGCCGCTTAGGTTACCTGGAGCCACCGGGACGGTGCTCCCTAAGGGACCCGAACTATTCCGCAACCCCAAGATAAAACTTTGCCCATCGCCCCAGCCGATCAATTGGTTGGCCGCACTCGAAAGTCGTGGTCCGGCTAGGAACAGGGAGAGCATCAATAAAATCAGCCGAAACATCATCCCCGTGGCGAAATAGCGGTAGTGATTCAGTCCTGTGGCCGGTGGCGTGCGCGGTGTTGTGGTCATAGTCGTCGTGGTTGAGTGGAAAGGTTGCGATGTGTCGTGGTATTTGGGCGGAGCGATGGATGAGATTAAAAAGAGCAGGAGGTTTGACCCTCGCAGTGTCATTCGGCGGTGGTGGCTCCGACGGATATAAAGGAATCGCCGGCGAATATTACATAAACGGCATTGCCAACCTTTCTGCTTGTCGCCCAAGGTCCGCTCGTCGGTGAACAACCCGAAATCCAACGACCTCGGAGGCCAGACCCCCGCGTTTGACACGACGCGTTGGACCCTCGTCCTCCGTGCTGGCAGTGACGATCCCGTCAGCCAGACCGCGCTCGCCGATCTGTGCCGGGCTTATTGGCTCCCGCTTTATGTATATGTGCGTCGACATGGCTATTCGACCCACGATGCCGAGGACCTTACGCAAGGATTCTTTGCCGACCTGCTCAGCCGCGGTGCGGTCAAACAGGCCGATCGAACGCGTGGCCGTTTTCGCACTTTTCTTTTGGCCTCTCTGACCAATTACCTTCGCAACGCTCACGACCACGCGCAGGCCGCGCGTCGCGGGGGCGATGTGGAGAAACTTTCCATCAATACGCTCGAAGCCAGCGAAGTTCTCGCACAAATCGGCGATGGCAATCTCTCGCCTGATCAGGCCTTTGATCGCAGCTGGACCATCGCCTTGCTCGACCGCGCCATGCAAAAGCTGCGTACCGAACAGGAACGCATCGGCAAAGGACGGTGGTTCGAACGCGTCTGGCCTCATCTCCAGACACGCGCCGACGCTGGCATTCAAGACGCCCTCGCCACCGAGTTTGGCCTGACGCGCAACGCCGTGGCTGTGGCGATGCACCGCATATCCAGTCGTTATCGGGAACTTGTGCGCGCGGAAATCGCGGAAACCGTGGGCAGTCTCGAAGGATTGCGACAGGAACAGCGCGAACTTCTCGGTTCCCTCGGCGCATGAGCGTCTGTTGCAAAAACTGCGGCGCGAGCCTTTCCGAAACCGTGCTCGGCGGAGTGTGCCCGCAGTGCGTGGGGAGAAACGTTTTCGGCGGCGATGAGCCCGATGGGCAGCGGTTCGGTCAACACGAATTGATTCGCGAACTCGGTCGCGGTGGAGCCGGCATCGTCTACCTCGCGCGCCAAATCGAGCTCGATCGACTGGTGGCGTTGAAAGTATTGGCCGCTGGTGCGCCGACGGGGCTGCACACGGAAGAGCGGTTTTTGCGCGAAGCCCGCGACGCGGCGCGATTGCGCCATCCACACATCGTGGCGATTCACGAGATCGGGCGGCACCAAGGCCAACCGTTCTACTCGATGGATTTCATCGATGGCGAAAACCTCGCCATCCATGCCACCCGCGCCAAGCCGGATTTGCGCACGGCCGCCGCCATCGTCGCCAAAACCGCGCGGGCCATACAATACGCGCACGATTCCGGCGTACTCCATCGCGACCTCAAGCCGGGCAATCTTCTCATCGATGCCAAGGGGGAGCCACACCTAATCGATTTCGGGCTCGCCGCTGCGCTGGACGGGAGCGATGGCCTGACCCGCACCGGCGAGGTGATGGGCAGCCCGGGCTACATCGCACCGGAGCGACTGCAGGGAGAATCGTCCACCGCCACGGATATTTACGGACTCGGCGGAGTCCTGTATTTTTTGCTGACTGGACGCGCGCCCTTCGTTGCCGCGCAGCTGCCTGAACTCCTCGCTGCGGTGGTGGCCGGCGATCCTCTCCCGCCGCGCCGCCTCGATCCCTCGCTGCCACACGATCTGGAAACGATCGCGTTGCGCGCCCTCGCTCACGACCGAACCAAGCGCTATCCTTCCGCTGCTGCTTTGGCTGAAGACCTTGAGCGCTGGCTCGCGGGACGGCCGATCACGGCGCGCCCCGTTTCATTTGCCGAACGGGCCTGGCGCTGGGCGCACCGCAATAAAAAACTCTCCGTTCTCACCGTAGCGCTTGCCCTGGCCATTTTCCTTGGAGGCATTGGTGTACTCACGGAATGGCGTCGAGCTGACCGTGCGGCCGAAAATCGCCTGGCCAATCTGTTTTCTGCGGACCTCAAAGTGGCTTCCGATGCCCTGCTCACGGGCGATCTCGGCACGGCACGGCGTACGCTCTCATCGTGCCCGGCTCAGCTTCGCGACGCCGCCTGGGGCCTTCTGTGGGAGCAGACCGCCGGTGACGCTGAAAAAATAGTCGGCCAGTCGAAGTGGGCCGTAACCCATCTCGCCGTGTCTGCGGACGGTGCGCTCGTTGCTGCAACTGCCCAAGGCGATGTAGTACGGCTCTGGGATCTCGCCTCGGCCCGTCAGATTGCCGAACTACCAGGTACCGCTATGAGTTGGTGGGCGGAGTTTTCGCCCGATCGCCGCTTTCTTTTCACGGCCGATCACTCGGTCAAACAATGGGAGGTAGCCACGATGAAATTACTACGTGAATTTCCTGGTCAAAGCGCTGTGCTTTCGCCCGATGGCCAGACGCTCTACACCTGTCTCGGACACCGGTTTGTCTATGAAGGTACGCCGGGCATCGTGACGGCCTGGCGCATTGCAGACGGCACGAAGCTTTTAGAAATTCCTGTGCAGGCCCGAGCCCTTGCACTCTCGCACGACGGCACAAAACTCGCGGTGTCCGATGCCGAGACATCAATCGCGCTGTATGATGCCGCTACCGGTCGTATGGCGATCCCTGCCTGGCCGTCAGAGGATCGTCTGTGGCATCTTGCGTTTTCCCCTGACGACCGGTTGCTCGTCGCAAGTGGCTGGTCGCCCATGGTGCGCCTGTGGGAGCTCGCTGACGTATCCAATAATCAGCGACGACTGCCACATCCGCTCAATACCTGGGATACGGCATTTTCACCGGATGGCCGCGAACTCGCCGTCGGCTGTTCGGATCGTATGGTTCATGTGTGGGATACTCAAACGTGGCATGAGCGGCGAACCCTGCGCGGCCACGATCACGAAGCCTGGGCGCTCGCCTGGCAGCCTGATGGTCATTTGCTTAGCGCCGGACGCGACCCAAGAATCCTGCGCTGGCCGGTCGAGGCAGAACGCATCGCGCCTGCGCTGCACCACGACCCGCATTCGTTCCAAATCGTTTGGCTGCCTGATGGGCGGCTGGCCACGGTGCGGGAATTCTCCGAGAAAAACGGTGCGGCCGAAATCGCCTCGTGTGCGGCGCCCGGCACGGTGGAACGTTTCCCTGGCGAAATGCCTCTCGCCTACGACGCGCGATCCCGGCGACTTTGGCTTTGGTCGCACACACAAGAACTGCGTGCCCGGCAGGTCGATGATCTCAACAACGTCACGACGCTCGCCTGGCCGCTGGCCTCGGGAGAAATTATGATTGGCGCCCCGCACATTGTGCCGACGGCGGATCTGATATGGGCCGAACTGGGGGATGGTTCACTCGAAATCCGTCGCTTGCATGACGGACAGCCGGTTGCTCGGCACGCGAATATTTTCTCTCATCTTCGCACAATTGCGGCGACTCTTTCACCCGATGGCAAATGGTTCGTGTGGGGCGGTCTGTCGACGGAGTTGTACATTCTTGATCTCAGTACGGGACAGCGCGTCTCCCTCGAAGGGCACCGTTATGACATCGCCTCGGTGGTTTTTGCGCCGGATGGGAAAACGTTCGTCACGGGAGGAACCGACGGCTTGCTTTTGACATGGGAGGCCGCTGCCCCACATCGGATGACTGAGTTGGGCCGCCACATGACCTCGGTTGGGCAAATTGCCTTTTCCGCCGATGGCCGCGTGCTCGCCACGCACGAAGGCGGTTTCGGTCTTCACCTGTGGCATCCCGCCACGCGCCGCGAGGTTGGATCTTTGTCCGTGCCTGACGATGGGAGTGGCCAGTGGTTGGGGTTTTCGCCGGAGGGAGACCGACTGGCCCTGCGCCTCGGTACCGGTGAGATCCGCATCTTTCCCATCGCTGGGAAAATCGATTGATTTGGAGTCCATGTCTACCATAGCCCAAAGCCCCAGTGTCGAGCCCGGCTTGAAAGCCGACCAGCGGCTGGTGGATCGTGGCTGGTTGAGAATGGGTGCAGGTGCGGCGGTGGCGGCGCAGGCGATGGTGTTCAGTCTGGCGATCAATTTGTCCGAGATCGATGGCTGGGCCTATGCGGTGGTGCATGGCATCCTGATCGCATCGGCGCTTGGTGCGCTGGTTTTCCTCGGCGGCGAGCTTGTCCGTTCGGCCTGGGAGTCGGTGCGCGAGCGAAGGGTCAGCATCGATCTACTTTTTCTGGTAACGCTTGGCGGCGCTTTTGCCGGGTCGCTCGTGAGCACATTTTCGCGGACCGGTTCGGTGTACTATGAGGTCGTGGCAATTTTGATCGTGGTGCATACTGCGGGCAAAATGCTCGGAGCGCGCAGTCGTGTGGCTGCACTTCGAGCGGTGGATGAGACCCGGGAGAAATTCGAATTTTGCGATCTGGTCCAACCCGATGGTTCGGCGCGATGCGTTTCAGTGGGGACGCTCGCGGCCGGTGCCCGCGTTCGGGTGGCGCCGGGCGGCGCGATTGCCGTGGACGGCGAAATCGCCGTCGGGCGTGGCTATGTGCAGGAGACATCGATGACAGGCGAGTGGAGACCCGTGGCACGCGGCCCGGGCGATCAGGTGCTGGCTGGAACGTTTTCGGTCGACGGCTCGTTCGAAATTGTCGCCATGGCCGGCGCACGGAAG
>Ga0302290_10000258_pt1 | contig 11248 bp, 8 predicted proteins | sample III_Fen_N1_3_FD_194547 | JGI IMG/M metagenome (GOLD analysis project Ga0302290, IMG submission 194547) | Peat permafrost microbial communities from Stordalen Mire near Abisko, Sweden - III_Fen_N1_3 | ecosystem: Environmental > Terrestrial > Soil > Wetlands > Permafrost | place: Sweden: Abisko... | reverse complement strand
TTTGCACCGAGGCAGTCGAATCGGTCTTGAACCAGGCATGGGCATAGACCTTGTCGCGCTCAATCGTGATCAGGCCCGCGCCGACGTAGGGCGCGCGGATGCTGACCTCGATGTCTTCACCCGGATTGAAGTCTTTCTTGTTCAGCGTGAGCTGCAGCTCGGCATTGCGGTCCATGCTGCGGGCCAGATTGGCCGTGCCGGCGACGCTGTACTCCAGGCGGTTCAGCTCCAGCCCCGCAGCGCTGCGCACCACATAGGCGAAGTTGCCGGGCGTCTGCGTGTTCAGCGCCATATTCAAGCCACCAGCGGCAATCGCCAGCGGTTTTTCGTCCAGCAGCACATCCTTGCGGCGCGACTCGTAGCGGTACAGGCCGTTGTTTTGCTTGATCAGCACCGACAGCGATTTGCTCTCCACCCGCTGCAGCGTGAGCTTGTCCACCGCCGTCTTTTTGGCGGTCGGATCGATGGCGATAAAACTGGCATGGCGCACGCTGCCCTTGCTGATGTAGCCGGTGTCGCCATCGGCCTTGACGCCGATCAGGTAGTCTAGGTCGCTGACCAGACTTTGCGCTTCAGCCGAGACGCTGCGCCCGCCCTCGGGCTCAAAGGCGCGCACCAGCACATGGGCCTGGTAAGTGGCCGCCGCAAAGCGCTCCAGCCGCAAATCAAAACCCGCATTGCCCTTCTCGTCGGTCTGCACCTTGCCGAGTTCGTCGGTCTGCTTGTCCTTGGCGCGCTGCGGATCGTAAAAGCTGTAGTCCGGGTGGCCGCGAAAGCTCGGATAAGCGGGCGTCAAAGTCAGCACGCCTTCCACCTGGCGCTGGGGCGCGGGCGTGCCGAACAGGTTTTGCACGTTGATGGCGGCTTTCAAATCCTTGGGTTTGACCCAGCCTTCGAGCGCCTCGGCGCTCAGGCGGGCCGTGACCTTGCTGCGATCCGGCATGAATTCCTGCACCTTGACCGTCGTCGAGCCCAGCAGCAACGGCGGCGCCTCGGGCGCGTCCGGCGCGCCGGTGCGCGGCAGGTACAGGTTGACGCTGTAGCTGCCAGTCGGCGAACTTTCCTGCGTCGTGTGCTGCAGTTCGGCGGCGCCGCCCGGCCCGAGGCGCAGGGTTTCGCGGCGCACGCTCAGGCCACGCGGGTCGGTGATTTCCAGCTCCACCGGCATGTCTTTCAGCGACACGCCCCAGTTGCCCGCCTTGACCACCATCGCCAGATTCAGCGTGTCGCCGGGCCGGTAAATGCCCCGGTCGCTGAACACATAGGCCGTCATCTGGTTCGGCACCCCGGCGCTGCGCAGGCCGCCCACGTCAAAGCGCGACAGGTCCAGGCTGCGGTCAGTCTTGTTGAAGGGCAAAAAGCTCAGGTCGCCCGCCTTGCGCACGACCAGCACGGCGGGCAGCTTTTCGCGCTGGTAGGCCGCCAGATTGGGCAGCGACACCCGGCCACTGGCATCGGTCATCTGCGACAACAGCACCGCCCCGTTGCGGCCCCAGACTTCGACGCTGGCCCCGGCCACCGGCTGGCCATCGGCAATGCTTTGCACGAACACGTCGCGCGTGCCGTCCAACCCCTTTTTGGCGACGATGCCCAGATCGGTCACCAACACCAGACGCTTGTCGGTCTTGAGCAGGGCTTTGGCCAGCTCTTCGGGGTCCACCTCGCCATTGGCGCTGGCATCGCCTTCTTCACCTTCACCCTCGTTGTTGTAGCGGTCCTGTGGGCGCTGCTGGGCGGTTTCCAGATCTTCCTTTTTGTTGGCGGCCTTGGCCTTGGGGTCAAAGCCGCTGACGGTCAGCAGGAACACGCCGCGCCGGTCATTCGCATCGGCTTTCAGGTAGGCGCCGAAATCGACGGTTTCGTAATGCGCCTTGCCGGGGCGCAGCGACAGGGGAATAGTTTTTTCAAAACGCTCGGTCAGGTTGTCGGGCGTGATGCCGTTGTAGAACTCAGGCCGGGTGAATTCCCCCTGCGACTGGGTCACCAGATGCTGCAATTGCTGCGGCAGCAGACGGCCAATTGCCACCCGCACGCCGGGCAGGTCGCGCACCAGAATCGGCAGCTTTTTCTCGCCCGACAGGGCCAGCAGCGAGCCCCGGCTCATGATGGCCAGCTCCGGCGCAAAGCTCTTGAGCGCCAGCACCTCCTGGCGCTGCTGGCCCAACTGGTAGCCGCCGTGGGTTTTCATGCCCTTGGCAACGCGCACCAGCAGGTAGCGCCCGCCCTCGGCTTTCGGGATGCGAAAGCTCAGGCCATCGACCACCTCGCGCTCGCCAGCGACCGGCTGCAGCTCCAGCCGGGTGGCGCGCTGGAGCACCGCCTCGGTCACCGTCTCGGGATCGGCGCTCCAGTCGAATTTTTCGACGGCTTTTTCCTTCGCGCTGGCCTTGGCAGCTTTGGCGGCTTTGGCTTTGGCGGGTTTGGTTTCGCTCTGGGCGTTTTGGCTGACCGGCAGCAGCCAGGCCTGCACCACGCGGGCGAATTCGCGCTCATGCACCGGCATCGAGGCCGCGACATGCAGCACATGCTCGGGCTCGCCGATCTCGTTGGTGACGATGCTGGCCGAAACCTCGGTGATTTCAGCATTGAACAGGCCGGGAATATCCACCTGGCGCTGCTGCTCCTGGCTGCCCGGCCCGCCGCGCTGGGCGGTGACGCCGCTGGCGAGCTTGAGCACCATAGAACGGGCTTTGTCGGGAATGGCCAGCGGCCCGGACTGCACCGTGGCCAGCAGTTGGTATTTGTCGTAGCTGACGCTGAATTTCTCGCCGCCGCAGGCGATCACACCGCAGTCGTCGGCGTAGAACAGCGACAGGCGCTTTTCAAACTCGGACGGGTTTACCGGGTGGCTAAAGCGCACCGAAAACACGGCGCGGCGCAGATCAGCCTGCGCCGGATCCTGGTAAAACTCGGCACTCTCGACTTGGACGCTGAATTCGGGCGAAGTGAAGGCGAACTCGCGCTTTTTTATTTCGATATGCGGCGCCAGCGTTTTGCTGCCCACGCTGACGCGGTATTTCTGGCCCACCGGCCAGTCAGTGGCGGGCAAAAATTCCAGCTCGGTGGCCGACTTCCAGCTCCAACGTCCGGTCAGTGCGGGCTCAAGGCTGATGTCCAGCGCGTCCTTGCCCACCAGGGCGATGGGCGCCACCGACTTGGTGAAATTGATGACGGCAGAATTCGGGCCTTTGCCGTTTTCCACCTCGGTGCGCGCCGGATACGACAGGGACGCCTCGACCAGCACCTTCGCCTCCTGCTGCGGCAGGATGGCACTCGTCCACCTGTTGATCTGCGGCCAGGCCACGCCACCAACGCTCAGGGCGACGAACACAATCACCACAAAACCCAGCCGCTGCTCCAGCCGGGCCCAGGCCCAGGCCAGCGCATCGCCCACGACCCGCAACCAGCTGGGCGCCTCCCACGAACCGAACAGGCCGCGCAGCAAAGGCGTCAGCAGCTCAAAGACAAAAGCCAGAAACCCGAACAGGGCTTGACTGGCTCGGGCCAGCAGCCGGTTAATCGATTGCAACATGCAAGCTCCCTTGATTTTTTAGTGCTGAGCCTGTGCTGCAGCGCACCGCATCCGCTGGCGCAAATTCTGTGCGATTTGCGCCAGCGGCTCAAGGACTTTTCGTTACAACTTTTCGTGTCGCCCGATAAAACAACACTGCAAGTCAAGCCAACGCATCAAAGCGCATCACGCAACTGCAAACTCGACCAGCGGGCTTTTTCCCACAGCGGGCTGACCGAAGGCGCCTTGTCCAGCAATAGCTGCTGCATCAAGGGCTCCAGCGCGGTAGCGTCCGGGTTGGTCAGCAGCAGGTAGCGCGCTTCGTCGGCGCCTTGGCCCTGCGCGTCGTTGAGTTGGCCTATCCAATCCATCGTCGTGAGCGTTTCAAGAACGGGCTCAAGCTGCAGCGCATCAACCTGCAACTGCTGGGCCAACTGCGACAGGCCCAGCCCCTTGCGGGCGCTGCTGCGCGCCTGATCGAGCTGCTGGAGGATTTCCAGGGCCAACTGAAACTGCCAGCCGTGGGCGCTGCGCTGGCGCGGCGCATCCGCCATCAAGCTGGGCAGGTAGGCGGCCATCACCGCGCCCATTAGCACAATCGTCCAGGAGACATAAATCCAGACCAGCAAAATCGGCAGCGTGGCAAATGCGCCATACACCAGCGAATAAGTGGGCACGGCGCTCAAATAAATGCCGATGCCGCGCTTGGCGATTTCCAGCCCAGCCGCGACAAACAGGCCGCCGCTCCAGGCATGCGCCCATTTGACATAGGTATTGGGCACGTAGCGAAACAGCATGGCCGTGGAACCCGCCACCAGAAAAAACTGCGCCATATCGAGCAAAAAGCGCAGGCTGACCGGCAAATCGCCCACCAGCCCCTTGGACGCCGACACCACATAAGAGGTCACGGCCAGACTGGCGGCCAGCACCAGCGGTCCGAGCGTGATGGCCGCCCAGTAAATCAGCAGGCGCTGGGCCAGCGGCCTGGGCGTCTTGACGCGCCAGATGCCGTTCAGGGTACGGTCTATCGTCAGCGTCAGCGTGATGGCGGTCATCAACAGCACCGCCAAACCGGCGCCGCCGAGCTTGCTGGCCTGGCCGCTGAACTGGGTCAAATAACCCAGCACCTGCCGGGCGATGTTGTCGGGAATCAGGCTTTTAATCAGCCAGCTCTCCAGCGCCCCCTGCAGCTTGGAGAACATCGGAAAAGCGGTAAAAATCGCCAGCGCCACGGTAAAAAATGGCACCAACGCAATCGTCGTGGTGAAGGTCAGGCTGCTGGCCGTCAGGCCCATGTGGTCCTCGCGAAAGCGGGCGCGCAGCGTCACAGCCGTATCGCGCCACGGGAAACGCGAGAAATTGACCAGCAAAGCCTGAAAGAAAGGCGGAATTTTCATGTCGGTATCATGCCATCCACATGAACAAAGCAAACCAAATTGAAATGACGCGCCTGCTGGCCCTGGGCAGCCTGGCTGGACTGATTGTGCTGGGCCTGACCTGGGAAATGTGGCTGGCGCCGATCCGCCCCGGCGGCTCGCTGCTGGCGCTGAAAGTCTTGCCGCTGTGCATTCCGCTGGCCGGCATCATGAAAAACCGCATGTACACCTACCGCTGGGTCAGCCTGATGGTCTGGCTCTACTTCACCGAGGGCTGCGTGCGCGGCTGGAGCGACAAGGCGCCGGGCAATTACCTCGGCATGCTTGAAGTTTTTCTCTGCCTGACGCTGTTTGTCGCCTGCGCGCTGCATGTGCGCATCCGGCTGAAAAACGCCCCGCGCCCCGCCACTGAACAAGGAGCCGCCTGATGACCGACCACGCTTGTTTGCTCGATAGCCTGCGCCAGATCACCGGCACCGCCCATGTGCTGTGCGACGGCGACCTGAGCGCCTACACCCGCGACTGGCGCAAGCGCGCCCAGGGCAAGGCGCTGGCCGTCGTGCGCCCGGCCAGCACGGCGGAAGTAGCGGCCATCGTCAAAGCCTGCGCCGCCGCTGGCGTCAGCTTGGTGCCGCAAGGCGGTAACACCGGCCTAGCCGTCGGCTCGGTGCCCGATGAATCGGGCCAGCAAATCGTGCTGAGCCTGCAGCGCATGAACGCGGTGCGCGCCGTCGATGCCGCCAACCTGACGATCACCGCCGAGGCCGGCTGCATTTTGCAAAACCTGCAAGGCGCCGCCGAGCAGGCCGGATTCCTGTTTCCGCTGAGTCTGGCCGCTGAAGGCAGCTGCACGATTGGCGGCAATCTGGCCACCAACGCAGGCGGCACGCAGGTGCTGCGCTACGGCAATGCCCGCGATCTGTGTCTGGGGCTGGAAGTCGTCAGCGCGCAGGGCGAGGTCTGGCACGGCCTGTCCGGCCTGCGCAAGGACAACACCGGCTACGACCTGCGCGATTTATTCATCGGCAGCGAAGGCACGCTGGGCGTCATCACCGCCGCCACGCTCAAGCTCTACCCGCAACCCGCCGTGCGCCTGACCGCTTGGGCGGCGGTGCCGTCGATGCAGGCCGCCGTCGCACTGCTCGGGCTGGCGCACCAGCATCTGGGCGCGGGGCTGACCGGCTTTGAGGTGATGAGCCAGTTTGCGCTGGGGCTGGTACACCAGCATTTTCCACAGTTGCGCGTGCCGCTGTTTGAAAGCGCACCGTGGTGCGTGCTGCTGGAAAACTCCGACCACGAATCCGAAACCCACGCGCGCGCCCAGTTCGAGCGCCTGCTCGAAACCGCTTTTGAGCAAGGCTGCGTCAGCGACGCCGTCGTCGCCGAAAGCCTCGCCCAGGCCAAAAGCCTGTGGCATATCCGCGAAAGTATTCCGCTGGCCCAGGCCGAGGAAGGGCTGAACATCAAGCACGACATTGCCATCCCCATCTCGCGCATTCCCGAGTTTGTTGCGCACACCGATGCACTGCTGGCCCAGGCGCTGCCCGGCGTGCGGCTGGTCAACTTCGGCCATCTGGGCGACGGCAACCTGCACTACAACGTGCAGGCGCCCGAGGGCGGCGATGCGGCGGCCTTTCTGCGCGACCACGAAAAACAAGTCAATGCGCTGGTGTATGACGCAGTGAGCCGCTTTGACGGCTCGATTTCTGCCGAACACGGCGTAGGCAGCCTCAAACGCGACGCGCTGGCGCAGTACAAATCCCCGGTCGCGCTTAGCATGATGCGGGCTATCAAGCAGGCGCTGGACCCGCACAATTTGATGAATCCGGGGCGCGTGATTCAAATTTAGCGCCAGCGCATCGGCGCTTAAGATAGGGGGGTTGTAATTACTTTTTCTCACAAAAAATACCACCATGGCCACCCTGACCGAAGAACAAGCCCGCGCCTATATGCACAAACTGCTGGCCGCCATGAGCCAGGCAGGCGGCTCTGATTTGTTCATTGCCAGCGATTTCCCGCCCAGCATGAAGGCCAACGGCAGCATGCAGCCGCTGTCCCAACAAAAGCTCACCGGCGAAGTCACGCGCATTCTGGCCCACGCCATGATGAACGAGCGCCAGCGCGGCGAGTTCGCCACCGAAATGGAGTGCAACTTTGCGATGACGCTGCCCGGCATCTCGCGCTTTCGGGTCAACGCCTACATCCAGCAGCAAAGCGTCAGCATGGTGATCCGAACCATTGCCTCGGAAATCCCCAACTTTGACAAAATGGGCCTGCCGCCGATTCTCAAAGAAGTCATCATGAACAAGCGCGGCTTGGTGCTGCTCGTCGGCGGCACCGGCTCGGGCAAATCGACCACGCTGGCCGCGCTGATTGACTACCGCAACAGCACCTCGCCGGGCCACATCATCACGGTGGAAGACCCGGTGGAGTATGTGCATGCGTCGAAAAAATCGCTCATCAGCCACCGCGAAGTCGGCGTCGATACCCACACCTGGCACCACGCGCTGAAAAACACCCTGCGCCAAGCGCCCGACGTGATCCTGATCGGCGAAATCCGCGACACCGAAACGATGGAACACGCCATCGCCTTTGCCGAAACCGGCCATTTGTGCCTGGGCACGCTGCACGCCAACAGCGCCAATCAGGCAATTGACCGCATCATCAACTTCTTCCCCGAAGAGCGGCGCAACCAGCTTTTGATGGATTTGTCCTCGAACCTGCGCTCCATCGTCTCGCAGCGTCTGGTGCGCACGCAAGACGGCAAGGGCCGCAAGGCGGCGATTGAAATTTTGCTCAACACGCCGACGATTGCCGACCGGATTTTCAAGGGCGCGTTTGGCGAAATCAAGTCGCTGATGGAAAAATCGCGCCAGCTTGGCATGTGTACCTTCGACGCGGCGCTGTTCGACCTGTACGACGCGGGCCACATTTCCTGGGAAGAGGCGATCCGCAACGCCGACTCGGCCAACGAGCTGCGCCTGAACATGAAGCTCAAAAGCAAGCGCGGCGAGCCCGAATCGGAGTCTAACGGTCCGGCACTCTCTTTGGACAAGGAGCCCAGCGCCGAAGAGGAGGCCGCCGAGCGCGCAGCCGAGCAGCTCAAGGCACAGCAAAAGCGCCGTGAGCAGGAAGACAAGGAAATAGAAAAAATGCGCCAGGCCAAGAACGCAGGTTGACACCGGAGCCGCAAGCACAAGGAGAACCCCGTGAAAAAATTCTTCAGCCGGTTTTTCAACATCGACAAGCTCGATGCCAGCCACTCCCAGCCGTCGGAGCACACCGAAATCGGGCTCGATTCGGCCATCATGGACGCGGTTTTGGCTGAAATCGATGTCGATATTGCCATTTCCAGTCATGAACACTGGAAATTGCGCCTACAAAACATTCTTGATGGCGAATCCAGCAAAGCCCTCAAGCCTGAAGTGATTTGCCAGGACAACCGCTGCGACTTGGGGAAATGGCTATACGGCCCCGGCGAGCAGCGGCTGGGCCACTACCCGGCATTTCAGATGTTGATCGCACGGCACAAGTACTTTCATGCGCAAGCGGCCATCGTCGTGACACAAGCGCAGAGCGGCGACATTGAAAAAGCCCGCCAGACGCTCAATTCATCTTACCGGCAGGCCTCCAATCAGGTGATTTTGCTGCTCAAGCAGCTCAAGCGCGGCCTGGAACGCTGAGCAGCCACAAGCCTACGGGCAAGTGTCACATTCATCCTTTAAGCTGACGCTTATGGCACGACAGGCATTCAAGGCGCAGGCCGCAATGTCTGCGGCGCGCCAGTCTGGCTCAAAAGGAGAAGTGAGTGAGAGGTTTTTTCAGCCGTTTTTTCAATGCCGACCAGCTCGATAGCAGCATGTCCATCCCGCCAAGCCTGACAGGCTCGTCCACCGAATCAGGGCTGGACATCCGCGCGATGGAAGCGGCGCTGACCGAGATTGACTTGGACACGGCCATTGCCAGTCATGAAAACTGGAAGCTGCGCCTGCAAAATGTTCTCGACGGCAAGTCCAGCGAAATTTTGCAGCCCGAAGTCATCTGCCAGGACAAGCACTGCGATCTGGGCCATTGGCTACACGGCCCCGGCGGGCAGCGGCTGGGCCACTACCCGGCGTTTCAGATTTTGATGGCGCGACACAAAAATTTCCATGTTCAAGCCTCCACCGTGGTGGCACTGGCACACAGCGGAGACGCCGAAAAAGCCCGGCTGACCCTGGACGCCCCCTATCGTCATGCCTCCACCCAGGTGGTGCTGCTGCTCAGGCAGCTCAAACGCAGCCTCAAGCACTGACTTCCCGGACGCAGCCTGTGCTGCATCCCGAATCAGCCTTGCGCTCGTGCGGGCCAAAAGTGGCCGCAATGGCTGCCAAAGTTATACTCAAAAGCTTTTTTTCCTAGCTTTCCCATGACCCGCCCGATCCGCTCCCAATACGAAGATTTCATGCGCCATGTGGTCACGCAGGGCGCACGCAAGGCCGACCGCACCGGCACCGGCACGATCAGCGTGTTCGGCCACCAGATGCGCTTTGATTTAAGCGAAGGCTTTCCGCTGGTCACGACCAAAAAGGTTCACGTCAAATCCATCGTGCAAGAGCTACTGTGGTTTTTGACCGGCTCGTCCGACAACAACTGGCTGCTTGAGCGCGGCGTGACCATCTGGAACGAATGGGCGCGTCCCGATGGCAGCCTCGGCCCGGTTTATGGCGTGCAGTGGCGCTCTTGGCCGACGCCGGACGGCGGCCACATCGACCAGATCGCCGAAGTCATCAAGACGCTCAAAAGCAACCCCGACTCGCGCCGCATCCTCGTCAGCGCCTGGAACGTGGCCGATCTGGACAAAATGGCGCTGATGCCCTGCCATGCGCTGTTTCAGTTCTACGTCGCGCCCGCCACCGAGCCGGGCGGCAAGGGCAAACTGAGCTGCCAGCTCTACCAGCGCAGCGCCGATATTTTTCTGGGTGTGCCCTTCAACATCGCCAGCTACGCGCTGCTGACGCACATGGTGGCGCAGCAGTGCGACTTGGACGTGGGCGACTTCATCTGGACCGGCGGCGACTGCCACATCTACAGCAACCACGCCGAGCAAGTCGCACTGCAACTAAGCCGCTCGCCGTTTGCCTACCCGACGCTCAACATCAAGCGCAAGCCTGATTCCCTCTTCGACTACCAGTTCGAGGATTTTGAATTTTTAGATTACCAGCACCACCCGGCCATCAAGGCGTCGGTGGCCGTATGAAAACGACCAACATGACCGCCACACCCCACGCCCTGCCGCGCATCAACCTGATCTATGCCCGCGCCGCCAACGGCGTCATCGGCAAGGACGGTGCCATGCCCTGGCACCTGCCCGAAGATCTGGCGCATTTCAAGCGCCTGACGCAGGGCTGGCCAGTCATCATGGGGCGCAAAACGTGGGATTCGCTGCCCGCGCGCTTTCGCCCGCTGCCGGGCCGCACGAATATCGTCATCACGCGCCAGTCGGACTGGCAGCAGCCCGGCGCGCTGACAGCTGCCAGCCTAGCCGACGCGCTGGCGCTGTGTGCCGAATCGGAAGAAGTCTGGATCATCGGCGGCGCGCAAATCTACGCCCAGGCCGAGCCGCTGGCCGGGCGCATTGAAGTGACCGAAATTGCCCAGGACTTTGAAGGCGACGCCTTCGCCCCGGCGCTGGGGTCGCAGTGGCGCGAAACAGCGCGGGAAGCGCACACGGCTGCCAGCGGCCTGAAATTTAATTTCATTACCTACCAAAAACAAACGGAAAAATAACATGTCTGGACACGGATTTCACGTACACGGCCCCCACGACCACGTTCTGGAGCATGCCGCGCATGGTGCTCACCCAGAAAGTCATGACGACGGCCAAGGCGATGGCGGCGGCATGACAGCGCAGATTGCCGTCGTCACCGCCATCATTGCCACCATAGGCGCGCTGTTTGGCTACATGGGCGGGGCCACGCAGGCCAACGCTGGCCTGTACAAAAACAACGCTGCCATCAGCAAAACCGAAGCGGCCAACAAGTGGAGCTACTTCCAGTCCAAAAGCACCAAGCAGTCGCTGGCTGAATTTGCCCGCGATCTGGCGCCGGACGACAAAAAAGTGGCTTACCAAGTCAAGATTGACCGCTACGAAAAAGAAAAAAACGAGATCAAGCTGGACGCTGAAAAACTCGAAGCCGAATCCACCAACTGGGACAAGTCCTCCGATGTGCAGATGCACCAGCACCACCGCTGGGCGCAGGCAACGACGCTGCTGCAGGTGTCGATTGCGCTGGCCGCCATCGCCCTGCTGACGCGCAAGAAGTGGCTGGAATACGCCATGTTCGTGCTGGCGGGCGCAGGCGTTTTGCTCGGCGGCCTG
>Ga0302290_10000250_pt1 | contig 11381 bp, 12 predicted proteins | sample III_Fen_N1_3_FD_194547 | JGI IMG/M metagenome (GOLD analysis project Ga0302290, IMG submission 194547) | Peat permafrost microbial communities from Stordalen Mire near Abisko, Sweden - III_Fen_N1_3 | ecosystem: Environmental > Terrestrial > Soil > Wetlands > Permafrost | place: Sweden: Abisko... | reverse complement strand
CGTAAACTCACAGCCTTCCCCGACCAGAGAATCCCATGCTCGGCATCACCGACTACACCACTTTTGTTGTCACCGTTCTTGTGTTCCTGCTGGTGCCGGGGCCAGGTAATTTGGCGCTGATCACCTCCACCAGCAAGGGCGGGATCAAAGGCGGACTGGCGGCAACGCTTGGGGTGATCCTGGGTGACCAAGTGCTGATGTGGTCGGCGGTTGCGGGCGTGGCCACTTTGTTGATGGCCTATCCAGATGCTTTTCACGCGGTGCAATGGCTGGGGGCTGCCTATCTGGGTTGGTTGGGCTTCAAGATGCTGTTGGCCAAACCGGGAACGGCGCCAGTGATCAATATCAAGCCACACCATTTTTTACAGCAGGCGATGATGATCACACTGTGCAACCCCAAAGCCATTTTGATTTATATGGCGTTCTTTCCTCTGTTTGTGGACCCGGTGCACCTGCAGGGCTTGCTGACCTACGTTTTCATGGCAGCCACCATCGCCGTGCTGACCTTGGGTTATGGGTTGACCTCCACCTTGCTGCCCCATTTCTTGACCGAAAGAGTCCGTGCCAATCCACTGGTTTCGCGCGTTCTTGAAAAAGCTACGGGACTGTTTTTGATTGGTTTCGGCATCAAGCTGGCTGTGTCGCGTTAGATCGGTTGTCTGCTGTTTCACGTGAAACAATGATGTTGTCGGTTTCTTCTTTACTCTGAGTTTGCTTCTTATGGCCAAAATCTTCTGCATTGCCAACCAAAAAGGTGGCGTTGGCAAGACCACCACCACGGTCAACCTGGCCGCTGGTCTGGCCAAGGTCGGTCAGCGGGTGCTGATGGTGGATCTGGACCCGCAAGGTAATGCCACCATGGGTTCGGGTGTGGACAAGCGTAATCTGGCGCTCAGCGTCTATGACGTGTTGCTGGAATCCGCCACAGTGCGTGAAGCCCGTGTGCAAAGTGCCAAGCTGGTGGAGGCTGGTTGTTCCTATGACATCCTGGCGGCCAACCGTGAACTGGCGGGGGCAGAGGTTGAGATGGTCAGCTTGGAGCGACGCGAGAAACGCCTGAAGACGGCGCTGGCCGAAGTGGACGCTGACTACGACTTTGTGCTGATCGACTGCCCGCCGAGTCTGTCGATGCTCACCCTCAACGGCCTGTGTTGTGCCCATGGTGTGATCGTGCCGATGCAGTGCGAGTACTTTGCCTTGGAAGGCCTGGCCGATCTGGTCAACACCATCAAGCAGGTGCATACCAACCTGAACAAAGACTTGGCCATCATCGGTCTGCTGCGTGTGATGTTCGACCCACGCATCACGCTGCAGCAGCAGGTGAGTGACCAACTCAAAGCACGTTTTGCCGACAAGGTGTTTGACACCGTGATTCCCCGCAACGTGCGTCTGGCTGAAGCGCCCAGCTACGGCGTGCCAGGGGTGGTGTTTGACCCCTTGAGCAAAGGCGCACAAGCCTTTGTCACCTTCGCTACCGAGATGGTGGCACGCGTCCAAAAGATGTAGCCAAATTGGCTGCCTGCCCAATCAGCACCTGCGCTAACAGCTATCAAATATGTATTTATGAAGTCCGAGAACATCCTCATCCTGCCCGGTTGGCAAAACTCTGATCCGCTGCACTGGCAAAGCCTGTGGCAGGCGCAGTTTGGTTACCAACGTGTGGCGCAGCACGACTGGATGCGCCCGCTGCGTGGCGACTGGATCGCCCGCCTGGAAGACGTGTTGCTGTCGCTGGATGGCCCTGCCGTGCTGGTGGCGCACAGTCTGGGTTGCCAGCTGGTGGCGGCGTGGGCAGCGCATTCCAAAAACACCCGGCGTGTTAAGGCGGCGCTGCTGGTGGCGCCGGGCGACGCCGAGAGTGAAGAACTGCGCCCGGTACTGAGCAGCTGGTCACCGCTGGTGTTGACACCGTTGCCGTTTGCCAGCACGCTGGTGGCCAGCAGCAATGATCCGTATTGCAGCGTGGCCCGTGCCAGCCAGTTCGCCTCTGCCTGGGGTTCACGGCTGCTGAATATCGGCGCGCATGGCCACATCAATACCGACGCTGCTTTGGGCGACTGGCCTGCCGGACAGGCGTTGCTGCAAGAACTGATTCACATCTGAGAGGGACAAAAACATGGTCACCAAAAAACCAAAAGGCCTGGGTCGTGGGCTTGAAGCCCTGCTGGGTCCGACCGTGGACGAGTTGCTCGGCCCTGACGGTGTATCAGCGAGCGCTGCCAACAGCGGCCAGCCGTCCACACTGTTGCTCAGCGATATGGTGCCCGGCCAATACCAGCCGCGCACCCGCATGGACGAGGGCGCGCTTTACGAACTGGCGGAATCGATCAAGGCGCAAGGCATCATGCAGCCGATCCTGGTACGCCGCCTTGGCGACGCTGATGCCCAACTCAAACGCAGCCAGATCTCGCCCGACATGCAAGGCGGCGCCGGACGCCCGGTGTACGAGATCATCGCTGGTGAGCGGCGCTTCCGTGCCGCCAAACTGGCCGGCCTGGAGAGTGTGCCGGTGCTGGTGCGCGACGTGCCGAACGAAGCCGCCGCTGCCATGGCGCTGATCGAAAACATGCAGCGTGAAGACCTCAACCCGCTCGAAGAAGCGCAAGGCCTGCAGCGTCTGATCAAGGAATTTGGCCTGACGCACGAAACCGCCGCCCAAGCCGTCGGGCGTTCTCGCAGCGCTGCCAGCAACCTGTTGCGTCTGCTGAACCTGGCCGAGCCGGTGCAAACCATGCTGATGGCTGGTGACATGGAGATGGGCCACGCGCGTGCGCTCTTGAGCCTGGACAAAGCCATGCAAATCACCGCCGCCAGCCAGATTGCCACCAAAAAAATGTCGGTGCGCGAGGCTGAAAGCCTGGTCAAAAAACTCGGTGCCGAGTTCTCGCTGGTGGCCAGCAAACCCAAGAAGGAAAAGTCTCGCGACCTCAAACGCGTGGAAGAAGAACTGTCTGACCTGCTGATGGCCGAGGTCGAGGTTCGTGTCAAGAAACGCGTCAAACGGGCCGGGCGCATGGAAGAGATGGGTGAACTCAGCATCTCTTTTGGCTCACTCGATGAGCTCAATGGGCTGATTGAGAAGCTGCAGAAGCTGTGACGTGAGCACCAGCTGGCTTGCTTGACCACGCCATGTGTGTTTCGGAAGCCCTGCTGCCATGAACCGCCTGTCCCGCCTCTGGCCACTGCCTGCGGTCCTGACTTGGCTGGCCGCCTGGGGGCTGTTCACAGGCCTGTTAGACAACGGCCTGAGCCCCTTGCTGGCCTTGGCTTGTGCCTGCGCCCTGGGCGTGGTCGCCAGCCTGCTGGGCAGCAGTTGGTGGCGGCGGTTGATGATTGGCTTGGGTTTTCCGCTGCTGCTGGCGGTTTCTGGTGCACTGTCTTTGCCAGCCTGGGCCTGGTTGTTGCCACTGCTGCTGCTGCTGCTGATCTACCCACTCAACGTCTGGCGCGATGCGCCGTTGTTTCCAACGCCAGTTCATGCACTAAAAGACCTGGCAGCCCGCGTTCCGCTTGGGCAGAACGCTATTGTTTTGGATGCTGGCTGTGGTTTGGGTGATGGTCTCAAGGCACTGCGCACTGTCTACCCGCAGGCCCAATTACACGGCATCGAATGGAGCTGGCCGTTGCGTGGCCTGTGTGCGCTGCGTTGTCCGTGGGCAAAGGTTCGCCAAGGAGACATCTGGCAGGCCGACTGGTCGACGTATGACCTAGTGTACCTGTTCCAACGGCCTGAGAGCATGCCGCGTGCGGTGACCAAGGCCTTGGCAGAGCTCAAACCAGGGTCCTGGCTGGTGAGTCTGGAGTTTGAGGCGCTGGCGCTGCAGCCCCAGGCCTGTTTGCATGCGCCGGACGGGCGGCCAGTCTGGCTGTATCAGCAGCCGTTTATTTGACCAGCAGCACCGGCACGGCTGACAGGTGCACCACCTTGACGGTGACCGAGCCCATGAACAGGCCCACCACGCTGCCAAAACCGTGGGCGCCCATGATGATTTGGCTGCAGTTGTTTTGCTCGGCAAACTCAACAAGGGTGGGCGCCGCTTCGCCGACCAGGATGTGGGAGGAGAAGACCAGCCCCGACGCCATCAGCTTGTCCTTGGCCGACGCCAGTGCCTGATCGCCAGTTTCACGCTGGAAGTCGTCGACCGTTTCGGCATCGATGAAGCGCGTCACGTTCGGCGGCAGCGCGGGCTGCACATTCACCAGATAGAGGTGCGGGCTCAGTTTGCGGCTGGCGGCATCGGTGATGGCCTGCTCAACCGCGCGCGCCGAGGGTTCTGAGCCGTCAACGGCAATCAGGTAGGAAGTGGTCATGGCAAGTCTCCTTCAAGTAGTCTGGTTGCTGTCAGGTCGATTCACCATGTCAGCCGGTGTCAGGTCGAAGCCAGTTGCGCTGCGGCTTTGCGTTTTTGCATGACGCGACCCAACCCAATCACCAGCGCCGCACCACAGCCCGCCGCAGCGTAATGCAGCCAATGGTTGTGCTCCATCAGGCCTTGGAGCGCCACGTCACTGGCCAGGGTTTCGCCCCCCACCCAGCCAATCAGGGCGGCACCCAGTGTCACGATGATCGGGAAACGCTCCATCAGCTTGATCATCAGCGTGCTGCCAAACACCACCAGCGGGATGCTGATGGCCAGACCAACGATCAGCAGCGTGGTGCTGCCTTGGGCGGCAGCAGCCACGGCAATGACGTTGTCCAAGCTCATGACGATGTCGGCAATCAGGATGGTGCGGATCGCTGCCAACAGGGTGCCATTGGCTTTGACGGCACCTTCACCGTGTTCATCTTCACCCAGCAACTGCAGGCCGATCCACAGCAGCAACAAGCCCCCCACGATTTGCAGGAATGGCAGTTTCAGCAATTGCACCGCCACCACGGTCAAGAGGATACGCAGGATCACCGCTGCACCGGCGCCAAAAAGAACCGCCTTCTTTTGTTGTTCCACCGGCACAGCGCGTGCCGCCAGAGCGATCACCACCGCGTTGTCACCTGACAGGATGATGTTGATCCAAATGATTTTGACCAGATTGATCCAGAAATCCGCACTTTGCAGCAATTCCATCTGCTTTTCTCCAAGGTTGAGCCAAACAACACAAACAGGAGACTATTGTCGCAGAATAAAACGCCGTTTCAATTTTTAAAACTGATATTCAAGCAATTGGCGATCCGCCCTTTAGCATCGGGCCGTTTGCTATGTAATGTATAGCGTGTCAGGTGCCTATGGGTATTTCCAGGCTGTCCACCAAGGCTTGTGCTGCCAGTTCGTCGGTGACCAGTATCGTGGCGTGTCGGCCCTGCAGTGCCGCATGGATGGCGCGCGCTTTGGCAATACCGCCGCTGACACAGATGCGCACCGGAATGCGATCAATCTCGTCAAGCGTCAGGCCGATCATCCGCTCATCAAGCGGGCCGTGGACGGGAAGACCCGCGGCATTGAAATAGCGCCCCGCAATCACCCCCACCGCACCTTGTGCCAGATAAGGTTGAATGGCGTCAGGTGTGACCGCTCCAGAGGCAAAAATGGTGCTGTCCAGCCCCACATGACCCAAGCCGAAGACGATCTTGGTACAAGTTTGCAGCAGCTCCAGTTGGGGAATCAACGCCGGCTCTTGGTACAGCAGCTCGCGGACTTCAGCGCGCGATACCAAGGCTGGCGCATGCAGGTTGATGCAACGTGCGCCAAACCGGTCGGCGATGTTGGAGGTACACAGCTCAGGCGAGAACTCAAAGGTGGCCAACATGCTGCCGGTAATCTGGATCACCGACAGGTCGGGCACACGTTGTGGTGAGATGGCTTGCGACAACGCCAGTACGGTTCGTCCCCAAGACACACCGAGCATGTCACCTGCAGTCACCAGGCTGGACAGCAGCTGGGCCCCGGCTTCACCCAGACGCACTTCGGCCGGTCGGCGGCCCTGGTCATCCGGAATGACGATGCAGCGCTCCAAGCCATAGTGTTGGCTCAGGCGCTGTGCCAGGCGCATGGCGCTGAAGTGTTCACTGTCGAGCGTGATCTTGACGATGCCCAGACGGCGGGCTTCATGCAGGTAATTGATGATCGAGGCCCGTGACACGCCCAACACCTCGGCGATGTCGCTTTGCGTCAGCTGGTCCTCGTAATACAACCAGGCGGCGGACAGCATCGGGTCGAGGTTGGGGGCGTTGCCGCTGGCCGAACCTTTGCCACTGGCGGCAGGTTTGGGCGCTTTGGATGTACTCATAAAGGGTCCTTTTCGGCTCGACCAGGTGGGGGGAGTGGATGGGCCCAGTGTGTGGTTGCCCGACAAATGCGGAAGACTGATAACATATGTAAAACGACATTTGTTAAAAATCAGCGACTTATGTTACTTCCTTTTAAAGGTTTGTATGAACAGTTTGTGGTGTGATGCGGACGCAACGGCGTATGTTGAGAAATATGCCGCACTTCAAGTGCTACCGGAACTGGCTTTGCGCACCTATTCGGCGCGTTTGTTGGGTGCCAATCCCAAACTGGTCTTGCATGGCGGTGGCAACACCTCGGTCAAGCTGACGATGACAGACGTGCTCGGCCAGCCGGTGCGGGTGCTGTGTGTCAAGGGCAGCGGTTGGGACCTGGCCAGCATCGAACCTGCCGGTCACCCGGCGGTGCGTATGGACAGCCTGCACCAGCTGCGTCAGCTCGATCATCTGTCCGACGAAGACATGGTCAACGCCCTGCGCACCAACCTGCTGGACCACACCGCGCCCACCCCCTCGGTAGAGGCGTTGTTACATGCCTATGTGGACCGCGCCTACATCGACCACACCCACGCCCTGGCCGCCATCGTGATTGCCGACCAGCCCGACAGCGAGGCCCTGTGCCGCGAGATCTACGGCGACGAGCTGGTCTGGATTCCTTATGTGATGCCCGGCTTTGCACTGGCCCAGGTGGTCGCGCGTGCCTGCGAGGCGCACCCCGAGGCGCAAGGCTTGCTGCTGGCCAAGCATGGGCTGTTCAGTTTTGGTGATACCGCCCGGCAGTCGTACGAGCGCATGATTGACTTTGTGACACGTGCCGAGGTGTTCATCCAGGCACGCAAGGCCAGCCGATCGGTTATTCCGGTGCTGGCCACCGGCGCGACCGCTGGCCCTTTGGCCAGCATGGCCGATGTGGCGCCGCATCTGCGCGGTCTGCTGGCTGACATCGCCCCGGCCAACAGCCCGCAGCACTGGTTACTGGACTTGCGCGCCGAGCCGCAAGCGCTGGACTTTGCCAATGGTATCGGCCAGACCGAGGTGGCCCAGCGCGGTGTCGCCACACCCGACCATGTGATCCGCACGAAAAACCGCCCGTTGGTGTTGTCTGCACCACGGCTGGGTCAACTGGACGACTGGGTGCGCGACACCCAGGCCAGACTGGCGGCTTTTGTCAGCCAGTACCACGCCTATTTTGCGCACCACAATGCCCGTGTGGGTGGTCATAAAAAGATGCTGGACCCGTTGCCGCGGGTCATCGTCATCCCGCAGCTGGGCATGGTGGCGGTTGGCAAAACTGCCGCTGAGGCCTCCGTGAATGCCGACGTGATGGCCTCCTGGATGGAGGTGGTTAGCGACGCACAGGCCTGTGGCTGTTATGAGCCAGTGTCGCCAGCCGATGCGTTTGACCTGGAGTACTGGTCGCTGGAGCAGGCCAAGCTGGGCAAAACGCTTGCCAAACCCTTGCAGGGCCGGGTGGTGCTGGTCACCGGTGCGGGCAGCGGCATTGGCGCGGCCACGGTGCGTGCTTTTGCCGCGCAAGGGGCCGAGGTGGCGCTGCTCGATGTGGACGATGCTGCCGCCCAGGCGGTGGCCAACAGCATCGGTCGTTTTGCCTTGCCTGTGCACTGTGATGTGACCGATACCGATTCGGTGCGCCTAGCCTTTGAGGCCGTGGTGCAGCGTTTTGGCGGCGTCGACATCGTGGTGTCCAACGCCGGTGTGGCGCTCGGGGGGGGCATGCTGAACATGCCAGAAGAGCAGCTGCGCAAGAGTTTTGAGGTGAATTTTTTTGGCCACCAACAGGTGGCGCAGGTGGCGGTACGCATCATGACCAAACAGCGTTTGGGCGGCGTGCTGTTGTTCAACGTGTCCAAACAAGCGGTCAACCCCGGGCCCGACTTCGGTGCTTATGGCACCTCCAAGGCCGCTTTGTTGGCGCTGGTGCGGCAATACGCGCTGGAACATGGCAAGGACGGCATTCGCGTCAACGCGGTGAATGCCGACCGCATCCGATCCGGTCTGCTCAACAATGAAACCATCACCGCGCGCGCCAAGGCCCGTGGCCTGAGCGAGGCTGACTACATGGGCGGCAATCTGCTGGGTCAGGAAGTCACCGCGCAGGATGTGGCCGATGCCTTTGTTTTGTCGGCACAATTGAAAAAAACCACTGGCAACGTGATCACCGTGGATGGCGGCAATGTCGCTGCCATGCTGAGGTAAAGACAATTCAGACCCATACTGCACCAACTCGCCATGGATTTCAAAGCCCTCAATGCCGCCACCCTGGCGGACTACCTGCAGACCCTGCCAGCCATCACGGCGGAGCTGGGTGACATGGACGAGCTGGACATCGTCGAGGTCGGTGACGGCAACCTGAACTATGTCTATTTTGTGAGCAGCCGGGCCAATCCAGGCAAGAGCATGGTGGTCAAACAGGCCTTGCCCTACATGCGGCTGGTCGGTGAGAGCTGGCCGCTGACACGGCACCGCTCCGACCGTGAAGCGCATGCGCTGCGGCAGTTTGGCGCCTTGTGCCCGCAGCATGTGCCCGCGGTCTGGCACTTCGATAGCGACCAGTCTCTGATCATCATGCAGCGCCTGAGTCACCATCAGATCCTGCGCAAGGGCCTGATGGATGGCGTGCGCTACCCGCAGCTGGCCGAGCACTTGTCGGCCTACCTGGCGCGCACCTTGTTTCACGGCTCTGACCTGTACCTCAGTGCAGATGCCAAAAGGCAGGCGCTGGCCAGCACCACCAACAGCGCGTTGTGCAAAATCACCGAAGATTTGGTCTTCACCTGCCCGTTTGAGGACCACGCCAGCAACGTCTACAGCGCAGCGCTGCCACGCTCGGCGGTGGATCGGTTGCACAACAACCCGGCACTCAGGGTGGCTGCCGCGCAGATGAAGTGGGCCTTCATGAACCAGTGTGAAACCCTGTTGCACGGCGACCTGCACACCGGCTCGGTGATGGTGAACCAGACCGAGACCTATGTGATCGACCCCGAATTTGCCTGCTACGGCCCAATGGGGTTCGATGTGGGCCTACTGTTGGCCAATTTCTTCACCGCCTACCTGGCGCAGGACTGGCAGCGCCGGCAGGCGGGGGACGACCCGGCGCCTTATCAGGCCTGGCTGCTGGACCAAGTCAGCCAGATCTGGGGTGGTTTCTCAGACAACTTTTTGGCGCTGTGGGTCGCGCACGAAAGTCGTGTGGGCAGCGGTTTCATGGGCAGTGCCCGTGATGCCAGCAGCCAGGACATCTTTCGCCAGCAGTTTTTGCAGCACATCTTCAGCGACACGCTGGGCTTTGTCGGTTGCGAGTTGATTCGCCGCACCTTGGGTCTGGCCAAGGTGGCCGAGATCGCTGGCATCCCGGATGCCGCTGCTCGCGCCACCATCGAACTGCGCACACTGCACCTGGCCGAGGCGCTGCTGCTGCAGCGCCACCAGATCAGCGACATGGACGAGGTGCTGAACCTGGTCTACAACACCCGTACAGTTTTCCCATGAAAATCCAAGGCCAAGCTTGGCGCACCGTCTGGCTCAATACCGACAAAACCGTGGGGGTGATTGACCAGCGCTTTCTGCCACACGAACTCAGAACCGCCTGTTTGCGTGACTTGGGCGAGGTCGAGCGGGCGATCCGCGAGATGTGGATTCGGGGTGCGCCCCTGATTGGTGTCGTGGCCGCCTACGGCATGGCGCTGGCCATGCAGCACGACAGCAGCACCCCCGCGCTGGTCAGCGCCAAGAAAACCCTGCTGGCCACCCGCCCCACCGCCATCAACCTGCGCTGGGCGGTGTGCCGCATGCAGGCGGCCTTGTTGCCACTGCCGTCTGCGCAACGACCCGATGCGGCCTTGGCCCTGGCCGCGCAGATGGCCGACGAAGATGTGGCGATCAACCAGCAACTGGGCCAGCATGGCCTGGCGCTGATTCGCACGCTGGCGCAACAGCGCCCGGGCCAACGCATCAACATCCTGACCCACTGCAATGCTGGTTGGCTGGCCACGGTGGACTGGGGCACCGCCACCTCCCCGATTTACCAGGCTTTCAACGAAGGCATCGATGTGCATGTCTGGGTGGATGAAACCCGACCGCGCAACCAGGGCGCGTCATTGACCGCCTGGGAGCTGGGCCAGCACGGTGTGCCGCACACCTTGATCGTCGACAACGCGGGTGGTCATTTGATGCAGCATGGCCTGGTGGACATGTGCATCGTTGGCACCGACCGTGTCACCGCACGGGGCGATGTCTGCAACAAGATCGGCACCTACCTGAAAGCGTTGGCCGCGTTCGACAATCAGGTGCCGTTTTATGTGGCCATGCCGTCATCCACGCTGGATTTGTCGGTGTATGACGGTGTGCGCGAGATTCCGATTGAAAACCGGGATGGCAACGAGATCTCGCACCTGTCGGGTTGGCACGCTGACGGTTATGTCACCACGGTGCAGATTTGCCCGAGCAGCACTGCCACCAGCACCAACCCGGGTTTTGATGTGACCCCTGCACGCCTGGTCACCGCGTTGATCACCGAGCGTGGCCTGTGTGCGGCCGATCCGCAGGCGATTCAGGCGCTGTTTGCCGCCGCGCCGGACCAAGCCCGATGATTAGATACCAAATTGGCCTCTAGCCCTTTTAGCAAGAGGGAAAGCAGCTACTGATATTGGAGCGCCTCAGGGCCCATCAGCGCGTTGATGGATCGACCGGCGTTTCAGCCTTGCTGGCCTGCGATGTCGGCGCCACATCGTCCAGCCCCCAGCTGTCCCAGTCTTCACCAAACAACTCGGCCGGGTGCGGTGTGCGGTCGGCACCATTGCCGCAGCGCAGGTCGTTGGCCGGGCAGTAGGCATCACAACCCCAGCAGAGGCGTTCCGGGTGGCTCGGTGCCCTGGGGAATTTTTTGACCATGCTGTGCGCGCCTAAGTTCCGAAGCTGCTGCTGGGGTCGTCGCTGTCCGGCGACAGCTTGCGCAACTGGCGCAGTTGTCGCAGCTCGGTCAGCAATTGCTGACTCAGCTCGGCCAGTTGGGCCAGTTCCTGTGCGGTTTGCTGGGCCGGGCGCTCGGCGCGTTGCCGAAACAGCGCATCGCTGCGCTCATGCAAGGTTTGGTGTAGCGCGTCCAGACGGGCCAAGCCCGGGTACCTTTCCAACTTGAGCC
>Ga0302290_10000249_pt1 | contig 11386 bp, 11 predicted proteins | sample III_Fen_N1_3_FD_194547 | JGI IMG/M metagenome (GOLD analysis project Ga0302290, IMG submission 194547) | Peat permafrost microbial communities from Stordalen Mire near Abisko, Sweden - III_Fen_N1_3 | ecosystem: Environmental > Terrestrial > Soil > Wetlands > Permafrost | place: Sweden: Abisko... | reverse complement strand
CCCGTGCTGTTCGCCATCACCATCCACGAGGCGGCCCACGGTTACGCGGCTCGCCATTTTGGCGACAACACGGCCTACAGACAGGGTCGCATCACGCTGAACCCGCTCAAGCACATTGACCCGTTCGGCACCATCGTGATGCCGCTGCTGCTGTACTTCGCCACCTCCGGGGCTTTTTTGTTTGGCTACGCCAAGCCGGTGCCGGTCAATTTCGGCGCGCTGCGCAACCCCAAGCGCGACATGGTCTGGGTCGCGCTGGCGGGTCCGGCTGTCAACTTTGCGCAGGCGATTTTCTGGGCGCTGCTGCTGACCGTGCTGGGGCTAATGGGTGTGCAGGAACCGTTTTTTGTCGAAATGGCGCTGGGCGGCATTAAGGTCAATCTGGTGATGTGGGCCTTCAACCTGTTTCCGCTACCACCGCTGGACGGCGGGCGCATTCTCGTCGGCCTCTTGCCGTGGAAACAGGCGCAGACCGTCTCGGGCATCGAGCCCTGGGGCTTCTTCATCGTGATGGGGCTGGTGATTGCTCATGTGATGGACAACCTGTGGCTGAACCCGCTGATGGCACTGGGCTATGGCTTCATCCAGCTCTTGTTGTCGCCGCTGACTTCCCTGCTGGGCTGACGGCGGCGCACCGGCCCGAACACCTGCCTTATTCCTTCATCCGCTTTTTTCTTCATAGACCGCATGACCGCAACACCCGCCTCCCCGCAACGCTTTCTGACCGGCATCACCACCACCGGCACGCCGCATCTGGGCAATTTTGTCGGCTCGATCCGCCCGGCCGTGGCCGCCAGCCGCCTGCCCGGCGTGCAGAGCTTTTATTTTCTCGCCGACTACCACGCCTTGATCAAATGCGGCGACCCGCAGCGCATCCAGCGCTCGACGCTGGAAATCGCCGCCAGTTGGCTGGCCGCCGGGCTCGACCCCGAGCGCGCCGTGTTCTACCGCCAGTCCGACATCCCGGAAATCACCGAGCTGACCTGGCTGCTGACCTGCGTCACCGGCAAAGGCGTGCTGAACCGCGCCCACGCCTACAAAGCCTCCGTCGATAAAAACAACGCCGCTGGCAACGACCCCGACACCGACGTGACCGCTGGCCTGTTCATGTACCCGGTGCTGATGGGCGCGGACATTTTGCTGTTCAAAAGCCACAAGGTGCCAGTCGGGCGCGACCAGATTCAGCACATCGAAATGGCCCGCGACATGGCCCAGCGTTTCAATCACCTGTACGGCGAGCATCTGGTGCTGCCCGAAGCCGTGGTGGAAGAATCCGTCGCGCTGCTGCCCGGTCTGGACGGGCGCAAGATGAGCAAAAGCTACGACAACACGATTCCGCTGTTCACGCCGCGTGAGCCGCTGCGCAAGCTGATCGGCGGCATCCTGACCGACTCGCGCACGCCCGGCGAAGCCAAAGACACCGAAGGCTCGGCGCTGTTTCAGATTTACCAAGCCTTTGCCAGCGAGGACGAAACCGCCGCGCTGCGCCAAGCCTACGCCGACGGCATCGCCTGGGGCGACGCCAAACAAACGCTGTTCGAGCGCATAGACCGCGAAGTCGCGCCCATGCGCGAGCAGTACGAGGCACTGATGGCCAACCCGGCCCGAATCGAAGAACTTTTGCAAGCCGGCGCCGCCAAAGCCCGCCAGGCGGCAACGCCCTTCATGGCCGAACTGCGCCGCGCCGTCGGGCTGCGCAATCTGGCCGTCAGCGCCGCGCCCGCTGCCAAAACCAAAGCCGCCAAAATCGCCGCCCCAACCTTCAAGCAGTACCGCGAAAAAGACGGCCAGTTTTATTTCAAGCTGCTGGACGCCGACGCCAAACTGCTGCTGCAAAGCCACGGCTTTGCGTCGCCCAAAGAAGCGGCGCTGGCGATTGCCAGCCTGCAAAAAGAAGGCGCCGCCGCACTGGCCGCGCTGCAGGACAAGCTGCAAACCACGCCCGGCGTCAGCGCCGACGAGCTGGATGCGGCGCTGAAGTTTTTCGCGCCCGCCCAAAACTGAGCAGCGCCAAAAAGCAAAATGGCCGGTACTTGACCGGCCATTTGCATTCAGGTTTAAAAAACCTGATCAAATTTTATCGACAGAGTCCTTCAGGGCTTCTTTGGCATCGCCCAGGTTTTTCTCAGCGTGCCCCTTGACCTGCTTGGCAGCCCCTTTGACTTGCTGCTTGGGACTGTCCATCAAGTCGCCTGCCTTGGCCTGCGCCTTGCCTGCGGCTTCCTTGAGGGAGCCTTTGATTTGATCTTTGTTCATGGGTGGCCTTTTCGTTTCAGTGGATGATGAATCGAGAATAGGCGCTCCTGCATCGCCGGACCAGTGGACCAATGCGCGACTTGGTGTGGGGCTTGTCCTACGGGCACAAAAAAGCCCCGCAACCTTTTAAGTTGCGGGGCTTTTGCTATCTTGGCGGAGAGGGTGGGATTCGAACCCACGGTACCTTGCGGTACGCCTGATTTCGAGTCAGGTACATTCGGCCACTCTGCCACCTCTCCTTTGTCGAGCCGCAATTCTAGCAGGCTGCGGGCGCCTTATTTCGCCGAAGGCGAAATTTGCGTCATTCCGCCCATGTACGGCTGCAAAACAGCCGGAATTTCGACGCTGCCATCGGCGCGCTGGAAGTTCTCCAAAATCGCCACCAGCGTGCGGCCCACGGCCAAGCCGGAGCCGTTCAGCGTGTGGACAAACTCGTTTTTGCCCTGCGCGTTTTTAAAACGCGCCTGCAGCCGCCGCGCCTGAAACGCCTCGCAGTTCGACACCGAGCTGATTTCGCGGTAGGCGTTTTGCGCGGGCAGCCACACTTCCAGGTCATAAGTTTTCGTCGCGCCAAAACCGATGTCGCCGCTGCACAGCAGCATCACACGGTACGGCAGGCCGAGCTTTTGCAAAATGGCTTCGGCGTGGCCGGTCATCGCTTCGAGCGTTTCGTAGCTTTTTTCCGGGTGGACGATTTGCACCATTTCGACCTTGTCAAACTGGTGCTGGCGGATCATGCCGCGCGTGTCGCGCCCGTAGCTGCCCGCTTCCGAGCGAAAGCACGGCGTGTGCGCGGTGAATTTCAGCGGTAACTGCGCCTCGGTGACGATCTCGTCGCGCATGAAATTGGTCAGCGGCACTTCGGACGTGGGAATCAGGTACAGCGCCGTGCTTTCGGCCTCGTGCGCGCCTTCCTGCCCGCCTTTGAGGGCGGCAAACAGGTCTTCTTCAAACTTGGGCAACTGGCCGGTGCCGCGCAGCGAGTCGCCGTTGACGATGTAGGGCACGTAGCATTCGGTGTAGCCGTGCTCCTCGGTTTGCACGTCGAGCATGAACTGCGACAGCGCCCGGTGCAGCCGCGCCAGCGAACCCTTCATGACGGTGAAGCGTGAGCCGGTCAGCTTGGTGCCCATTTCAAAATCCAGCCCCAGCGGGTGGCCGACATCGACGTGGTCTTTGTGCGCAAAATCCAGCGCGACCGGCGCGCCGCCCAGGCCGCCCGCCGGGCTCCATTTGCGCACTTCGACGTTGCCCGCCTCGCCCGCGCCCAGCGGCACGCTGGCGTGCGGCAAGTTCGGCACGGCCAGCAGCAGCGCGTGCATGTCGTGCTGAAGCTGGTCCAGCCGGTGTGCCGACGCTTCCAGCTCGGCCTTGGACGCGCTGACCTGCGCCATCACGGCGCTGGCGTCTTCGCCTTTGGACTTGAGCTGGCCGATCTGCTTGGACAGCGTGTTGCGCTGGTTTTGCAGCTCTTCGGTGCGGATTTGCAGGGTTTTGCGTTCCGTTTCGAGCGCGTGAAACGCTTCGACGTTGAGGAAAACTTGGGGGGTTTTGCGCATTTCCAGCCGGGCGATGGCCGAGGGCAGGTCTTTGCGGAGCAGGTTGATGTCTAACATGGGGATGGATTGTAATTTTGATGCTGCAGTGCGGCAAAAATAATCAGCTCTGCTGATGCAAATGGCTGCCTTCGACTTCCAGCGCGTGGCCCTGAGCGTCGAGCTTCAAGCCCTTGGGCAGCGGGAATTTCAGCGTTTCTTCGATGCCGGGCATTTTGCGGATCGACACAGCGCCCAGCGCCCGGATGCGGTCAATCACCTGCGCGACTAGGATTTCCGGGGCCGAAGCGCCCGCCGTCAGGCCGACGCGGCGCTTGCCCTCGAACCAGGCTTCTTGCAGCTCGCTGGCGTCATCGACCATATAGGCTTCGGTGCCCAGCTTGGCGGCCAGCTCGCGCAGGCGGTTGCTGTTGGAACTGGTCGGGCTGCCGACAACGATCAAAATATCGACCAGCGGACTGAGCACCTTGACCGCGTCCTGGCGGTTTTGCGTGGCGTAGCAAATGTCTTGCTGCTTGGGCTTGCGCACCTGCGGAAAGCGCGCCACGATGGCCGCGCTGATTTCCGCCGCGTCATCGACGCTGAGCGTGGTTTGCGTGACGACGGCGAGGCGCTCGGTCTGCAGCGGCGTGATGCGGGCCACGTCGGCCACGTCTTCAACCAAGTGAATGCCGCTGTCGAGCTGGCCCATCGTGCCTTCGACTTCCGGGTGGCCCTTGTGGCCGATCATGATGAATTCGTAGCCTTCCTTGTGCAGCTTGGCGACTTCGACATGCACTTTGGTCACCAGCGGGCAGGTGGCGTCAAAAATCTGAAAACCGCGCGCCTTGGCCTCGTCCTGCACGGCCCGGCTCACGCCGTGGGCGCTGAACACCAGCGTGGCGCCGGGAGGCACGTCGGACAGCTCTTCGATAAAAATCGCGCCCTTGTTTTTCAGGTCGTTGACAACGTAGGTGTTGTGAACGATTTCATGGCGCACGTAAATTGGCGCGCCGAACTTGGACAAAGCCCGCTCGACAATTTCAATCGCTCTATCGACCCCGGCGCAAAAGCCACGCGGCTCGGCCAGCAAGATTTCTTCCGGCACAGGCACTGACAGGGGCGCGTTCACAGCACGCCAATCACTTGGACTTCAAACTCCACCGGCTGACCCGCCAGCGGGTGGTTGAAGTCGAACTGCACGGCGCTGCCGTCTTCCTTGAGCTGCTGCACAGAACCGGCGTACTGGCCCTGGCCGTCCGGCGTGGGGAACTGCACCACGTCGCCGACGCTGTAGGACTCGTTGGGGTCGCCCAGCTCGTTGAGCAGCTTGCGCGCCACCCATTGCACCAGATCAAGGTTGCGCTCGCCAAAGGCTTCGCCAGCGGCCAGCTCGAAGGTGGCGCGGGTGCCCTCAAGCAGGCCCAGCAGGCGTTTTTCAATCGCGGGCGAGAGCTGGCCGCTGCCTAGGCTCAGCGTGGCGGGCTTGCCGTCGAAGGTGTTGATGATGGTGGTGCCGCCCAGACCCGCCATGCGGTAGTGCAGGGTCAGGAAGGAGCCGGGCTGAACAAAGAGAGGCGCAGTGGACATAAAACTTTCAAGCCAGCCAAAGCGGCGGGCAACAGTGATGGGACTGGCGCTATTGTAGAAAACCGGCTTGGGCGCCCCGAGCCGGGGCCGCACTTGCCCCGTGTTTGCCGGGGCCAAAGCGCGCTTTTTACGGCGCTGCTGCGGCATACTGAACGCGCTATCGCTGTCACACTTTTAAAAAAATTCTTACACCATGCTGCTTAAAGACCTGCCGCTGGACGCCCGTCCGCGTGAAAAACTCCTGGCCCGTGGCCCCGGCGCGCTCGGCGACGCGGAACTGCTGGCGCTGCTGCTGCGCACCGGCATTCCCGGCAAAAACGCGCTGCAAATGGGCCAAGAGCTGCTCGACAACTTCGGCGGCGTGGCCGGGCTGCTGCACACCAGCCACGAATCCCTGAACAGCGTCAAGGGCCTCGGCCCGGCCAAGCGCGCCGAAATCGTCGCCGTGCTGGAGCTGGCGCGCCGCGCCCTCGCCTCGGAGCTGAAGGAAAAAGCCTTGTTCACCACGCCGCAGGCGGTGCGCGACTATTTGCAATTGCAACTCGGCAGCCGCCCGCACGAGATTTTTGCCGTGCTGTTTTTAGACAGCCAGCACCGGCTGATTGCGCTCGAAGAAATGTTTCGCGGCACCTTGACGCAAACCAGCGTCTATCCGCGTGAAGTCGTCATCCGGGCCTTGGCGCTGAACGCGGCCAGCGTGGTGCTGGCGCACAACCACCCGAGCGGCGCCGCCGAACCGTCCCGCGCCGACGAGCTGCTGACGCACACACTCAAAACCACGCTGGCGCTGGTCGATGTGCGCGTGCTCGACCATTTTGTGGTGACAAGTACCCAGGCGCTGTCGATGGCCGAGCGGGGACTGCTTTAGCATCGGCACTTCGCCTCGTCCGTCTTGCCCGCCTCGCCTCCTCTGCCCTTATTTTTAATTCAACCGCCATGCATGCGCCCGCCACCGCCCACAGCCCCCACAACCTGCTGATCCGGGATTTAAAAGACCTCAAGCTGGTGCGGCGCGAGATGCAGGCCAGACTTCAGCGCGAACAGGCCCAGGAAGCCGCCCGGCTGGCGGCGCTGGCAGCGGTCAAGGCCGAAAGGAATCTGTTTGTGCGAGCCGTCGGGCGCGTGATTGCGCTGGCGCCCAAACACCAACCCGGCCACAAAGCCAGCCTGCAGCGCCAGCGGCCCGCGCCCATTGCCGTGCAGCAGCAGCTCGACGATGCCGCCGTGATGCGCGAAGCCCTGTCCGACGAGTTTGACGTTGAAACGCTGCTGCACACCGACGAAGCCCTGAGCTTTCGCCGCCCCGGCATGGGGCCGGACGTGGTGCGCAAGCTGCGCCGGGGCGACTGGAGCATCCAGCGCCAGCTCGACCTGCACGGCTTTCGCCGCGAGGCCGCCCGCGACGCGCTGGGCGCCTTCATCCGCGAAGCGAACAAGGCAGGCGTGCGCTGCGTGCGCGTGGTGCATGGCAAAGGACTGAGTTCGCCCGGCAAGGTGCCCGTGCTCAAAGGCCGGGTGCAGAGCTGGCTGATTCAAAAGCAAGAAGTGCTGGCCTTCGTGCAGGCCCGCCCGGCTGAGGGCGGCGCCGGGGCGCTGGTGGTGCTGCTGGCGCAAAGCTGAAAAACACGCGCTTTCACCTGCCGCCCGGTGCCGGGGCGCGCAAGATTTTGACCGCTTCGGCAAAGGTTTTCGCCTCGGGCGCGTGCCGTTGCAGCCAGACGGCCACGCTCAGCAGCAACGCCAGCGTCACCAGCGCATGGCGCCAGGTCTTGCGCAGCAGCGTTCCAGCCCAATCGCCAACCACCTCCATGCCCGAGAACCTGCGCACCATCACCCCGGCAAAAACCACTTCAAAAGCCGCCTCCAGCAGCAGCGGCAAGCCGCCGATCAGCGCAAAAATCCCGGCCACCACCATCGCGATCAGCATCCCGGCTAGGACAAAGAAACAGCCTTCGCCCCCCAAGTTGCTCAGCCCGCGAAAATTACTGGCATCTGATGCCTCGCCGCGCTCGCTTTTCATGAAGTTCGCCCAGACCCGCACCGCGCCCAGAAACACCGGATAGGCCAGGGTAAAACTCAGCGCATAGCGCAGCGGCATGGCGGCCAGCCCCAATTTGAGCAGCAAGGCGCTGCACAGCCAGCCCGACAGCCAGGTGACGGTAAAAATCACGCAGCTGTGCCAGTAAACCGAGCGAAACCTCAGCCGGGTTGCAATGAAATTGCGTTTTTCGCGCTCGTACTCGGCGCTGCTCCAGGGCGGCGGCATCGCAGCTCACCCGCCCCGGTTGCGCATCCAGTCCGCCGTCTGGAAAAACGAGGTGTTGAGCCGCGCACGCAGCGCCGCGTCCACGCCGGTTTCGCCCATCGCTTGGTCCATGCAGGCCAGCCACTGGTCGCGCTCGACGATGCCGATGCTGCCGCCGCCGGTTTGCTCGGGCATGTGGCGCATTTTCAGGCGCGGATGACCGAAGCGTTCGACGTAGTAATCCGGCCCGCCCAGCCAGCCGCAGAGAAACCAAAACAGGCGCTGCCGGGCGTTGTCCAGCGTGCTGCCGTGGGCGGCGCGCAGGGCTTGGTAACCCGGCTCTAGGTCCATCAGGTCGTAAAAGCGTTCCACCAGCGCCTTGACGCGCTCTTCGCCGCCTAGCCAGGCAAACGGGGTGTCAAATGGCGGGGTCGCGGGGGTTGGGTCTTCGGTGGGCATCGGTCAAAATTCAATCAAGAGGCTGGCGGGCTGCCAGCGCGTCAGTCTTTATAAAGCAAATTGATCACTTTGAACGACCGACTCGAATCACAATGCCTTCGCCGGGCTTGCCGTTGGCGGGGTTCAGGTGGTCGCCATCGAGTAAACAAGCGGGGCTGGAGAATCTACACTGAGGCTCCGTCAACAATGAGCCGCAACAGGGGGAAATCATGGTTCAGGTGTTCATCAGTCATGCGTCGGGCGATCCAGATTGGCCGGATAGCGAAGTCGAGGCGTTAGCGCAGGCGCTAAAAATTCAAGGCGTGCAGGTCTGGTTAGACCTGTGGAAGCGGCGTGATGCCAAGCGGCGCTTGTCCGAGGCCGAGTGGCGCGACTGGATGCGCGACGCCCTGGATCAAGCCAATCATGTGCTGTGTCTGGTTTCGCCCCTGTATCAAAGCCGGGCAGCCCGTGATAACGCCGTGGCGGGCGGGCTGGGCGTGGCCCTGGAAACCTCCGTGCTGGATCGGCAGATTTACCGTGCCAAGCAACGCGTCGAGGGCTGGATCTGGCTGGCGCACAAGGATGGAACCCCGGCGGTGTCCGTGACCCCTGACTTTCTGGATGGTCATTGCCCTGAATACCCCCTGCCTTCAGCCCAAGACGAATTGGTCGCGGATTTGACAGGGCAAGGCGGGCAAGCGCCTGAGGCAACAACTGGGCCTGTTGCGGCCCCGCCACTTCCTCCAGACCAGCCATTGTTCCGCCAAGCCCGCTTGGCAAGTGAGCGGCTCGAAGCAGCTCCAACGTACTGGCAAGCCTTGAAACAAGACGACTACGATGGTGCGCGTCCGCCAGCCAGCGCCATCAGTTCGCCCACTGCGTTTGTCCAGTGGCTGCTGACAGTGTCGGTCGATAAAACCAAGGTGCTGGATTTGTTTGCGGCACTCGGGCGCAGTCTGGACGAGATTTCTGCCAAGTCCCCCGAGCGCCACGCTGCCGAGCAAGCCACCGTGGGCCTTTACTGTTTGCTGGCTTGCCGCTTGGTGGACGTGGCCCAGATCAAATCCCACGGCCAGATGGCGATGGAGCTGGCCAGCGATGCGCCTTTGATTTGCGCCTTGGTTGCAACGGCCCGATTTGGTGGTGAGCTGCAATTGGAACTCAGTGGTGCTGATGGCTTGCCCTGCCCTGAACACACTTACGTGATCAACCGCGCTCCCGCAGCAGATCAACCAGGGCACGAATTTGACCGTGCCGTCTTTCGAGCTGTTTGTGCAGGGACACAGGAAGCCGACGAAGTTTCCGAGGGTGATGGCCCTTTGACCGAGGCACAGCAAGAAAAGCTAAAGGCACGGCTACGCAACATTCGGCAGCGCCAAAGAAAAACGCTGGCACTGATCGTGCGCGTCTGCGCTGACCGCAGCCCGGTGTGCAGCTTTGCAGACGCGCATCAAGTTCCCATTTTTTTGCCCAGCGAAGCCTTGTCCCTGCCCCTGATCGGTATCTCTGCAAAAAACTTGCTGGCCGAAATCCAGGAGTTCTGGGCTAGCCTTATTCACTTCGGGCCAAACGCCCGCACTGCCACCTGAATGTGGCTGAAGTCGATCACATGCACACCCTCAATACCAGCAACCCCAACCCCTTCCCCGCCCTGAAAGATGGCGACACCATCCGGCTATCCGGCAACGACCATTTCGAATCCGCCCACCACCTGTGGAGCGAGCCGGAGATTCACGCGCTGACCTTGGCGTTTGCGGCCCGGCGGCCTTTGCTGGTGCGGGGCGAGGCTGGCGTGGGAAAGAGCCAGATTGCGCGGGCGGCGGCGCAGGTCTTGTCTGGCAGCCAGCCGCTGGTGGAGGTGATTCACCCCCGGTTCGAGGCGCTGGAGCTGCTCTACCGCTTTGACGCCATCGCCCGGCTGGCCGATGCCCAGCTCAAAGATCAGCGCGGGCGGGCACGACTGGACGCCACCAACCGGCGCTATGTGCAGCGCGGCATGCTGTGGCAAGCTTTTGAGCGCGCCGCGACGGGCGTAACGCCCGTGCTGCTGATCGACGAGATCGACAAGGCCGATGCTGACCTGCCCAATGCGCTGCTCGACGTGTTGGGCAACCGCAGTTTCAACGTGCCGCATTTGAACCACCTGCGCGTACAGGCGCCGCTGGGGCGGATGCCGCTCATCGTCATCACCACCAACGAGGAGCGCGAACTGCCCGCCGCCTTTGTGCGCCGCTGCGTGGTGCTCAATCTGGCCCCGCCCGAGGACGACGCGGCGTTTGTCGCATGGCTGCAAGAGCGGGCCGGGGTGCATACCGCGCTGGCCGGGCTGGATGCCGAGGTGCTGGCCGAAGCCGCCCGCCAAGTGCTGGCCGACCGGCGCGCGGCGGCGGAGGCGGGCTTTCCCAAAGTGGGGCTGGCCGAGTATCTAGACTTGCTGAACGCCCTGGCCGAGCTGACCCAAACCGAGCCAGCCGAGCAGCGCGCCGCCAAACAAAAAGACTGGCTGCAACGCCTGAGCGCCTACGCCCTGATCAAAAACGCCGGGCAAAGCCAACGCCGCCCAGCCCAAAGCCCGCGCCAGCCATGAAGCCTCTCGCCGCGCAGGTAGGCCGGGCCGACTTGCTGCGCGCCCTGGCGCTGCATGAGCGCCAGCAGCTCACGCTCAGTGCAGACGAGCACCATTGGTTGGGCTACCAGTGGCAGGCGCCGCTTATCCAGCCGCCTGCACAGATGTTCCAGATCGACGGCCTGGGGCCAACGACCCGACTTGACACGCCGCCAGCCCCGCCACCCGAGCCCGACGCAGCGCCCCTCAAACAGCCCCTGCGCATGGACGACGCCTGGCTGGTCAAGCAGGAGCCACGCGACGATGCCGCCGCCGACCCCGAAAGCAGCGCCGCCCCCAGCCTGCAACCGCTGGACGAAGCCGCCGCCGCAGCGGCAGCCGCTACGCCCCAAGCCCGACAAGACGACCTGCTGCCCTGGGCGCGGCTGCTGCCCGTGCTGCGCCGCCACCTGTCGCAAGCGCGGAGTGGCGAAGTCGATGTCCCCCGGCTGCTGAACGCGCTGACCAGCCAACAAACGCTGCGCCACCTGCCACGCGTGCAGCGCCGCCGCTGGAACCCCGATTTGATCGTGGCCCTGGACTTTGGCCCGGCCATGACACCCTACCGCACCGACCTGCACCGCCTGTGCCACCAGTTGCTGCGCGAGGTCGGGCGCACCGGGCTGTCGCTGCGCCTGCTGATGCACGGCCCGCACGGCGGCTGGACAGATTGGATTGAAGAACAAGCCTGCCGCCCCGTGCCACCCGCCCGCC
>Ga0302290_10000248_pt1 | contig 11410 bp, 7 predicted proteins | sample III_Fen_N1_3_FD_194547 | JGI IMG/M metagenome (GOLD analysis project Ga0302290, IMG submission 194547) | Peat permafrost microbial communities from Stordalen Mire near Abisko, Sweden - III_Fen_N1_3 | ecosystem: Environmental > Terrestrial > Soil > Wetlands > Permafrost | place: Sweden: Abisko... | reverse complement strand
CAGATTGTCCAGATACGTCCGCAACTTGTGCCTGTGACGCAAGCTCAGACGCGCTCGCTACGCAACGCGGCCACCTTCGGTGGCAGCTATCTGGTCAATCAGAGATTGTCCAGATAGGTCCTGAGCTTGTCACTGCGGCTCGGGTGCTTGAGCTTGCGGATGGCCTTGGCTTCGATCTGGCGGATGCGCTCGCGGGTGACGTCGAACTGCTTGCCGACTTCTTCCAGCGTGTGGTCCGTGCTCATCTCAATACCGAAGCGCATGCGCAGCACCTTGGCCTCGCGCGGAGTCAGCGAGTCGAGGATGTCCTTCACCACATCGCGCAGGCCAGCCTGCATCGCGGCCTCGATGGGCGCCGTGTTGTTGGTGTCCTCGATGAAGTCGCCCAGGTGGCTGTCGTCGTCGTCGCCAATCGGCGTTTCCATGGAGATCGGCTCTTTAGCGATCTTCATGATCTTGCGGATCTTGTCTTCGGGGATCTCCATCTTCTCGGCCAGGGTCGGGGCATCCGGCTCGAAGCCGAATTCCTGCAGATGCTGGCGCGAGATGCGGTTCATCTTGTTGATCGTTTCGATCATGTGGACCGGGATACGGATGGTCCGGGCCTGGTCGGCGATGGAGCGCGTGATGGCCTGACGGATCCACCAGGTCGCATAGGTCGAGAACTTGTAGCCGCGACGGTATTCGAACTTGTCCACCGCCTTCATCAGGCCGATATTGCCTTCCTGGATCAGGTCCAGGAACTGCAGGCCACGGTTGGTGTATTTCTTGGCGATGGAAATCACCAAGCGCAAGTTCGCCTCGATCATTTCCTTCTTGGCGTCGCGCGAGGCCTTCTCGCCCTCATTCATCTTCTTGTTGATGTCCTTCAGGTCATCAATGGGCACCACGGCCTTGGCCTGGATGTCGACCAGCTTTTGCTGCAGCTCCTGCACCGGTGGCAGATTGCGCGCCAGGATGATGGAGTAGGGCTTGCCCGCCGCGACCTCCTTCTCGGCCCACTTCAGATTCAGGGCGTTGGGCGGGAAGGTCTTGATGAAGTGCTCTTGCGGCATGCCGCATTTGTCGACCACGATCTTGCGCAGTTCGCGCTCATAGCGGCGCACATCGTCCACTTGTGAGCGCAAGATGTCACAGAGTTTCTCGATGGTCTTGACCGTGAAGCGGATGGTCATCAGCTCCTGGCTGATCGCGCCCTGGGCCTTGTTGTAGGAGGCCGACTTGTAGCCGTCCTTCTCGAAGGCCTTGCGCATCTTGTCGAAGTTGGTCGACAGATTGTCCAGCTTCACCAGCGCGGCATTCTTCAGTTCTTCGAGCTTCTTGGTCAGCGCCTTGGAGCCGCCATTGCCATCGTCATCGTCTTCCTCGTCGAACTCGTCGAAGTCTTCTTCGGCCACATAGTCGTCGGCCTCATCGGCGGCAACGAAGCCGTCGACCACTTCCGAGATTGTCATCTCGCCGGCGCGGATCTTGGTCGAGAACTCCAGGATGTGGGCGATCGTCGTCGGCGAGGCCGAGATCGCCAGCATCATGGCCTGCAGGCCACCTTCGATGCGCTTGGCGATTTCGATTTCGCCTTCGCGGGTCAGCAGTTCGACCGTGCCCATTTCACGCATATACATGCGCACCGGGTCGGTCGTGCGGCCGAACTCGGAATCCACCGTCGAGAGCGCAGCTTCGGCAGCTTCTTCGGCCTCTTCTTCGGTCGAGGTGGTCGTCGAATTGCCCTGGATCAGCAGCGTGGCCGCATCGGGCGCCTGCTCATAGACCGCGATGCCCATGTCATTGAGCATCGAGATGATGGCCTCGAGGATTTCCTCGTTGACCAGCTTCTCGGGCAAGTGATCGTTGATTTCCTGATGGGTCAGGAAACCACGCGTCTTGCCCATCTTGATCAGGGTCTTCAGCTCATTACGGCGCTTGGCGGCCTCTTCTTCGGTGAGAGCCGTCTCTTCCAGGCCGAATTCACGCATCAGCGCGCGCTCCTTGGCGCGCGAAACTTTCATGCGCAGAGGCTTGGCCTTGGGTTTGTCGGCAGTCGCTTCTTCGACCTCGGCTTCCGGCTCGCCTTCGAGGTCCGCTTCCAAGTCTGACAAATCGACGTCTTCGGCTTCGGGCTTGGCCGCCTTCTTGGGCTCGACCACGGCCTTGGGTTTGCGGCCACGCTTGGGCTTGTCATCGTCGGCCGGCACTGCTGTTGCCTTGCTGGCCTTGGCGGGCTTCTCGGCCTTGACAGCCTTTACTGCCTTGGCAGCGGGCTTCTTGATGTCTTCGGCTTCGGCGGCGGTGGCCTTGGTCGCGGTCTTCTTGGCAGTCATGCAGATCCTCGGATGGAATTGGCGGCGAAATATTTGATCAACGGCGCGAACACGCAATGCAGCAGCCACCTGAGGGCGAGGACGTCGCTTTTCAAGCGGAGGTCGCCCCAGGTGGCTTTCTTGCGTTGCTACCGGTCAGGGCTTTCACCTGAGCATTCGGCAACGTGGCGCGTGCAAGCTGGCGTGAACGTTTGTTATTGCAACTCTTGGCGGATACAGGTGGCCTTGATACCGCTATGGGTGCCCAGTGTCTGCTGGGTGGCCGGGTCCGGAAGTGGCTGCCGTTACTCTTGACGCGCGCGGAAAACCGTGCATTTTAGCCCAAAACCAAAGATCAATCAAAGCCGGCTTTCATGCCGCGTCCGGTCGAGGGATGCCGGCGGCTTTCAGTTCCAGTACCTGCTTGAGTAGGTGCTTGTAGCGCTCCAGCGCTTCGCCCTGCGGATGGCTGGCGGCGATGCGCTTCGTTTCGGTCTCCAACTGGACAATGCGGAGCTTGCGTACCTCGAACTGCAGGCTCTCGAAAAGCGGCTCTTCCTCACCGAGCAGTCCGCGGACGACGCGCTTGGCGCGCTCCAGCAGCCCGTCTTCAGCCATCGCAGCCTCCAGCACAACCCATGGGCTGCTGCCGTGGTTGACCAGATAGCGCTCCAGCCAGGCAATCAACTCACCGTGGACCTCAGGTAGCTCATGCAGAAGTTGATGGTCATCGGCACTCAGTCGCTCCCACCAGTCGCAGTTGAGCAGCAGCATGCGCACGGCGTTGTCTGCCGGTCCGACAGGCGCACTGCGTGGAGTGCCCTGAGTCGGGTCCTCGGGCTCCCCACGGCGGCGCCAGTTGCTGCTGGGCTTCCAATCTTTCTTCCACTCTCTTCTCTTGCTGGGCGCAGCGGCGCTGGGGCGGCCATGCTCGTCGACGGGCGGTGGCTCAGGGCTCTCGTCTGAGCGCCCCTGCGCCGATGTTGCCCGCGTGCCGAGCTGCCAAAGCCCTTGCAGATCGCCATCCGGCAACTGCGCCCGGCGCGCCAGATCGCCCAGCAGCTGGCGTTTCAGCGCACCGTCGGGCAGCGCCTGCCAGAGCGGCCGGGCGTTGGCCAGCATGCGGGCGCGGCCCTCGGCGCTGCCCAGATCGCAGCCCTCGGCCGCCGACTCGATGAGCTGGCGCGAGAGTGGAATGGCCTCGCTGACGCAGCGTTCGAAGGCCTCTGCGCCGAGTTCGCGCACAAAGGAGTCCGGGTCGTGCTCGGCGGGCAGGAAGAGGAATTTGACGCTGCGCGTATCGCTGGCGTGGGGTAGGGCCGCTTCGAGCGCGCGGCCGGCGGCGCGCCGGCCGGCGGCGTCGCCATCGAAGCTGAATACCACCGATTCGGTGAAGCGAAACAGCTTGTGCACATGCTCGGCGGTGCAGGCCGTGCCCAGGGTGGCGACCGCGTTGCCAAAGCCGTGCTGGGCCAGCGCGACCACGTCCATATAGCCCTCGACTACCAGAGCATAGCCGCGCTGGCGCAGGCCGGTGCGTGCCTCGAACAGGCCATACAGCTCGCGACCCTTGCTGAAAACCGGCGTCTCGGGCGAGTTCAGGTATTTGGGCTCGCCCTTGTCGAGCACTCGCCCGCCAAAGCCTATGGTGTCGCCCTGCACATTGCGGATCGGGAACATGATGCGATCGCGGAAGCGGTCGTAGCGGCGCTGTTCGGCCGCATCCTTGTTTTCGTCTTCGTCCTTCAGGATCACCAGGCCCGCTTCCACCAGCAGCGGATCGTCATACGCGGGGAAGGCACTGGCCAGGCTGCGCCAGCCATCGGGTGCGTAGCCGAGGGCAAATTGCGCAGCGATCTGGCCCGTCAGGCCCCGGCCCTTCAGATAGTCGATGGCACGCTGCTGCTTCTTGAGCTGGGTCCGGTAGTGCAGGCTGGCACGCTCCAGTACATCGGTCAGGCTACCCTGGCGCTGCTTTTGCTGCGCGGCGCGCTCGCGCTCCTCGGCCGAGCGTTCGTCCTCAGGCACCTGCATGCCGACTTGTTGGGCCAGGTCTTCCACGGCCTCCACAAAACCCGCGCCGGTGTGCTCCATCAAGAAACCGATGGCATTGCCATGCACGCCGCAGCCGAAGCAGTGATAGGTCTGGCGCGTCGGACTGACGATGAAGCTGGGCGACTTCTCGCCATGGAAGGGGCACAGCCCCTTGTGGTTGATGCCCGCCTTCTTCAATTCGACGTGGCGGCCCACCACCTCGACGATGTCGACGCGGGACAGCAGGTCTTGAATAAAGCCGGGTGGAATCACCTGTGCAGTCTAAACCGGGGCTCTCTGCTCGGTCTGGCCGGCATTGACCTGACTCACCCAATCGGACTGCTCGAACGCGCTCAACCAGGTCGGCACATTGGCGGCCGGCATGGCGCTGGCAATGGCGCTGCCCTGGCCAAGATGACAGCCCATTTGCAGCAGCGCGCGCGCGTGAGCAATCGATTCCACGCCCTCGGCCACGACCGCGCAATCGAAGCTCTTGGCCAGCGACACCACGCCCTCGACGAGCGCGCGATCCTGGGCATCGATCAGCATGCTCTGCACGAATGACCGGTCGATCTTCAGCATGTCGACCGACAGGCGCTTCAGGTAGGTCAGGGTGGAAAAGCCGGTGCCGAAATCATCCAACGCCAAGTGCACCCCCGTGGCCTGGATCTGCTGTACCAGCCGCAGCGTTGCGTCCAGGTCGGCCAGCGCCGCTGACTCCAGCAGTTCCAGCGTCAGGTGGCGGGCGACGGGCTCGTGATGGCGCGCCGCCAATTCCTGCAAGCGCAGTGCGAAGTCAGCGGTCTGCAAATGCCTGGCGCTGATATTGACACTGAGGCGCAGGCGCAATCCTGCGGCGAGCCACTGCGCACTTTGCTGCAAGGCCTGCTCGATCACCCAATCGCCCAGCCTGGCGGAAAACCCCGTGTGCTCGACCATGGGCAAGAAGCTCGCCGGCGTGAGCAGGCCTCGCTCCGGATGGTTCCAGCGCATCAGCGCCTCCATGCCGATGACCCGGCCGGTGCGCATCTCTACTTTGGGCTGGTAATAGAGCTGCAGTTCGCCGGCATCGAGGGCACCCTGCATGCGGCCGACCGCCTGGCCGCGCGCCTCGTCCTGCAGGCGCATCTCCGTGTCAAACACTTCGATGCCGTCGCGCTGCGACTGCTTGACCTGATAAAGCGCATAGGCAGCATGGCGCAATAGCGTCTCCGCGTTGGACTTGTCGCGCGGGAAGAGCGTGGCGCCAATGCTGGCGGTGATCGAGATGGGCGCCTGGGCGCCGGCAGGCTCGAACGGAGCGCGCACCACCGACAGGACGCGCTCCAGGGCCGGCTGCACCTCCTCTGGCTTGTTGCCGCGCAGCAGCAGCGCGAATTCATCGCCTCCCAGGCGGGCCACGACGTCGGACCACTGTGGCGAACTGCGCAGGGCGCCCTGCAGCCGCCGTGCGACCTCAACCAGCATCGCATCACCGATCTGGCGCCCGTGGCGCACATTGACCTGCTTGAAATGATCGAGGTCGAGGCAGCAGATGATCAGGCGAAAGCCCTCCTGCTGGCTGGTACGCATGCCGAGGTTGAGCAGGCGAGCGAACTCGCTGTGATTGGGCAGGCCCGTCAGATCGTCAAAGCGCGCCTGGCGCTGCAACTGGCGTTCGTGCTCCAGGACTTTGGTGAGGTCGGTCACCGTGATGACGTGATAGCGCTGCGGGCCGTTCGGCTCCGGGATGGCCGACACGGTGAGCTGGAGGCTGCATGGCGCGCCGTTGCCACGCTGGGCCGGAACCAGCGCCTCCCAGACACCCGTCTCGACCAGACCCTGGCGGACCATTTGAGGATCGATGCCGGCGCGTTGCAGGTTGCCGGGTGTCAACGGCGAGGCCGGCTGTCCGATGAGCTCCTCGCGTGCCAGGCCCATGAAGCGGCAGTAGCTCGGGTTGGCGTCCATCACCACAAACTCGTTGTCGGTGATCAGCAGCCCTTCGTGCAGATGCTGGAACAGGCTGACGCTCATGCGTTGGCGCTCCAGCGCCGTCTCGCGCCAGCTCACGTCCTCCAGCGTGACCAGTAAACACGCGGCCTGGCCACTCGCGCGCCGTTGCAGGATCTGAACGTGGGCGTCGACCCAGCGCCACTCGGTACCGCCCTGGCGCAGACGCAAGGTATCGCGGTAGTGGTGGTCTTGCGCCTTGTCGCTTGCCTCGGTCCCTGCGATCAAGTCGGTCATGGCCGATGCGGCGCGGTCACGGTCCATGGGATGGACTTCGTCCAGCCACTGCAAGGGCGCGGTGGATGCATCGTCGGCCGGTGGGACCATGGCTTGCCATAGGGCGGACGAGTCCATCTGGCCCACGTCCAGCTGCCACTGCGCAACTGCGATGCCGCGCGCCGACAGGGTTTCGCGCAGTTGGCGCAATTCGTGCCGAAGCGGGCCGGCGTTTGCTCGCAGCAACAGCGGCAGCAGGCTCAAGCAGAATGCGGCCGCCCAACATAGCGCCGGCTCATGTCCTGAGCTGGATGTCGACTCCACGGCCGCCCATGCGGCCACCACCAAGCCTCCCAGCACCAGAAGTGCATTCCAGGGCCGGCGCCAACTCGGCGGACTCCGGCTGAAAGACGGCATCCAGGAGAGCATCGGCACGCACAGGACCAGCACGCCGAGCGCGTGGCCGGCCCAGGCATTGGCCAATACGGCTCCGAGCTGGCTTTCGTTCATCGTGGTCGTGTGCATGGCAGCCGGCAACGTGCCAATCAGCGCCGCCAGCAGCGGGCCAAGCAGTACGCCGTAGAGCAGCAGCAGGTACAGGTCGCGTCGGCGCGCGAGGTCCGGCTGAAAGTCCGACCGTCTCAGGCCGGCCAGCGCGAGTGCCGCGCCGGCCAGGCTGCCGGTGGCCATGCACAAGGCCTGCAGTGCAGGCAGATCGAGCGCCCAGAATGCAAGCATGGCGCCCAGCCAGCTTGCCGGCCCCATACGCCAGCCCCAGCGCATCAATGCGCACAAGGCAATGCCAGATGCCGGCCAAAGCAGGGCGGCACCCGAAGGCGGCATGAAGAATCGCCAGCCGAGCCAACTGCTCAGTTCACTGGCCAGCACCACGGCGGCAAACTGCAGGAGTGCATTCGCCGTCAACCCGGTGGCAGCATCTGCAGGCGGTGCGCGTCGAGCAAGAGGAGGCAGGGCGTCCAAGATGCAGATCGTGACGAAATCGGTGACCGTATCCCGGCCATGCCGAGTGGGCTGGAGATGAAACGGATGAACGGGGTACGTTCAGGCCGGGATGCTAACAGCGCTGCCGCTGAATTCATTGCTGTGCGACCCCTTCAAATCGATGGTGGGCAATCCTGAAGGGCATGCGCGCAAATCCAGCCTGAAATCGGCTCAAACCATGAAAAAGGGCTGCCCGGAAGCAGCCCTGCGTATCGGATCGAGGCGCTGGCGCCGCGCGATATCAAACGTTGAAATCTTCCAGCTTGGCACCAGCACCAATTGCCGCGCGCAGCCACTTGGGCTGCAAACCACGCCCGCTCCAGGTTTCCCCGGTGGCCTTGTTGCGGTATTTAACTGCGACCTTTGAAGTCTTGGCGACCTTGGGAACTCGCGCACTCAGATCGGCGACCGACAGTCCATATTCGGACATCAAGGATTTCACCTTGGCCACGGCATCGGAACGCTCGCGGTCCTTGGTTTCGTTGATTTGTTGATCAAGGGCTGCCCGTTGGGCCAGCAGGTCTTTCAAAGATGCCATCTGTGCAAATCCTCACAAGGTATGTGGTTCAACCGACACGGTGAATCGATTATAGGCATATTCGTAGAGAAATGCCCAAGCAGTAATTCACGTGTTGAGGGAAATCCCTGTTGGCATATTGATTCTCGCTGCCCAGCGTCCCTCTCGACCTTGTGATGAATACTGCCGGCGCAACCCGACCTTTAGTTTGCCGGCGGCACGAACCCCGCAGGCTGCTCGACGCCGGTGCCAAAGAAAAACTGCTCCATTTGGCGTGCCAGGTATTGGCGAGCCCGTTGATCGGCAAGATTGAGGCGATTTTCGTTGACCAGCATCGTCTGGTGCTTCATCCAGAGCGCCCAGGCTTCCTTGCATACGTTTTCATAGATGCGCTTTCCCAGCTCGCCTGGGTATGGTGCGAAATCCATGCCCTCGCCTTCTTTCTTCAGATAAATGCATTGCACCGTGCGTGCCATAGGGAGCCTCTTGGAATGAGTGGAATGAATCGGGTTGCCGCGCAATGTTGTGCGCAGCGCTGAATCGAGTTGTGCTCAGGCTTGACCTGGGCATTCACCCTAGTTTCTTGACCAGAACCTGTGAGCGCCGGTCCCGGTTGTATTTGCGTTTGCGCTCTTCGGGCAACCATTCCGGGTCGACCTGGACGAAGCCGCGCTTGATAAACCAGTGCATCGTGCGCGTTGTCAGCACGAAAATGCTGGCAAGGCCCATGGCACGTGCGCGCTGTTCAATGCGTTTGAGCATGCGGTCGCCATCGCCCTGTCCCTGCACGGCAGGTGAAACCGTCAGCGCCGCCATTTCTGCGGTCTTGGCTTCGACATATGGGTAAAGCGCGGCACAGCCAAATATCACGCCATCGTGCTCAATGACGGTATAGAGCTCGATATCGCGTTCAATTTCATTGCGGTCGCGTTTGACCAAGGTGCCGTCGCGCTCGAAAGGTTCAATCAGAGCAATGATGCCGCCCACATCGTCATGGCCGGCTTCGCGCAGACTTTCGAGTTTCTCGTCCACCACCATGGTACCGATACCGTCGTGGGTATAAACCTCCTGAAGCAGGGCGCCGTCTACCGCCAGCGGCAGGATGTGCGAGCGCTCGACGCCGCCCTGGCAAGCGCGCACGCAGTGCCTCAGATAAAACCCTAAATCAGTGGGGGACGTGGGCGCTGGCCTGGCGGCCAGCATGCGCTCCGCGTCGACCAGCGCCAGTTCGGTGTCGATGGGACTTTCAGGATCGTCGGGGTTTTCCGGCACGCCGGGCACCTCGCAGATGAACAGCAGCTTGTCGGCCTGCAGGGCAATGGCCGTGTTGGTGGCCACATCTTCCATCGTCAGGTTGAAGGCCTCGCCGGTGGGCGAGAAACCAAACGGAGAGAGCAGCACGATGGCGCCGGTGTCCATCGCACGCTGGATGGCGGCCGCATCGACCTTGCGGACCACGCCGCTGCGTTCGAAATCCACGCCATCCACAATGCCCACCGGGCGCGCCGTGAGGAAGTTGCCCGACACCACGCGCACGGCGGCATTGGCCATCGGTGTGTTGGGCAGACCCTGCGAGAAGGCCGCTTCGATCTCGAAGCGCAACTGGCCGGCGGCCTCCTGGGCGCAGTCCAGGGTCACCGCGTCGGTGATGCGCAAGCCTTCGTGATAGCGCTCGGCATGGCCCTTGGCCAGTAGCTGCTCGCGCACCTGCGGTCGAAAGCCGTGCACGAGCACGATCTTGATGCCCATGGCGTGCAGGATGGAGAGATCCTGCACAAAGGCATTCAGCTTGCCGGCGGCGACCAACTCGCCCGTCATGCCCACCACAAAGGTTTCTCCACGATAGGCATGGATATAGGGCGCGACCGAGCGAAACCAGGGAACAAAGGTGTGGGGGAAGACCAGGCTCATGCCGGGAATTGTGCCGCAGCCCTTCGTCTCCCCAACAAGCAACTTGCACGACCCGCGCAAGACGGCGAGCATCAGCCCCCATCAACCCACACTGCAGGAGTGATCCATGGAAGCAATGAAGACCCACGGCGCATTCAGTTGGTCCGAGCTGATGACGGGCGATCCGGCCAAGGCAGCCGAGTTTTACGGGAGCCTGTTCGGCTGGACCATCAGCGCCACGGACATGCCGGAAGGCAAGTATTTCGTGGCCAAAGTCGGCGAGATCCCGGTGGCCGGCATGATGGCCTGTCCAGATCCCGCCAACAAGATGCCGCCGAACTGGAGCTGCTATGTCACCGTCGACGACGTGGATGCCACGATCGCAAGGTGCAAGGTGCAAGGCGCTTGGCGGCACCGTGCTGATGCCGCCGATGGACGTCCCGACAGTCGGGCGTATGGCCTGCATCCGCGATGCGCAAGGTGCGAGCTCAACGTCATCACCTACGAGTCGCCCGCGGCCTGATCGCGGGGTTATCTGCGGGATCGTCTGCGGGGCAGGGATAATCCGCGCCTCGTGAACGAAAAGACGCCCCCTCAACCCCCACGGCAGGCGGCAGTGCTGCGCGATGCTCCGCGCGGCAGATCGCGTGCCGCTGACCGCGTTGTCCAGGCACCGGCCAATCCGCTGCCGCCCATCACCTTCCCCGAATCGCTGCCGGTCTCGGCCCGGCGCGAGGAAATCGCGCGCGCGCTCGTCGAGCATCAGGTCATCATCGTCTGCGGAGAAACCGGCTCGGGCAAGACCACGCAGTTGCCCAAGATCGCGCTGGATCTGGGACGCGGTCGTGCCCACACCGGCCGGCTGATCGGTCATACCCAGCCGCGCCGCATCGCTGCCAGCAGCGTGGCCAAGCGCATTGCCGAAGAGCTGAAAACGCCGCTGGGCGAGATCGTCGGCTACAAGGTGCGCTTTCAAGACCGGCTGCAGCCCGGCGCCAGTGTCAAGCTGATGACGGACGGCATTCTGCTGGCCGAGACGCAGACCGATCCGCTGCTGAAAGCCTATGACACGCTGATCATCGACGAGGCGCATGAGCGCTCGCTGAACATCGACTTCTTGCTCGGCTATCTGCGCGAAGTGCTGCCGCGCCGGCCGGACCTGAAGGTCGTCGTCACCTCGGCCACCATCGATGCCGAGCGCTTTGCGCAGCACTTTGCGTCGGCCAAGGGGCCGGCGCCGGTGATCACGGTGTCCGGGCGCTTGTTCCCGGTGGAACAGCGTTACCGGCCGTTCGAGGAATCGCGCGAATACGACCTCAACAACGCCATTACCGACGCGGTGGACGAGCTCTGGCGCGAGGGCGGCGGCGATGTGCTGGTCTTCCTGCCCGGCGAGCGCGAGATCCGCGAGGCTGCCGAGGCGCTGCGCAAGCATCATCCGCCCGGCGTGGATGTGCTGCCG
>Ga0302290_10000245_pt1 | contig 11477 bp, 10 predicted proteins | sample III_Fen_N1_3_FD_194547 | JGI IMG/M metagenome (GOLD analysis project Ga0302290, IMG submission 194547) | Peat permafrost microbial communities from Stordalen Mire near Abisko, Sweden - III_Fen_N1_3 | ecosystem: Environmental > Terrestrial > Soil > Wetlands > Permafrost | place: Sweden: Abisko... | reverse complement strand
CAATCAGGCCTATCCAGGCCATGGAGATACCACCGAAAGTGACCACGTCACGGCAAATCTGGACAAACAATTCCGCCTCGTTGGTACAGCGTACGATGGCTTGATTGCACTGGCTCAAGGCCGCATAGAGCTGAGTCAGTCGCTGATTCTTTGCCTCGGCCTCGTCCCGCTGACGATCCAGCCGGGCCAAACCGGCCTGGGTTTCCGACAACCAGGCCAGGACGCTGTTTTCCATGCCCTCCGCCACGGGAATCGGCGATGAAAAGTCACCGCTCCCCAAACGGGCAATACGGCTGTGCAGCTCACCCACCGGGCCTCCCAGAATGGCATTCAGGCTGCGCTTTACCCGCCACAACAGGAAGACCAGCAACGCACCAAACAGAATGAACGCCAAGCGCATCTTGCTTGCATCTTGTTGGGCGGCGTAGACAGCATCTAAAGTGCGCTGATCCGCCATACGGAAAAAGTCGTTGATGGGCCTCATGATGCTGGCCTTGGCCTGATGGTAGGCCTCGTCGTGCAACAGGCTGATGGCCTTGGCGCGATTGGCTTCACTGGTTGGTTGCGTCGACTCGATCAGGGCCATGGCGGCAAACTCTGGCCGCGTCAAGGCATCGGATTTGGCCTTGGCCTCTGCCAGTTTGGAAAACTCTTCTGCGGTAAAACCGGCCTGCCGCATCAACTCCAGCAAAGGCACGGCCTGACCCAGGGGCCGCGGCCGTTGATCGTCAGCAAGAACGAGGTCCCAATAAATACTTTGATAGTCCTCCGGACGCGCTTGCCGGCCATCACGGATATCGAGGATTTCCTGATAATGTTTTTTGTAGAGGGGATTGCCGGTGACCGCATAGGTCCGCACCATGCGGGTCAGGTCATCGGATGACTGGCGCAGTTCTTCTGCCAGCAGAATCGAACGTTGGCGTAATTCGTTAACGTGGTCGATGTACTTTTCGGCGCGAACATAGACGACAAAGCTGACCGTAAAGACAATGAACATCCCCAGTGTCAGCCAGAGGTAAAGCGAGAACCGGGAGGAATTGCTCCGGGAGGTTGCCATGGTGTCTATTTCCTGAGTCGCTGCAGGGTCTGCTACGGAATACAACCTGGCCAGATGATAAGCGACCTGTCCCCACGAAGGTCATAGTGAATTCAGGGAGTACAAAAAGCAAAAGCCCTCATCAGAGGGCTTTTGTCAGGGGAATGCACGGCAGCAATATTGCGTCAGCCAGCCTCGGCCACCAGGCTGGGGTAGTCGGTATAACCCACCACGGGGTCTGGCTGGCCATAGCCATAGAACGTGGCCATGTTGTAGGGATTGAGCGCCACCTTGAGCTGCAGGCGACGGGGCAGATCGGGCGTGCCGATGAAATCTTTGCCGAAGGCCACGGCATCGGCGTTGCCGGCATCCAGTTCCTGCTGGGCACTGTCACCATTGAACCCTTCGTTGGCGATAAAGACGCCGCCGAAACGCTTCTTCAGTTCGGGGCTGAGGCGCTTATCCCCCAGGGATTCCCGGGTGAAGATGAAAGCCACGCCCCGCTTGCCCAGTTGCTCCGCCACATAACCAAAGGTGGCCAGAGGATCGGAATCGCCCATGGTGTGGGCATCGCCCCGGGGGGCCAGGTGCATGCCGACCCGACCCGCGCCCCAAACGGAGATGACCGCATCGGTGACTTCCAGCATTAGCCGTGCACGGTTTTCAATGGAACCACCGTAGGCATCGGTGCGCTTGTTGGTGCTGTCCTGGAGGAACTGGTCCAGCAGGTAACCATTGGCACCATGGATTTCCACCCCGTCAAAGTCGGCCTTCTTGGCGTTCTCCGCTCCCTTGCGATAGGCCTCGACGATGGCGGGAAGCTCGCTGGTTTCCAGAGCCCGAGGGGTCACGTATTCCCGCATGGGACGCAGCAGGCTGACGTGCCCTTGGGCCGCAATGGCGCTAGGGGCCACGGGCAGTTCGCCATTCAAGAACTCCGGGTCGGAAATACGGCCCACGTGCCACAGTTGCAAGAAGATGCGGCCGCCAGAAGCATGAACCGCCTGGGTCACCTTCTTCCAGCCTTCCACCTGCTCATCGGACCAGATGCCCGGGGTGTCGGGATAGCCCACGCCGAGGGGCGTCACGGAGGTGGCTTCGCTCAGGATCAGGCCGGCGCTGGAACGCTGGGCGTAGTACTCGGCCATCAAGGCATTAGGTATGCGGCCAGCACTGGCACGACAACGGGTCAGGGGGGCCATGACGACACGATTGGGCCAGGTGAGGTCGCCGACTTTAATGGGGTCAAACAGGGTAGTCATTTATCTTTCCTCGCAGAAGTTGCAGATGAAGGGATGTCGAAGTGATATCGCTTAAAGATCGCTTTGCATGCGTTTGAGAAACTGCGCAATGAGGGCTTCATTACGCGAATAGAAAATCCACTGCCCCACCTTGCGGCTGGTTACCAGTCCGGCTTTTTGCAATGTGGCCAAATGGGCGGAAACCGTGGATTGGGACAAACCGGCCTTTTCAAAAATTTTGCCGGCACAGACCCCCATGTCGAAGGGGTGGTCCTGCTCGACAAAAATTTTCTCCGGCGTTTTCAGCCAGGCAAGAATCTCCCGCCGGGCCGGATGGGCCAGCGCTTTCATGATGTCGTCCACATCGGGGGAAGATGTCTTTGCCATGGTTTTGCTGTCCCGGTAATTTCGCTTGATGACGAATCTAATTTCGTGCTTAGACGAAATATATATCGAGATTTTACGAAATACAAGTCCACCAGGAAAAGCTATAGTCTCCATCCCGGCCCTTCACTTCTGTTCGCTCACCCACCATGTCCGCCGCCATCGCCCCCGTCGTCGTTCCCCTCGCCAAAGCCTATCGTCTGCTCAACCACGGCCCTGTCACCCTGGTCAGCAGCGCCCTGGGAGATCGCAGCAACGTCATGGCCGCCTCCTGGGCCATGCCTTTGGATTTCGACCCGCCCAAAGTAGTGGTGGTGGTCGACAAGAACACCCTGACCCGGCAATTGATGGAAGCCAGCGGCGAATTCGCCCTGAGCATTCCTTCCCGCCAACTGGCAGCAGAAGTGCTCAGGGCAGGCACCCTGAGCGGCAAGGACGGCGACAAATGGGCGACTTCCGGCCTGCAGAACTTTCCTGCCGAAACTATTACCGCCCCCTTGGTGGCCGACTGCGTCGGCTGGCTGGAATGCCGCATCATCAGCGAGCCCCGCACTCAGGAACAGTACGACCTGTTCATCGGCGAAGTGGTAGCCGCCCAGGCCGACCCTCGGGTTTTCAGCGATGGCCATTGGCATTTCGAGGGCAATGACGAACGCCTGCGCACCCTGCACTATGTCGCCGACGGCCACTTCCTGATGACCGGGGATGCCTTCGACGTCATCCAGAATCCATGAGCGCATCCCTGAGCCCGGAGGAAATCAAGACCCTCGACGCTTGGTGGCGAGCCAGCAACTATCTGGCAGCGGGCATGATTTACCTACGGGCCAATGCCCTGCTGCGGCAACCCCTGCAAAGCGAACACCTGAAGCAGCGCCTGCTCGGCCACTGGGGTTCCGACCCGGGCATGACCCTGCTCTATGGCCACCTCAATCGCCTGATCAAAAAACTCGACCTGAACATGATCTTCATCGCCGGCCCCGGCCACGGTGCGCCGGCCGTGCTGGCCCCGGCCTGGCTGGAAGGAGGCTACAGCGAAGCCTGGCCCGAAGTCAGTCGCGACGAAACGGGCATGACTCGCCTCTTTGCCCGCTTCTCCGCCCCCGGCGGCATCGGCAGCCACGCCACACCGGAAACCCCGGGCTCGATCCACGAAGGCGGCGAGCTGGGCTACAGCCTGTCCCACGCCCACGGCGTTGCCTTCGATAACCCGGACCTGATTGTCGCGACGGTCGTCGGCGATGGCGAAGCGGAAACCGGTCCCCTGGCCACTGCCTGGCATTCGGGCAAGTTTCTCAACCCGGTGCGGGATGGTGCCGTGCTGCCCATTCTTCACCTCAACGGCTACAAGATCGCCAACCCGACCCTGCTCGCCCGCATTCCGCAAAGCGAACTGGAAAGCCTGCTGCGGGGTTACGGCTGGTCGCCGCGCTTTGTGGAATTCAAGGGAAGCGAAGACCACGACACCGTGCATCAGCGCATGGCCGCGACCCTGGAAGACTGCATCGAGGCAATCCGCAGCGCCCAGGCCGAAGCCCGTAAAGGCAGCGCCGCCAGCGCAACACGGGTGCTCTGGCCCATGATCGTATTGCGCAGCCCCAAGGGCTGGACCGGCCCGGTATCCGTGGACGGCCACGCTGTCGAAGGGAGCTGGCGTGCCCATCAGGTGCCCCTGGCTGACCTCGCTCATCACCCGGAACGTCTGCAACAACTGGAACAGTGGCTGCACAGTTATCGCCCGGGGGAACTGTTCGACGCCGACGGGAAACCGGTACCCCTGGTGCTTTCCCTGGCGCCGGAAGGCCAGCGCCGCATGAGCGCCAACCCGGTGGCCAACGGTGGCCTGTTACGCCATCCCCTGGAAATACCGAACTGGAAAAGCTACGCCCTGGCCCTGCCCAAACCCGGCCAACAACGGGCGGAAAACACCCGCCCCCTGGGCCGGCTGCTGCGGGACGTAATGGCGGCGAACAGCCACAACTTCCGCGTCTTCGGGCCCGACGAAACCGCCTCCAACAAACTCGATGCCCTGTTCGAAGTGACCAGCAAAACCTGGCTGGCCGATCGCCTGCCTGGGGACGATGACGGCGGCTTCCTCGGCGCCGATGGCCGCGTTATGGAAATGCTGTCGGAGCACACCCTGGAGGGCTGGCTGGAAGGTTATCTGCTCAGCGGCCGCCATGGCTTCTTTGCCACCTACGAAGCCTTCGCCCACGTCATCGATTCCATGTTCAACCAGTTCGCCAAGTGGCTGGACATCAGCCGCAAAGTGCCCTGGCGGGCACCGGTGTCCAGCCTCAACCTGCTGCTCAGTTCCACCGTTTGGCGTCAGGACCACAACGGCTTCAGCCACCAGGACCCGGGCTTCCTCGACGTGGTGACCAACAAGAGCCCTGCCGTCACCCGCATCTACCTGCCGCCGGATGCAAATTGCCTGCTGGCCGTGGCCCACCATTGCCTGCAAAGCACCGACACGGTGAACGTAATCGTGGCCGACAAGCAAAGCCATCTGCAGTATCTGGATGCCGACACGGCCCAGGCCCACGTCGATGCCGGCATAGGCCCCTGGCCCTGGGCTGGCCGCAATGGCGGCAGCCCGGACATCGTGCTGGCCTGCTGCGGTGATGTGCCCACCCTGGAAGCCCTGGCGGCAGCCGACATTCTGCTGACCGCCTTGCCCGAGCTGAAGCTGCGCTTCGTCAATGTGGTGGACCTGTTCAAGCTGGCTCCCGCCGAAGAACATCCCCACGGCCTCAGCCACGAGGATTTCGACGCCATCTTCACCCCTGACAAACCTGTGGTGTTCAACTTCCACGGCTACCCCTGGCTGATCCACAAGCTCACCTACCGCCGTCACCGGCAGGAGCGCATTCATGTGCGGGGTTACAAGGAGCAGGGCAACATCAACACGCCCTTGGAATTGGCCATGCAGAACCAGATTGACCGCTTCAATCTGGTGATTGACTGCCTGGATAGATTGCCCGAATCCGCCCCCAGCCAAAAGCTACGGCAACAGATGGAACAGGCCTTGGATGAACATCGTCGCCACGCCCATGCCCACGGCGTGGACCCGGACAGCATCAATCAGTGGCAGTGGTCTCGAAGCTGAGCGACTGACTCGCCGCTGCTGATTTGAAAAAACCAGGGAGGTAATGGGCTGCCCGGAAAATGAAGCAGGGAAGCACCATTTCAATGCTATTGGCAGCAGGCCGATCAGACAGCCACCACCCGGTTCTTGCCAAGCCGCTTGGCTTCGTAAAGGGCAGTGTCGGCCCGCTCTATCGCTGAAATCAGGGAGTCTTTTTCCAGATCAACCGACGTCACACCGGCACTGAAAGTGATCAGCAAACGATCATTGCCATGCATGAAGAAGTGCTTCGTCAGTTCCCTTTGCAGGCGCTGCATCACGGCCTCGGCACCCTTGATTCCGGTGTCGGGCAAAAGGATGACAAATTCCTCTCCACCATAACGGGCCATGGTGTCAGTGCCGTGCAAGGCAGTGCGAATTACCGCGGTCAGATGCACCAAAGCTTCGTCACCCACGGTATGGCCAAGCTGGTCGTTGAGCAGCTTGAAATTGTCCACGTCAAGTATGCCGATACTGAGGGATGCACCGTCGGTTTTGGCCCGGTCGACTTCCCGCCGCCAAATTTCATCCAACCCCGAACGATTGAGGGCGCCGGTCAAACTGTCGCGCCGCACTTTCTCGGAGGTTTCAGCGAGGTTCTTGCGCAGATCGGCAATCTGCTGCTCGGCTTGTAGCAAACGGGTATGGGACGATGCCATGGAATCATGGGACTGCCGGACAGATTGGCCCATGTCCTGCACAAAGACATCCAGTTCCTGAACGACACTCTTGATGGATGCAAGATCGTCGGCTGCCTGGATATGTTCGCCGAGTTCCGTAATTTTGAGTTCGTAGCCGGAGGTGTCAGCCACCAGGGATGCCGCTTGGCGAATCAGTTCCGCCATGACGAACTTCAGCACCTGGCGCGACTCCGTCATGGAGGCTTGCAATTTCCGTTGTCGGTCCAAGGCAGTACCAAGCACATGCTTGGCTTTGACCAGGCTGCCTGAGGAAACCTGCCCGGCGAGAAGTTCTTCAAGGGACTCGAACTGGTTGCGCAACCAGTGATCCTCTTCGGCGTGGCTCCCCAGGTTGGCCAGGGCAAGCTGGGCAATGCCAATCAGCTCCACATGCAAACTCGATCCGGTGGCCAGGTCGCGCTTCATTCTGATGCCGAGGACGTTGCCGATTTCACGGACCCGTTTCAGGTCATCTTCGGTGGTGGAGGAAAACACCAACTGGCTGAAATCCCGGGCAATCTTGGCCGTCTCCTGATCCACCACGGGACCCGACTCCTGCCAACCCACCACCAGTTCTGCCAGGGCTTCCTCGAGCAACTTGGTGTAATGACAGTAGGAGGCCCAGGCCTCATGGCTGCCTTCAAGCTTGCGATAAGTTGAGCAATAGTTCACCGGCGAAGGCATCAGCCGTTCCCGGGCCAGGCGGGTCAGGGTCTGCTTGGCAAGATCGCTGGGGGTGTCTTTGGGCGTATCCATATATATTCGGTTTCAACTATTGCGCAGTATCACTGCCCTGTGCCATATAAGTCAATCAGCAGGATTACCGGCATTCTGGGGCCATTACGGCAGATTCTCTAGGACCGAAGACAAAAGCTTTCGGTAGCATGACCACAATCAAGCGTCCGGACATCTCATGCCGCGACTTTTCGGAGGAATCATCATGGCACTGATCGAATTCAATCGTCCCGATGGCACACCCTGTCGCGGCTATCTGGCGGAAGCAGGTAAGGGCAAACCCGGCATCGTGGTTATCCAGGAATGGTGGGGACTGAATACCCAGATTTGTAGCGTTGCCGACCGCTTTGCGGCAGCCGGTTTCAACGCCCTGGCCCCCGACCTTTACCAGGGCCGCATTGCCCAGGATGCGGATGAAGCCAGCCACATGATGGATGGCCTCGACTTCCCCGGGGCCACCCGGCAAGACATTTACGGCGCTGTTCAACACCTGCAAACCTTCAGCGGAAAAATCGGCGTCATGGGCTTCTGCATGGGCGGTGCCCTGACCATCGGCGCGGCGGTCCATCTACCGGCGCTCCTGCCTGTTCTGGCTGCCGGGGTCTGCTTCTACGGCCTTCCGCCCAAAGCCTTTGCCGATCCGGCCGCCATCCGCATTCCTTTGCAGGGCCATTTCGCCAGCCGCGACGACTGGATCACCCCGGCCCTGGTGGACAATCTGGAAAGCACCATGACCGCCGCCGGCAATCCCCCGCAGATTTTTCGCTACGAAGCCGACCACGCTTTTTTCAATCAACTCCGGCCCGAGGTCTACGATGCTGCGGCCTCGGCCTTGGCCTGGGACCGTACGCTCGCCTTCCTGCACAAACATCTGGCATGAAGAAAACCCGCTATAGGGATGTCCTGCCCTACACCACCAAGGACGGATCGAAAATCCGGGAACTGCTGCACCCGAACCTGCATGGCAATCGCAACCAAAGCCTGGCCGAAGCCACCGTGCCCCCCGGTTGCAAAACCCTGCTGCACCGACACTCGCGGACAGAAGAGCTTTATCACATCACCGCCGGACAAGGCTTGATGACTCTGGGCGAGGAAAGCTTTCCCGTTGAAGCAGGCGATACGGTGCAGATTCCGCCGGGAACCGTGCACTGCATTGAAGCCTTGGGTAACGAAGTCCTCAAACTACTTTGCTGTTGCAGCCCGGCCTATTCCCACGAAGACACCGAGGTGCTGTGACTTATCCGTGCCTTTGCCGCCATGAAGAGTTGATCCAAATCAGAGGCATGTGGGAATTACCTCGGCAAAAACCAACGGTCAATCATGCTGCCCTTACAATCCGCGCCGCATTCTCCAACGCTCAAGCCGCCGCCAGGGCACCAAGAATAAGCCCCGAGGTATCTCTTGAAACAACTTCGCCAAGCCCCACGATTTCCCTTCCACTGGGAAGTGGCCATCGTATTCGACAGCAAGGAAGGTAAGCGTACCTTCCACGGCACCACTCACGACATTTCCATTCAGGGCTGCGCCATCCTGACGGAGCACAACGTTTTTTCCGAATATCCCATTTCTGTCCTGGTGGCCATTCCAGCCGCCAATCCCTCCGGTAGGAAAAGAATAGTCGAGACCAAAGGCCGCATGATCTATACCGTGCTTTCTTCGGGTCACCGAAAATTCCGCTCCGGCATCCAGTTCCTTGAGTTTGTAGGCAAGAATCAACAGTTGCTGCAAAAGGCTCTGGATGACCGCAGTAATTCTGTCGCCATTTCAGATCAGCCAAGCGACTGAGGATCAGTCGATCCGTCTTAACCGACGCGCAGGCGAACCTCCGCCGTCATCGCGGTCAAGCGCCCAATAACTACTGCCTGATCGCAACCCTGGCTACGGAACAGGGTTAACACCTCTTCCGCAACCTCTGGAGCACAAGCGACCAACAACCCGCCGGAAGTCTGGGGATCGGTCACCAGCTTCTGTTGCCATTCAGCCATGCCTTCTGCCAGTTGTACTTCGCTCCCGTAGCTGGCCCAGTTTCGGGTGGAGGCCCCGGTAGCAATTCCATTTTTTACGTGTTGCTCCGCTTCGGCAACCAGGGGCAGGGCGGCAAAATTCACTTCTGCCGACAGATTGGAACCGCGACAGATTTCCAGTAGATGACCGGCCAGACCAAAGCCGGTCACATCGGTCACTGCGTGCACCTTTTCCATATTTGCCAAGGCAGCTCCAGGGCGGTTGAGCAGGGTGGTCCAACGCAACATCTCGGTGTAACCCTCGGTCGAAAGCACGCCTTTCTTCAGGGCGGCGGAGAGGATGCCAATCCCCAGGGGTTTGCCCAGAATCAACACATCACCGGCCTGGGCCTTGTCGTTACGCTTGACCTTGTCCGGATGTACTACGCCGATGCCCACCAAGCCGTAGATGGGTTCCAGCACATCGATGGAATGACCACCGGCAATGGGAATACCCGCATCGCGGCAGATACTTGCCCCGCCCTCAAGGATGCGGCCGATCACTTCTACCGGCAGCTTGTCCAGGGGCATGCCCACCAGAGCCAGAGCAAAAAGCGGGGTTCCTCCCATGGCGTACACGTCGGACAGGGCATTGGTAGCAGCGATTCGGCCGAAGTCGTAGGGATCGTCCACGATGGGGGTGAAGAAGTCCGTGGTGGCAACAATGGCCTGACTATCGTTGAGACGGTACACCGCCGCATCGTCGGAAGACTCGATGCCGACCAAGAGATCCTTGGGCAAAAAACCTGCGGGGGTATTGGCGAGAATCTTCTCCAGCACACCGGGAGCGATCTTGCAGCCGCAACCACCACCATGGGAAAACTGGGTCAGTTTGATTGGCTCCAGTGAAGATTTATTGTCTGTACTCATGGATTTATCCTGTGTTGCGGCTTTGGCCGGGAAGAGGGTGGACTTACAATACCGCCCCTGTTCCACCTTATCCATCTCTGCCATGAAAATCGGGGTCGCTACCGTAGCACAGCTCACTGACTTCGATCAGATCATCGACGTACGCACCCCCGCCGAGTTTGCCGAAGACCACGTGCCCGGCGCCATCAACTGCCCGGTACTGGATGACAACCAGCGCATCGAAGTGGGCACTCTCTACAAACAGGTGTCGCCCTTTGCCGCCCGCCGCGTTGGTGCCGCCTATGCCGCCGAGGCCATCGGTCGCCACATCCGCGAACGCTTTCTCGACAAGCCCAAACACTGGCGGCCGCTGATCATGTGCTGGCGCGGCGGCCAGCGGTCCGGCTCCATGGTGACCGTCCTGCGTGCTGTGGGTTGGGACGCCTGCCAGTTGGAAGGTGGCTACAAAGCCTTTCGCGCCAAGGTGATGACGGAGCTGACGGAGTTGCCGCAACGGTTCCAGTGGCGCGTCATTACCGGTCCCACCGGCAGCGCCAAGACCCACATACTGCAAGCCTTGGTACGCCAAGGCGCCCAGGCGCTGGATCTGGAAACCCTAGCTTGCCACAAGGGCTCGGTACTCGGTGCAGACCCCATCGAAGCACAGCCGGGCCAGAATAAATTCGAGACCCAACTCTGGCTTGCCTTGCAGGGCTTCAAGGCAGAACAGCCGGTCTGGGTAGAAGCTGAATCCCGCAAGATCGGCCGGGTTCATATCCCCGACCAATTGATCGCCGCCATCCGTTGTGCAGAGGTGTTTGCCGTCACTGCCCCCCTGGAGGCTAGGGTTCGCTTTCTGATGAGCGAATACGGCCACTTCCTGGCCGAGCCAGAAAAGTTAAAGGAATGCCTCAATGCGTTGCGTGCCCTGCGCGGCAATGAAACCATCAAGCGCTGGCAAACCTGGATAGACCAGGGCCTTTTCCCCGAACTGGTCGCAGCCCTGTTGAACGAACATTACGATCCGGCTTACCACTCTTCCCAGTCGCGCAATTTCACGCAATTGGACGAGGGCCATATCCTCAAAGCGGACACCCTCGACCCTCCGGCTATTTCTGCCCTGGCTCAACAAGCCGTTTCCCGGACAGTGCCCGGATCGTAACGGTAGAATCCCGACCCGGCGGTCTGTGCACTGCCATCAGCTTGTACCCCTTGCAGTTCCATTAAGCCCCCGCGACACCCGCACGGGGGCGGCTTATTTATCGGGAGTCGTCATGTTCGCTACCTTCTCGCGCCGTCTGGCGTTGGCAGGGCTTTTTGCCTTGTCCTGTTTCAGCATCAACGTTCAGGCAGAAGACGTGCTCCGCGTCTCTGCCATTCCCGACGAAGCCCCCACCGAACTACAACGCAAGTTCGCCCCCCTCG
>Ga0302290_10000243_pt1 | contig 11529 bp, 13 predicted proteins | sample III_Fen_N1_3_FD_194547 | JGI IMG/M metagenome (GOLD analysis project Ga0302290, IMG submission 194547) | Peat permafrost microbial communities from Stordalen Mire near Abisko, Sweden - III_Fen_N1_3 | ecosystem: Environmental > Terrestrial > Soil > Wetlands > Permafrost | place: Sweden: Abisko... | reverse complement strand
TGAAGGGCTGGGCAGCACAAGCGGCTTGCGCTATCTTTGCAAGCATGGAATGCAACGCACCAAAGCTCGCATGAGCCGGCCAGAGCATCAGGATGGGCCGGTGCCGGTCCGTATCTGGGATCTACCGACGCGCCTCTTTCACTGGGCCCTGGTGCTGTGTGTGTGCGCTGCCGTGCTGAGCGCCAAGATTGGCGGCGAGGCCATCGTCTGGCATATGCGGGCGGGCTATGCGGTGCTGGTGCTGCTGGCGTTTCGCCTGGTTTGGGGCGTGTTGGGCGGGCGCTGGTCGCGCTTTCGCTTCTTCTTCTATCGACCCCCGGCCGTCTGGCGCTACCTGCGCCGACGCCCGGCGCCGGGTGAGTACTTCGATATCGGCCACAACCCCTTGGGGTCGCTGTCCGTGCTGCTGATGCTGGCCTGGCTGCTGTTGCAGGTGGGCTCGGGCCTGATCGCCGACGATGAGGTCGCGTACATGGGGCCCCTGATCCGCTTCGTCTCGGGTGATACCAGCTTGGCGTGGACCGCTCATCACCGCAGCCTCGGGCAATGGGGCTTGTTTGCCATGGTCGGTCTGCATGTGCTGGCCGTGGCCTGGCACAGCTTGCGTGGCAAGTCCGCAAAGTCCGGAAAGCCCGAAAGCGGCGGCCTGGTGCGGGCCATGCTGAGCGGCGACAAGCCCCTGCCCCCGCAGACCCCGGCGAGCCGCGATACGCGGGCGACTCGACTGCTGGCCCTCATCGTGCTGCTGATCTGCATCGGCGTGGTCGCGTGGCTGGTCGGGCTCGAAGCGCCCTGATGGGTACACTGCCGCACAGCCCCCATATCACGCATGGACAGTCCCACCATCACACTGCATAGCCCCGTATCCCCGGAAGACTGGGAGGCCACGCGGGCGATCTTCTGCGAGTACCGCGACAGTCTGGCCGTGGATCTGTGCTTCCAGGGGTTCGACGCCGAACTGGCTGCCTTGCCCGGCGACTATGCACCGCCTGGCGGTCTGTTGCTGCTGGCCTTGGTCGACGGCGCGGTGGCGGGTTGCGGCGCGTTCCGGCCCTTGCCGGATGCCGACTATGCGAATGCCTGCGAGATGAAGCGCCTGTATGTGCGTCCGGCGTTTCGGCGCTTCGGTCTGGGCCGGCTGTTGGCGCACGCTCTGATGGACCGCGCTACCGAGGCCGGCTACTCGGCCATGTTGCTCGACACGCTCGATGAGATGGAGGCGGCGCGAGGCTTGTACCAGAGCCTGGGCTTCGAGGACGTACCGCCTTTCTATTTCAACCCGCTACCCGGCGCGCATTATCTGAAAGCGCAACTGGTCTGAGGCTCGCAGAGTTTCACGCGGTTACCGACGTAGCATCGGCGCTTCGCTGTCCAAATCCCGTGCCGATGAGCATCGACGCCCCTCTTTACAAAGTTGAACTTGCCGGTCCGGATGTGGCCGAGCTGGGCGAATCGCCGCTGTGGCACCCACAGGAGCAGTGCCTTTATTACGTTGACATTCCGGGGCGCCAGGTTTTGCGTCTGGCGCGGCCCGGTGCTGGGCTGCAGCGTTGGGACATGCCGGCCGAGCCAGGCTGCATCGCCGCGCTCGAAGGCGGCGGGCTGCTGGTGGCGGCGCGTGATGGTCTGTGGCGGCTCGATACGGCCAGCGGCGCGCTGAGCAAGTTGGCGCCGCCGCCATATGACTCGGCGCGTCAGCGCTTCAACGATGGCAAACCGGACGCGCTCGGCCGATTATGGGTAGGCACCATCGATGACCGCCGCCAACCTGACTCGGCGCTGTGGCGCTTCGATGGCGCGGGTTTTGCCAGCCTTGCGGACGGTATCACCACCTCGAACGGCCTGGCCTGGAGCCCGGATCAGCGCACGCTGTACTGGTCGGATACGCGCGCCCACCGGGTCTATGCCTTTGATTTCGACTTGCAGCGCGGCGCTATTGCCCACCAGCGCGTGTTCGCCGAATTCACGCCGCGCGCCGCCGATCAGCCGCTCGACGGCTACGGCGGCCGGCCCGATGGTGCGACCGTCGATGTGCAGGGCTGTTACTGGGTGGCGATGTTCGAGGGTCAGCGCCTGAATCGCTTTTCTCCCGCGGGCCAATTGCTGGGCAGCCTGCCCCTACCGGTACGGTGCCCGACCATGCCGACCTTCGGTGACGCCGACCTGCGCACGCTCTACATCACCACTGCGCGCGAGGGTCGACCCGAGGCCGAGCTGCAGGCCCAGCCCTGGGCTGGGTGCGTGCTGCGCGTGCGTGTCGACGTGCCCGGTTTGCCAGCCCATCTGGCTCGCGCGTAGCGCGCTCGGCAGGCGTTCGGAGGGCGCGTTTTGGTCCAGCATGCGCACGTTTACCGAAGCTCGCACCGCAGCGATTGCCAGATTTTCAGCCTGCTGACAAGTGCTGCCGGACGCAAAGCTGTAGAGCGGCAGGAACAAAGCGCGCGTCAGGAAACCACGGGTTTACACATATAATCTTTGGGTTTTGCCGACAACCCCAAAGTTACGTGACGAATCCCCAAGAGCGAGCCCGCCCGCGCGCAGCGCCGCTTGACTGGGACATCGACAGCGAACAACCTGAGGCCGGCGACGAGAACTTCAAGACCCTATCGCGAGACGAGGCGCAAGCCTTGCTTGCCAGGCAGCCAGGGATGTCTCCCTGGCGCATCGTGGCGGCGCAAGCTGCTGCGGGGGCTTTGATGGTGGTGCTCTGGTGGCTTCTGGCCGAGGAGCACAGCAAGGCGTGGTCTGCGCTGTATGGCGCGATTGCGATCGTGGTGCCCAATGCCCTGGCGGCGTGGGGCGCGACAAGACGGCCGGTGCCGCATGCGGGAGCAGCCTTGCTCTCCTTGATGCTCTGGGAGTCGATCAAGATTTTGTTGGTCATTGCCATCCTGGTGGCGGTGATCAAGTGGGTACCCGAGCTGAGTTGGCTGGCCTTGCTGCTGACCATGATCGGATGCCTGAAGGTTTATTGGCTGGCCCTGCTTCGGTGGGGTCGTTCTAAAAGCATTAGCGACGGAAACTGACGATGGCAGCCGAAGGACACGCGCCCAATGCGGGCGAATACATCCAGCACCACCTGCAGCACATGCAGGTCAATTTTTCGGGCCAGGCCGTCAAGCAGGCGAGCATCGTCGACTTCAGCCTGTTCAATCTCGACTCTCTGATCTACTCGGTGTTGCTGGGGGTGATTGGCTGTTTCGTGCTGTGGCTAGCAGCCCGCAAGGCCACCGCGGGCGTGCCCGGACGCTTCCAGGCGGCGGTCGAAATCCTGAGCGAAATGGTCGAGAACCAGGCCAAGGGCGTGATCCACAACGCCAAGAGCCGCAAGCTGATATCGCCGTTGGCGCTGACCGTGTTCGTCTGGATCTTCCTGATGAATTTCATGGACATGCTGCCGGTCGATCTGCTGCCCGCAGTCTGGACGCAGATCTATGCCTCGATGGGTCACGACGCGCACCACGCCTATTTGCGTGTCGTGCCGACGGCCGACCTGTCGACGACGCTGGGTTTGTCGACCAGCGTGCTGCTGGTGTGCTTCTTCTACAACTTGAAGATCAAGGGCGTGGGCGGCTGGACGCATGAGCTGCTGGCGGCCCCCTTTGGTGACAAGTGGTTCCTGTATCCGATCAACTTCCTGATGCAGCTGATTGAGTTTGCCGCCAAAACCGTCTCGCACGGCATGCGGTTGTTCGGCAATATGTTTGCCGGCGAGCTGGTGTTCATGCTGATCGCGCTGATGGGTGGCGTGTGGGCGTGGGAGCTGAATCCGCTGTCCGGCGGATTCTGGCTGGGCTTCGGCCATCTGGTGGCGGGCACGGTGTGGACCTTGTTCCACATCCTGATCATCACGCTGCAGGCCTTCATCTTCATGATGTTGACCTTGATCTACACGGGCCAGGCGCACGACGCGCACTGATCCCAGAGTTTTCGTTTCCTTCCCTTTCTTTTTCTCAATTCCATTCAGGAGCAAATCATGGAAAACATCCTCGGTCTCGTCGCGCTGGCTTGCGGTCTCATCGTTGGTCTGGGCGCTCTGGGCGCTTCGATCGGTATCGCTCTGATGGGTGGCAAGTTCCTGGAATCCTCGGCACGCCAGCCTGAGCTGATGAACGAACTGCAAACCAAGATGTTCATCTTGGCCGGTCTGATCGACGCCGCCTTCCTGATCGGTGTTGCTATCGCTCTGCTGTTCGCGTTCGCCAAGCCTTTCGCGATCTGAGCGGCCCGTCACCTTTCACGGTTGAAAGGATCGTGCTGTGAATATCAACGCAACCCTGTTCCTCCAAGCGATCGTTTTCGCGATCCTTGTGTGGTTCACCATGCGCTTCATTTGGCCGCCTGTGATGAAGGCGCTGGATGAGCGTGCGCAGAAAATCGCCGACGGGCTGGCTGCGGCCGACAAGGCCAAGAGCGAGCTGGCAAGCGCCAACAAGCGCGTTGACGAGCAACTAGGCCAAGCGCGTGCCGAAACCACCAAGCAACTGGCCGACGCTGAAAAGCGCGGCGCTGCGATCGTGGAAGAAGCCAAGAAGCGTGCAGAAGAAGAAGGCGCCAAGATCGTGGCTGCTGCCAAGGCTGAGGCCGAAGCGCAATCCACGCGTGCCCGCGAGGTCCTGCGCGAGCAGGTCGCCGCGCTGGCCGTCAAGGGCGCTGAAGCGATCCTGCAACGCGAGGTCAATGCCAGCGTGCACGCCGAATTGCTGGGCCGTCTGAAGACGGAGCTGTAATCATGGCTGAGCTCGCAACCATTGCACGCCCTTACGCTGAAGCGCTCTATCAAGTCGCGCTCAAGCACGATGTGAAGGCCTGGGGACTGGCGCTCGACGCGCTGTCCCTGGTCGCACAGGATGCCGAACTGCGCGCGTTCGCCGACAACCCCAAAGTCACGTCCGAGCAGGTGTTTGCGGTGACCACCGCTGCCGCCAAGCAGGACCTGGCCCCGGAGCTGCAGAACTTTCTGCGCGCGGTGATCGAGAACTCGCGCCTGTCAGCGCTGCCGGCCGTGGTCGAGCAATTCCACGTGCTGGCCAACGCGGCCGCGGGTGTGGCCGATGCGCAGATCTTCAGCGCCTATCCGATCGAGCCAGCTCAGCTGGCCGAGGTGATGGTGTCGCTGGAGAAGCGCTTCGGTCGCAAGCTCGAAGCCCATGTCGCACTGGAGCCTTCATTGATTGGTGGCATCCGCGTGGTGGTTGGCGACGAAGTGCTCGACACCTCGATCAAGGCCCGCCTGGAGCGCATGAAAGTAGCGCTCACCGCTTGACCGACGAGCAAGAACGCGACGACCCCTTTTCCTTCACCCCTGTGTCACAGGTGCTCTGGCAACAGACGCCCAAACCAGATGGGAGCAAGCAATGCAACTGAATCCTGCTGAAATTTCCGAACTGATCAAGAGCCGCATCGAAGGCCTTGGTACATCGACGGATGTCCGCAACCAGGGCACCGTGGTGTCCGTCTCCGACGGCATCGTCCGCATTCACGGCCTGTCCGATGTGATGCAGGGCGAAATGTTGGAGTTCCCTGCTGACGCAAGCGGCCAGCCCTCGTATGGCCTGGCCTTGAATCTTGAGCGCGACTCCGTCGGCTCGGTGATTCTGGGCGCCTATGAGCACATTTCAGAAGGCGATACCGTGAAGTGCACGGGCCGCATTCTGGAAGTGCCAGTCGGCCCCGAACTCATCGGCCGCGTGGTCAACGCGCTGGGCCAGCCCATCGACGGCAAGGGTCCGATCAATGCCAAGCTGACCGATGTGATCGAAAAGGTCGCGCCGGGCGTGATCGCACGCAAGAGCGTTGACCAGCCGGTGCAGACCGGTCTGAAGTCGATCGACTCGATGGTGCCCGTTGGCCGTGGCCAGCGCGAGCTGATCATTGGCGACCGCCAGACCGGCAAGACCGCCGTGGCGATCGACACCATCATCAGCCAGAAGGGTCAGAACATGACCTGCATCTACGTTGCGATCGGCCAGAAGGCTTCGTCGATCAAGAACGTGGTGCGCGCGCTGGAGCAGCATGGCGCGATGGAGTACACCATCGTTGTTGCCGCTTCGGCCTCTGAGTCGGCCGCGATGCAGTATGTCTCGGCCTATTCCGGCTGCACGATGGGCGAGTACTTCCGCGATCGCGGCCAGGACGCGCTGATCATCTATGACGATCTGTCCAAGCAGGCGGTGGCCTACCGTCAGGTCTCGCTGCTGCTGCGCCGCCCACCGGGTCGCGAAGCCTATCCTGGCGACGTGTTCTATCTGCACAGCCGTCTGCTGGAGCGTGCCGCTCGCGTGAACGCCGACTACGTCGAAGCCTTCACCAAGGGTGAAGTCAAGGGCAAGACCGGTTCGCTGACGGCCCTGCCGATCATTGAAACGCAAGCCGGTGACGTGTCCGCCTTCGTGCCGACCAACGTGATCTCGATCACCGACGGTCAGATCTTCCTGGAGACCAGCCTGTTCAACGCCGGTATCCGCCCCGCCATCAACGCCGGTATCTCGGTGTCGCGCGTCGGCGGTGCTGCTCAGACCAAGCTGATCAAGAACCTGTCCGGCGGCATCCGTACCGACCTGGCCCAGTACCGTGAGCTGGCGGCGTTCGCGCAGTTCGCTTCCGACCTGGACGAGTCCACACGCAAGCAACTGGACCGCGGCGCCCGCGTGACCGAGCTGCTCAAGCAAGCCCAGTATTCGCCGCTGCCGATCAGCCTGATGGCAGCGTCGCTGTATGCGGTGAACAAGGGCTTCATGGACAGCCTGGACGTGAAGAAGGTTCTGGCCTTCGAGCACGGCCTGCACCAGTTCCTGAAGACCAGCCATGCCGCCCTGCTGGCAAAGCTGGAGGCCGACAAGGCCATGGACAAGGATGCAGAAAGCCAGCTGAACGCCGCGATCACGACGTTCAAGCAGTCCTTCGCCTAATGACCATGACCGGGCGCGCTCAGAGCACTCTTAGACACGCCCGGCCCTAACAGGAGAAATCATGGCATCAAGCAAGGAAATCCGCGGCAAGATCAAGTCGGTCGAGAACACCAAGAAGATCACCAAGGCCATGGAAATGGTCGCAGCCTCCAAGATGCGCAAGGCGCAGGAGCGCATGCGCGCGGCCCGGCCTTACGCAGAGAAGATTGGCAATATCGCCGCCAATCTCGCCACGGCTAACCCCGAGTACCAGCATCCCTTCCTCCTCAAGAACGAAGGTGCCAAGGCGGCGGGCTTTGTGGTGGTGACGACGGACAAAGGTCTGTGCGGTGGTCTGAACACCAATCTACTGCGTGCGACGACGGCCAAGCTCAAGGAGCTTGAGACAGCCGGCCAGCACGCCGAAGTGGTGGCCATTGGCAACAAGGGTCTGGGCTTCATGAACCGCATTGGCGCCAAGGTCGTCTCGCATGTGACGCATCTGGGCGACCAGCCGAAGATCGAGAAGATGATCGGTCCGGTGAAGGTGCTGCTCGACGCCTATGCCGAAGGCAAGCTGTCGGCTGTCTACCTTTGCTACACGCGCTTCATCAATACGATGAAACAGGAGCCTGTGGTGCAGCAGCTCCTTCCGCTCAGCGCGGCGGGCATGCAAAGCGGTGGTGGCAGTCACTCTTGGGATTACATCTACGAGCCCGACGCTGCGACCGTGATTGACGAGCTGTTGGTGCGTTACACCGAGGCGCTGGTGTATCAGTCGGTGGCCGAGAACATGGCGTCCGAGCAATCGGCACGCATGGTCGCGATGAAGGCCGCGACCGACAACGCCGGCACGCTGATCGGTGAGCTGAAGCTGGTCTACAACAAGACCCGCCAGGCTGCGATCACCAAGGAACTGTCCGAGATCGTCAGCGGCGCGGCCGCAGTGGGCTGATCAAGAGTTCGCTCGCCAGACCCTACGCAACGAATACTGATTGAAGGAAACGATATGTCGAACACTCAAACCAACGCGGTTGGCAAGATCGTTCAGTGCATTGGCGCCGTGGTGGACGTGGAATTTCCGCGTGACCAGATGCCCAAGGTCTACGACGCGCTGAAGATGGATGGCTCTTCCCTGACGCTGGAAGTTCAGCAGCAGCTGGGCGATGGCGTGGTGCGCACGATTGCACTGGGCTCGTCCGACGGCCTGCGCCGCGGCACCCAGGTCCGCAACACCGGCGAGAACATCAAGGTGCCGGTCGGCAAGGCCACGCTGGGCCGCATCATGGATGTGCTGGGCAACCCGATCGACGAGCGCGGTCCGGTGGACCAGGCGCAGATCGCATCGATCCACCGCGCAGCACCAGCCTATGACGAGCTGAGCCCGTCGCAAGAGCTGCTCGAAACCGGCATCAAGGTGATTGACCTGATCTGCCCGTTCGCCAAGGGCGGCAAGGTCGGTCTGTTCGGTGGCGCCGGCGTGGGCAAGACCGTGAACATGATGGAACTCATCAACAACATCGCCAAGGCCCACAGCGGTCTGTCGGTGTTTGCGGGTGTGGGCGAGCGTACCCGTGAGGGCAACGACTTCTATCACGAGATGGCCGATTCGGGCGTCGTGAACCTGGAGAACCTGGGCGAGTCCAAGGTCGCCATGGTCTACGGCCAGATGAACGAGCCCCCGGGCAACCGTCTGCGCGTGGCGCTGACCGGCCTGACCATCGCCGAATCCTTCCGCGATGAAGGCAAGGATGTGCTGTTCTTCGTGGACAACATCTACCGCTACACGCTGGCCGGCACCGAAGTGTCCGCGCTGCTGGGCCGCATGCCTTCCGCCGTGGGTTACCAACCGACGCTGGCCGAAGAAATGGGCCGCCTGCAAGAGCGCATCACCTCGACCAAGATCGGCTCGATCACCTCGATCCAGGCCGTCTACGTCCCTGCCGATGACTTGACCGATCCCTCGCCGGCTACGACCTTCGCCCACTTGGATTCGACCGTCGTGCTGTCGCGTGATATCGCCTCGCTGGGTATCTACCCGGCCGTGGACCCGCTGGACTCGACCTCGCGCCAGCTGGACCCGAACGTGGTGGGCGAAGACCACTACCTGACGGCACGTGCCGTTCAGCAAGTGCTGCAGCGTTACAAGGAACTGCGCGACATCATCGCGATTCTGGGCATGGATGAGCTTTCGCCGGAAGACAAGCTGGCCGTGTCGCGTGCTCGCAAGATCCAGCGCTTCCTGTCGCAGCCTTTCCACGTGGCCGAAGTCTTCACCGGCTCGCCGGGCAAGTATGTGCCGTTGAAGGAAACCATCCGCGGCTTCAAGATGATTGTGGCCGGCGAATGCGACTCGCTGCCCGAGCAGGCCTTCTACATGGTCGGGACCATCGACGAAGCCATCGAAAAGGCGAAGAAGCTCCAGTAAGCGGCGCACTCGGCGTGCTGGCGTTGTTGCCGTGCTCGCCGGGGTCAGACCCCGGCTGTGCGCGGCGCCTAGCCAGCCCACCGACTGCCTGCTTACAGACTTTTTTACAAGCTAAGGAAGATTGAACATGGCAACCATCCACGTTGATGTGGTCTCCGCCGAAGAACAGATCTTCTCCGGCGAGGCCAAGTTTGTTGCGCTGCCGGGTGAGAGCGGCGAGCTGGGCATTCTGCCCAAGCACACGCCGCTGATCACACGCATCAAGCCGGGCGCAGTGCGCATCGAGAAGGCTGACGGCGGCGAAGAGTTCGTGTTCGTGGCCGGCGGCATTCTCGAAGTGCAGCCTGGCACGGTCACCGTGCTTGCCGACACGGCCATCCGTGGCAAGGACCTCGACGAAGCCAAGGCGCTCGAAGCCAAGAAGCTGGCAGAGGAAGCGATGAAGAACGCCAAAACCGATATTGACTTTGCCGCGGCGCAAAGCGAGTTCGTTGAGTTGGCGGCTCAGATTGCCGCGCTGCGCAAGTTCCGCAAGAAGTAAGAGTGAAGACGAAGGACGAAATGATCTTGAGTCGCACCAGAGTTCCAGCGTGACTGTCGCTCCTGCGTTCAAGTAACCGGCGCCCGCCGACGCAAGTCAGGCGGGCGTTTTTTATTGGAAGCTTTGAGTTTTGACTATGCCGACCACTATTGCCGTCACCCGTTACCAGGGCCTGGAAGCGATCGAACTGCGGGCGCCCGATGGCGCCCTTGCCGTGCTCACACTGCACGGCGCCCATGTGTTGTCCTGGGTGCCCGCAGGCGGCGAGGAGCAGCTCTACCTCTCGCCCAAGAGCTCATTCATGGCGGGTGAAGCCATTCGCGGCGGCGTCCCGGTGGTGTTCCCGCAGTTCGGCGGCCGAGGTTCGTTGCCCAAGCATGGCTTCGCACGCACCACGGCCTGGCAGCTCGTTTCGGCCGAGCAGGGCGAAGAAGACGCACTAGCCGTCTTGCGACTCACTGACGACGATGCAACGCGCGAACTGTGGCCGCATCAATTTGAGGCCGAATTGAGCGTGCGTGTGGCCGGTAACAGCCTCGAACTCGAATTGGCTTGCGAGAACCGCGGCGCAGAGGCTCTTAGCTTCACCACGGCGCTGCACACCTATCTGCGGGTGAGCGACATCGGCGCCGCCAGCGTGCAGGGGCTTTCGGAAAAGCACTACTGGGACTCGGCCAGCGGTGGCGACGAAAAGCTGCAGCGCGTTGACCTGCTCTTGCCGGACGGCGAGATCGATCGGATCTACCAGCAGGTCACGCAAGACCTGACCCTACGGGATCAGCTCGGATCGGTCGAGCGTCGCGTGGCGGTCAGTCAGCAGGGCTTCGAGGATGCGGTGGTGTGGAACCCGGGCGCCGAGAAATGCGCGGCCATCCCCGATATGCCGGCGGATGGCTATCGGCAGATGCTCTGCATCGAAGCCGCCAGCGTCAGCCATCCGGTGGAACTGGCGCCGGGCGCATCCTGGGTGGGCCGTCAACGCCTCAGCGTGCAGCCGGCCTGAGCCTCAAAGCAGGGTGGGGCGGTCCGGCAACTCGTTCGGGTTGACCGCGCCCGCGGCGAGTGCGAAATGCTGGGCCAGCAGGGCGCTGACGCGGTCCACCGCCTGCCCCAGGCCTGCTTCAAACTGATGGTCTCTGAAGGCCGCGCCCATTGAGGCGACCAGCTCTTGCCAGACGGCCGCATCGACGCGCTTGAGCAGCCCGCGATCCGCGACCAGCTCGATGCGCCTCTCGACCAGCAGCAGATAGATCAGCACGCCGTTGTTGTGCTCGGTATCCCAGACGCGTAGCTTGCCGAACATGGCAATCGCGCGCTCGCGCGCCGAGGCATTGCGCCAGAGGTAGGACAAAGGCAGGCTGGCCTCGACGCAGACGCGGATTTCGCCGCTGTGCTGCTGCTCGCTGGCAGCGATGCGCGCCTGCAGGCGGTCGAGGGCGGCGCTGTCGAGAGCACGCCGCGCATCGCTTTCATCCCACCAGCGATGTTTGAGCAGACGAGCGATCCGGTTGCGCATCACCAATCTCCCGACGCGCCGCCGCCGCCAAAATCGCCACCACCGCCGGACGAAAAGCCACCGCCGCCCGATGAACCGCCGCCTCCCCAGGGGCTGGATGAGCCGGCACCCCAGATCGTCGGGCCGGCGCTGCTGCCGCCGATACCACCGATGC
>Ga0302290_10000242_pt1 | contig 11545 bp, 9 predicted proteins | sample III_Fen_N1_3_FD_194547 | JGI IMG/M metagenome (GOLD analysis project Ga0302290, IMG submission 194547) | Peat permafrost microbial communities from Stordalen Mire near Abisko, Sweden - III_Fen_N1_3 | ecosystem: Environmental > Terrestrial > Soil > Wetlands > Permafrost | place: Sweden: Abisko... | reverse complement strand
CACCGCTTCCCGCACAAGGTTGCTGAGCGGAGAATGAACGAAGACGGCACAGGAGTGCGAAGTCCGTGGCCCAGCCGGCGGAACGGCTGGCGGGGGTTCTCCAAGGTGGCCCGGACCACCTTGGGCCAGGCCTGGGCAGGATGCCCAGAGCAACGGCTTTAAAAGAAATCCAGTTTCATAAAGCGTCATGCTTTGACCGAGATGTCGCCGGACACTTCAAAGTGATCCATCCGTGGACACTTGAAAGTGATTCACTGGCCGATCGCGGGGAAAGTTAGTCAGTCGCTGGCGAGGCCTCCTTCCTGCGTCCGGTCCGATAGGATTTTCCTTCGATGGGAATGAGTTCGGCCAGGTCGAGGAATCGATCGAGGATGGCGGAGGTGGCCGCGTTGTCTCCCAGGATTTTGCCCCAGTCCTCGACTGGTCGGTTGGTGGCGATCAGGGTGGCTCCCTTGCCGTGCCGTCGGTGGATGATCTCCAGGAAATCCTCCGCAGCGTTGGCCGGGAGCGATCTCATTCCGAATTCATCGATGATCAAAAGTTGCGCCTGCACCATCGCCGCGATTCGCTTCCTGCGTGCGGTTGTCGATACCGTGGCGGCCTCTGCAAGCTCGTCGACCAGATCGAAGGCGCTTCGGTAGGCTACCGTGTAGGCCTGCAGGATCGCATTCATTCCCAGTGCCACGGACAGGTGCGTCTTGCCCACTCCTGGTGGCCCGATCATGAGCACGTTGCAGGCCTGAGCGATGAAACGAGCCGATCCCAGTTCCATGATCCGCCGCTTGGGGATCGATGGGTTGAAGCGGAAATCGAATTCCTCCAGGCTCTTGCGGCAGGGCAGACGCGAGAGCTTGAAACGCCGTTCCACCAGGGTGTGCCTGCGTTTGTCCAGTTCGTCTGTGACCAGTTCGTCCAGGAATTCGAGATAGTCGCACTCGCGGGCCCGCGCCTGAATCACACGTCCCGGCAGAGCCTTGGCCATGCCACCCACGCGAAAGCCGCGCAGCCGTTGCTGCAAGGTTTCCTGGTCGATCTGAGGATCGGGTGTCGCGCTCATGCCCCCATCTCCTGACTCATCCGACGCACCAGATCCCCGTACTGGTCGGGAGAGCGGATCAGATGGTGCTCCTGCTGCAGTCCGTTGCGCACACCATCGCCTCCCTTGGGATCGGGAGGGGCCGAGTCCCCTTCGGACAATTTCTGACAAATACTTTCCAGCGTCTTCCAGGTGGGCAGGCTGACCAAGCCCGTCTTGCTGCATGCGTCCTCCAAGATGGCTTCCCCGAATCGGCGATTGAGGTCGATCACGATCCCGCGCAAGCGCTTGACTGCAAGCGGATTGCCTGCGTTCAGGCCCGTGAGAAGTCGCTGTGCAAGTGCATGGCAGGCAGGTCCGATCGTGGCTGCGCGTTTGAGGTAGTACTGCACGAAAGACGTGTCGCTCATGGGCATGCCGCCGGGGAAGTGCGACGGATCGCTCACCACCCGTGCCTTGCCATGCTCGCGTCGGTGGCAGGCCACGCGTTCCTCCTTTACGTAGATGTTCACCCAGTTTCCGTCCCAGTGCACCAGCACTTCCTGGCGAAGATGACGCACCGGCACGCTGTAGTAACAGCCCTCCAGCTGGATGTGACCATGGACATCCACTCGACGCATGCCTTGATGCAGCATCGAGAAGGGGGCATGGGCTAGCGGCTTCAAGGCTGACAGTTCCTCGCTCTGGAAATGCTCCCACACCTGCCGCTTGGTCGTGCCGTGGATGCGCGTACGTGCCCACTTGCGGTTCCAGTCCGACAGCAGTTCATTGCCCGATTCCAGGCTTGCAAGCACCTGCACGCCGACAAAGGCGTTGTGGCGCGTGTATCGCACATCGCGTTCCACCTTGCCCTTCTGCTGCGGCTGGTAAGCATCGCAGGGGTTGATCAGGAAGTCCCAGTGGCGCGCAAATGCTTGGTATGCCGGATTGAGGTGCGGCTCATAATGGCAAGCCTTCAAGACCCCGGCCTTGAGGTTGTCAAGCTTCACCTCCGCGGGCACGCCACCGAAGGCGCGGAAAGCGTTCTCGTGACAGCGAAGGAATGTCTCCACGTCCTGCCGGAAGACCAGCTCCTCGTAGCTGTGGCGGCTATGGGAGAGCGTCATCTTGAAAAACCAAGAGCGACGCATCTTCCCCTCGAAAAGCACCATCGGACCTTGGGCGAAATCCACCTGCGCCTCCTTGCCGGGAGAGGTCGACAGACGAAGAAAGTACTGGGGAGAACGCTTGCGCAACTTGCGCAGGTAACGACGCACCGAGTTGTCCGAGCCCGCGTAGCCATGGTCGTCCACCAGCTTCTGCCAGACCCACCGGGCCGAGGCATCGGGCGCTTGATCCAAGAGGTTTGCCATGATCTCGACCAGGCCTTCCAACTGAACGCTGCGCGTGGTGGCAAGGCGTGGATCGGCCAAGACCTCGGTGGACACTTGCGAATCACTTTGCCCCGGCGGTGGCGGCAAAACGGATCCGGTGGTGTCCACCGGGGAAATATGGTCGGTGGACACTTGTGGATCACTTTGAGGCGGCATGGCCCATTGCCGGCGGTAACTGGCGATCGTCTTGGTGTGCAGGCCGGTGGCCGCGCGGATCTTCCGAACCGTCCAACCGGCGGCCAGAAGCGAGCGCAGATGCTCTTTCTTGTCCATATGAAGGTGGTTTCCCATGAGGGGGAGTACTACCTGCACTCCCGACCTCTGTCAACCGACCTAGCGAATCACTTTGGGCGCTCCATATGTGTCCAACACCGAATCACTTTGGGTGTCCAGCGACACGGTAGAGATCCCCTCGCCTCATGGCAGCCTCTGGAAACCCAAAACATCCAGCGTCTCGTGGGCGTGCTTGGCGCCCATCTTGTCAAGCAGCCCCATGTCCCGGGCATCGCGTGCCTGCTTCTCGCGCCGCTTCACATGCTCACGAATGGCTTCTTCCACGAACTCGGAGCGATTCCCCGTCCCCACCAAGGGCTCCATGGCTTCCCAGACCGCAGGATCCAGACTGATGGATGTCTTCTTTCGCATACTACGAAAGTATTCCATTCTTCCTCCTAGCACAAACACTTCCTTCACATCCTCGCAAAAACTGAACATGCGAGCAATCAAAGTGGCATTATCTTTCCCCCCCTCGAATCGAACCGGACCCATAGGAGAGAGAATGGCCAACGGAGCCCCCGACGCCACCAGCATGGCGAAGAAGCAGCAGGAGATCTCGGTCGCGGACTTCTTCGCGAAGAACCGCCACATGCTGGGTTTCGACAACGCCCGCAAGGCGCTCCTCACCGCAGTCAAGGAAGCCGTCGACAACTCGCTCGACGCCTGCGAAGAAGCCCGCATCCTGCCCGACATCCGCGTGGAGATCCGAAAAGTCGAAGGAGCCGATGACCAGTACACCTTGGTCGTGCGCGACAACGGCCCCGGCATCGTGAAGGCCCAGATCCCCCGCGTGTTCGGCAAGCTCCTGTACGGTTCGAAGTTCCACCGCCTGCGCATGAGCCGAGGCCAGCAGGGCATCGGCATCTCCGCGGCCGGCATGTACGGCCAGATCACCACCGCAAAGCCCGTGCAGATCACCTCGCGCCCCCACAAGTCCAAGCCCGCGCACTACTACGAGCTGCGCATGGACCTCAAGACCAACGAGCCGGTCATCCTGAACGAACAGGAAGCCGACTGGACCTCCAGCATCACCGGCACCCAGGTCGCCATCACCATGAAGGCCACCTACTTCCGCGGCCGCCAGTCCGTGGACGAATACCTCGAGCAGACCGCCATCGCCAACCCCCATGCGCGCTTTGTCTTCGTGGCCCCCGACGGCGTGGAGCGCGTCTTCCCCCGCGCCACCCAGGAACTTCCTCCGGAGCCCCTGGAGATCCAGCCGCACCCGCACGGACTGGAGCTGGGCATCTTCACCCGCCTCTTGCAGGACAGTCCCTACAAGAGCCTGGGCGTGTTCATGACCAGCGCCTTCTCCCGGGTCACCAGCCAGATCGCCGCCAAGGTCTGCAAGGAAGCCGGTGTGGCGCTTTCCAGCATTCCGGCGGATCTACACCCCTCGGAAGGGGAAAAGCTCTTCCTGGCCCTGCAGAAGGCCGACGTTCCCCCTCCCCGCACAGACTGTCTCGCGCCCATCGGCGTGGAGCACCTGCTCAAGGGCATGCACAAGGAGCTGGGCGCCGAGTTCTATTCGGCCACCACGCGAAAGCCCGCCATCTACCGAGGCAACCCCTTCCAGATCGAAGTGGGCATCGCCTACGGTGGCAAGCTCGACGGGGACGGCATCGCCCGCGTGATCCGCTTCGCCAACCGCGTGCCGCTGCAGTACCAGCTTTCGGCCTGCGCCAGCACGAAATCCGTCATGGACGTCTCGTGGAAGTCCTACGGACTTTCCCAATCCAAGGGCTCGCTTCCGGCCGGGCCGCTGGTGATCATGGTCCACATGGCCTCCGTCTGGGTGCCCTTCACCAACCAGGCCAAGGAAGCCATCGCCGACTACGACGAGATCCGCAAGGAGTTCAAGCTCGCCATCCAGGAAGCCGGACGCAAGCTGGGCGTCTACCTCAAGAAGAAGCAGGCCGCCGCCAACCAGGCCAAGCGCCGCAACGTCTTCAACGCCTACATCGAGGAGGTGGTGCGCGCCTACCAGGCCATCACCACCAAAGACGGCCAGGAGCTGCGCGAGGCTTTACTTGCCACCTCGCGCAAGAAGACCGAGCTTGCCGAGAAGCTAGAAGCCATGAAGCACAAGGCCGCCCCTGAGGAGATGGAAGGCACGCTGATCATCGGCGAGGACGGCAACCCCATCGTGCCCGGCGCCTCCGCACTCGATGAGGAACTTTCCCAGTCCCAGGTGGATGCTGCCGAGAAGATGCTGGAGGACTCGGGTTCCGACGCTTCCGTGACAGATTCTGTCCATGACGACGCCGAGCCGGCCGAGCGCGCCGACGGCGGCGTGAAGGACGGCGAACTGCCGGGCGACGCGCCCATCGTGCTTTCCGCACCCAAGATCAGCTGGCCCAGCATGACGGCCGGCAAGAAGAACGACAACGCCACCTTGAGCCTCTTTGGCGAGGAGGACGCATGAGCGCCAAGAAGAACATGACCGACGCGAAGATCCTCTCGATGGCCGAGAACGTGGCCCGCCAGGGCCTCTTGGGCGAGGACCCGCTGTTCCACGTGCCCAGCCGCACGCTGTCCAACGTCAACTTCAACGTGGACAAGCGCATCATCGAGATGGGCGAAGGCAAGACGTCCCGCGAGTTCTTCAACCTGAGCCAGTCCAAGAAGTTCATGCAGACCATGCTGGTGGCAGAGGCGTGCAAACGCCTGGTCGCGGCAGGCAAGACGAACTCGATTCGTGACCTGTACTACATGACCAAGCACACCATCGCGGGCACCCGCGAGAACACCTTCGACGACCAGGCCGAATCCGACCCGATCATCGAGGACCTCGAGGTGACGCTGGACAGCTTGCGCGAGGAGCTTCACCTGTTCGCATCGAACAAGGGCGCCATGGTCGGCGAGATCACGGTGGTGGACGGGGGCGATGTCATCGACTGCCGCCGCATGGGCACGGGCGGCTGGTCGGTCCCCTCCATCGTGGAGGAGAACGTCATCCAGTTCCGCGACTGCGAGGCCAAGTTCATCCTGCTGGTCGAGAAGGACGCCATGTGGCGCCGCCTCAACGAGGACCGCTTCTGGCGGGACCACCACTGCATCCTGATCCACGGCGGAGGCCAGCCCCCGCGCGGGGTGCGCCGCCTGATGCACCGCATGGTCAAGGAGCTCAAGCTCCCCCTCTACGTCTTCGTGGATAACGACCCGTGGGGCTACTACATCTACTCGGTGGTCAAGCAGGGGTCCATCTCGCTGGCCTACGAGTCGCGCCGCATGGCGATCCCTTCGGCCCGCTTCATCGGCCTCTCCAGCGCCGACGTGGAGAAGTACCAGATCCCCGACGAGGTCACGATCCGCCTGGAGGACAACGACATCAACCGCGCCAAGGAGATCATGGCCTACCCGTGGTTCCAGAGCAAGCCATGGCAGAAGGAGATCCAGCGGATGCTCTCCTCCAAGGTGAAGCTGGAGCTCGAAGCCCTCTCGGCCAAAGGAATCACCTACGCCTCGGACGAGTTCCTGCCGCGCAAGCTGAAAGAGAAAGACTTCCTGGACTGAGGAATTGGACAGATCCTGTCAAACGACACCTCGCAAGGGTGCCGTTTCCTTTGGGGGCGCCTCCCCTGCCGGGGCCGGGCAGCCTCACTTCGGCAGGCTCAGCGCAAGTCCAAGCCTCCTCGGCTCACTCTGCCGGCCTTCGATACGAATGCCGCTCCCCGGTGGAGAGGGGGAGTAAGGTCCTCAGGCACCTTCACTAAGGATGCCCCCCCAGGCCTAGAGCGGCAACAGCCTGATAGAAGAACAGGCCCACCAGCTGTAGCGGAGACGTCAGGATGTCAAAGGGAACCGAGAGAAGCAGCAACGATCGGGAGTTCCGCTTGGCTTGATTGCAATGTTCCTCGGTGACGCGGTGCAACCGCATCTCCAGGTGCGATTTCACCACCTGCCCATTTGGGAGCGCATGCCGGAGGTGACTGCTTGGCCCCGCCATCCGAGCCGAGGAAGACCAACTGGCAGGGACGGGGTCGATGAAGAGCAGGGCGGAAGCGGTCTCGCCGGTGTCGCAGGGTCGAAAGGCCAGCGAATCGGTACTCAAAACCAGATCCAAGGCCTTGTGCCGTGGGGGAAGGAAACGCCGGCCGCCTTGCGATGCCGGTTCTTCGTCGGTGAGCCGGGAGTCGCGTCCGTCGAAGATCAGGAACAACGGGGCTTCCGCGATGTCCAAGCGATAGGCCTGCTCCACGGTCGTCGTCGGGACGGCGGTGCCGATCACATGCCGTGGCTCCTTGAGAGGGCTCCAGTCCAGGGCTTGCTCGTATCGGTGGTTGAGTTCCCAATCCGGGGACTGTTCCATCACCATCTTCGAGAAGCAGCCTGAAAAGCAGATGCAGGAGAGCAGCAAAGCAAATAGGCGAATCATGGTGTCTTCTTCCTGACAAGAAGAAGGGTGCCGGCATCCAAGGGCAAGCGATGGGGTTCGCGCGTCCTGCCGCGCAGCAGAGCCAGTTCGACATGAAGGATGGGACGAGTCGAATCCGGCCAGAGATGGGACCGCAGCCACCGGTAGGCTCCAACCATTCCGGTGTCGGGAGGCGGAAGGCGGCCCTCCTCGAGTTCCTGAGCAAGGAACGAAACGCGGTCAGTTAGCGGAATGGAGTCGATGGCATCGAGTCCAAGGAAGACCGTGAAGCAGGAGTTCAGCGACAGGCCATCGTCGTTGGTGATGTACGAACAGGACTGCTCACCCCGACATAGGGCGACTTCAGGTTCCAGAACCGCACCGAGTCGACCGTCACGCCTTGGCGGCGAATCAATAGCCGCACAGATCGGGAAAGGCCGTGGGCACAAGGATCTTCGTACCGGCGGTAGGCGAAGGTTCCACGTTCGAACAGGGCATCCAAAGGGATTCCGTGGCGTGCCAAAGGAGCCCAGCCATCTTCCACGCCTGGTTCGATGACAAGGGGAGTCTCGTCAATCAGTTGCAGGCAGGTCGCATTTTCGATCGGTGTCCAAGGCCGAGTCTTGGCCCGATCGAGATGCAACGCCGTGGGCCCGCATCCCCAGAGACCCGCCACAACAAGAGGCAGCAGCATGCAAAGACGCAGGAACATGCGGATCGAAAAGAAGGGATGAACGGGAGCGAGCATCAGTTGCAAAGATAGCTCTCGCCGCGCCAGGGATGCCGGCCGGCAGGCCCAAGACCCCGCCGCCCGAATCCGGTACAGACGCCCCGGTGGGGCGTTTCCACGCAAAGGGCTGCGGAGGCTTGGCAGGCAGCCCGCCCGGGCGCCCGAATCCCGAGCACAAGAAAACCCGCCCCGGAAATCCGGAGCGGGTTTTGATTTGACAGAATCTGTCATCACCCGCCATCCTTCGAGATGCCGCTTGCGCGGCTCCTCAGGACGAACGGTGATGATCAGCCCAGCACGACCTCGACCTTGTGGACGCCCGAAGTGAAGATCGGAGCCACGTTGCCCTCGACGGCCTTGCCATCGACGACCATGCTCTTCACGCCCTTGGAGACGTTGGAGGGGTTCTTCACCGAGATCTCGTAGATGGCGCCGCGGAACTTGCGGGTCACCTCGAACTCGCCCCAGGCCTTGGGGATGCACGGGTCGACCACCAGTCCCTCGAACGAGGCGCGCACGCCGCAGATGTACTGCGTGGCGGCCTGGTAGGTCCAGGAGGAAGTGCCCGAGAGCCAGGCGTTGCGGCCCAGGCCGAACTGCGGGTGCTCGTCGCCCAGGATGTTCTGGGGGTAGCAGTAGGGCTCGGACTCGAACTCGTCGAGGATCTCGTTCTTGGCGGCCGGGTTGATCTGGTTGTAGTACTGGAACGCACGGTCGCCGTTGCCGACCATGGTCTCGGCGATCATCACCCAGGGGTTGGCGTGCAGGAAGATGCCGCCGTTCTCCTTGGCACCGGGGGGGTAGGTGGACACGCCGCCCAAGGTGTGGTCGAAGCCGGTGTAGCCGGGCCAGGACAGCTTGATGCCGTTCTTGGTGTTCATGATCTCGTAGGTGCTCTGCAGCGCGGTGAGCGCGCGCTCGCCCTCGGCGAAGCCCGAGATCACGGGCCAGCTCTGGCCGTTGGTGTAGAGCTTGCCGTACTGGTTCTCGTTGGAGCCGATCGGGTTGCCCTTGTGGTCGTACCAACGCTTCCACCACTTGCCGTCCCACGACGTCTCGTTGAAGATCTTCTTCATCTGGTCGTAGTAGCCCTGGAACTCGGCGGCCTCGGCCGTCTTTCCAGTGGCCTTGGCCACGGCGATGGCCTCGATCAGGCCCTTGCCGAAGAGGTTCGCGTTGAACATCGACTCGGCGCCGGTGGGCAGGTTGACGGTGTCGTTCCAGTCGGCAAAGCCCAACAGCGGCAGGCCGTGGCTTCCGCGGTTGTTCCAGGTGAAGCGGATGGAGCGGCAGAGGTGCTCCCAGACGGTGCCGGCTTCCAGAGCCTTTCCGGTAGCCTTGTCCTTGTCGTAGAACGGGATGACCTTGTCCAGGAACGCGACGTCGCCGGTTTCCTTGAGGTAGGACGCCACGGTCTGGATGATCCACAGGTGGTCGTCGCCGTAGTAGTTGGGACGATCGGCCTCTTCGCGGGAGTCGCCTTCGTTGGCCTCCATGGTGGAGGGGAAGTACTGGTGCATGGCCGAACCGTCGCGCTTCTGCACCGACAGGAGGTTCTCGGCAAGCACGAGGGCTTCCTTGGGCATGTGGCTCATGACGCCAAGCAGATCTTGCGAGGAGTCGCGGAAGCCGATGCCGCGGTCGGAACCAAAGCCCAGCTGGTACAGCGACAGGTAGCGGGACCAGTTCTTGGTGGTGTGGCACTGGCGGGGGTTGTGCACGTTCACCATGGAGTTGAACGAGGCGTCCGGGGTCTTGACCTGCAGGGCGGTGAGGTACTCGGCCCAGAAGGTGGCCAGCTCGGCAAAGGCGGCGTCCACGTTCTTGAGGTCGCGGTACTTGGCGATGGAGGGGCGGGCCGCCTCGATCGACTTTTCCTTGCCCAGCTGGGTCACGACGCGGTAGCTGCTGCCTGTGGCAAGCTGGCCTGCGGCGAACTGCTGGGCGGCGATGTTGTCGCCACGGACGCAGGTGGAGTCGGAGAGCTTGTCGGCAAAGAGCGAGAGCGGACGGGCGTAGGAGCCCATCTCGTTGTTGCCCAGGAACTTGCGGCGGTCGGTCTCGAAGGAGGCGGCCGGCTGCGAGGCGGTGAAGTAGTTCACCTCGAAGTCGCGCTTCATGAAGGCGTACTGCTCGAGCACGATCTCACCGGCGGCGTCCTTGTGGGCCTTGGTGGTCATGGTCTGGGGGACCCAGTCAGCGTTGGTCAGGTGCTTGAGCGCGTCGAAGTGGGAGAACTCGTACACGGGCACGATGTCCACCTGGAGGGGGGCGCCGGTGTTGGTCACCACGATGTCCTGCAGGAGCACGGAGGAGCCGGTCGGGACAAAGGCCTTGATCTCGATCTTGAGGCCCTTGTACTCGACGACCCAGCGGGAGTAGGAGAGGCCCACGTGGCATTCCCACTTGTCCATCGGGATGAGCGTGGGGGTGACGAACGGCGAGAAGACCTCGACGTTGCCGGCGGCATCCTTGGTGCGGATGTAGATGGTCGAGCCCTTGAAGTCGGAGTTGGGCATCCAGGCCAGGTACTTGGTGATGCGGTTGAGGGCCGGATCGCCCTTGCACACCAGCGTGCCGCCGGTGGTGTCGACGATACCGCCGAACGCAAGCGTTCCCACGTAGTTGCACCACTTGATCGGGGTGGCGGGATTGGTGACGACGTATTCCTTGGCGGCGTCGTCGAAGTAACCGTACTGGCTCATGGTCTCTCCGTGTTGTGGCTGGTGGGTTGGTTGATTTGAAGGTCTGCAGCGACAGGGATCTCTTCGCCGCCAGTGAAGGTGCGGCTGCCGAAGTTCAGGAAGAACCAGCCGTTGAGCTTCTTGGCCTTCTCGGGATCCTTGAGGATCTCGATGGCGGCATTGGTGTACTTGAGTTCCACCTGCATGTGGTCGCGGGCCATGCAGTTGAGGAACGGCCCCTCGGGGTAGAGCGTGGGGCGAGGCTCGTCTGCGATCATCTGCTCGATGGCCTCGATCTGTGCCGAAAGCTCCTCGGCGTGCTTGCGCAGCTGCTTGGCGACCTCGAGGGGCTTGGTCGCGAACAGGAAGGCAAAGCCCAGCTGGCGCGGGTCGTCGTTGAAGCCGGTGAGGTGCTTCACGACCTCCTTGCGCAGGAGGGTGCGGCCCTTCTCGGTGATGTTGTAGATGGTGCGCTCAGGGCGGTTGCTGTCTTTTTCCACCCGCCCGACGATGCACTCGCTCTTTTCTAGCCGCAGCAGGCGGTTGTACACGGTGCTTGTGCTGATCTTCGCCCATCGATCAAGCTCACGCCGCTTGATCGTGGTGATGATGTCGTAGCCGCTCGATTCCTTCTCGGCAATGAAGCCCAGAAGGACGAGATCGTATCGATTCATCGCCTTTGTCCCCGCTAGTCCCGTTTGAGTTATTCCAACTTAGAGTAGTCTGCAAAAAACCGCAAGCCGATTTTGGGGACAATTCATGGATTTTTTGTGGGGGAAGTCTCCCCCTCGGCTCAGCCTCCTCGCCCGCAACGGCTGAGCAGGGAAATGCGGCCTGCGGGGTCTTCGCCTACCCCCTCCAGGCGCTCACCTCTCCTTAAAGGCAACAACTATGTCTACCTTTTCAAGCATCCCAAATAATGAAATCGATCGAGGCACTATGCGATTTTGGCAATCCCCATCCACACCTCAAAAAATCCTGTTCGGCCTGCTGACATTGGCATCCATCGCTCCAGCTGCTGCGACAGAGATTTCCGTATCCTCCGACGGCGACATCCAAGCCGCCCTGGACCAGTGCCCCACCACCGGC
>Ga0302290_10000237_pt1 | contig 11754 bp, 8 predicted proteins | sample III_Fen_N1_3_FD_194547 | JGI IMG/M metagenome (GOLD analysis project Ga0302290, IMG submission 194547) | Peat permafrost microbial communities from Stordalen Mire near Abisko, Sweden - III_Fen_N1_3 | ecosystem: Environmental > Terrestrial > Soil > Wetlands > Permafrost | place: Sweden: Abisko... | reverse complement strand
CGCAAGCGGTGCTCGCCCGGCCACACGGGTGTCGGTGGCGCCGAGGCGCACCAGCACCAGCTCGCTGCGAAAGGCCTGCCCCAAAAAGATCACGGCAACGCAGGCCACCACGAAGAGGCGCGCCATCCAGCGATAGCGGCCCGAATAGGCAAAGAGCCAAGCCAATGCCAGGGCGGAAAGCAGCAAGGGCGTAACCGCCATGGGCAGACTCCAGCGTTCCCAATGAAGCGGCAGTCGCGAGACGATGACCCAGTAGGCAAGGCCACTGAAGGCGGGAACGGCAAGGGTACCGTACTTGCGAAACGCCATCCACCCTCCGATGAGAAAGAGGGCGAGCAGCCCCCAGGAGCCGCTCTGAAGGTAGCGGTCGGCGTAATAGCTGAGGTTTCCGGCCCACGAAAGGCCGTCGGAGCCGAGATGGGTGGGGCGCGATTCCGAGATGAGGTTCAGAAGCACCAGATGCGCCTTGAGAAAGACGTAGGGAGCAAAGGCGAAAAGTCCGACAAGAAATGTCATTTCTAGTCGCACCAGGTCGTCGAGCAGGCGCGTCCCTTCGTGACGCCGCTGCCAGACAAGAGCAAAGAGCGGCGCCAGCAAGTAGAGCACTCCCGGATACTTCTCGCCGGTAGCCAAGGACACCCAAAGAACGCTGGGAGCCAGGTCGCGCCAGGAGCCGCTTTTCATAAAGCGCATCGCCAGGGCGATGGAGAAAAGCTGCATGGCGGTCATGGGGACATCAGGCGTGGCGTAGTGGGCGTGCTCGACAAAGAGCGGATGCACGGCGAGCAAGGCTGCGGCCCAGAGCCCCGCTGCTGGCGAGAACTGGCGTCCGGCGTACCAAGCGGCCAGGATACCGATGCCACCCCACAGCGCCACGATCCAGCGCGAGAGGAGGTGGTAGAAGAACTCGTGGGTAGGAAAGGACTGCGGCAGCGGCTGGCCAAAGACGAGGTGCGAGGCCACGCCGTAGACCATCGAGTTGGTGTAGATGCTCGGATGGTTGGGCCGCTCGAAATCCATCGGATTGAGCGTGTTGGTCTCGGCCATCTTCGGGGGGAAGGCCGTGAAGGCGTATTCGTCGGGGTGCAACATCAGCGGATGCCCCCAATCGAGATGAAGGGCGCGCGGCACCATGCCCGCGGCGAGGATCGCAAGCAAGAGCGCCGTTTCAAAGCGCCTGGGGAGAGGCGTCCTGGCTCCAGAGGCCGGCTGCAGCGTCTTCCAGGCAAGCGCCGCAAGCAGCGTCCAAGCGCCGAACCACAGGAATACCACGTTGTGGAAGGCGGGGAACTGATAGACGACAATTCCTGTCAGAAGAATGCCGCCAAGCCAGCGCCAAAGCCTCACCGAAGGGCGTCGCGCCACCCCCGGAAGCAAGATGGGACGCCAGCGGCGGCGCAGGTACAGGACATGGAAGACCAGGAAGGCGGCCAGCAGCAGCGACTCGATGAAGAGCTCCGCATGCAGGCTGCCGCGCAGGTAACCGGGCCAATCGGCCCAGCGGATTACGACAAAATCCGGAAGCAGCCCGGCGCGCACCCAGTCGGCATTGTCCTTGAGCTTCCCGGAAAAGATGAAGGTGACGCGGCGCGTTCCCGCTTCCCAGCCGCTGGGCGTGACGCAGCGCTTGCCGCCTTCTAGGCGCGAAGTCACACGGCATTGCGAGCCGGCAACGGCAATGTCGGCGCGATAGACGTCCTGACCATGAGCTTGGTGGAAGCCTGCGTCGACGACGGCAAAGAGGTCGCGCTCGGGGGCAAAGCCCCGTTCCTCGGTCCGCTCGGGCTGGGTGCGCGGCGCCCCCGAGAAGACCCGCCAGGTTCCGTCCTGGCGCTGCTCGTTGATGACAATTTCTGTCTTGCCGTGTTCTATCCAGTAGCCCAGCTCGCGCAGCAGCTGGAACGACCACAGAAAAAGGAAGATGGGCAGCGAAAGACCCAGCACGCTGAGGCTGGGAAGGAGGACGCGAGGCCTTTGGGCAGTCGTCATAAAAACTCCAGGGAAGAACTCAGGAACCGAGCTCGGTAGATTCGCGACGCAGCACGCAGCGCACCGGCGCTTGAGGCTTGCGACCAAGCACCAGGTAGGCGCGCCCCACGTACTCGCCCAAAAGGCCAAGGCAAAAAAGCTGCAGCCCGCCGAGGAACGAGACCACCACCAGCGTGGAGGTCCAACCTTCTACCTCCTCGTGCCCAAGCAGATGGCGCACGATGAGCCCGAAGCCAAAGGCCAGGGCCAAGAACGCCGTGAAAAGCCCCGCCACCGAGGCGATGCGCAACGGGCGGACCGAAAAGCCGGTGGCAAGCTTCAGCCACACGGCGACGCTGCGCGGCAGGTTGTAGTTGCCGTGCCCAACCGGGCGCGCATGGTGGGCCACCTCAATCTGCGTGAAGCGACTGGTAGCAGAAAGCAACAATCCGTCCAGGTAGGGGAAAGGGCCTTGGTAGGCCAAGACTTCGTCGATCACGCCGCGCGCGAGCGCCTTGAAGGGCGAGAGGTAGATGCCCGCGGGCTTTTGAATCACCTGCTGCGCCGCCCAGCCGTTGAAGCGGCTTCCCAGATTCTTCCACCAGGCTTGCCGCTTCGCTCCGAAGGCGGCAAAGCACACGTCCCAGCCTTCATGGAGCTTGTCGACTAGGCGCGGGATATCTGCCGGGTCGTGCTGTAGGTCGTCGTCCATGATGATGGCGACATCACCTTGACAAAGGCGCAGACCGGCCATCAAAGCGTTGTCCTGCCCACAGTTCTTGCGCAGATCCGCAATCACCAGGAAGTCGTAGCGTTGGACAAGATCTGTCAGCACCTCCCAACTGCCGTCGGGGGAGCCATCGTTGACAAGGATGGCTTCCCAACGCGAATACTGCGGGGCGAGCTCGGCCTGGAGCCGCTCCAAAAGCAGCGGGAGGGTGGCGGCGCTGCGGTAGACGGGGACCACCACCGAGAGTTCAGGACTCATGCGCCGTAGAATTCCCGCAACCGCTCCCCCACGCGGTGGACGAGATCTTCTTCCATGCCAGCCCACAGCGGCAAGCGCAGCAATCGCTCGGCCAAGTCTTCGGTCACCGGCAACTGGCCTTCGCAGCCGCCGAAGTGGCGTCCTATGGGGGAAAGGTGCAAGGGAACGTAGTGGAAGGCCGCCTGGACGCCGAAGGAACGGAGGAAGTCGATCAGGCGGGTCCGCTCCAGGGCGTCGCCACAGAGCATCCAGAATATGTGCCCGTTGGCCTCGGCAAAATCGGCTGGATCGGGGAGGGTCAGCACTCCTTGGCGCGCTAATGGCAGAAGCTCTTCGTGATAGAGCATCCACAGGCGCCGTCGCTTGCGGGTGACGAGTTCAAGATCTTCCAGCTGCGAGACCAGCAAGGCGGCCAAGAGATCCGAAGGCAGGAAGGAAGAACCGACATCCACCCAAGTGTATTTGTCCACCATGCCGCGCAAAAACTGACTGCGGTTGGTGCCCTTTTCGCGCAGCACCAAGGCGGCTTCTACGAGCTCTGCATCGTTGACCAAAAGCGCGCCGCCTTCGCCACAGCCAATGTTCTTGGTGCCGTGAAACGAGACGGCTCCCAGTACGCCTTCGGTGCCCAAAGGACGCCCTTTGCGAGTAGAACCGATGGCCTGAGCGGCATCCTCGACCACGTGAAAGCCCCAGCGCTGCGACAATTTCAGGATCGGATCCAGATCGCACGCCACCCCGGCGTAGTGAACGGGAACGACAGCGCGGGTCCGCTCGGTGAGCAGTTCGGGAATCCCGGATGGATCCATGTTCAGGGTGCGCGGATCGATGTCGACAAAGCGCGGATGGGCGCCGCGCAGGCAGAAAGGATTGGCGCTGGAGACAAATGTGAAGGAGGGAAGGATGACTTCGTCGCCCGGGCAGATGTCCAGGAGCAAGGCGGCAAGCTCTAGGGCTGCCGTACAAGAGGTCGTCAGGAGGACGGCCGGAGCGCCGGTGAGACGCTCCAGGAGGGCGCGAGCCTGCAGCGTGAAGGGACCATCACCAGAAAGTGAGCCCGATTCCAGACAGCGGGCGATGAGTTCGGAATCTCGCGCACCCTTCCAGGGACGGTGAAAGGGGATCGTCGTCCGACATGACATTTCCAGCAAGGCCTGGCCCCCATCGATTGGAATCTCCCCCGTTAAAGTTTTGAGGGATCGTTCCAAAGAATGCGATCAGGTTAGTTCATCCTGGTTGCGGTCGTGTTCAGATTCTGTTGCTAAGGCTTGCGGGGCGCCAAGGCATCGCGCTGCAGTACGGCTTCCAAAAGCCGACTTTCTTCACGGGAAGCCTTCAGGATCGGCGTCGTCACAGCAGCGTCGGTCGGCAGAGGATGCGTCTCGCGAATGTCCTGGGCCGAAAAGACCTCGTTGCCATGCTCGCGTACGCCCCCCGAAAGGGTGCCGTGTACCCGCAGCGAGCTCGTGACCGCAAGCACTTCATCCCCCTGAGTGGTGGTGCGTTGCAAACGCGCTGGAACCGGCGAGAAGAGGTCGCGGCCGGTGAAGTGGTTGGCCGCCCGCACGCCCGCAAGCGAAAGCAGCGTGGGACCGAGGTCGAGGTGCGAAGCCGGTTCGGGATGAACCTGCCCGGCATGCAGACGCGGATGGTTGCCGAAGATCACCAGGGGCAGCCAATCCGATTCCGAGTAGAGCCCGTAGCCGATGTTCGACGAGCCGTGCTCCCCCAGCGGGAAGCCGTGATCGCCGGTGATCACGAAAATTGTCCGGGAAAACCAAGGCTCGCGGCGCAGACTGTTCACAAAGGTGGCCACAGAATGGTCGGTGTAACGCATGGTGGCGCGCATGCGCGCCTGCAGATCCCCGTTAGGAGCAGCTTCCACGCCAGGCTCGGGGTTGAAGGGATAGTGGTTGGTCTTGGACATGAAGGCCACGAAGAAGGGCTTGCCCACGTTCAGGCTGTCGTGCATCCAGTGCGAGGCGTGCGAGAAGAGTTCCGCGTCGCTCTCGCGGGAGCGGTCGTAGTCAAATCCCTGGTACCACTGCCGCAGCCACGGCGTCTGGTTGTCCCAGGCCGGGTCTGCCGCCGAGAAGAAGCGCGTGGTCCAGCCGGCATGCCCCAGAATGGCCGGAAGGCTGGTGTTGGCAAGCGTGGGGTTGTCGCTGGTGAAGTTGCGTGAAGGATGGTTGAGAATGCCGAGGTGGAGGCTTGCCAGGGCGCGGATGGTGGGAAGGGCGGGGCACTGGTAGCGGGTCCAGATCTCGGCCTTGGGGGCGACCGAATCCAGGAAGGGAGTCGCGTCCCGTACGGCGCCGTAGGGCATCAGGAAGCCGCAGTTGAGCGCGCGATGCGATTCCAGTACGATCAGCACGATGTTCCATTGGGAGTCGCGCGGGGCGACGTGGAGACCGCCGCGCGGCACCTTCCAGTAGGGCAGGTTGGAGTCGGGGAAGTCCCACAGCGTATCGCTGACATTTTCTGTCTTCCAGCGGGATCGGAAGGCATTTGTCAGATTTCGGAACTCGGCATCGCCAATGTACTGGGAATGTTTCTGGCGCAGTTCCGTCCACCAGACTTCTTGGACTGGCGCCAGTTTCTTGGCCCGGAAGCCTCCGGTCCAGATGACCTCGGTGTAGAGCCAACCCACGGCATTCGCGATCAAGAGCGTGATCAGGAAAGGCTTCCAGCGGGGGTGGTCGGAGAAGACGGTGCGCCGCCGCAGCCACCGCGTAAGACCGATGGCCAGCGGCAGCATGAGGGCCAGCAGCACCAGGGGCAGGTAGCGTCCCCCCTTGTCGTCCGCCAAGAAGTTGAAGACCTGGCGGGTGGCAGCGCCGTTGCCGTAGGTGGTGAAGAGGCTCGGTGTGAGATGGCACCCCATGAAGCGATAGGTTTCATCATCGATCAGGGTGGCCACCAGCAGGACGGCGTGGACAAGGTAGAGCGCCCACAATCCCGCATGCGCCCAGCGGCGTTTGCGAGTCTCCCAGAAGGCCACATGAGCCACAAAAAACGCCGAGAGCCAGGAGATCCAGCGCACATCAAAGAAGGCAGCATGGAAGATGTACCAGTCAAACTTGCCGACAAAGGGCAACCCAAAAGCATCTGGGCGCCCCAGCACGGCAATGCGCAGCACCAGATGGACGAGGAATACGGCAAGCATCCACGCAAGGGAGCGAGCCAGCAGTGGCCGGCGCGGCGACGATTCAGTAGCAATGGGAGACATGGTCATCAATATCCTATCCTAGAGCTCATACGGGCTCCAAAGCCCCACCAGAAAGCAAAAAGGTGCGATCGACCTCAAAGGGAAGGTCAGCCCGCCGTGGCGAGGCAAGAAAGGCTTGCCCACCCAGCGGCAAGAGCGCAGCTAGGCGCTCGCGGCGCGGGCCGTCGAGCTCGGCGAAGATGTCGTCCAGAAGCAGCACCGGCTTCAGGCCTTGGGACTCCTCCAAAAGCCGCGTGGCGGCTAAGCGCAGCGCAATAGCAAGACTCCGGGCCTGGCCTTGGCTAGCGGTCGAGCGAGCCGATTGGACGGCAATTGTCAAATTCAAATCGTCGCGCTGCGGCCCCCACAAACAGGCCTGGGCGGCACTTTCGGCGTTGCGCAGCTGGGCGCGTCGCCGCGTCAGGAGCTCGCGCAGGGTGTCGGTATGCCACGACGGATCGACCGGCTCGCCGTAGCTACCGCGATAGCTCAAATCGGCCTCTTCACTGCCCGAGAGGTGCTTGTAGATGCCGCGCACCAGCGGACGCAGCTCGCGGGTGAGGCGCAGCCGCCGCTCCAACACCGGTACGGCGGCATCCAAGAGTTGGTCGTCCAAGACAGCGCGCACGTCGCCATCGAAGGTCTCAGGAGCCCGCAGGGCCGCCAAGCGCTGCTTCAGAATGCGCTGCAGAGTGCGCAGTTCCTCCATAGCTAACGGATCGAGCTGGCACAGCAGTCCGTCCAAGAAACCGCGGCGCAGCTGCGGACCGCCGCGCACCAGCTCAATGTCATCGGGCGAAAGGCCCACCACTGCAATGTGGCCGATGAGCTTCGAGAAGAGACGCCCGGTCTCGCCGTTCACGCGCGTCTCCTTGCGGCCATCGAAACGGCAGCGGGCAGCCAGGGCCACGGCCTCATCGCCCCGTTGGCCTTCTAGACGCAGGTCGAAGTGGTCGCCTCCCCAGCGAATCAGTTCCGTCTCGCGCCGCGTGCGGGCAGAATGTCCCAGGCACGCGAGGTGGATGGCTTCCAGCAGGTTGCTTTTGCCGGCGCCGTTCTTGCCCAAAAGCAAGTTGACGCCCGAATGCGGTTCCAGCTCCGCCACGGCCCAGGACCGGAAATCCCGCACCGCAAGGCGCAGGACGCGCACGTTAGTCGGCCAGGCGCAGCGGCATGAGGATGAAGAAGCAGTCCGGCTCGTCGACGGCGGGCTCCACCATGCAGGCCTGGACGGGACTGTTCATCTTCAGGCGCACTTGCGGGGCGGCCACCAGCTTCAGCACGCCTTCCAGGTAGGCGGCGTTAAAGCCGATGTCGAAGGTTTCTCCCTCGTACTCGGCCGAAAGTCCGTCCTTGGCTTCGCCCCCGACATCGAGGTTCTGGGCCGAGATCTCCAGCCGGCCGGGCCGGAAAGAGAGACGGATCTGGCGGGTGGACTTGCTGGCCAAGGTCTGCACGCGACGCACCGCAGCCATGAACTCTTCGCGGGGAAGCGTTGCAACCCGAGCGTGAGCGCGCGGCACCACTTGGCGGTAATTTGGGTACGGGCCTTCGATGAGCTTGGTGAAGATTTCCACCACGCCGCACTGGAAGCGCGCCGAGTTGGCGGTCAACTGGACATCCACCATGGCCTCGTCGCCCACCGCCACGCGCAGCACCTGCTGGATGGCCTTGGGGGGGAGGATGACCCCGCCTTGCAGTCCGGAAGCATCGAGTTGAGCAGTGGCGTGGCCCAGACGGTGACCGTCGGTGGCCACCATGACCATGTGGTCTTCCACCGGTTCCCAGTAGATGCCGTTCAAGGCTAGGCGGGTCTGGTCGGTGGAGACGGCGAACATGGTGCGCTCGGAAAGATCGCGCAGCACCGTGGCCGGCACCTGGAAGCCTTCGCCCTCGGGCTCGGGCAGGGCCGGGTATTCGCTGGCGTCCACGCCGGCGAGCTTGCCCGAAAAGCCCTTCTCGTTCTTGAGCGAGAGGTGGTAGTCCTTGACGGCGATGTCGATGGGCAGGTCGGGAAGTTCCTTGACCACGTCAATCAAATGACGGGCCGGCACGACCAGTTCGCCTTCCTCCTGCACCTGGACAGGAATGGACATGCGCACGCCCAAATCGAGATCGGTCGCGGTGAGCAGGAGTTGCCCGCCGCGCACGGTCAGGAGAAAGTTCTGGAGAATGGGCAAGGTGCTTTTGGCCGGGACGGCATTGCCGCAGACCTGGAGCGCCTCAAGAAAAGCGGACTTCGCGACCGTAAACTGCATAGGTGGAATAGTAAGTAGCTTTTGCTGTCCTTGGAACACTCTCTCACATTGAAATTATCGCCGTCCCAGCACACTTGGCTGGCAGCGCGCACACATGAATTGGGCGTGACGCGGCAAGCCTTGGTGCTTGATCTGCTTGAACGAGAGCTTCGCCTGCACCCGACGGCACCGCTTCCCGACCTTTTCGCCCAAACCGCCACGGAAGCGGCACCGCCACCCTCTGAGCCGGCGCTTCCGGTGCCGAGCCCCCGCTCACACGAAGCCGTGGCCTGGAAAATCTGGTCGGACGGCGCCTGTTCGGGGAACCCTGGTCCTGGCGGCTGGGGGACCATCTTGGAAGGGCCGGAAGGACGCCAGGAGCTTTCAGGCGGCTATCGCGTCACCACCAACAATCGCATGGAGATGATGGGGGCGATCTCGGGGCTGGAAGCCATCCCCCGCGGCGAGCGGGTGGTCTTGACGACCGATTCGCGCTACGTGGTGGATGCCCTGGAAAAGAAGTGGCTGGCCGGTTGGAAGCGCAAGGGCTGGCGCAAGGCCGACGGCGGGCCGGTGGCCAACGTGGACTTGTGGCAGCGTCTGGAAGCGGCCATGGCGGGAAAGTTTGTGCGACTCGAATGGGTGCGTGGTCACAACGGCCATCCCGAGAACGAGCGCTGCGACCAGTTGGCCGTAGCGGCGGCGCATCGCAAGGACCTGCCGGCCGACCCCGGCTGAGCCGGTTTCTAGGTTGAGCTCCGCCATGAAACACACTTGCACCGTCTGCGTGGTCGGAGGTGGCCACGCCGGCATCGAAGCTGCCGCCGCCGCCGCTCGCATGGGCTGCGAGACGCTTTTAGTCACGCAATCACTCGATGCCATTGGCCGCATGAGCTGCAATCCCGCCATTGGCGGCGTAGCCAAAGGCCAACTGGTGCGCGAGATCGACGCCCTGGGCGGGCTCATGGGACTTGCCGCTGACGCCTGCGGCATCCACTTCCGCATGCTCAACACCTCGCGCGGAGCCGCCGTGTGGGGACCTCGGGCCCAGCAGGACATGGACGCCTACTCGCGCTGGATGCGCGCGCGCCTGGAAGCGACGCCGCACCTCGAGCTGTGGGAAGGCGAAGTCGGACAGATTTTGTCAGAGGGGGACGGCTGGCGGCTGCCCCTGGAGGACGGACGCGAGATTCTCTGCCGGAGTCTGGTGGTCACCACCGGCACTTTCGCGGGAGGACTTCTCTATCGCGGCGAGGAACGCTGGGACGGCGGCCGCATCGGCGAGGCGCCCGCCAAGGCCATCTCGCGCGGACTGGCGGCTTTGGGGCTAACGCTTCGCCGCCTCAAGACCGGAACCCCGTCGCGGCTGCGCCGCGGTAGCATCGACTGGTCGCTCACCCAGGCCCAACCCGGCGACGACGAGCCGTGGCCCGTCTCGTTCCGCACCGCCCAGCCGGTGCGCAACCAAGCGCTGTGCCACATCGTGCGCACCAGTGCCCGCACCCACGAGCTCCTGCGCGAGGGCTTTGCGCGCAGTCCGCTCTTCACCGGCAAAATCGTCGGGGCCGGGCCGCGCTACTGCCCTTCTATTGAAGACAAGGTCTCCCGCTTTCCCGAGCGCGACAGCCATCAGCTCTTCCTGGAGCCCGAAGGCCTGGAGAACGACCGCATCTACGTGAACGGCTTTTCGTCCTCGCTCCCGGCCGAGGTGCAGGATGCGGCGTTGCGCTCCATTCCGGCGCTCGCTAACTGCGAGGTGATCCGCTACGGCTACGCCGTGGAATACGACGCGGTCGACGCCACCGAGCTTCATCCCACCCTGGAATCGCGCCGCCACCCGGGGCTTTTCCTGGCGGGCCAACGGCACTTCGGGCTACGAGGAAGCCGCCGGGCAAGGCTTGGCAGCCGGAGCCAATGCTGCATTGCACGCCCTGGGACGTCCGCCGCTCCTCTTGGACCGCGCCACCTCTTACCTCGGGGTGATGCTCGACGACCTGACCGGGCTGCGTCGTCCAGACCCTTACCGGCTCTTCACCAGCCGCGCCGAGTTCCGCCTGCACCTGCGCGCCGACAACGCCGAGGAGCGGCTGATGCCCGTGGGGCATGAGCTTGGCCTGGTGGACGACGAGACTTGGAAGCGCTTCTGCGTACGGCACGCGGCCTGCGAAGAGTTGCGTCAGAAATTGTCGGCATCGCGGGTGCGCCCCGAGGATGCCGCAGCATGGCTTTCGGGCCGAAACGACCCGCCTCTCACCCAGAAGATTCCCGGCATCGAGCTGGCGCGGCGCCCCGAGGCAAAGCTCTCAGAGGTCTGCGCCGTGGCGGGACTTTCGGAGGAGCAGGAAAAGTTGGGCCGATCCGGCACGCAATTTCTGCAAAGCGACATCGCCTACGAAGGCTTCAAGGCACGCGAAGCGCGCGACCTGGAGCGGGTGCGCCGCCTTTCGGGAGCGCTGCTGCCTCGCGACATCAATTGGCTACAGGCCGATGGCCTTTCTATTGAGGCGCGCGAGGCGCTGCAGCGGGAACGCCCGCTCACGGTGGGGCAAGCGGCGCGGCTTCCCGGCGTGCGCCCGGCCGACGTGGCAGTGCTGCAGCTCCATCTCGCCAGCCACTAGATTTTGACGACGCCCCGTTCTCGGCGTCGAAGCTTTCCCAGGAGATCCTCATGTCGTTCCAGCAACCCTCCATCCTTCTCATCGGCCGCAACGGCCAGGTCAGCTGGGAGCTCCTGCGCACCCTGGCGCCGCTGGGCAAGGTGACGGCGCTGGACTATCCCGACGTCGACCTCACTGACACCGATGGCCTGCGCAAGCTGGTGCGCGAGGTAAAGCCGCAGATCGTGGTGAACGCCGCCGCCTACACCGCCGTCGACAAGGCCGAAGAAGACGAGGCGCGCTGCCACGCCATCAATGCCACCGGGCCTGGGGTGCTGGCCGAGGAGGCCGCGAAGCTCGGAGCCGCCATCGTCCACTACTCCACCGACTACGTCTACAACGGTACCGGCGAGCGCCCCTGGTGCGAGACGGATGAGGTCGGTCCTCTCTCGGCCTACGGACGGACAAAACTTGCCGGCGATCAGGCCATCGCGGCAGCCAACCCGCGTCACCTGATCTTCCGACTTTCCTGGGTGTACGGAGCCCGCGGATCGAACTTCCTGCTCACCATGCTGCGCCTTTTCCACGAGCGGGAGACGGTCTCCGTGGTGAACGACCAGATCGGCGCGCCCACCTGGTCCCGCGAGATCGCCGAAGCCACGGCCCTGGCCATCGCCCGTTGGGATGACCAAAGTGGCGTCTACCACATGCCGCAGGCGGGATTCACGAGCTGGCACGGCTTCGCCGCGGCCATCC
>Ga0302290_10000235_pt1 | contig 11781 bp, 10 predicted proteins | sample III_Fen_N1_3_FD_194547 | JGI IMG/M metagenome (GOLD analysis project Ga0302290, IMG submission 194547) | Peat permafrost microbial communities from Stordalen Mire near Abisko, Sweden - III_Fen_N1_3 | ecosystem: Environmental > Terrestrial > Soil > Wetlands > Permafrost | place: Sweden: Abisko... | reverse complement strand
AATCAGGGGAATTTTGGAAGATGGGCAAACTTGGCGGTTATTAATAGTTACCGTTGCGAATAGAAGCTGGCTGGCTGGGTGGGGCACCGTTTCAATTTGAAAATAGTTTCAAATCGATCGCGTCGGCCATGATTTTATAGCCGTTCGCGGAGGGATGGAGATGGTCTCCGCCATCCGCGGCTGCAGAAAGATGCGTGGGGTCCTGCGGGTCTCTTGTCGCCTGATTGAAATCGATGACGTCGTCGAATTTGCCGCTGGTGCGAATCCATTGATTGACGGTTTGCAGATCTGCTTCAAATCCGGGATTCGAATAAAACGAACCACCAGCCGGCAAAAGCGTTGCTCCTAAAACCCGGATGCCGTGGGCATGGGCTCGTAGAATTATTTGTTCGTAGGCGCCGATGACCTCTTTGGCGATGGTCGATGGCTTATTTTCTTCACGCTTTGCCGTACCGAGATCGTTGATGCCTTCCAGCAGGATGAGCCAGCGAACCCCGGGCTGGGCGAGAACATCGCGATCGAACCGGGCGAGCGCGCTGGGTCCCAGGCCGTCGCCGAGAAGACGGTTACCGCCTATTCCCTGGTTTAGAACCGTGATGGAACGCGTGGCGGGATTTGCGAAGAGACGGCGCGAGAGCTGGTTGGGCCAGCGATCGTTCAGGTTTGTCGTCGAGCCGCGCCCGTCTGTGATTGAGTCGCCCAGTACGACAATTGCCGATGCAGATTGGTTCATCAGTGTATCGACGTGACTCAGGAAATACCAATGATCGACCTTGGTTGCATCGGGCAGGGTTGCAGCCGCGGCACTGTTCCCAGAACACAGGAACGAGGTCGTCCGCGAGCCCGGGTGGCCAGTTACTTCGGCAGGCGCCGATTGCACGTGAATGCTGATGGCGAGGTTGGTTGATGCGGTGACTTCAAAATCGACCGGGTCGGAAAGCAGCGACGTACCGGCTGGTATGATGGCGGTGAGGCTGCCATTGAAACTCAACTGCTGACTGCTTTCGGGGTGGATCGTGTCGCCTGCGGCAGAACGGGCCACGTAGGCTGCGTCAATGGAAAGCGGAGCGTGACCAAAAAGGTTCGAGAGGGTTATGCGGATTTTGTGGCCGGAAATTGCAGGCTGTACGATCTGCCGCAAAGTCGCGTCATGAAGAAACACAGCCGGTGGCATGTTTCCTGGCTCGGTAAGCTGCTGTGCGGAAACCCAGGCCCCGATCCAGCCAGCGGCCTGTGCCTTGTGGTTTGCGGCGGAGGGTTGCGAGGCGCAGCCCGTAAGGACGAGCATGCAGAGGAGCGCCAGGGCAGGGAAACTAGTTTTCTTCATGGCTGGCGGGGGGCGAGGTGAATAAATGAAGGATGCGGGCCGGGTTTTTTGTCCGTTGCCCAGGTTTTGAGGCAACGAACATAGTTACGGAATGGACCGGGCAGAATTGACAAGTAACCGCGCCGGGAAAGGGCGCAAAAAGCGATCCAGACTAACATTAGGATAAAGTGATGCGGCTGGAAAGCGAAGGGAAGCAGAAGAAGTCGGTTTTGCGGAAACCGTTCTTGGCGAACGGGCGGGCTACGGTAGAGTTTTGCGTTTTATATGGCAGTCCAACAAAGAGCGCATTCTATCCGCCCGCACGGCAAAGGGCTGCATGAGATTACCGAACTCGTCGCCCGCGAAGTGAAACACAGCGGTCTGCAGTACGGCGCTGCCACGGTTTTTTGCCAGCACACGAGTTGCAGCTTGGTGATTATGGAAAACGCCGATCCAACCGCGCGGGCGGACCTCGAGGCATGGTTTGAGCGGCTGGTTCCGGAAAACGACCCGCATTTTGAGCATACGCTGGAAGGCCCGGACGACATGCCGAGCCATATCAAGATGGCGCTCACACGGACGAGCGAGACGGTGCCGTTTGCCGATGGCGAGTTGTTGCTTGGCACCTGGCAGGGGATCTACCTGTGGGAGCACCGGCGGCAGGCCCACACCCGCACGGTAATCATCACGGTACACGGCGAGTGAGCAGATTCACACGCGGGCCGTTGACAAAAAATCCGCAATAGATCGTCGGAAGTTATCTCCCGGACTCCATTCTATGCGACTCCGGCGGGGGACTTTGGCTGAAGGGCCGCAGTCAGGGCCGCCGAAAGACTGGCGGTAGTAAAAGGTTTCGGCAGGAAATCGGCAAAGCCCTGCGTGCGTGCGCGGGTGGCGTCCATTTGCGCGCCGAATCCGGCGACCAGGATGACCGGCAGGTCAGGACGCGTACTCCAGAAACTGCGGGCGAGGTCGAGCCCAGTGACGCGTGGCATGAGGTAGTCCACGATCACGGCAGCGTAGGCGCGCGGGTTTTGCGCAAAAAGTTCACGCGCCTGGTTCGGGTCGGTGATAGCCGTGGGGCGGTAGTTCATCTGCTGGAGGAGTTGCGCGCAGGTTCTGGCTACGCTGGGTTCGTCGTCCACCACCAGCACCTGCTGGCCTTTGCCATCAGCCGTAGCCGACGAAGCTCTATGGGGTGGAGGATTCGAAAGAGTCGGTGCTGCTGGAAAATAGAGCGTGAACGTAGTGCCTCCGCCCGGCGTGCTTTCGACACCGATCATCCCTTCGTGCGACTGGACGATGCCGTGAACCACTGCGAGACCGAGTCCGGTGCCTTCGCCCGGCGATTTGGTGGTATAGAAGGGTTCGAAGATATGCTCCATAATCGCGGGAGTCATTCCGGCCCCGGTGTCAGCGACGCTGAGGCGCACGTAGGGTCCGGGGGACAGCATCGGACGCGAACCGGTCGTGCTCATATCGATGTCGAGGTCCGTCAGGGTAATGGTAATCGTGCCGCCCGCGGGTGCCATGGCCTGGGCGGCATTGGTGCAGAGGTTCAACATGATCTGCTGAATCTGACTTTCGTTCGCTATAACCGTGCGCTCAGTCAAAAGCGAGAGCTGTACTTTGTTGTTCTTGTTGAGGGTGGAGCGCACAAGCCGCAGGGCGTCCTCGATTACTTTTGAAAACACCACCGCACGACGCTCGATGGACTCGCGCCGGCTGAACGTGAGAATTTGCTTAATGATCTCGCGAGCGCGCAGTCCGGCGTTGGCGATTTCGGATATGGAGGTGTGGGCTGGATCGGTGGGGGGCAGCTGATCCAGACTGAGGCGTAGTAATTCCGCATGGCCAAGGATCGCGGTGAGGATGTTGTTGAAATCGTGGGCAATACCGCCAGCGAGATTACCCAGGGCCTCCATCTTCTGCGAGCGATAGAGCTGTTGTTCGAGGCGCTGGCGTTTGGTTTCGGCTTCGGTGCGGGCGGTGATATCTTGAACGATGCCCAGCCAACGCGCCGGTTGCGCGGCTTTGCCGGGAAGCAAGGCTCCGCAGATCAGAAGCTGTTTGAACTGAGCCTGGCCGGGGCTCTGAAAACGGACTTCGAGATCTATGGTCCTGGCGGTTCGCAGGGAAAGTGAGCCAAACGTTTCCGCGGCGCGGGCACGGTCGTCGGGCGCGATGTCGCCGATGAAATTGCCGAACGAGGAGGGATCGCAGGTGCCGGGATACCCAAGCAGTGCGCGAGCCTCATCGGTCCAATGAACCGAACCTTCGTTGTTACATTCCCAGCAGCCGATACCGCCCGCTTTTTGTGCCATGCGGAGAAGTTCGATTGAGCGGTGGTGCCCGTCGATTTCGGCTTCCAGGCGTTGAACTGTGGATACAAGCTTTTCGTTGAGGCTGCGGATTGCTTCCTCGGAGGAGGAAAGCGCTGCGTTAGCCTTGGAAAGTTCGAGCAGCTTGTCCTCAAGTTTGACCAGAACCATGCGCGTGTATTCCTGCAGCTGGTTGCGGTCGGGGTGGGAGGGGACGGCTTCGCGCGGGGGACGGGTTTTAACGGCGGCAACGACCTCCGCCACGATCGAGAGCAGCTGGTCCGGATCGACGGGTTTGACCACGAAGCGGTCCACGCCGATTGAAAGCGCGAAGCGTTCGTCGCTTTCGGCCGTGTAAGTCGCCGTGTAAAGAATGAAAGGCAGCGAGCTGAAGCGTTGGTCTTTTCGAACCAGCGTACAAAATTCGAAGCCGTCCATGAGCGGCATCAGGGCGTCGGAGACCACGGCGTCGGGCAATCCGCGGGTCGTGAGCAGATCGAAGCCCTCACGGCCATTGGTGGCGGACCAGACCGAGTGGCCGCGGGCACGGAAAAACTGCTCGAGCAGATATAGGCTCTGGGGATTGTCTTCGGTGACGAGAATGTTCATGGGGGTGGCAGTCCGGTGGGCAAAAGGCGAACAACGCGGTTGATAAAGTCGTCGGGCTCAAAAGGCTTTTCCAGATAGTCGGCGACCCCGAGCGCGAGCGCCCGCTGCCGGTCTCCCGACTGTGCGTACGAAGTCACCACGAGCACGGGGATACCGGCCGTCACCGGTTGCGCGCGAAGGCGCGCGGCGACCTCGTAGCCGTCCATCTCGGGCATTTGAATGTCGAGGATGATGAGTGCGGGGCGAATGCTTTCGGCCAGCGCGAGGCCCTTGGCGCCATCGTGTGCGTGGCTCACCTCGCAACCGATCTTCTCGAGAAGAAAAGTCGCAAGGTGGCGGTTGGTCTCGTTGTCTTCGATCAGAAGGATGGCGGGTTTCATCGGCGGGCGAGGCGGTTTTCCCAAACAGAAGAAGGTTTACTATTGTCGGTATTGGCTGGAACGGTTAACGGGAGTGTCACCGTGAAGACCGAGCCCTGGCCAAATACGCTGGTGGCATCGACCGTGCCTCCAAGCATGGTCATAAGCTTGCGCACGAGGAACAGGCCCAGGCCGGTGCCTTCGTAAACACGCCGAGCTGAACCATCGACTTGGCGGAATGCCTCAAAGAGCCGGGCCAGGTTTTCCTGGCGGATGCCAATGCCTGAGTCGTGCACTGCAATCGTGATCTGGTCGTTGGGCGAGGCCTGGGCAACGACGCGCACCGTGCCTTTCTCGGTGAACTTGACGGCGTTGTTGGCGAGGTTGAGCACAATTTGGAAGAGGCGTTTGCGATCACTGAAAACGGCCGGCATTGGGGCGGCGATCTCGGTGGAGTAGGCGAGGTGTTTCGCTGACACCATGGGCGCGAGGGTGCGCTCTACGTCGCTTAAAACGTCGGCGGGATCGAAGCGCTCCGGGAAAAGTTCGACCCGACCTGCTTCGATTCGTGAGACGTCGAGCAGGTCGTTGATCAACCCGAGCAGGTGGCGTGCGGAGCCGTGAATCATCTCCAGTTGTTTGGTCTGCTCGGGATTGATGGCACCTGCCATGCCCTGTTTGAGAATCGCGCTGAACCCGATGATTGAGTTGAGGGGGGTGCGCAATTCGTGGCTCATCGTGGCGAGAAACTCGCTTTTGAGCCGGTCCAGTTCCTTCAGCTTGGCGTTGGCTTGTTCCAGTTCACTGGTTCGTTCTCCTACCCGCCGTTCCAGATTTTCATTGAGCGCACGCACTTCGTTCTCCGCCTGCTGGCGTTCAGTGATGTCGACCTGCGTGATGAGAATCGTCGGGTCGCCTTCAATCTTAACCAGCGTGATGGAAATCAGAAAAACTCCTTGTTGTCCGCCAGCGCGGGTCAGGAGCACTTCGCGGTCGTGGACTTCCCCGATTTGGTCGACTTCCTGGAGAATCGTTGAGCGCAGCGCGGCATCAGGCCAGAGGCCGAGTTCGAGCGAGGTCTTTCCCGCGGCGGTGCGCCGGTCGATGCCGAAGGTTTGTTCCCAGCGGTCGTTCACGTCTACGATGCTGTTATCGAGCACCCGCACGATCGCCTGGGGGATAGGCGCACGCCGGAAAGCTTTTTGAAAACGTTCCTCGGATTCGCGAAATAGCTTCTCAGCACTGGTTCGTTCGGTGACGTCGAGGACGAGTGAGGAAACGCTGGAGACGTGCCCGTCTGCATCGAGTACGACCGTGCTGTACCATTCGCATTCGATGCTGCGTCCGTCGCGCGTGATGTTCTGGTTGGAATAGCGTGTGCCAGCCCGGCTGTTGAGCAAAGTCTGCCACGACTCGGTTACTCCCGCACGTTCGTGCTCTGGGATGAGAAAAGCGGCGTGCCTGCCCAAGGCTTCGGCGGCCGACCAGCCGAAGATGAGTTCCGCCGCGGGGTTCCAGGCGGCGACACAAAAGTCCGGTGTCCAGTCGATCACACCGAGTGGCGTATTCTCGAGGTGGAGACTAAGTCGACGCTGGCTGGAGCGGAGGGCTTCCTCGGCCCGGCGTTGCTCCGTGACGTCGATGCTGGCGCAGACCACGCCGGTGATTGAGTCCTTGGTGCGCACCGGCGCAAAAACGGCATGGGAAAAGATGATCCGACCGTCCTTTTGTCCAACCAAGTCGCGAGAGACAACCGCACCGGTGAGCGCGCGCGAAAAATTTTCCATCAAATGGAGGGAGGTGCTTTCCTGGCGTGGTGCGGTGTCGAGCTTGACGCCCAGCAAATCTCCCGTCCGGCGTTGGGCCGCCGGGTTCTGGATCATACAACGGCCTTGAGCGTCGAAGACCCAAAACTCAAACGGCACGTGGGAGATAACGGCGTCGAGCAGGGCTTCGCGTTCGGTACGGTGCTTCATTTCCTCCTGCAATGTGGCGTTGGTGGTCGTTAGCTCACGCTGGCGATCGGAGATGGTTCGGATCATCTCCTGGAACGCCGTTCCCAAATCCAGCAATTCACGGGGGGCGGTGCGCAACGCCAGTTCAGGCGCTCCGCCCACGGCCACGCCGCGCACGGCCGCCCGGAGCTGTTCCACCGGCCGCGCGACCAGCCGGGCAAAATACAAACTGCCGAGAATCGCGGCCACGATGGAGCCAAAGGACACGACGTATATCAGCCACCGTTCGCGGTAGAGAAAGGCCGCGGCGGCGCGACTGCCATTGGAAACCGTGAGAATTGTCCAGCGTGGGTGCGGGTCGTGCAACTCACCACTTTTGCCCAGCCAGTGACCACCGGCCTTCGACAGGAGGAATGGCACCTGAAATTCCATCCATTGGTTCGGCGTGGATGCAGGGACTTCTCCCCGACCGATGTGCTGCAGGTCGGGGTGGGCGATTAGCCATTGCTGATCGTTGCGCCGTGTTTCAACCACAAACGTTTCTGCACCGGTTTCATGCCCGAGTTGTTTTAGAAATTCGCTGAGCGCGCCCGCATCGTAGTCGGCGTCCCAGACACCCGCCAGGTCGCCGGCTGGCGTGAAGACGGGCAGAATGTAAGTGACGCCGTTGACCGGCCGGCGTCCTTCGTAGTCGGTAAACGCATATGTCTCCGTCCAACCGGGCCGGCGTGTCGCCACCGCCTGTTGGAAAAACGGACGATTACGGGGGTCGTAGCCATCCCACGGCGCTTCGTCGGTGAGGTAGAAGCGGCCACTTTGATAGTGATAGGTCCGGATCACACGCTTGCCTTCCGGTTCGTTGACGTAAACCAGCCATTCCATTAAACCATCGGTTCGGCGGTGGAGAAACGCGGCTTCACCGGTGGCGGCGAGAGAAAAACCCAGGTAGGTGAGCTCCGGGCGTTGTTCAAACGCGGGGACCAGCCGGATGAAAACACCTTCCCATTCCGACGCCGGCAGGGCCGTGCCGCCCATCGCCCGCGAGGCAGACTCGGCAGTCATCTCCGCTGCGTGCAGCAATTGCTCCAATCGGTAAACAACGCGGTTGGAGATTTCATCAAGTTCGGTGCGGGCAACGCTGCGCGCCGCGATCCGTTCCTGCCCAAAAACCACCAGCGTCATTGCACAGGCAACGCCAACGACTAGAAACAGAGAACCTGCCAACAACCAGGTTCGAATCGACCTCCGGCGGAGCTTTTTGCGAAAAACTCTAAACACGATGTCGGACGATGGCTGAGGACGGTTGGTTCGGCGAGTCTATATCCGTCGGGTTGGGTAGTTTATCCTAGATAGAATGAGGCCTCAGCGAGGAGAAGGGAATCGGGTGCAAGCCAGCATTACTCTCCCGGCGTCTGACAGCTTGGCGAATGTACGCTGTCTTGACCCGCGGCCCGGGGGTCGTCAGTGAGAGCCCGTGATGCAGAACGAAAACGACGAAGCGACATTCCTGCGCGACCTGGTCAAGGCCTCGCGCCAAAAGATTCATCAGGTAAAATGGGTGGATCGCGACGGCACGGACCGGGTGACTCGGCTCAGCGTGCCGGAGCAGGCCCGCCTCAACGCGATTGCGCATGACCGGAAGATTTCCATGGCCGAAGTGATGCGCCAAGCGGCGCATGTTCCCGTGGCACCCAGAAGCGCTGCGAATCCGCCTGTCTAGGTGTGGATGTAGCCGCTGCAATTAAGCAGCGGTGTTAGTAAGCACCGGTCCAACCCGCGTCATTAGTGACGCGGCTACGATATGAAACCATGCCCAAAGGTTAGCTCGCGCCATCTCGAGCGGATCGTTTTCAGGCCTTGCCCTTGAGCATCTCAGCGAGGGCGGCTTCATCGACCTCGCCTTTCACCTCGTGAAGCTGGTGAAGGATCGACATGCGATCATCGGGGCCGCTCGACGAAATTTCGAGCATCCAGTCTTCGGTTTTTGCTGCGGCGACAATAACCTCGTCGGCCCACGCGATCACCTCTGCGGCTTCAACAAAACCGCCGGTGATACCACGGATGAAATATTCTGCCTGGGTGCGATGATTCATGCAAAGACTCGGACCAGAAAGTCCCGCCGATGCCAAGCGAGTAGGTTGAAAATTGCTCGGCGGATGTGGCGGTAGTGCGATTTACGCGTGGTACTTCCGTGGTTTTGGGCTTTTGCGCAAGATTTGAGGCCAGGAACGGAGGCGTGTCCTGTTCTACAAAAAGGGTTTTTGGTTTTGCCGCATTGCTCACTTTTCAGGCTGACCATTCTGAACCACCGGGTAATCCCGCAGCAGTTCGTCAATCATCGGATCGATCTTCGTTTTTGCGCCCAGCCACTTTGTCGGAGCCGCCCCACCACCGCCTTTTAAATGGTAGATCGCCCGCGCTACCTCCTGTCCATTTTTTGTAATCGTGATCACCGCATCGGAGAGATAGGAGCCAAAATCCCATGTGCGATAGGCGACGTAGGTCACGACATAGGCATCCTTCACCCCAGCATCCTCCGCTGCGGTGATCGTCGCCTTGATGCCATGGCGCTGAAACCCATCCCGAATAACCTCGGCAAATTTGTCTTCGCGAGACTGCGGATTTTCCTGGATCCAAACCTCCGCGATTTTCGCATCCTGCGGAGGAGGATGGAGGATCATTTGGGTACAACCACACACCCCCGCGAATAGAAGGAGCAAGAGCGTCGTACGAACGGCCCTCATCGCGTTACTGCTTCAACGCGCCGGGCGCGGCCTCGGCAGCTGGAGCTTTCAACAGAAAGCCTGCGATCGATTCTTTAAGGTTGTTATGCCAGCGCTTGTAGACCTCCACCTGAACGCGGTTTCCATCTTTTTTTGTTTCATAACCCTCAGGAGCGAGAGTGATTTTAGTGGCTGATAGGGTGGCGGTGCATCGCGCTTCTTTGTTTTTGGATTTGTACGTGCCGATTACGCGGTCCGCACTTTCGCTTTCGATAACCCAGTTCCGATCTTTGAACCCGGCCACCACTGCGTTCTGCGCGTTCTCGCGCGAGATTCCTGGCGGTATCTCCAGCTCGTTTCCCTCAGGCACAATCGATTTCCGTGCGTCATGAACCAGAGTAAAATGCTCGGGGGCCGGCTTCCAAGTATCATTCAAACCGGCCGCGGCCAACACTTCTGGCATCGTTTCGTTCAGCAACATGGTTAGGATCCGAAGAAAACTACGTTGCTCGTCTGACGTGTATTCGTGCCAGTTGATGTGCCATTCAATTCCGTATAATTCTCGGGCCCGCCTGACAACGGGGGTTTGGTAGAGCTTGCCTGTCTTGCACTCGAGTGCCGCGGCCCGAAACACGCAGTAGGCACAATCAAAATGCGCGTAATAGTGACCGATGCCTGAGACGGTCCTGAATTCATTACGTTGAATAAAATCGTCGGTTTTCGTGCTATAAACCACGACGACGTAGTCGGCCGCCCATTCCTTTCCGAGCTCTGCGAGCTTCGCTTTAAGCTCCTTGTTGAAAGGGTCCCCCTCTGAGGCGCCGATCTTAACTCCGACGTCCTTGCCAGCGAAAAGCCTGACCTCGCGATTGAGTCCGGCCTTGATGGCATTTTGCACCAGGATGTCCAAATCGAAGCCAGGTTTCTCCTCGGTCCATCCGTCCTGGCTGAAGATTGTGATCCCCGTCTTTTGACCTGTGAGGATTGGCTCCTCGGCACAAATAACGGCGATGTTCTTTGAAGTTTTGATCGCCTCTGCTGGGGGCGGAGTGCCGAAGCATACTCCAGCCGAAATCATCAATATCGCCAAGCCTGAGAAACGTTTAGCCATAGCCGTATGGTTAGACCCCGGGGTATCGCCGCTCAAGCGAAATGCGTCTATGCGGGCACGGGTTCATCAAATCATGCGCGGGTTGAGCACCTGGCCGCCTCAGTTGTCCTGCGTTCTACGATCTGGTCGGTGCAGATCAAAATAGGAGGCTTTGCACGGGGGAATCGACGGCCTGCCGGGAGGTGATTGACGGAGGACAGAGTTTCGCGAGCGCTTGCGCGAGCGGACAACTGGCTTCGGTGATCGTGCCCCCCTGGCGATAGCGCGCGAGTAATTGCACGGAGCGTTGCGCCAGCATGCGGCGCACTTCGCGGCGCCGGCCTTTTTCGAGCGGGATAATCATCCGGTCGTAGCCGGTCGTTTGATGGCGCATCCACGCGATGGTGGCCGCTTCGGCACGTTGGTCGATAGGTATGCGTTCGGTGCGAGCCACGGTGCCGCTGCCCACGGGTGTCGCGTGGTCCGCGATCAAGCGCGCCAGCAGCGCTGCTTTTTCTGCGTGGATCGGATGGAACCCGAGGTACTCGAATACCGCCCCGCGAAAATCCTCGACGTACTCAGCCTGGTCTGCGGCGCGGCGCTTGCGGCTCGCGTCGAGCTTGCGCTGGTAGGACGGATTTTGTCGCTCGACGAGTAGTTCGGCTCGCAGCGCCTCGATGCGGGCTGCCGGGGCCCAGATGCCGCGCGAGAAACGCTTCCGCCCCTTCACCTCGATCATGGTCCAGGTCGGGCCGTCTTGTTTGATGCGGCGACTGAGCGCAGCGTCGCCCGGCGGCAGCAGACCCCAGTCATCAGGCACGGCGAGAATGTTTCCGCTGGCATCCAGCACATGGCGGGGCTTCGAGAACGGGCGGACTTCGAGGGTTTCAATGGACACGCGCCGATGGAAATCGACCGGAGCCCAAGCACAAGCCCGCAGCCGTTATGTAAACAAAATGGGCCGACACAGGTGTCGGCCCAGGGAATAGGGAAAAGACGGTCGTTGTTAACCGCGGATAGCGTTCACGAGCGCGCTGAGAAATACGGACACGCCTGAGCCGATGCCACCGACACCAGCGGTAACCAAGCCTGAAACACCAACCAAGATACCACAGTAAACGACGCCAATGGCGACATTGCCTGATTTGAACTCAGCTTTTTCATCAATCGTCGTCGTAAGCTTGTCCATCACGCGAAAGACAATGGTGATCGCGAAGCTCGCGACCAACACGGCGACAGCCAAATTGATTAAACCTGCGACAAGACCAATTGCTCCATTGGCGATATTGCCCGTTCCGAGCGTGGCCAGGGATTCGGTCATGGCGCTGATGCCGCCAGAAATGACGCGGGTGTACGAAACCACCACGCCCGCTGCGAGAAGCGCGACGGCGGTGTTTTTATTCTTGATTTCATCCCAC
>Ga0302290_10000230_pt1 | contig 11865 bp, 11 predicted proteins | sample III_Fen_N1_3_FD_194547 | JGI IMG/M metagenome (GOLD analysis project Ga0302290, IMG submission 194547) | Peat permafrost microbial communities from Stordalen Mire near Abisko, Sweden - III_Fen_N1_3 | ecosystem: Environmental > Terrestrial > Soil > Wetlands > Permafrost | place: Sweden: Abisko... | reverse complement strand
CACCATATCTTCCACGGAATCCGAGTGGTCGATACGGATTACATCCTGCTCAACAATAGGGCCTTGGTCCAGTTCAGAAGTCACATAGTGACACGTGGCGCCGATGAGTTTGACGCCCCGTTGGTAAGCCTGATGATAGGGCTTTGCACCGACGAAACTGGGCAGAAAACTGTGGTGGATATTGAGAATCTGCCCGGGGTAGGCGGCACACAGGTCGGGGGACAGAATTTGCATGTAGCGGGCCAGCACCATGGTGTCCCCGCTTACTTCCTCGAAAACCCGTTTCACTTCGGCGTAGGCCTGGGCCTTGTTGTCGGCAGTGACGGGAATGTGGTGGAAGGGAATGCCATGCCACTCGACAAAACCCTTGAAGGTTTCGTGATTGGAAATCACGCAGGGAATCTCGATGTCGAGTTCCTTGCTCTGCCAGCGGGAAAGCAAGTCGTAAAGGCAATGTTCCTGCTTGCTCACCAGCAGCACCACCCGTTTCTTCACGGCGGAATCGCTGATCTTCCAGTCCATTTGCAGCGATTCGGCAATGGGCCGAAAACGGTCCCGCAGTTCCGGCAGCAGGAAAGGCAGGGAGTCCGCCTTGACCTCGATCCGCATGAAATAGCGACCGCCCTCGTCGTCGGCATGGAAGCTCGACTCCAGAATCCAGCCCTTGTGCTCGGCAAAAAAGCCGGTCACCCGGGAGATGATGCCTACCTGGTCAGGACAGGAGGCGGCGAGGGTATAGAAGCGGTCGCGATGCATGGTTGGGCAGAAGTTCCGGACTTAGATGCGGGCGGAAGCCTTGAGGATTTCGGCCTTCAGTTCGGCGTAACTGTTGGTCACGGGGAACTGGGGGAACTCGCGGATCACGTTTTCCGGGGGGTGGAACAGGATGCCGGCGTGGGCTTCGCCCAGCATGGCCGTGTCGTTGTAGGAGTCGCCGGCAGCGATCACCTTGAAATTCAGTTCCTTGAAGCGCTGAACTGCTTCCTTCTTCTGGTTGGGCATGCGCAGGTGGTAGTTCACCAGAACGCCGTTGCTGTCCGCTTCCAGCTTGTGGCAGAACAGACAGGGCATGCCCAACTGCTTCATCAGGGGCATGGCGAACTCGTAGAAGGTGTCGGACAGAATGATCACCTGGAACTGCTGGCGCAACTCGTCGAGGAAATCCTTAGCGCCGGCCATGGGGCCCATTTCGCTGATCACCTTCTGGATATCGGGCAGGCCCAGCTTCTTGCTGGCCAGGATGTCCAGCCGGTACTTCATCAGCTTGTCGTAGTCCGGTTCGTCCCGGGTGGTGCGGCGCAGCTCGGGAATACCGGTGCGTTCGGCAAATTCAATCCAGATTTCGGGGACGAGGACACCCTCGAGGTCGAGGCAGACGAGTTGCACTGATGGCTCCTGGAAAATTCAATGAAAAGAGGATTTTACGCGAAGGCTTCAATTGCAGAAGGCGACGCACGAACAAAAACGGCCCTCCCGAAGGAGAGCCGCTTGCAATACTGGTGGTGATGGGGGGACTTGAACCCTCGACCTACGGATTATGAATCCGTCGCTCTAACCAGCTGAGCTACATCACCGAAAGGGCCGCGATTATCTTCGTTGAGAGTGTGCCTTGTCAAGGCAAAGGGGCTGGGAGACAATCCGCCGATGGATTTCGACATCATTATTGTGGGCGGCGGCTTGGCCGGCCTGTCCCTGGCGGTGGCCCTGCGGCAGACCAGACTTTCCGTAGCGGTGGTAGAGGGCAAGGCGCCTTTCCGGCCTCAGGGCTGGGATGCGCGGATCTATGCGGTGAGCCCGGCAAACGTGGATTTTCTGCGCGAAATCGGCGCCTGGCAGCATATGGACGCCAGCCGTTTGTGCCCGGTGGAAGCCATGGCGGTGGCCGGTGACCGGGACGGTCGCCTCGATTTCACCGCCTACGATGCCGGTGCGACCGAGTTGGCCTGGATCGTCGAAGCTTCCCTGATGCAATGCGAACTGTGGGAATCGGCCAAGCGTCAGGCCAATCTGACCTTGCTTTGCCCAACCCGGCCGGCAGCCCTCGATATTCAGCCGGAACTTGCCCGCTTGACCCTGGAGGATGGCCGCCAGTTCAAGGCCCGTCTGATTGTGGGGGCGGACGGTGCTGATTCCTGGACCCGGCAGGCGGCGGGTATCGACGTCTCCTTCAAGCATTATGGGCAAAAGGGTGTAGTGGCCAACTTTCGCTGCGAAAAGCCCCATGGCAACACCGCCTTCCAGTGGTTCCGGCCTGACGGCATCCTTGCTTGGCTGCCTTTGCCCGACAACCAGATGTCCATGGTCTGGTCCACGCCGGACGCCCATGCCGATGAATTGACCTCCCTGGCGCCGGAAGAGCTGTGCCGGCGTGTTGCCGAGGCTGGTGGTCAACGGCTGGGGGCCATGGAACTGATCACGCCCGCCGTGGGCTTCCCCTTGCGCCTGATGCGGGCACCCCGTAGTGTGGCGCCCCGGTTTGCCCTGATCGGTGATGCGGCCCATGCCATTCATCCGCTTTCCGGCCATGGCATCAATCTCGGATATCGCGATGCGGCAACCTTAGCCAAAGTATTGGCCGACAAGCCGGAGCCCATGGATTGCGGCGATCTGGCCCTGTTACGTCGTTATGAACGCTCCCGCAAGGAAGAAGTCGTCGCGTTGCAAGGAGTTACCGACAATTTGCAGCGCCTATTTACGCCGACCTGGGAGCCTCTTTCTCTGCTGCGCAACGCCGGATTGAACCTGACCAACCGTTTGCCGGTCCTAAAAGACGTTTTGATTCGCTACGCCCTGGCTTCCTGAGCCAGTCTTTATCTCTCCACTGGAGTTTTCATGAAACGACTCGCCCTCATCCTGCTTGCGGCCTTGGCCCTGCCCGTTTTTGCCGACAGCAATGAAGCCACCATCAAGAAGTCTTTCGAGGAACGCCTCAAGGCCAAGGTGGAAAAGGTCAGCAAGGCCCCCATCGGCAACCTGTATGAAGTCGTGGCCGATGGCCAAGTTTTCTACACTGATGAAAAGGCCGCCTACTTTCTCCACGGCAATCTGTTCGACATGAAGACCATGAAGAACCTCACCGCCGAGAAGAAGTTCTCCCTGCTGCCCCTGGATCTGGCTATCAAGACCGTGCGCGGTAATGGCAAGAATGTCCTGGTCACCTTTGAAGATCCCAACTGCGGTTATTGCAAGAAGCTGGCGAAGGACATGACCAAGCTCAAGGACGTGACCGTCTACACCTTCCTCTACGCTGTACTGGGGGATGACTCCGTGGCCAAGTCCAAGACCATCTGGTGCGCTGCCGATCGCAGCAAGGCCTGGAATGACTGGATGGTCAACGGCACAACGCCGGTGGCCGCTTCCGCCAAGTGCGATGCCTCATCCACTTTGGACAAGGTCACCGAATTGGGTCAGCAACTGGGCATTCGCGGTACGCCCTTCCTGATGTTCGCCAATGGCCAGCAAAGCCCGGGCTACATTCCCGGCAGCGAAATCGAAAAACGCTTCGCCAGCACCGCCGTCGGCGGCTGATCCTCTCGCCCCGGCCACCCGTCGCGGACCGGGGCATCCCATGTTTCTGCGGTTTTCCTGGATTCTGTGCCTGCTGCTGCCCCTAGGGGCTTGGGCAGGAACCAATCAGGCCTGTCTCGACGATTGCATTCGTCAGGGCACGGGAAAACTGCAGTGCCTTAATTACTGCAGCAGCGACGATCTGCCTTTCCGTCCCCGGCAAAAACCCCAGGCTTCGCCGGCTAAGCCCCGCCAAGCCAACGGCTTGCCGGAAACCGACATGCTGGGGGAAATGATGGCCCAGGCCAATGCCGCCTGCAAAGCTGGCAACAAACAGGCTTGCCTTAATCTGCGACAGATGAAAGCGGGAAAATAAGCGGGTCGTTATCCGCTTGAGTTCCTGTAAGTCCTCTGCCCGTGCGGGCTTCAGTATCCCCCTTACAAAAAATTACAGACCTCGCTCGACAGGTGGGCGGCTCCTCGCATAAGGTTCGCCCTTTCCTTCCGTCCCAGCCGCCGCCAGACGGGTTCCACCGATCCCCGAGGTGCTGCGATGTCACGAATTTCCTCCCATCACGTCCTGTCGATGGCCCTGTTGCTGGCCATTCCCTCTGTTGCTTTGGCCGCCGAAGCCAAGAGTGAAGCAAACGAAGCTGCGCTCAGCAAAGACGAAGAGGCTCCCAAGCAGGGCGACAAGCCAGCCCCTGCCAGCAAAAAATCCCGGGAGGCTCCTCCCAAAGCTATCGACGGCACACCGGTGATGAAGGAAGTGGTGGTCTCCGCCAAGGCCGCGAGCGATAGCGAGGAACGGCGCTATTCCACCGCCGCCAAGATCGTTTTCGGTCGGGAAGAACTGGATCGCCATGGCGATAGTTCCCTGGGGGATGTACTCAAGCGCCTGCCCGGTGTCACGTTATCGGGCACCCCGGGGCGGGGCGGCGACATTCGCATGCGGGGGCTGGGCAATGGCTATACCCTGATTTTGCTCAACGGCGAACCGGCCCCCCGCGGCTTCTCCATGGACTCCCTGGCACCGGAACAGGTGGAGCGCATCGAGATCATGCGGGCACCGGTGGCGGAGCACAGCGCCCGGGCCATTGCCGGCATCATCAACATCGTGCTGCGGGAGGATTATGTCCGCCGCGAGAACGAAGTTCGCCCTAGCCTGGGTTGGGAGCAGGGACGGGTGCAGCCGTCCGTCTCGGTGCAGCATGGGGATAACCTTGGTGATTTCAGTTACAACATCAACGCTAACGGGGGACACCGCAACCTGGGGTCCGACAGTCGCACGGATACCACGGCAGTCAACACCCTCACTGGTGCTCCGACCCTGGTCCAGAGCCAGCAGGACAAGAGCCAAAGCATTTCAGACAACCTGCATCTGACCTCCCGCCTCAACTGGAAGCTGGAGGGTGGCGATAGCCTGACCCTGATGCCTTTCCTAATGAGCTCCCGCAGTACCTCTACTGGGACTTCCCATCTCGATACGACCGTCGGGACCGGCAATTTTGTCGACGCCAATTGGCGCACCGATGCCGATTCCACCATGCTGCGGGCCATGGGCACCTGGCGGCACAAGCTGGATAACGGCGCCAAGCTGGAAATCCGTCTCAACGGTGGCCTGGCCGATAGCAACAGCAAGACTTCCCGCAGCGAATACGACGGTGCCGGCGCTCTGGCCCACACCTCCTGGACCTCCAGCGGTGTGCGGGATAGCAGCTTTAACACGGCTGGCAAGTACGCCAAGTCCTTGGCCCAGGGCCACAGCCTGTCCTTTGGTTGGGAGGCGGAGCAGGGCAATCGCAAAGAAAGCGATACGACCCTGCAGGATGGCGCCGTTCAACTGGCCCAGTACGGCAACAGCCTGAAGGCAACTACCAGCCGTTACGCCCTCTACGGGCAGAATGAATGGGATATTTCCCCGCTCTGGTCCGCCTATGCCGGCCTACGCTGGGAAACCATCCGTACCCGCAGCGAGTGGACCGGCAACGCTATCGAAAACGACAGCAGCGTTGCCAGCCCCCTGTTCCACAGCGTCTGGCGCTTCACCGAAGAGAGCAAGGATCAGGTGCGCCTGAGCCTGACCCGCAGCTACAAGGCCCCCACTTTGACCAATCTGGTGCCCCGACCCAAGCTGGCTTCCGGCTATCCGGCGACAGGGGCCAATACCGCCACCAGCCCGGACAGCTCCGGCAATCCCTTTCTCAAGCCGGAACTGGCCTGGGGGCTGGATTTGGCCTTCGAGCACTATTTCACTGACGGTGGTCTGGTCAGCGCCAGCGTCTTTCAGCGGGATATCGACAACCTGATCCGCAACGTGACTTCCCTGCAAACCGTGAGTTGGTCGCCGGTACAGCGCTGGGTCACCACACCCCAGAACATCGGCCATGCCGTGACCCGGGGGTTGGAACTGGAGGCGAAGTTCCGTCTGTCCGAACTGTTGGCGGACGGGCCACCGCTCGATATCCGCGCCAATCTGAGCCGCTTCTGGTCCCAGGTGGATGGTGTCATGGGGCCGAACAATCGCCTCGACCAGCAGCCCACCGCCACCGCCAATCTGGGGGCGGATTACAAGTTGCGCAGCCTGCCTCTGACCCTGGGCGGCAACATCAACTGGACGCCGGCCTTCACCGTGCAGCAAACCGACGCCCAGTCCTATACCCAGAGCCTGAAGCGGGTATTCGATGTTTACGCCCTGTGGCGTTTCGACCCCAACACCCAGCTTCGTCTTTCCGCCGCGAATCTGCTTCGCGCCGACTACGACACCGCCAACCGGCAGGTGTACGGCACAACGGACCAGTTGGCCCAGACCGTGACCAAGACCTATATGTCTTTGGCCGCTCGGCTGGAAGTGAAGTTCTAATCGGACGATTTCCGGCCGGCTGAGCGCGTCTTGCCCGGCCAGAACACGAACCTTTTATCCTCTATCTGCAAATAAACGGGGAAATTCCCCGTCACTCCAGAATCGGTAAATCCCGCTTGTTTACTGGATTTGCAGCCCATTGTCGCCGCTACCATGCGTCGCTATGGATTTCGTCAACGAACTACCCCCCGACCCCGTTGCCCATCTTGGGCAGGTTTTCACCCGTGCCGATGTGGTGTCGCAAATGCTGGCCCTGCGGCAACGACGGGGGCGGGTCCTGGAGCCTTCGGCGGGGGATGGCGCTTTTTCTTCCTGCATTCCCGACAGCGTTGCCATAGAGCTGGACCAGCGGGTAGCCCCGCCTGGTGCCCTGATCATGGACTTTTTCGATTACCCCCTGATCGAAAAATTCGACACCATCATTGGCAATCCGCCCTATGTGCGGCACCAGGACATTCTGGTGGAAACCCACGAGCGGCTGGCCAGCCCCTTGTTCGACGGCCGCAGCAATCTCTACCTGTACTTCATCGAGAAGTGTGTGCGTCACCTGAATCCTCGCGGCGAGTTGATCTTCATTACCCCCCGGGATTTCATCAAGCTCACCGCCGCCCGCCAGCTCAACGCCTGGCTGGCCAAGGAAGGCAGCATCACCCATTTCATTGAGACCGGCGATTCCGACATCTTCGGCAGCTATGTGCCCAACTGCGCCATCTGGCGCTTTGAAAAAGGCCGTCGCCGTCATGTGCTGGAAGACGGTCGCCGTTTTGTCGAGTCCGACGGTCAGTTGCTATTCCTGCGGGGTGACTACAACGTGCCCTTCAGCGACCTGTTCCAGGTCAAGGTGGGAGCCGTCTCCGGTGCCGACGAGGTGTTCATGCACCCCCGAGGCAATGCCGAATTCGTCTGCTCCAGCACCATCGACAGCGGCGAAACCCGCCGCATGTACTACGGCGTGCGCAACAAGCATCTGGAAAAACACAAGGAACGGCTGATCGCCCGGGGCATCCGCAAGTTCGACGAATCCAACTGGTGGCAATGGGGCCGCAACCATCACCAGAGCGAAGGTCCGCGCATCTACGTGAATGCCAAGACTCGGCGCAAACATCCTTTCTTCCTGCACGACTGTAGCAATTACGACGGTTCCCTGCTGGCCCTGTTCCCCAAGGACCCGACCATGGACCTGGAGTATGCGGTGCATCTGCTCAACCACTCGGTGGATTGGCAGGATTTGGGCTTTGTTTGCGACGGGCGTTTTCTCTTTGCTCAGCGTAGTTTGCAAAACTGCTTGCTACCGGCAGAGTTCAATCGTCTGCTGAGCAGCAGTGCCGCCATTGATCCGCCTCGACATCGCGCGGTGCGTACCCTGCGGCAAGGTGGGGCAGCATTGAATCCAGCGCTTTAACCAGATTGTCGGGTCAGTTTTACCGAACCCTTGAAAGCAAAAAGCCCGGAGATCCGGGCTTTTTTATTGGTGCGGCGTCAGCCGTTTTTCCAGGGCATCCACCGCCGCTCGCAGGGCAGCGACCTCATCGCTGAACGTATGGAATTCGCCCGTGTTCACCAGTTGCGGATTTTCATGGAGCAGGTATTCGCTCAGGTTTTCCGAGAGGCGCGTCGCCGCATCCTTTTGCCAGGCGACAAAGCTTTCTGTGCCGCGCACGATGCGGTGGGCGGCAATGTCGCCGACGATCTTCGACAGATCTTCTTCCGCATCCCAGCGCAGATTGCGCAGGACAAAGCCCAGCGCATCGGCCATGTCCGCCGCACCGGTAACCTGGGCCGCTTTCATGACCTCGGCCACACCGCCTTGCAACAGGCGAAAGGGGGCGTCAGCCGGCAGGGCAATGCTCACATCCGGGTTGTCGCTGCCATCAACAGTGCTGGTAAACAGACCGTCGCTACTGATGGTCAGGTTCAGCACTACCGGCCCAAGGCTTAGCTTGGCCTGGCGGCCAGCGTAGCTCTTGAGCCGATCCCGGGCCCAACCGGCCTGACTGAGCAGGTGGTTGAGGCCGAAGAGGATGGGCTGAACGGAAGGCAGCATGCTTACTGAATCTGCTGGATACCGGCCACACGCCAGCCGTCACTGCCATCTACCGGTTTGAGCAGATGCCAGACTTCATCGAAGGTAACGGGCGTTGAGCCCGGTTCTTCCCGCAGCAGACCGTGGAAACGGACGCTGGCGATGTGGCGCTTGTCTTCCGTCACAACTTCCACCAGTTCGGCATCCAGTTGCATCACATCGGTTTGCTGCTTGGTCTTGCCCCGTTCTTCGTATTGCATCTGAACTTCGGCATAGACCTCGGGGCTGGTGAAGGTCTTGATGTCGTCCATATTGCCGGCATCGTTAGCGGCCTGCAGGCGGGTGAAATTCAGTTTGGCCTGACGCAGGAAGCCAACAGTATCAAAGTCGGCGGGAACGGTAACGGGTTCATTGCTCGCAATGCTGCTGCCAGCGGCCGGTTGCAGGGGCTCGAAACGGGTGGGGCCGTTGTCACCGACATTGCCGGCGTAGGCAGGAGCGGCCGGTTTGCGACCGAACAGCAAGCGCAGAACGAAGATGACACCAATCACTACGGCAGCAATCATCAGCACATTGGCCATGCCTTCACCCATACCGAAGTGGGAGAGCAGGGCGGCGAGGCCAACACCGGCAGCAATACCGGCCAAGGGGCCGAGCCAGCGGCTCATGCCGGAAGGTTGGGGTGCCGGCGCTGCGGTGGGGGCCGCTTGCTGGGGCGCCGGATTGGCCTGCTTGGGCGGCAGGGTGGACTGGCGCTGCATGGGTGCGCTATTGCGGCTCATGCCGAAGGAACCGCCGCCGCCTAAGCGTTTGGCTTCGGCATCACCGGCATTGAAACCGAGGCCGAGGGCCAGGGTCAGGGAAAACAGGGAAATCGCAATGCGTTTGATCATTCAGGGAACTCCTCAGAATTTATACCCGCGGTGCAGGGCAACGACCCCACCCGTCAGGTTGAAGTATTCGACTCGCTCCAACCCTACTTGTTCCATTATGCCCTTCAAAGTCTCCTGGTCCGGATGCATGCGGATGGATTCAGCCAGATAGCGGTAGCTGTCGGCATCGCCGGCGACCTTTTGGCCCAACCAGGGCAGGATCTTGAAGGAATACAGATCGTAGGGTTTTGCCAGCAGGGGATGCACCTTGGAAAATTCCAGCACCAGCAGTCGGCCGCCGGGGCGCAGCACACGGCGCATTTCGGCCAGGGCTGCATCCTTGTGGGTCATGTTGCGCAGACCGAAGGCCACGGTGATGCAGTCGAAATAGTTGTCCGGGAAGGGCAGCTTTTCCCCATCGCACTGGGCCACAGGTGTAATGACCCCTTCGTCGAGTAGGCGATCGCGGCCCACCGTGAGCATGGCGTTGTTGATGTCGGTGAGCCAGACCTGGCCGGTTTCGCCGACGCGCTTGGCGAAGGCGGAGGAAAGGTCGGCGGTGCCGCCGGCCACGTCCAGCACCCGGTCGCCCTTGCGGACGCCGGACACCTCGATGGTGAACTTCTTCCACAGGCGATGCAGGCCGGCGGACATTAGATCGTTCATCACGTCATAGTTCTTGGCGACGGAAGAGAACACGCCGGCGACGCGGCTGGCTTTTTCTTCTTCGGCGACGGTTTCAAAACCGAAATGGGTTTCGCTCATGGCAGTGCTTTCAATGTTTGCTGCAGGAGTGACCAGCAGCTTTGGTGGTGCTGTCCACGTCGCGGCTGGCGCCGGCGGCTTCGAGCTGTTTGAGGTAGTCCTGCCAGAGGCTTTCCTGCTGGCTGCCCAGAGTGTGAAGAACATCCCAGGAGTAGAGGCCGGAATTGTGGCCGTCGGAAAAAGTGATTTTCACGGCGTAGTTACCCACGGGTTCAATGCCGGTGATGGTGACCTCGCGTTTGCCGGTCTGCAGCGTGCCCTGGCCGACGCCGTGACCGCGCACTTCGGCGGAGGGGCTGTAAACCCGGAGGAACTCGAAGGGCATCTGGTAGTTGCTGCCGTCGTCGAAACTGACCTCCAGCAGACGGGAGACGTTGTGCAGCTTGAGTTCGGTGGGAACGGGGGTGTTGCGGTCAAGGCCGGACATGGGTCAGCACCTCGTGAAAATCGAAGAGGGGGCAAGTTTATCAGCGGTGCCGTTCCTGCACCGCCGGAATCAGGAGTCCTTCAGATACTGGCCGAGGGACAGGGCGGCACCGCCCCAGCCCAGGGCCGTGGCAGCTACCAGCAGAAGCAGGCTGTTGCCCAGGGACAGGGGCTGGAGGGCAAAGCCCAGGCTGTAGAGCTGGGCAATTTCGCCGATGGGCCGGGCCAGGCCGATGGTGGCAAGGGCGACGATAAACCAGGCAACAATGCCGCCGCCCAGGCCCTGCAAGGCGCCGAACCAGTAGAAGGGGCGGCGGATGAAGGCATCGGTGGCGCCGAGCAAACGACTCACTTCGATTTCAGAGCGTTGGGTGAGCACCTGCAAACGGATGGTATTGAAGGTAATGGCGATCAGGCCCACGCTGAGCAAACCGGCGAGGATGAACAAACTGCTGCGGCCTAGGCGCAGCAGGGCGTCCAGGCGACGGACCCAGGCCGAATCGAGCTGAACATGCTCCACCCGGGGCAGCTTGCGTAGTTGGGCGGCCAGGGCTTCCACTGCTGCCGGGCTTTCATCCTGGGGGGCCAGCACATAGGCGTCGGGGAAGGGGTTCTTGGGCAGGGCATCGATCACATCGCCCAGGCCTTCCGCCTTGCGCATGCGGGCCGAGGTATCTTCCTTGCTCATGAACTGCCAGGATTTGATGGCAGGGTTGGCCTTGAATTTCGCTTCCAGATCGGTGGCGGCCTTACGGTCTGCATCCACCGACAGATAGAGGGAAATTCGGGCAGCGGGGGCGCTGCGGTTGGCCAGTTGCTGGGCATTGGAAAACAGCATCTGCCCACCGGCGGGCAGGGCCAGGGCGATACCCATGGCCAGCAGGGAAAGCAAAGTGTTGACCGGGGCGCTGCTGAGACGGCGCAGGGCCAGGGTCAGGGCGGTCAGATGGTGACTGAGCCAGATGTTCATTGCAGTCTTCCCCGGTTGAGGGTCAGTCTGCGGGAGGGGGCTGACGCGAAATTGGTGTCGTCATAGGTAGCGATGAAGACGGTCACGCCGACCCGGTGGAAATCGAGAAAAATTTCCGCCACGTCCTTTGCTGTTTCCGGATCCAGGTGAGCAGTCGGTTCGTCCACCAATAACAGGGTGGGCCGATTTACCACGGCCCGGGCGATGGACAGCCGCTGCTGTTCGCCGCCGGAAAGGGCGACGGGAAAGGCTTTTTCCCGCTCCAGTAGACCCACCTTGTCCAAAGCGGCCCGGGCGCGGCGAGCTGCTTCCTTGGGCGGAAAGCCGGCGATGGAAAGGGGTAACAACACGTTTTCAAAAGCGCTACGGTCGAACAGCAGTTTCTGATCCTGGAAGACCAAGCCCAGATTGCGGCGCAGATAGGGGATGGCATTGGACT